>OFMM01001342.1_pt1 | contig 11957 bp, 7 predicted proteins | sample 1541811 | NCBI WGS metagenome assembly OFMM01 (sample SAMN04209246, study PRJEB22552) | human gut metagenome | biome: gut; material: feces | host: Homo sapiens | place: USA: Oklahoma
CGGTAAGACCGTGAACGCCTACAAGATGTTCTCCGCCACCGTGAGCAGTGACGGCGGGGCTGTCTCCCACACGTTGAATGACGCGTGGAAGCCGTTCTTCAAGAACTCCGTCGGACTAACTGATGTTACCGACGCGAACGTCAACGATAAAGCAAACGACTACGTATCCAAGCTGAAAGATAGTGCCTTGACTGCTTTCGCTGCCAAGGCATCGAACTGGGCGCAGACCAAGACCAACAACATCACGGCTGACGCGACCGCTACGGTATCTAAGAATGCTGCCACGGACGGTAAGTACACTGCGACGTTCACTGGTCTCGACTACGGCTACTACGTGGTCGCTGTGCCGGGTGCGACCTTGGCCGACGCCAAAGGTCAATACGCCGCGCTAGTTCGCGTTCATAGCACCACGGTGGGTGTCGATATTAAGGGCGACCTGCCTACCGTCGACAAGAAGGTACAGGTAAACGGCACTGGTAAGGACGCCACCGACGCGAAGATCGGTGATACCCTGAAGTTCACCCTGGCTTCCACCATTCCGGACATGTCCGCCTATAACACCTACACCTTCAACTTCAAGGATACGTTGTCTAAGGGCCTCACCTTTGGACAAGTCGATTCCGTTAAGGTCGGAGATACGGCACTGACCACGGACACTGACTACACCGTCGCCACTGCTCCTGCGGACAACGGCAAAACGCTTCTTACTGTCACCATGAAGAACTTCAAGAACCAGCAGGCCAATGTCGGCAAGAAGATCACCGTCACCTACACGGCCACGCTGAACAAGGATGCTGTTGTGGGCGGTGCTGGTAACGTCAACTCCGCAACGATTCAGTACTCCAACAACCCGAGCACCAATGGCACCGGTGAGTCCGAACCCAGCAAGGTTCGTGTCTTCACTTATGGCTTCACCGTCGATAAGTACACTGGTAAAAATTATGATGATACCGCTACTCGACTTGCTGGTGCTGAGTTCACACTCGCACATAAGGGCGGCACTGCTATTAGCTTCGTGAAAGTCGCTGATAGTGCGACCCAGAACGCTGTATACCGTGTAGCTAAGGCTGATGAGGCAGGTGCTACGACGACTATCACCACTCCTGCAAACGGTAAGGTTGAATTCCGGGGACTGGAGAACGGCGAGTACACGCTCACCGAGACCAAAGCGCCGGCCGGCTACAACAAGCTCGCCAGCGCCATCGGCGTGAAGGTTCATGGCCAGAACAACGGCACTGACACCACGCATGCCACCGTCACCATCACCTACAACAACGACAACAATGGCAGCAACTACGACCAGACCGCATCGAACGGTGTCATCCCGGTCCAGAACAAGTCCGGTGTTACCCTGCCTGGCACTGGTGGCATGGGTACCATCGCCTTCACGGTGATTGGTGTGCTGGTCATCGCGCTCGGCGTTGCCTGGACTCTCAAGCGCAAGAACGCCTGACGAGCATGGCCGTGTTTTGGGCGTGAAGGGCACACACCCGCTACGCCCACAACACGGTTTCCTCGCGAAAAGAACGCTCGATGAAACGACTGCGCAACATCCTGCCCTTACTGGTCATTCTCGGTGGAATGCTCATTCTGTTCTATCCGACGATCAGCAACTTCCTCATTATGCGCAACGCCAGCCGCGCCGTAAATAACTACGACGCCAGCGTTGAAGCATTGAGCCAGGAACAGTACCAGAAGGTGCTGGATGCTGCGCACGCCTATAACGAAAAGCTCGCCCAGAACGATGCGGGAGAGACCGACGCTCTTGCCAGTGCCGTCAATTCCGCATCCACGGACGAGGAATACAACAGTCTGCTCAATATTGACGGTGACGGCATGATGGGATACATCACTGTGCCTAAGCTCGAGGAGACCTTGCCGATTTATCACGGCACTTCCGAGAAAGTGTTGCAATCCGGCATCGGACATCTCGAACAGACCTCACTGCCAGTTGGTGGCGCGTCCACTCATGCGGCGCTGTCTGGCCACCGGGGCTTGCCCACGGCAAAACTGTTCACGGACTTGAACCTTATGAAAAAAGGCGACAAGTTCTACATCACAATACTTAAAGACACGTATGCGTATCAGGTCGATAAGATCACTACCGTTCTGCCGACCGATACCAAACAACTGGCAATTGAGCCCGGCAAGGATTTGGTCACGCTCATCACTTGTACGCCGTATGCGGTCAATACGCATCGGCTGCTGGTGCGTGGCCATCGCATCCCATACACGCCGCAGCAGCAGGATGACGCCAAATCCACGTTCCACGTGGACATTCCGCTGCAGTACTTGTTGCCGTCTCTTGCACTGATTGCCTTGCTCATCGCATGGCATTTATGGCAGCGCCATGAGCGGCGACGCCGGCAGAGTGGGAGCGCCAAGGTCGCATCTGGTGATTCTGACTCTGCGGATATCGAGCCGGACGGTGACTTGCCTCCTCAGCCAGACAGTACAAATAACCAATCACATTCATCACGGCGGAAAGGACCGGGCAGACATGTTAGACCTGCATAGCGGAAGCGAGTATGGTGCGGCGCGCATTGCTGCCATGATTGCCGCCGCCGTTACTATCGTCCTCACTGTTCTTGCAGCCTTCGGCTCTATGGTGCCGTATGCGCAAGCTGATTCTTTCGGCGCTCTCACCATCAATGCCGTATGGGGCCGAGACACGGCTTCGCCCAAATTGCTTGCCGACGATACCTATTCCATCGTGCGCGTCGCCACCGTCACAACGAACAATGATGGTAGCGTCTCCTCATATAAAACCGTCGGCGATTTTTCCGGCCTCACTGCCGATTGGGAACGCCTGACATCAAGTGAATATCACGATGCTGCCAAGAAGCTCGCTGCGCACGCGGCGAAAAACAAGCTGTACCAGCATTCCGGCACCACTAACGTAGCTGGTCAGCTCACTTTCCAGAATCTGCCGCTCGGCCTATATCTGGTCTCTCGCACGAGCTCGGCGAAAGCCAACAAGGCATACGACTGTGATCCGTTCCTCATCTCGATTCCTGGCAGTGGAGGCACATCCGCTGATCTCAACATCACAGTAGAGCCGAAATTTAGCACTGGAACTCCTGTTGTCCCGCCCGAAGATAACCCGAGCGAGGAGCCGGGCAATCCTGGCCTTATCGGTCGTACGGGTGCCGCCGTAGGCAGCATTGCCGCGGCAGCGGGGCTCATGTTACTTGTTGCGTTCATTTTGTTCAGATTGCGCATGAGGCGCCGCATACGGGACGTCAATTCGGCCGGCAAATCCCATACAGATGATTTATTCGTATGCGAGAATAACGCGCCGAAGTCGCCGCTACTCGCTGCACTTCCCAAGCACCACGTAGAATCGAACACATGGAGTTGAACGATTTGCCTCAGATGGATCCGCGCGCGCTGAAGGCCACGTCCGTCAAAGCCGAAGACGAACATGCCAGTTCAGCTGAGCCGCAAGCATTGAAGATCACCGCCGCCAGCTCGAACCCGAAGATGTTCACGCTGCCCTGGCATAAGCCCCTGGCCACCTGGCCCGAGGACCTGCTGGCCAACCTGCCGCGAGGCATCTCCCGCCACGTGGTGCGTTTTGTGCATGTGGGCGACGAGGTGTACGCCATGAAAGAGATCACCCGTCAGGTGGCCGAGCGCGAGTATGAGATTCTGCGCCGACTGCAGAAGCTCGAGTTGCCGACCGTCATCCCGATTGCCGTGGTCACCGGTCGTCATGACCGCAACGGCGAACCGCTGGAAGCGATTCTGGTCACCCGTCACCTGAAGTTCTCACTGCCGTACCGCGCGCTGTTCGCCCGCAATCTCCAGCCGGATACTGCCGAGCGTTTGATCGACGCCCTTGCCGTGCTGCTGGTTCGCCTGCACTTGGCCGGCTTCTACTGGGGCGATGTGTCGCTGTCGAACGTCCTGTTCCTGCGTGATGCCGACGCGTTTTCCGCCTTCCTGGTGGACGCCGAAACCGGTGATTTGCAGGTGCAGCTTACCGATGGCCAGCGTGAATACGATATCGACTTGGCTCGCACCAACATCATCGGTGAATTGATGGATTTGGCTTCTGGCCGTCTGCTGCCGAGCGACGTGGACGAGATCGAGGTGGGCAACCGTCTGGTCGACCGCTACCACTCGTTGTGGAGCACGCTGACCGACACCGACAAGTTCGGCCCGGATGAGATGTGGAAGATCGAGCAGCGCGTCAACAAGCTCAACGACCTGGGCTTCGACGTGGACGAGCTGGAGATGAAGACCGCGGAGGACGGCAAACGTGTGCTGGTCCGCCCGCGCGTGGTCGATGCCGGCTATGCGTCGCGCAAGCTTCTGCGACTGACCGGTTTAGATGTGCAGGAGAATCAGGCGCGGCGCCTGCTCAACGATCTGGATGCGTACCGTGCCTCCACGTGGCGTGAAGGCGAGGAGTTGGAGATCGTCGCCACCGATTGGATGCGTGAGGTGTATGAGCCGACCGTGCGTATGATTCCACGTGAATATCGTTCGCAGATCGAGCCGGCACAGTTCTTCCATGAGGTGCTGGATCACCGCTGGTTCCTTGCCGAGAAGGCCGGCCACGACGTGCCGATGGGCGAGGCTGTGGAAAGCTACATCCAATCCGTGCTACCGAACTACAAGCTGGATGACAAAGCCGTGAACGAGCTCAACGCTGAAGCGGATTCCGGCGTGGTCGACGATGAGGCGAATTACGAAAAGCCCATCGACGATGATGATTACAATCCCGACGACGATCCTGATGCCGCGGTGTGGAGCCACTGATATGTGGAGCTGCTGAGCGAAACCGGACGGGGTGGTGCGCCGATTGCGGCGGCCACCCCGATTTTCGTTCCGCTCGATGACCCCGCCGGCAGCAGGGGGGAGATATGGGTATTACTTCGTGGCGGCTGCCGCTGCTTCGCGACGGGCGCGGGCGACCGCGTACAGGCTGATACCGGCTGCGACCGAGGCGTTCAGAGACTCCACCATGGACGTGATCGGAATGCCGGCGATCGCGTCGCACGACTCGCGCACGAGTCGGCTCAGTCCCTTGCCTTCTGAACCGAGCACGACGATCAGCGGATCGGTCTCGAAACCGGTTTCGCCGACCAGCTTATCGCCGCCGCCGTCTAGGCCGACCGTGTAATATCCACGTTCGCGCATGCTTTCGATGGCCTTGGTGAGGTTCACCACGCGAGCCACCGGGATATGCGCCGCGGCACCGGCCGATACCTTCCACGCGGCAGCGGTGACCGAAGCGGAACGACGCTCCGGCAGAATCACGCCGTTGGCACCGAAGGCGGCGGCCGAACGAATCACCGCACCCAGGTTCTGCGGGTCGGTCACGCCGTCGAGCGCGATGAACAGCGGGCGTGCGTTGATGCGCGCACTCGGCGAATTCACCACGTCCATGGCCTTGGCCTTGCGCTCGGCGATATCCGCCAGCTCGGCGAGAGACGAATACTGGTACGGCTGCACTTTGAGCACGACGCCCTGATGGTTCGACGACCGGGCGATGCGATCCATTTCCAGACGGTCGGCCTCCAGCAGGTGCAGGCTTTGTGCGCCGGCGAGCTTGATGATCTCGCGTGTACGGTCATCATGCTCGATACGTGTCGCGATATACAGCTGCATGCTGGGGACGCCGACGCGCAGCGCCTCCAGCACGGCATTGCGGCCGATGACCAGATCGTCCGAATCGGACGTGAACTTCGCGGCGCGACGGCGGGCTGCCAGTCGTGGATCTGCCATCTTGCGACGGTTCGTCGCCTGCTTGGCCTTGTATGCCTTGTGATACACGCGATCCTCGGCTTTGGGCGTCGGCCCCTTGCCGCGTAGCGCATTGCGGTGTTTTCCTCCCGACCCCTTGGTCGGACCTTTCTTGATTGCCATACGTGCCATTGTCCCAGACCCCCACGCCAAACAGCCATTCGAGGCGCGCGAATCGCCCCAATCTCCTGAGAGACTCGGTTTGCGTTCCTAAGTGCGCGCCGGAACGCCGAGTGCGCGAACATAGGAACGCAGATCGCATAGTTTGCGTTCCTAAGTGCGCAGAGTTGTCGTTTCGGCGCGCACTTAGGAACGGAACGAAGCTCGTCCGGTTCCGAAGCCGCCGGAGTTCCTTGCCTTGGCACGTATGATGAATGCAGGATCGGGCGGCGTCATTCATACCCGGAGAGCCAGAAGGTCTTGCGATGGTCGATGTGAGCAGGGAGTGCTGCGAGCGGTATTTCGGCATGGACGACGAACTGTTCGATTACACCATGGCGACGCTCCGCTGGCTGCTCGCGCTGTGTGAGCGTGTCGCCTGAAATCGTTCGCGGAATGCTGATATTTGGACAACACGTAAAGGGCTGTTTCGCCAAGCGATGACGGGTTTGTGGAATAATGGCAACAGTATGCATCGGCAGCAGTTGCGCCGGTGCCCATAACCGCGCAGCTTTATCGAGATGACCGGGGGAGGGGACGATCCCGGTGATCGTGAGGGCTGACTACTCCGCGGCTATATCAAGGAGACCATTATGGTTGATCACACAAATGATCAATCCACAGGCGTGCAGTCGCAGGAAGGCCTGCTTCACGACGTCGATCCCAGCTTGACCGAGGCGAACGAAGTCGCCAAGGCGCTGGATGTGGATACCAACACCGGCCTGAGTTCCGCCGAGGCGCAGCGCCGGTTGGAGAAATTCGGCCCGAACCAGTTGGCCAGCGCGCCGCCCGTACCCAAGTGGAAGAAGTTCCTGGCGCAGTTCCAGGATCCGCTGGTGTACCTGCTGCTTGCCGCCACTGTCATCTCACTGATCGCATGGTTCATCGAGCGCTCGCACGGAACGGCCGGCGAAGTGCTGCCGTTTGACGCCATCGTCATCATCCTGATCCTGATCGTCAACGCGGTGCTGGGCTATATTCAGGAGGCCCGTGCCGAGCAGGCGGTGGAGGCGCTCGCCCAAATGACGGCACCGCAGACCTCCGTGCTGCGTGACGGCAAAATCGTGCACATCAACACCGCCGACGTGGTTCCCGGCGACATCGTGGTGCTTGGCGAAGGCGATACCGTCTCCGCCGACGGGCGTCTGTTCGCCGCCGCGTCGCTGCGCATCGCCGAGGCGAGCCTGACCGGCGAATCCGTGCCGGTGGGCAAGAAGCCCGACACGCTCGACTCCGCCAAGGCGCTGGGCGACCGCACCAATATGATTTTCAACGGCACGTCCGTCACCCAGGGCACCGGCCGCGCGATCGTGACCGGAACCGGCATGAACACGCAGGTTGGCAAGATCGCCGACATGCTGTCGCAGACCGATGACGAGGATACCCCGCTGCAGAAGGAGATGACCCACGTCTCCAAGATCCTGGGCATTGCCGTGTGCATCATCGCGGCCGTCGTGCTCGTCGCGCTGTTCATCACGCAGGGCTTCCACAAGATGCCCGACGATCTCATCGACTCGCTGCTGCTGGCCGTTTCGCTGGCCGTCGCCGCAGTGCCGGAAGGTCTTGCGACGATTCTGACGGTTGTTCTCGCGCTCGGCGTGCAGCGCATGGCCAAGCACAACGCCATCGTCAAGAAGCTGAGCTCCGTGGAAACGCTGGGATCCGCTTCAGTGATCTGCTCCGACAAGACCGGTACGCTCACGCGTAACGAGATGACCGTCGAGCGCATCGTCACCCCGAGCGGTGAAGTGCAGCTCACCGGCACCGGTTACGAGCCCAAGGGCAAGATGCTGGGCATGGGTGGCGACGCCATCGAGGAGAGCGCTCCGGTCAACGCCGAAGCCCTGCGCACCATCGCCGTCGGAGCGTTTGCCAACGACGGTGACTTGCGTCAGAACGATGCCGGCCAGTGGGAGATCGTCGGCGACCCGACCGAGGTGTCGCTCGTCGTCGCCTCCCGCAAGATCAAGGCCGGCCGCGCTCTCGGCAAGCTCGACCGTGTGGCCGAGGTTCCGTTCACGTCCGAGCGCAAGCGTATGGCCGTGATCGGCAAGGACAGCAGCGACAACGGCAACCTGAGCGTCTATGCAAAGGGCGCGCCCGATGTGCTGCTCGGCTACTGCACGCGCATCGCGGTTGGCGACGCCGTCCGCCCGATGACCGAAGGCGACCGCCAGGAGATTCTCGCGACCGTCGAGCGTCTGTCCGGCGAGGCATACCGCACGCTGGGTGAGGCGTACCGCCCGCTCGGCACCACATCCCTGGCCGATATCCCCGGCATCAAGACCAATGCAGCCGGCCAGGTGACCGACATCTCCGAGCAGAGCGACGTCATCGAGCGTGACCTGATCTGGGCCGGCATGGTCGGCATCATCGACCCGCCGCGCACCGAAGTGCGTGATTCCGTGGCCGAAGCGCATCGCGCCGGCATCCGCACGGTGATGATCACCGGCGACCACCCGCTCACCGCGGCCCGCATCGCTTCCGATCTGGGCATCATCGAAAAGGGCGGCAAGGCCCTCACCGGCGATCAGCTCGACGCGATGCCCGACGAGGCGGCGTTCGACAAGGCGACTTCTGAGGTCTCCGTGTACGCCCGCGTGGCCCCCGAGCACAAGCTCAAGATTGTGGAGTCGCTGCAGCGCCAGGGCAACATCGCCGCCATGACCGGCGACGGCGTCAACGACGCCCCGGCCGTCAAGTCCGCCGACATCGGCGTGGCGATGGGCATCACCGGCACCGAGGTGACCAAGGAATCCGCGAAGATGATTCTCGCGGACGACAACTTCTCCACCATCGTCGCCGCCGTGCGCGAAGGCCGTGTGATCTTCGACAACATCCGCAAGTTCCTGCGCTACCTGCTGAGCTCCAACGTGGGCGAGGTGTTCACCGTGTTCGGCGGCGTCATGCTCGCCGGCGTGCTTGGCATCACGCAGCCGGGAACCACCGGTGTCGCCGTGCCGCTGCTTGCCACGCAGCTGCTGTGGATCAACCTGCTGACCGACGCCGCCCCGGCGCTCGCGATGGGTGTCGACCCGCAGACCGATGACGTGATGGCACGCAGCCCGCGCAAGCTCACCGACCGCGTGATCGACAGGGACATGTGGATCGATATCGCGTTCATCGGCATCATCATGGCGGCCGTCACCTTGATCGGCATGGACATGCACCTTGAAGGTGGCCTGTTCACCGACCGCTCCATCGGCGGCACCCACGAATTCCAGATGATCGAGGCCCGTACGATGGGCTTCACGATTCTCGTGTTTGCGCAGCTGTTCAACGCGATCGCATCGCGTTCCGCACGTCAGTCCGCGTTCGTCGGCCTGTTCTCCAACAAGTGGCTGTGGGGGGCGATCGGCCTGTCTGTCGTGCTGCAGCTCGTGGTGATCTACGTGCCGTTCCTCAACTCCGCGTTCGGCACCACGCCGCTCGGACCGTGGGCATGGGTCGAGTGCATCTGCCTCGCCGCGGTCGTGCTGATCGCCTCGGAAATCTACAAGGCGATCATGCGCGCCATCGACCGCAAGCGCGGCATTATGGCATAACAATGCCATAAGCCTCCACCGGCGTCAGGGCTCCCGCTCTCCACATCGGAAAACGGGAGCCCTTCTCATACCCCGGAATCGTTGAATATGCGGTGACATGACGGAACGATGTCGTAGCATCGGAGGCGAACCATATATCAATGGCACGTTCCGAAGGGATTCGCAATGTCACTCATCGAACAATTCCATGGCGCCGCCGCCGATGGAACGGAACTCACCGCTATTTATGCTGAGCAGCCGGCTGCTGATGTGGCGTTCGCGCTGATCTTCGCCGGTCACGGTCTTCCGCGCTTCGTGCACTGGGGCCGCCCGCTCGCGGCGCCGGGAACCGTACTCGCCGCATACGACGCCCTGCGGCCGCAGCGCGTGTCCGGCGCGCTGGACGAGACCACTTGGCCAAGCATCATGCCCACGCAAAGCGAGTCGTGGATAGGGGCACCGCGACTGGATATCCGGCGCGCCGGCGTAACGCCGTTCTGTGCATTCACGGTGACCGGCATCGCAATCCGTCAGGACGAACGCCAAGGCGTTGACGTGTCCGACGGCGTGGACGGTGCCGCGCATACCGTCACGCAACAGGTGCCGGTCGTCACCGTGACCGCGTCGGATACCGAGCAGGGCGTGGAACTGTCATGGACGGCCGAACTGTTGCCCGGCGGACTGATCAGACAGCGCACCACGCTGCGTAATCTTCCAGCCGGTAATCTTCCGACCGGTGACTTGGAAGTCGGTAAAGTCGAACTCGGCTTCCCGCTCCCGGCACTTGCCACGGAGATACTCACCACCACCGGCCATCATCTGCGCGAACGCAGCCCGCAGCGGCAGCCGCTGACCGAAGGACGCTTCGAGAAGGTCTCGATGGCGGGGCGCCCAGGTTTTGACGCCTCTCTGTTGCTTTCCGTGGGCGAGCCCGGCTTCGGGTTCGAGCATGGCGAGGTCTATTCGGTGCATGTGGGCTGGAGCGGCAATTCCGTGCTGTCGGCAGAGCGTCAGCCGTATACGACCGGTCTGATTGGCGGCGGCGAGGTGCTGCTCGGCGGCGAGGCCACGCTCGCCCGCGGCGAAACGTACACCACCCCGTGGCTGTACGGGTCGTACGGTGACGGGCTCAACGAGGTGGCTGCGAGATTCCATGATTACGTGCGCTCCTGTCACCCGGATCTCGCCGTCAAGCCGCGTCCGGTGATTCTCAACACGTGGGAGGCCGTGTATTTCGACCATGACTACGACACGTTGAAGGCTCTGGCCGATAAGGCCGGGGATTCCGGTGTCGAACGGTTCGTGGTGGATGACGGCTGGTTCGGCTCCCGCCGCGATGACACGTCAGGCCTGGGTGATTGGGAGATCTCCCAGGATGTATGGCCAGACGGCCCCAAGTCGTTGAAGGCGCTGGCGGACTACGTGCACGGCAAGGGGCTTGAGTTCGGCCTGTGGTTCGAGCCGGAAATGGTCAATCCAGATTCCAACATGTTCCGCAACCATCCCGATTGGGTGATGAAGCCGACCGCGAATCGTCTGCCGATGCAGGGGCGCACCCAGCAGGTCGTCGATCTGACCAATCCGGATGCGTACGCCTACGTGTACGGCGCAATGGACAAGCTGGTCGGAGAGCTGGGCATCGACTACATCAAGTGGGATCACAACAAGCTCGTCACCGAAGAGGTTTCCCCGCGTACCGGGCGCCCTGCGGCACATGCGCAGACCCTTGCCGTCTACAGGATTTTCCATGACCTCAAAGCGGCGCACCCCGGACTGGAAATCGAAAGCTGCTCGTCCGGCGGCGGCCGCATCGATGTGGGCATTCTCGAAGTCGCCGATCGCGTCTGGGTCTCCGACTGCGTCGATCCGGTCGAGCGCGCCGATATCCAGCGCTATACCTCGTTGCTGGTGCCTCCGGAGATGATGGGCGAGCATGTCGGCGACAGCCCCGCACACTCCACGCATCGTGCCACGTCGCAGGAGATGCGCATGGCCATGGCGTTCTTCGGACACATGGGCGTCGAATGGAATCTGCTGAAGCAGCCGCAGGAAGATATCGACAAGCTGCATGAGTGGGTGTCGGAATTCAAGAAGCATCGCGAATGGTTCGCCGTCGATACGGTGGTCCATTCCGACGCGGCCGACCCTGCCGTGCGCGTGGACGGTTGCGTCATGCCGAACAAGGATGCTGCCATCTATCGTTTCACGCAGCTGACCACGTCACAGACCTACCCGGCCGCTCCTGTGCGCTTGCCCGGTCTTGATCCCGATGCCGTATACGAGGTGTCTCCGCTTGAGGTAAGCCTCGATCTGGCCAAGCAGGATATCGGCAACGGGCAGAGTCCGCTGGGTTGGTGGACCGCTGAAGGCGTGAGGATGACGGGTCGTGCGCTTGCCTCCTATGGCATTCGCCCGCCGGCTCTTCACCCGGCCCAGGCCGTGCTGTTCAAGGTCGTTCGCGTCTGACGGCCTCGTGATGGCTTCGTGACGGGTGCGCATGGTTCTTATGCCTGCGCACCC
>OFMM01001343.1_pt1 | contig 11950 bp, 8 predicted proteins | sample 1541811 | NCBI WGS metagenome assembly OFMM01 (sample SAMN04209246, study PRJEB22552) | human gut metagenome | biome: gut; material: feces | host: Homo sapiens | place: USA: Oklahoma
GACCGAACACGGTGCCGCCGTGGTACCACTGCGGTGCACGGATGGAGCCCTGACGGGCACGACCGGTGCCCTTCTGCTTCCACGGCTTCTTGCCACCGCCGGAAACCATGCCGCGGGTCTTGGTGGCGTGCGTGCCCTGACGGGCGGCAGCCAGCTGGGCCACGACGACCTGGTGGATCAGCGGGACATGAGCCTGGACCTCGTCGGCGGTGTGGCCGAAGAGCTCGGCGGGCGCCTCAACGGAGCCAGTGGCCTGGCCCTTGCCGTCAGTGACGTTGAGAGTAACGTTTGCCATGATAATCAGGCTCCCTTCACTGCGGTGCGGACGAGGACGATGCCGCCCTTGGGGCCGGGAATGGCACCCTTGATGGCGAGGACATTGTTCTCGGCATCAGCGGACATGACGGTCAGGCTCTGGACGGTCGCGGTCACGTGACCCATGCGGCCGGCCATGCGCTTGCCCTTGAGAATACGGCTCGGAGTGGCGCATGCGCCGACGGAGCCGGGGCGACGTTCGTTCTTGTGAGAACCGTGGGTACGGCGGTAGGACTTGAAGCCCCAGCGCTTGATCGTGCCCGCGAAGCCCTTGCCCTTGGTGGTGCCGGTGACATCCACCTCTGAGCCCTCGGCGAAAGCGTCGATGGACAGCTCCTGGCCGGGCTCGTACTCGGCGGCGTCCTCGGTGCGCACCTCAACGAGGTGGCGACGCGGGGTCACGCCGGCCTTGGCGAAGTGACCAGCGAGCGGCTTGGTCACCTTGGTGGGATCAATCTGGCCGTAACCGATCTGGATGGCCTTGTAGCCATCGGTCTCCTCGGACTTGACGGCCGTGACCACGTTGGTGGACACATCCACCAGCGTGACGGGGACGAAGAAGCCGTTCTCGTCCCACACCTGCGTCATGCCGAGCTTGCGACCCAGCAGAGCCTTGTGGCTACCTCTTTGCGAAGTCATAACGATCCCTCCTCCCTTACAGCTTGATCTCGATGTTGACATCTGCAGGCAGATCGATGTGCATCAGAGAATCCACAGCCTTGGGGGTGGGGTCCACGATGTCGATGAGACGCTTGTGCGTACGCATCTCGAAATGCTCGCGAGAATCCTTGTACTTGTGAGGAGAACGAATAACAACAAACACGTTCTTCTCGGTCGGCAGAGGAACCGGGCCCACCACAGTGGCACCCGCGTTCGTCACCGTCTCGACGATTTTCTTCGCCGATTGGTCGATGACCTCATGGTCATAGGACTTAAGCCTGATGCGGATTTTCTGTCCCGCCATTGCCGTCCGCCCTTTCTAGCGATTCGTTGACTATTACCATCCTGCTAAAGGGCACCGGCGAGCATGACACACGAAAATACTTTTCGCGGCCATAACCACATCAGTGCGTAGACATGCAAGAAGCCCGTCGAAACGGACCCCTTGTTCCACGCTCGCTTTTTTGATTCCAATTTGCGAGCCCAAAACAGGCAACTTGTTAATTAAAGCACCAGGGGTACCTATAGGGAATTCGGGCGTGTCGCACGCCCGAATCCTGTCATATCCCCTCAGGGCTGCCGCCCCTCGGCGCTATCTACGTTTCGTGAGGTTGATTTGGCGCCTCGGGAACGTCTATCTGCGTTTCGTGAGGTTGTCAGAGCACGATACCCTCGGTATCACTGCCCTACGGTTGTTGGAATCATGCGGTTCCCGGAGCGCCTCTACTCTGCCATCAACCCCTCGAAATGCAGATAGCCCATTATTCTCGCCTCTCAGTGCGCCGATACACCTATCCGTACGCGATTTTCAATGGGCTATCGGGAAAGGCAGTAACCAAACGGCCCCGCGCACGGTTTTCGTGCTGTACGATGACAACCGACTTGGAAGAGACATTCAGGCTCGCCCTCGCCGCGCTGCGTTCGACGGTCGGCGATGCGAAGTTCCGTGAGATCGAGAAGACCTGGGTGCAGGAACATCAGGAGCAGTTCGACCCGACTGGTCTGAAGATTACCGCGACTTACTCCGACAAGTCCACGAAGGCCATCGACCCGACCGATGAGGCCGTGACCTATCATTACGACTTCGCGAAGCCGTCCGGCGCGGCGAAGATCACGGTGACCTATGATGGCCAGACCGCATCGTTCACGGTCAAGGTGACGGCCGATGCCGGAAACAAAACCGGCAACAACCCCAAGCAGCAGGCATCGCCGGTGCAAAACGGCAACACCTCGACGCAGCCGAACGGCGTGTCCAACCCGCTGTCCAAGACCGGCGCCAGCACGGCTCCGATCATCGCCCTGACGGCACTCGCACTGCTGACGGGCGGCGTCAACGCGGACACCGTATGGCTGTTCGCCGCATGGCTGCGCCGGGAGCGCTCGCTGTGGGGCAACGCCGTGGCCGTGCTCGCCACATCGATGATGACGGTGGTCATCGCCTCGTTCGGGGACCGGCTGCCGCCGTTATGCGGGGCTGGTGGCGGCCAGGTTTCGTGCGATGCCGTGGCGCAGTATCGGCAGGGCATTCGCGCACTGCCTGACTGGCGTTCCTGGACTGATGTGCAGGCATGGTGGCCGGCGTATTCCGCGCCGAAGGCGGCGTTGACGGCCGCGATCGTTTTCGCGCTGACGCAGTATGGCTCGGTGCTGTTCGCCAAAACGATGATTCGCGAATACGGGAAGGATCCTACTTGGTGGCCTCATGGGTGTGGCACGCGGCGCTTGCCATCACCGGGTTCGCCGTCAATATGTGGCTGGGTGTCGTCGCGGTCGTCCTGCTGACGCAGTCAGTGGCGATACCGCTGCGATTCCGCGGGCAACGACGGCCGAAACCGATGATCGCCGGAGTCACCGAAGCGATGTGCCTGCTACTGGTGTTCATAGCGGCCATCATCATCTGTCCTCATCTGGCATAGCGGCGATCCGCCTACTCCTTCCTATCCGACTCCTTCCCCGACCATAGTCCCATTTCAGAGGCCGCAGATGGGACTTTGGCGGGATGAGGTGGCCGTGTTGTTCGTGAGACAGGTCACAGCGCAGGCGCTCCCCTATGCGAAGCCCGCGTTGAAGCGCCCCGCGTGCTGCATTATCGTAATCACCGTGACAAAATCGCAAGCTGCACAGATCAAACCCATCACGGCGCATCACGCCAACCAGCTGTATCAGCACGGCACGCTGGCGCTGCTGGTGCCCGGACTGCTCGAAGGCACCACGACCATCGGCGAACTGCTCACCCACGGCGACACCGGCATCGGAACCGGCGAGGGGCTCGACGGCGAGCTCATCATCCTCGACGGCGTCGCCTATAAGGTCGGACAAAGCGGCGTGGCGGAACGCGTGCCGGACGATTTCACCATGCCGTTCGCGAACGTGCATCACGCCGCGTTCCAATACCAGTGCGAGCGCCGCGATATCGGCCTGGAGGATCTCAACAACCGCATCGTCGAGGCGAACGGCCGCGCCAACACGTTCTTCTCGGTCATCGTGCGAGGCACTTTCAGCTTCATCAAGACGAGGGCGGTCATCAAACAGCAGGCCCCGTACCCGACTCTGGTGGAGGTCGCCGACCGGCAGGCGATGTTCCTGCGGCACGACGTGAAGGGCACGATGCTGGGATATTTCTCGCCGGAGATGTTTCATGGAGCCGCCGTCGCCGGTTTTCACGAGCATTTTCTGTCAGACGATCGCACGTTCGGCGGTCACGTGCTCGACGCGGTGCTCGATCACGGCAAGATATACAGTCAGGTGTTCGACACGCTGGTGCAGCATCTGCCGGTGGATGATCCTGAGTATCGCAACCACGATTTCCGGCATGATCCGATAGCCGAGGCGATCACCGCCGCGGAGGGAGACAAGGCAGGTAATTGACGGATTCAGTGGGTAGTCGCGAAGAGAAGATTAGTGGAGGTAATCACTGAATCCGCGTGACCACCCACCGGCACTACGTGCCACCTCCCGCCAGCGGGAGGCAGGAATGGGATGAAATAATTGTGGGGGCCTTCCGCATAGGAAGACCCCCACATTGGTTCAATCACCTGGGATGGGTGATGTCATGCCATCGTCAGACGCGCTCGGACGCCTCTTCGGTGGCGGCCACGCCCTCACGCTCAACGCGAATCTTGTGGCCTTCGGCCTGCGGCACGCCATAGTATGCGGCCACGGCGATGTCCTTCATGTCCTCGATCATCGGGATGCGCGGGTTGGCCGGGGTGCACTGGTCCTCGTAAGCGCGCATGCCGATCTGGTCGAGCACGCTCCAGAAGTAGTCTTCTTCCACGCCGCAGTCCTGGAAGGACTTGTTCATGCCGAGCTTGTTGTCGCGGTAGTCCTCGACGGCCTTCGCCAGGTTCTCGACGCCTTCGGCCGGGGTCTTGCCCGGGTCGATGCCGATGATGCGGGCGATGTCCTGGTAGCGCTTGTCGGCGACGTACTTGTTGTACTTCGGCCAGCTGGTCGGCTCCTCCGGGACGGCACCGTTGTAGCGGATCACATACGGCAGCAGGATGGAGTTGGTGCGGCCGTGGGCGATGTGGCACAGGGCGCCGATGGTGTGGGCCATGCCGTGGCACATGCCGAGGAACGCGGAGCCGAACGCCATGCCGGCCATGGTGGCGGCGTTGTGCATCTTCTCCTGCGCGTCGGTCTTGGCGAGACCCGGCTCGCCGTTGACGGACTCGGCCAGGTTGTCCCAGATGAGCTTGGCCGCGTGCAGGGCCATGCCGTCGGTGAAGTCGTTCGCGTACACGGACACGTAGGCTTCCATGGAGTGGGTCAGGGCGTCGAAGCCGGCGTCGGAGGCCAGCTTGCGCGGCTGGGTGCGGGCCAGCACCGGGTCCACGATGGCCACGGACGGGGTCAGCGCGTAGTCGGTGATCGGGTACTTGTATCCGGTCTTGTGGTCGGTGATCACGGCGAACGGCGTCACCTCCGAACCAGTGCCCGACGAGGTCGGGATGCACACGAGCTTGGCCTTCTCGCCCAGCGGCGGGATGCGGAACGCGCGCTTGCGGATGTCGAAGAACTTCTCACGCACGTCGGAGAAGGAGATTTCCGGGTGCTCGTAGAGCAGCCACATGATCTTGGCCGCGTCCATCGGGGAGCCGCCACCGACCGCGATGATCGTGTCGGGCTCGAACTCCTCGCGCATCATCTCGGCGCCGCGCTCGACGGTCTCGACGGAGGGCTCCGGCTCGACGTAGTCGATGATTCGGAAGGTGACGCGATTGTCACGGGCGCGCAGCTGGTCAATGACCTTGTCGACGATGCCGAGCTGCTCCATCACCTTGTCGCACACGATGACGGCCTTCTCGATGCCGTGCATGTCGCGCAGGTACTTGATGGCGTTCGGCTCGAAGTACGTCTTGGCCGGAATCTTGAACCACTGCATGTTATTGTTCCTCCGAGCGATGCGCTTGATGTTGATCAGGTTCACGGCCTGGACGTTGCCGGACACCGAGTTGCCGCCGTAGGAGCCGCAGCCCAGGGTCAGCGACGGGGCAATCGCGTTGTAGATGTCGCCGATGCCACCGAGCGAGCTCGGCTGGTTCCAGATGATGCGGCAGGCGTGCATGCGCAGGCCGTACTCGCGCACCAGCGCCTCGTTGTTCGTGTGGATGGCGGCGGTGTGGCCGGCACCGAGCTTGAGCATCTTCTCGCACATCTCGAAGGCCTGCTCCTTGTCGTCGGCCTTGAGCACGGCCTGCACCGGGGCGAGCTTCTCGTGGGTCAGCGGCTCGTCGTCGGAGACCTCCTTGCATTCGGCGGCGAGGATCGTCGTGTCGGCGGGGATCTCGAAGCCGGCGGCCTTGGCGATGAACTGCGGGGACTTGCCCGGCACCACGGAGTTGAGGACCGGCTTCTGGCCGGAGCCGGCGGTGCAGCCGAACATGTACTGCTCCAGCTTCGCCTTCTCGTCCGCGTTGACGAAGTATGCCTTGCGGCGCTTGAGCTCCTTGACGAGCGGCGCGTAGACGTCCTTGTGGGCGATGATGGCCTGCTCGGTGGCGCAGATCATGCCGTAATCGAAGTGCTTGGAGAGGATCAGGTCGTTCGCCGCACGTTCGATGTCCACATCGGTATCGATGTAGGCCGGAGCGTTGCCGGCGCCGACGCCGAGGGCGGGCTTGCCGGAGGAGTACGCGGCCTTGACCATGCCGGGGCCGCCGGTGGCCAGGATGGTGGCGACGCCCGGGTGCTTCATCAGCGCGCCGGTCGCCTCGATGGATGGGTGTTCGATCCACTGCACGCAGTTCTCGGGTGCGCCTGCTTCGATCGCGGCGTCGCGGACGATCTTCGCGGCGGCCACGGACGACTTCTGGGCGCCCGGGTGGAAGCCGAACACGATCGGACAGCGGGTCTTGAGTGCCAGCAGCGACTTGAAGATGGCAGTGGAGGTCGGGTTGGTGACCGGGGTGACACCGGCGACGACGCCGACCGGCTCGGCGACCTCGTCGATGCCCATGACCTCGTCCTCGCGGATCAGGCCGACGGTCTTCTGCCCGGCCATGTAGTGAGTGACGTGCTCGCAGGCGAAGATGTTCTTGGTGGCCTTGTCTTCGACGAGACCACGGCCGGTCTCATCGACGGCCATCTTCGCGAGCACCAGATGCTTGTTCAGGGCCGCGACGGACGCCTTGGCGACGATGCGGTCGACCTGCTTCTGATCGAGCTTCTCGAACTCGTCAAGGGCCTTGAGACCCTTCTTGACAAGGGCGTCGACCTCGGCTTCGGCCGCCGCGCGCTTCTCCTCGGGGCTCGGCTTGGCGGGCGCCTCGACCTGTGTTGCTTCTGCCATGAATACTCCTCGACTAGCTGTGGTTTCATTCCGTTGTCGTTGCCGCCATCACCTGGCGGATCATCCATCCACATGCTCGCTATTGCGCATCTGTGGCCTACGCCACAATCTACGTGATACACTGCGCAAACGCACACGAACAAAAACAACGGCGTTTCGTGTTTGTTTTTGGTATTTATTTGTTGCTATTTGTTACATTTAACCCTGTTTTGCCGCTGATATTCCACGAAATGATATCTTTTGTTCGCTTTTTGCGACATCGCACACCATCAAACGAATTTCCGCGACACAACTTATATAAAGTATGTTTATAAAAGTTGCACTCGTCGACAAACTTTTATAAAATTATTTATTAAAAGCGGTGTCATGCGTCCGGCACCACACGGAATCGACCCAGCAACGAGGCTCCAATGACGACCACGGACACCGACATCGCCGCAACCCGAAACATCACCAAGACGCGCAACAGGCAGGCCATCATCCGCCACCTCGCAACGCACGGCAACGTCACCAAGCGCCAGCTGCAGCTCGATCTGCAGCTGAGCCTGCCGACCATCACCGGCAACATCCGCGCGCTCGAACACGACGGCATCATCGCCCCCGGCCCCCTGACCGACTCCACGGGCGGCCGCAAATCCCAAAGCTACCGGTTCAACCCGAGTCATCGCACCGCAATCGGCGTCACCATGCACCGCAACACCCTGCGCCTATGCGCCATCGACCTGCAGGGGCGCCCCATCGCCACCCTCTCACGCACGCTCCCCTATGCCAACACCAACGCCTACTACCAGCGGATGGGTTCGGCGATCAACGATTTCGCCGCGGAGACCGAAAAGGCCCACGGCCCCGTGCTCGGCGTATCCTTCGCCATCCCCGGTGCCATCTCGGTCGACGGCACCGTCATCACCTTCAACGACTCGACCGGAGCGACCGGCGTCACCATCGACACCATCGCCCAGTCGGTGCGCTACCCGCGTCAACTAATCCGCGAGGCCGCGGCCATCGCCATGACCGAAACGCTGCACGACACCGCCATCAGCGACGCCATATGCCTGTACCTGAACCGCAGACCCAGCGGCGCGCTCATCATGAACGGCCGCCTGCACCGCGGCCCGAACCTGTGCGATGGCGCCATCGAACACATGACGCTCATCCCAGGCGGCAAACCGTGCCACTGCGGCAGGCGCGGCTGCATGGCCGCCTACTGCTCTCCCGAAAACCTGCCGGAGGACTACGAGAGCATCCCCGGCTTCTTCAGCGTGCTGGAGCAAGGCGAGACCCATCACCGCGAGCGCATGAACGACTGGCTCGACCACGTGGCGCTGGCCATCGCCAACGTGCGGTGCGTCATCTGCGCCGACGTCGTCATCGGCGGGGAGGCGGCGCTGTACCTCGACCACGACAACATCGCCGACCTGCAGCGGCGGGTCACAGCCCTCAGCGTGTTCGGCACCGACCATTTCACCCTTCGGCTGAGCCGCAGCGACGAGAACAGCGGCGCCATCGGCGCGGCCATGCAGTTCACCGACCCCTACATGGACGCGCTGTGCGGCTGGGACACGGGCCCGCACCCGTCCTCGCCCGCTCCGACACGGACGAAAATCGACACCGCTACAATGGGTGTATGAAACACGCGATACCTCAGCGGTATGCAATCCCTCATCGCTATGCGACACGACCGGGCCTGTACTTCACGGAAGACGGCGGCGCCGATGTCATCGTCCGTTCCGAAACAGCCGATCAGGTGTGGCTCTGCATCTACGAGAAGGTCGATCAACCCACCGCCTTCTTCAACGACGCCATCCGCATCTTCGATGATTCAGCAACGCCGTTCATCAACGAAATACACGAGCACGCCGTCTGCACGCGCATCATCGAGCCCATGTACGTGCGCGAGACGCTGTTCCGCATGGATGGGCCGAACTACGGCCTGTGGTACGTGCATCTTCCCAAGGCGTGGGACGGCATGCGCTACGCCTACCGAGTGGACGGCGCGTGGGATCCGAGCAAGGGGCTGCGGTTCAACCCGTACAAGCTGCTGCTCGACCCGTATGGCAAGGGGATCGACGGCCGCATGAAGCTGTCGCCGGCCGCGTTCTCATACCAGTGCGACGTCAGCGAGGACGGCAAGGTGCGCGGCTCCGCGTTCGGGCCGATGAGCACCGTCGACGCACTGGGCAACATGCCCGTGTCGGTGGCCATCGACGACCGGGACAAGAGCAAGCACGACGCCGACCCTTCGCACCCGCACGTGCCGTGGAGCAAGACCGTGCTGTACGAGCTGCACGTCAAGGGATTCACCGCGAACGCACCCTGGCTGCCCAAGGAACTGCGCGGCACGTACGCGGGCCTCGCCCACCCGACCACGCTCTCGTACCTGCAATCCCTGGGCGTCACCTCCATCGAGCTGCTGCCCATCCAGGCCAAGCAGGATGAGCTGTTCCTGCAGGAGCGCGGGCGGCACAACTACTGGGGGTACTCGCCACTCAGCTACTTCTCCCCCGAGCCTTCGTACGCCACTGCCGAAGCCCAGCGCAAGGGGGCCCGGGCGGTCCGCGACGAGGTCATCGGCATGGTGCGCGCGCTGCATGAGGCCGGGTTCGAGGTCATCATGGACGTGGTGTACAACCACACCTGCGAAGGCGGCGTGGAAGGGCCGACGACATGCTGGCGCGGTCTGGACGCGCTCTTGTATTACCGGCGTCAGAAGGGCAATATCGGGCGGCTTGAGGACACCACCGGCTGCGGCAACACCTTCGACTTCACCAACACGCACGTGGTGACGTTCGCCGTGGACTCGCTGCGGTATTGGGCCAAGCGCATCGGCATCGACGGGTTCCGATTCGATCTCGGCGTGTCGCTGGCGCGGCTGGACGGGGACTTCACCAAGCATCACCCGTTCCTGTATGCGTTGCGTTCCGACCTGCTGCTCGGCAACCTGAAACTCATCATGGAGCCTTGGGACCTGGGGCCGCAGGGATGGAGGACCGGCGGATTCGGCATGCCGTTCAGCGAGTGGAACGACCGGTTCCGCGACACGGTGCGCCGATTCTGGATCACCGACACCCAACCGGGGGCGCCCAGCGGTATCGGCATGCAGGAGATGGCCACGCGACTGTGCGGTTCATCCGACCTGTTCGCCACGGAGCCCGGGCGCGGATGCGTGTCCTCGATCAACTACGTCTCGTGCCACGACGGATTCACGCTCACCGACCTGACCCGATACGCGGTCAAGCACAACGAGGCCAACGGCGAGAACAATATCGACGGATCGAACGTGAACCACTCCGCGAACTTCGGTGTCGAGGGGCCGTCCGACGACCCGGCGATCATCCGCAAACGCGAGCAGGCCGCCATGAACATGCTCGGCACGCTGATGCTGTCGCTGGGCACACCGATGATGCTGGCGGGCGACGAATTCGGCAACTCGCAGAGCGGCAACAACAACGCCTATGCGCAGGACAACGACATCACCTGGCTGAACTGGGACTGGATGTACCAGACCCGCAAAACCATGCAGATGCACCGCCTGGATACGGTGTCCCGACTGCTGTCGATACGCAAGTCGCTGGGACTGTACCATCACGAGGAGTTCTTCACGCGGCTCACGCAGCTCGGCCTGTTCAAGCCGTCGAGCCGCGTGCAATGGTATCTGCCCGACGGCACCACGCCGATGGATCGGGACTGGTTCGACACGACGATACGCAGCTTCGCGATGCGACTGCTCTCGCAGGATGAGGTCGATGTGCTCATCGTGATCAACGGCGTCGACGAGGTACGCCGGTTCACCCTGCCGAGCGACTGCTCCTGGCAGTGTGACTGGAGTTCCGCGACCGCGGTCGGACTGCGGCCGGCGCCGGGCGATCGGCTGCAGCGTATCGGCAAGAACCAGGCGCTGCGCAGCAACTGGATCATGTCCGTCAGCGAGAAGGACAACATCCATCAGCTGTTGAAGACCGTTCAGGCGTCGCTGGCCGAGCAGGACAAGCTGGATCTGTTTGGCGCCACCACAGAGCATGCCGATGTGCTGTTCGAGGATGACGAGCAGGCCCCGGGCGTTGGCGCGGATGTTTCGGCGACCATGTCTGCGGCCAGTACCGTGCATGGCGCTTCCGCGTCGGCCCGTGATGACGGCGACGCTACGGTTAACGGGTCGGCGGTATGGACGATGCCCGCACTCAGCATCAGCGTGATGCGCAGGCTGCAGTAGAGGTGCTCATAACGAACGAGGCCCTTTCGGGAAACGATGTTTCCGAAAGGGCCTCGCGATAGCCAGAACTGGCGTATATTAACGCTTCGAGAACTGCGGAGCGCGACGTGCCTTGTGCAGACCAGCCTTCTTGCGTTCCACGACACGGGAGTCGCGGGTCAGCATGCCGGCCTTCTTCAGGGCGGCGCGGTTGGCGTCACGGTCGATGGCGTTCAGAGCGCGGGCAACGCCGAGACGGATGGCACCGGCCTGACCGGTGGTGCCGCCGCCGTCAACGAGGACGATCGCGTCGAACTTGCCTTCGAGCTTGAGCAGCACGATCGGGGAGTTGACCTCACGCTGCAGCAGCTTGGAGGGGAAGTACTCCTCCAGGGTGCGCTTGTTGATGGTCCACTTGCCGGTGCCGGGAACCAGACGCACGCGGGCGACGGCTTCCTTGCGGCGGCCGGTGCCGTAGCCCGGAGCAATCGCGGAAGTGCCGGTGCCGGCACCCGCGTTGGTCTCGGTGGTGTAGCTGGTGAGCTCCTCTTCGGTTGCCTGAACCGCGGAGTCGTTGGTGTTTTCAGCCATGATTCTCTATCTCCCTTCGGTTCACTTGGCCTGCTGCGAGACCTGAGCGATCTCGAAAACCTGCGGCTGCTGCGGGGTGTGCGGATGCTCGGCACCACGGAAGATGCGGAGACGGTCCAGCTGCACCTTGGACAGACGGTTCTTCGGCAGCATGCCCTTGACGGCAGCCTTGATGATGCGCTCCGGCTTGTTCGCCAGCAGCTCGGCGTAGCTATCGCGACGCAGGCCACCGGGACGACCGGAGTGCGAGTACAGTTCCTTGCCCATCTTGTTGCCGGTCAGAGCGATCTTGTCGGCATTGATGATGATCACGTGGTTACCGGAATCGGCGTGAGGCGCGTAGGTCGGCTTGTTCTTGCCGCGCAGCAGCGTGGCGACCTGAGTGGCCAGACGACCGAGCA
>OFMM01001345.1_pt1 | contig 11941 bp, 6 predicted proteins | sample 1541811 | NCBI WGS metagenome assembly OFMM01 (sample SAMN04209246, study PRJEB22552) | human gut metagenome | biome: gut; material: feces | host: Homo sapiens | place: USA: Oklahoma
AAAAGGCTGCCGCGTCTTTGTGCCTGGCGGCCTGCTACGCCCCCAGACCGAGGCCATCATCGGCGCGGCAGCCATGGCGGCGCTGCAGCAGTACAACTTCACCAAGGCCTTTATGGGAGCCAACGGCGTGGCGCTGGACGCAGGTTTCACCACGCCGGACCCCGAGGAAGCGGCTGTCAAGGCCGCGGTCGTGCGCCGGGCGAGAGAAGCCTGGTTCCTCGTGGATGACTCCAAGTTTGCCCGCGTCTACCCGGCGGTCATCACCGAGCTGCACGGCGGGGCGATCCTGACGAACCGCTGCCCCAACCCCAAATACAAACAATACACGCTGGTAAAGGAGACGGAAGAATGATCTACACGGTAACATTCAACCCGGCCATTGATTATGTGGTGCGGCTGGACTCCCCGCTGGAAGTGGGCGAGGTAAACCGCGCCCGCGGCGAAGACTGCGTGCTGGGCGGCAAGGGCATCAACGTATCCGGTGTGCTGGCCGAGCTGGGCTGCAAAAGCGTCGCCCTGGGCTTTGTGGCCGGGGAGACGGGTGCCTGGCTGGAGCGCGGCCTGGCCGCCCAGGGCATCCAGACCGATTTCATCCACCTGGCCCAGGGGATGACCCGCATCAATGTCAAGATCAAGGCAGGGCAGGAGACCGAGTTGAACGGCGCGGGCCCCAACATCCCGGAGAGCGCCATGCAGGCGCTGGAAGCCAAGCTGGACGCCCTGCAGAACGGAGACATCCTGATTCTGGCGGGCAGCATCCCGGCCAGCCTGGCGCAGACGACCTATGAGCGCATCCTGGCCCGGCTGGAAGGCCGCGACATCCGTGCCGTCGTGGACGCCACCCGCGATTTGCTGGTGAATGTGCTGCGGTATAAGCCGTTCCTCATCAAGCCGAACAACCACGAACTGAGCGAGATCGCCGGCGTCAAACTGACGAACGATAACGAGATCGTCACCGCCGCCAGGATGATGCAGGCGAAGGGGGCGCGCAACGTGCTGGTCAGCATGGCGGGCGACGGTGCGCTGTTGCTGGACGAGCAGGGCGGTGTACACCGCATCGGCTGCCCGAAGGGCAAGGTCGTCAACAGCGTCGGTGCGGGGGACAGCATGGTGGCCGGTTTTGTGGCCGGTTATCAGCAGAGCGGCGGTGACTACGCCGCAGCCCTCAAGCTCGGCACCGCCTGCGGCAGTGCCACCGCGTTCAGCCTTGGGCTGGCAACGAAAGAGAAGATCGCCGAACTGATGCAGGAAATTTGAAGCAGAGCCCTCTTTGCGGTCTGCGGCGCAGACCGAAGCTGAGAGGGCTGCACAGAGAGAGAAAGGAGAACCCTTATGCGCATTACGGAATTATTCACCGCAAAGTCCATCGAGCTGGATTCCGCGGCCTCCAACCGGGACGAGATCCTCTCCCGGCTGGTAGAACTGCAGGCCACCCACGGCAACATCACCGACACAGAAGCCTACAAGAAGGCTCTCTACGCCCGGGAGGATGAGGCCTCCACTTATGTGGACAACGGCATCACCGTTCCCCACGCCAAGACGAATGTGGTCACCCGGCCCAGCCTGGCCGCCCTGCGTCTGAGCACCCCGGTGCAGTACAACGCCGAGGATGACGGCAAGACCGACCTGCTCTTTGCCATTGCAGCCCCCGAAAACGGCAGCCTGCATGTGGATATGCTGGCCCGCATGATGCAGATGCTGATGAACGAGGACTTTGTGGAAAAGCTGAAGGCCGCCAAGACCCCCGCCGAATTCCTTGCCCTCATCGACGCACAGGAGGAGGCCCAGTTCGGTGAGGAGAGCTTCACCCAGCAGGCCATCCCCCAGAGCGGCTACCGCATTCTGGCCGTGACCGCCTGCCCCAACGGCATTGCCCACACCTACATGGCCGCCGAGGCGCTGGCCAAGGCCGGTGACAAGCTGGGCCTGCCCACCAAGGTGGAGACCAACGGCTCCGATGGTGCCAAGAACGTGCTGACCCGCGCCGAGATCGCAGCCTGTGACGGCATCATCGTGGCTGCAGACAAAAATGTGGAGACCGCCCGCTTTGACGGCAAGCCCGTGCTGTTTGCCCGGGTGGATGACGGCATCCACAAGCCCGAGGAGCTGCTGAAAAAGGTGGCTCACGGTGAAGTTCCCGTGTATCACGCCAAGGGCGGTGCTTCCGCTGCCGAAGAGGAGACCTCCGGCGACAGCTTTGGCCGCAAGGTGTACAAAGACCTGATGAACGGCGTGTCCCACATGCTGCCCTTTGTGGTAGGCGGCGGCATTATGATCGCGCTGGCCTTCCTGCTGGACGACTACACCATCGATCCCTCCAACTTCGGCATGAACACCCCCATCGCCGCCTTCTTCAAGACGGTGGGCAGCGCCGCCTTTGGCTACATGCTTCCCATTCTGGCAGGCTTCATCGCCATGTCCATCGCCGACCGTCCCGGCCTGGCCGTGGGCTTTGCGGGCGGCGTGCTGGCCATGAACGGCACCAACTTTGCAGGCCTTGCCAACGGTGAGACCACCGGCATCTCCGGCGGTTTTCTGGCCGCTCTGCTGGCCGGTTTCGTGGCCGGTTATGTGGTCGAGTTCCTGAAAAAGATCACCGAAAAGCTCCCCGCCAGCCTGAACGGCATCCGCCCCATGCTGATCTACCCGCTGGGCGGCATCCTCATCATCGGTGCCGTGATGTGCGGCATCAACCCGGTCATGGGCATGATCAACACTGCCATGACCAACTGCCTCAACGCCATGGGCGGCACCTCCAAAGTCCTGCTGGGTGCCATCGTTGCCGGTATGATGAGCATTGACATGGGCGGTCCCTTCAACAAGGCTGCCTATGTCTTTGGCACTGCCGCACTGGCTTCCGGCAACTACGAGGTCATGGCCGCTGTCATGGTGGGCGGCATGGTTCCTCCCATCGCGATCGCCCTCTCCACCACCTTCTGCCCCAAGAAGTGGACCCCTGACGAGCGCCGCAACGGCATTGTGAACTACGTCATGGGCCTGTGCTTCGTCACCGAGGGTGCCATCCCCTACGCCGCCGCCGACCCGCTGCGCGTCCTGCCCAGCTGTGTGGCCGGTGCCGCGCTGGCCGGTGCCCTCTCCATGACCTTCGGCTGCGCCCTGCGCGCTCCCCACGGCGGCATCTTCGTGTTCCCCGTGGTCGATCATACCCTGCTCTACTGCGTGGCTCTGGCCGCTGGCAGCGTGGTGGGTGCCGTGATCCTGAGCCTGCTCAAGAAGAACCGCACCGACGCAGCCTGATCTGCCATTCTCCTTCTTCCTTTACCATATAAAAAGGGCCCGTCTGCGCGCACCAAAATGCGGCAGACGGGCCCTTTCGTGTTTATCCCTTGATGATCCGGAGCAGGGTCTTGTCCAGCTGGATGGTGCGGTTCCAGGGGTTCAGGATGATGCCCTGGATCTCCGGCACCTGCAGTGCGGCATCCAACAGCTTTTCAAGCTCCACCAGAAAGGTGGACTGCACCGCTTCCGCGCCCTTCATCTCCTCTTCAAAGCTGGTAAAGGCATACCACCAGCTGGCCCCATCGGCCGTGCGGAGGGCCCGCAGCTGCATCTGCTCACTGGCCGGGTTCGGCTCCACCGCCACCACGACCTGTCCGTTTTCCCGCATCCGCCGCCGGATCACGGTCAGGGTATGCGCCAGCTGCTCCTGCGTGGGCTCCTGCTGTAACTGGCAGACTGCCTGTTCGATCTTTTCGTTGCCGTTCAGGCCCTCGTCCTTCTTCTGCGCCATAAGCTCTCCCATTCTTTTGTTGTATTTTATGCTTGTATTATATCCGGACTTTACGAAAAATGGAAGCGCCGGCCAGAGATTCTTTCTTTTTTCGTCTGCTTTCGGGTGTTTTTTCAAAAATCAGTAGCCCCCGCCCCGAAAAAGTGTTACAATATTTTCGTCTGGTATCATTTCAGAAACAACAGGACGCGCCGCTTTTCCGTGAGCCGTTTTGTCGGAATGGGAGAGATAAGTCAATGAAACGAATCCTTCGTTCTGCCGTCAGTCTGCTGCTGTGCGCCGCTGTGGCGCTGGGCGGCACTGCCTGCGGCCGAAGCAAGCTGCCCACCACCATCACGATCTGGACCTACTACAACGGCGACCAGCTGGAATGCTTCAACCAGCTGGTGGAGCAGTTCAACTCCACCGTGGGCAAAGAGAAGAACATCCGGGTCGAAAGCTCCAGTCAGGGCAGCGTGAACGACCTTGAGACCAGCGTGCTGGCCGCCGCCGAGGGCAAGGTGGGTGCCGAGAAGCTGCCCAACATCGTCTCCTCCTACGCAGACACCGCCTTTACGCTGGATCAGATGGGCCTTGCCGTTGACCTGAGCCCCTACCTGACCGAAAAAGAGAAGTCCGCCTATATCGCCGGGTTTCTCGAAGAGGGTGACCTGATGAACAACGGGGAGCTCAAGGTCTTTCCCATAGCAAAGTCCACTGAGCTGCTCTACCTGAACGTCACCGACTTTGTCCCCTTTGCCGAGGCCACAGGCGTGACCTATGCGGATCTTTCCACCGTGGAGGGGCTGAACGAGGCCGCACACAAATACTACGACTGGACCGATGCCCAGACGGCTGCGCCCAACGACGGCAAGGCCCTGTATGGCCGCGACGCGCTGACCAATTACCTGCTCTGCGGCGCACAGGAACTGGGTACGACCATCTTTGATGCCGAGAACGGCGTGATGACCCTGCACTTTGACAAGCCGACCCTCCGCAAGCTGTGGGATAACTACTATGTCCCCTACATCAAGGGCTGGTGCAGTGCCAGCGGCAAGTTCCGCAGCGACGATATCAAGATCGGCAGCCTGCTGGCCTATGTCGGTTCCTCCTCCAGCGCTTCCTTCTTCCCCACCCAGGTGCTGACCAGCGACACCGAGAGCCACGGCATCGAGATGGCCGCGCTGCCCTGCCCCAGCTTTGCAGGCTGTGAGCCGGTGGCCGTCCAGCAGGGGGCCGGCATGGTAGTCATCCCGGGCACCGAGGACGAGATCAGTGCCTGCGTTGCCTTCCTGAAATGGTTCACCCAGCCGGAAAACAACCTGCAGTTCTCGGTGCAGTCCGGCTATATGCCCGTGACCTATGCCGCCAACAGCATGTCCACCCTTGAGAACAGCGGCCTGACGGTTTCTGAGCGCATCCACAAGGTGCTGAGCCTGTCCATTGATACCGTCGATCGCAGCAAGCTCTACACCACCCATGCCTTCCCGGATGCCCTGCGCGCCCGCAATACCCTGCAGTACGCGCTGGAGGACCGTGTCACTGCCGACCGTGCCACGGTGCTGGAGCGGCTGGCTGCCGGGCAGACCCCCGAGGAAGCCGAAGCCGAGTTCCTGACCAATGCCTATTTTGATGCCTGGTACGACCAGACTCTGGCCGCTCTCAGCGCCTTTGCGGGCTGAGATGCCCTTGGAACAACCACAAAAGGAGAGACCCTCAGATGCAGAACCGCAAGCCGCACAGCCAGAAGGCCCCTCAGACGGGCCATTCTATCTTCGGCACCATCCTTTTCTCCCTGCTGGCTGTGCTGGCGGTGGAGTTCCTGCTGCTGACCTTTGCCGTCCACGTCACCCGGCTTGGCCCCCAGCTGAACCAGAACGCCGAGGATATCCTTGCCATGCAGGTGGACAACCGCAGCCGGTATCTTCAGTCCATCTTCCACGATGCACAGGAGCTGACCAGCCTTTCCGATGCCATCAATGGCCTGACCCAGCAGCTTCTGGACGAGGGAGAGATCAGCCTGAGCACGCTGGACAGCAGCAGCGACGCGGCCTATCCCCTGCTGGAAGCCGCCGCGCCGGAGCTCATCAGCACCCTGCGCATCAAGTCGGTGACCGGCGTGTTTCTTATCCTGAACACCCATGATCTGGATAAGCGGAAGCAGGACAGCCTCATGCCCGCCATCTACCTGCGGGATCTTGACCCGGATGCCGCTCCCTCCCAGCGCAACGCCGACCTGACCTTTGTGCGGGCACCGGCCCAGCTGGTGCAGTCCCTCTCCATTGCCACGGACAACAGCTGGTCCCCCACCATCCGCTACCGGGCACTGGGAAATCGCGGCTTCCTTTATCCCCCTTTTCAGGCTGCCTATAAAGACGGAGCCAGCCTTGCCGCCTCCGATTATGGCCACTGGACCTCACAATCCTATCTGGTGCCCGGGGACACCCACGAGGCCATTGCCTACAGCCAGCCCCTGATCCTGCCGGACGGCACCGTTTACGGCGTGATCGGCGTGGAACTGCTGGCCGACTACCTGTGGGAGAACCTGCCCTGCTCTGAGCTGCAGAACAACGGCACCTATTTCCTTGCCGTGACCGATACGGAGGAGCTCTCTGCCTCCGAACTGCAGCTGCGTCCGGTGCTCCGTTCCCACTTCGACGGGCAGCCGGGTTCTGCGGACGAAAGCCTTACGCTGCGCCTCCACAGTGCCCATACCCACCGCTACCTCTTCAGCAATGCCCTCTACATTGCTTCGGTCTCCCCCTTGAACCTCTACAGCCGGAACGCCCCTTTCTCGGGCGAGCACTGGCTTCTCGTGGGCTCCGTTCCCGCGGTGCAGCTCTTTGCTTTCGCCCAGCGGCTGAAGCAGCTGTTCTCCTTCATCATGCTGATCACGCTGGCCGTTGGCATTGTTTGCAGCTGGCTGATCAGCAGGCGGCTGGCCCGGCCCGTTGCCAAGCTCTCGGCTGAGGTAGCCGCTGCCGAAGCGGATTCCTCCGCCATCCCGCATCTATCCGCCACCGGCATCAGGGAGCTGGATCAGTTTTCCTCCGCCTTTACCCAGCTGAGCAAAGACGTGCTGGACTCCTCCACCCGCTTTTTGCGCATTATGAAATTGGCCAGTGCGGAGCTGGGCGGCTATGAGCTGCGCGATGACAGCGTTTATGTGACCGATAACTTCTTCTCCATGCTGGGCCTTGCACAGGAGCAGCCAGATCCGCTCACGCCAAAGGCTTTCCGCGCCCTGATGGGCACACTGGAGCAGCGGTGGTTCTACCGCCTGTCCCCGGCCAACAACAAGGTCTTTGCCATCCCCCAGCCCGACGGCAGCACCCACTACATCACCCTGCGCATCACCCATATCCTGGGCGAAAGCGCCTCCGAGGTGGGTCTTGCTGAGGATATGACCACCACGGTGCTGGAGCAGCAGCGCATTGAGCACGAGCGCGATTACGACACCCTGACCGGCCTGTACCGCCGCCGTGCCTTTGACCGCGCCTGTGAAGCGCTGTTCCAGCAGCCCGAAAAGCTGGGCTGTGCCGCCCTGCTGATGATGGATCTGGACAACCTCAAGCAGATCAACGACACCTACGGCCACGACTGGGGCGACCAGTACATCCGCCAGACCGGCCAGTGCTTTGCGGCCAACACGCCCGCCAACACCATCTGCTCCCGCCTTTCGGGCGATGAATTCCTGATCTTCTTCTATGGCTACCAGGATCAGGCACAGCTCCGCGCCCAGCTGGAGCTGCTGAGTGCCGCCCTGCAGCACAGCGTGTCCATCCTGCCCAACGGCAAGCAGCTGCACATCAGCATCTCGGGCGGCATTGCCTGGTACCCCACGGACGGCCACGACCTACTCACCCTGAAAAAATATGCCGACTTTGCCATGTATCAGGTCAAGCATTCCCACAAGGGCCGCATGTGTGATTTTGATATCGGCAGCTACCATCAGGAGGCATACGCCGCCCAGACCCAGCAGGACTTTGAGCTCCTGCTGCAGGAGGAGCTGGTGTCCTACCACTTCCAGCCCATCTACTCTGCCCGCAGCGGCCGGGTCGCAGCCTACGAGGCTCTCATGCGGGTCGACCTGCCCACCCTGCACTCCCCCGCTCAGGTCATGCAGCTGGCCCATGAGACAGGCCGCCTGTATGAGATCGAACGGATCACTGTGTTCCATTCCAGCGAGATCTTCCAGCGCCTGCAGGCACAGGGCCTGCTCCAGAGCGATGCCCTGCTCTTCATCAACTCCATCGCCAATGTCAGCCTGACGGTTGAGGATGTGGAGGAATATGCTCAGCGCTACCCCGAGCTGCTCAAGCGGCTGGTGGTGGAGATCACCGAACAGGAAGATCTGGACCGCGCATGTCTGGAACGGAAGCGGAACGTTCCGGGCTTCTCCGGCTCCTTTGCGCTGGATGACTACGGCAGCGGCTACAGCAACGAATTGAACCTGCTGGAGCTATCGCCTCGGTATATCAAGATCGACATCTCCATTGTGCGCGGGATCGACACCGACCGTGATAAGCAGCAGATAGTCTCCAACATTGTGGCTTACGCCCACGCCCGCAGTATGCAACTCATCGCCGAGGGCATTGAGACCGAGGCCCAGCTGCGCACCGTCATCGGTCTGGGCGTGGACCTGCTGCAGGGCTACTACCTCAGCCGCCCCGCCGCAGTGCCCGCCCCCATTGCACCGGCAGCGCAGACGGTGATCGACCAGCTCGAACACCAGCGGTTCAATCCTCTCGGTTTATGATCTTTCCGGCTCCCCTGTGGGGGAGCCTTTTGTGACCCCATTCAGAGAAAGGAGACACGATGAACCACGAATCCAGTTCCGCTCTCCCCGCCGCCATCCGGGTGCGGGGCGCGCGGGTGCACAACCTGAAAAACATCGACGTAGACGTGCCGCTCCACAAGATCGTCGGCATTGCGGGCGTGTCCGGCTCCGGCAAGTCCTCGCTGGCGCTGGGTGTCCTCTACGCCGAGGGCTCCCGCCGCTATCTGGAGGCCCTTTCCACCTATACCCGCCGCCGGATGACCCAGGCCGAAAAGGCGCAGGTGGACGAGATCCGCTATGTTCCCGCCGCACTGGCCCTCCACCAGCGGCCCGGCGTGCCCGGGATGCGTTCCACCTTTGGCACCATGACCGAGCTTTTGAACAGCCTGCGGCTGATGTTCTCCCGGCTGTCCCACTACCCCTGCCCCGCCTGCGGCTGCATGGTGCCGCCCAGCCTGAACATTGCGGCCGAGATCCCGCTCTACTGCCCCCGGTGCGGCGCACAGGTGCCGGTGCTGGGCGCGGAGCAGTTCGCCTTCAACAGCACCGGGGCCTGCCCAGACTGCGAGGGCACCGGCATCGTGCGGGTGGTGGACGAATCCACTCTGGTGCCGGACGAGAGCCTTTCCATCAACGAGGGCGCAGTGCTGCCCTGGCAGACCCTGATGTGGTCGCTGATGAAGGAGATCGCCGAAAAGATGGGTGTGCGCACCAACGTCCCCTTCCGGGAGCTGACCCCGGAAGAGCGCGACATGGTGTTCCACGGCCCCGCCAAAAAGGTGCACCTGCTCTACCAGAACAGCAAGACCGGCGCGGCGGGTGAAATGGATTTCACCTACTTCAACGCCGTTTATACCGTGGAGAACGCCCTTGCCAAGGTAACGGACGAAAAGGGCATGAAGCGGGTGGAGCGGTTCCTGAAGCAGGGCCCCTGCCCCGCGTGCGGCGGCTCCCGCCTGAACGCCGCGGCCCGGGCTCCCCGGCTGCGGGGCATCGGGCTGGCCGATGCCTGCCGCATGACGCTGGACACGCTGGTACAATGGGTGGAGGGGGTGCCCGCCTCCCTGCCCGTGGAGATGCGCCCCATGGCTGAGAGCATCTGCGAATCCTTTCAGGCCACCGCTGCCCGCCTGCTGGATCTGGGGCTGGGCTACCTCTCCCTTGACCGGGAGGCCGCCACCCTTTCCACAGGGGAGCGCCAGCGGGTGCAGCTGGCCCGCTCGGTGCGCAACCGCACCACCGGCGTGCTCTATGTGCTGGACGAGCCCTCCATCGGCCTGCACCCCTCCAACATCGAGGGCCTGCGGGGCGTAATGCATGACCTGATCGCGGACGGCAACTCCATCGTGCTGGTGGATCACGACACCGAGATCCTGCGGGATGCCGACTGGCTCATTGAGATGGGCCCCGGTGCCGGTGAAAACGGCGGCACCATCCTGACACAGGGCACTGTGGAGCAGGTGGCCCAAAGCCCGGCTTCCCGCATCGGGCCCTTCCTTGCCGACCTGCACACCCTCTCGGCCCGCACCCGCACCCCGGAGGCGGAGCTCTTTGCGCTGGGCACCATCACCCTGCGCACCCGGGCCATCCACACTGTCAAGCCGCTGGAAGTCCGGCTGCCCAAGGGGCGGCTCATCGCGGTGACCGGCGTGTCCGGTTCCGGCAAGACCACGCTGGTGCTGGAAAGCCTGATCCCCGCGCTGGAGGCCGCCGCCAAAGGCGAAGCTCTGCCCGCCCATGTGGAAAGCATCACTGCACCGGGCATTGCGCAGGTCAAGCTCATTGACGCAACGCCCATTGGCATCAATGTGCGGTCCACGGTGGCCACCTATGCCAATGTCCACGATGAGCTGCGCAAGATCTACGCCCGCTCCCCCCTTGCCAGGGAGAAGGGCTACAAGGCGGGCGATTTTTCCTACAACACGGGCCGCCTGCGCTGCCCCGGCTGCGACGGCACCGGCACCATCAGCCTGGACATCCAGTTCCTGCCGGATGTGGAGATCACCTGCCCGGACTGCGGCGGCTCCCGCTACCAGAAGGATGCCGGCGCCCTCTACCGCACCCGGAAGGACGGCACCCAGGCCGAGAGCCTGCCCCGCCTGATGGAGATGAGCGTGGACGAAGCCCTTGCCGCCTGTGCCGACCTCAAGCTGGTGGCCAGCCGGCTGCAGACCCTTTCCAGCCTGGGGCTGGGCTACCTGACTCTGGGCGAGGCCACGCCCAGCCTTTCGGGCGGGGAGGCCCAGCGGCTCAAGCTCGCCAGCGAGATGGGCAAAGGGCAGGCTGACACCGTGTTTGTATTCGACGAGCCCACCATCGGCCTGCACCCGCTGGACGTGCGCACTCTGCTGGGCGTGTTCCAGCGTCTCATTGACAGCGGGGCCACTGTGGTGGTCATTGAGCACGATCTGGATGTCATCCGCAATGCAGATTACATCATCGACATGGGGCCAGGCGGCGGAGATGCGGGCGGAGAAATTGTAGCAAACGGAACACCGCAGGAGATCCGGAGGAATGAGAGGAGCATGACCGGGAAATATTTATAAAACCGTATATAAACGGAAAGGAGTTGGTCATCATGCCGAGGGTAACCTTACCGATCGGAACGTCTAACTTTGCAGAGATTCGACGCGAGGGCTGGTACTATGTGGATAAGACAGGCTTGATCCGCGATCTTTTGAACACCCGAAAAGCCAAGGTCACGTGCATCACTCGCCCCCGTCGCTTCGGCAAAACGTTGGGCATGAACATGCTGGCCAACTTTTTTGACATCCAGAAGGACAGCAAGGCCCTGTTTGAGGGGTTGGAGGTCAGCAAGGACCAGGCGCTGTGTGAGCAGTGGAGGAACCAGTATCCTACGCTCTTTCTATCCTTTAAGGACGTGGATGGGCTGTGTTTTGAAGATGCTTTCGATCTGCTGAAATTTACTCTGTCACAGTTTTGCATTGATCACAACGAGTTGGGGGAGAGCAACGCAGTAGATCGTACAATGAAGCAGCAATTCTATGCGTTAAAAAACAAGACAGCATCGGAAGAAGAAATAAAAACCGCACTGCTCACGCTGATGAAAATGATGCAGGCGCACTATGGCAAGCCGGTCATTCTGTTACTGGATGAGTATGACGTACCGATCGCTAAGGCCAGTGCCAACGGGTACTATGACGAGATGTTGAAAGTCATCAAGACGATGATGAGTACGGCACTGAAAGATAATTCAGCTTTGCAGCTTGCCATCGTTACCGGCTGCTTACGTATTGCCAAGGAGAGTATCTTCACCGGGACGAACAACTTTGTTTCAGATACCATTGCCTCTTCGCGTCTGAACGAATATTTCGGTTTTACCCAAGCAGAAGTAGACAAACTCTTAGAAGATACTGGCCTGACGGACCATGCAGAGGACATCAAAGCGTGGTATGATGGCTATCACTTCG
>OFMM01001349.1_pt1 | contig 11926 bp, 5 predicted proteins | sample 1541811 | NCBI WGS metagenome assembly OFMM01 (sample SAMN04209246, study PRJEB22552) | human gut metagenome | biome: gut; material: feces | host: Homo sapiens | place: USA: Oklahoma
GCTGGGCGTGATGCTGGGACGCTTTATCTGCGGCTTCCTCTGTCCCTTCGGCTGGTTTCAGGAGCTGCTGCACAAGATCCCCACCAAGAAACTCTCCACAAGAAAGCTCAAGCCCCTGCGATATCTGAAATATGCCGTTTTGCTGGTGATGGTATTCCTGCTGCCGGCGTTCCTTGTGAACGATGTGGGCATGGGAGACCCGTTCTTCTGCAAATACCTCTGCCCCCAGGGCGTGCTGGAGGGGGCTATCCCGCTGTCCCTTGCCAATTCCGGCATCCGGGCGGCGCTGGGCAGCCTGTTTACATGGAAATTCGGCATCCTGCTGGCGGTGATCGTGCTGAGCGTGGTATTCTACCGCCCCTTCTGCAAGTGGCTGTGCCCGCTGGGTGCGCTTTACGCGCTGTTCAACAGGGTATCCCTGTTCCAGATGAAGGTAGACAGAAGCAAATGCGTCTCCTGCGGGAAATGCGCCAAGGCCTGCAAAATGGATGTGGACGTGACAAAGACGCCCAACCATGCCGAGTGCATCCGCTGCGGGATGTGCGTCCGCGCCTGTCCTACCAGCGCCGTCAGCTTCCGCTACGGCTTTGGAGACGGTAAAGATAAAACCAAGGCGGCTGCAATGCCGCAGAAAAACAATGATAACAAGGAGAAATAAAAAGATGAAGATGAATCGAACGAAACCTGCCGGCCGATTGCTGGCGATGCTGCTTATCGCCCTGATTGCGCTGTCTTTGGCTGCCTGCGGAGCAAAGGGCGCAGACAAAACGGACGGAACGAGCAGCGAACCGAAGAATGCCGAGGAAGCGGTTGCCATGTACAACGATCTGATGGCGCAGGAAAATGACATTCTCTCGGAGAACACCGAACTTTGGGACAAGGTATTCATGGCAGCCGACAAGGGCATGACCATGCAGGAGGACGGCAAAAACTACGGTGATTTTCTGCTCAGTACAATTGAATCCGCCAAGGATCAGTTTACGGCAGATGAGCTGAAACTGCTTCAGGAAAAAGCGGAGACGATTCGCGACATCGAAAACAAGCTGACCATGATTGAGGAAAAGTACCCCGATGCGGTACAGCAATCTGTAGATGACGCCATGAGCGTGCCTGCGGGCAGCGACATGACCGCGCCGCCTGATGACGGCAGTGTGCAGAAATTCCCTGCCTTTGAGGGCAAGGATCTGGATGGGAACCCGGTGAAGAGTGACGAGCTGTTCTCCGGCAACGCCGTCACCGTAGTGAATTTCTGGTTCACCACCTGCAATCCCTGCGTGGGCGAACTTTCCGAGCTGGATGCGCTGAACAAGGAACTGGCGGAGAAGGGCGGCTCCCTCATCGGCGTCAACACCTTCACGCTGGACGGCGACGAAACGGCAATTTCCGAGGCGAAGGATGTGCTTGCCAAGAAGGGTGCCACCTATCAGAATGTGTATTTTGACTCCGACGGTGAGGCGGGAAAGTTTACCACCAACATCTTTGCTTATCCCACCACCTATGTGGTCGACCGCAGCGGCAATATCGTGGGTGAACCCATCGTAGGAGCCATCACAGAAAAGAAGCAAGCGGAGACGCTGCAAAAGCTCATCGAGCAGGCGCTCGCCGCCGATGTGGGCTGACCCGAGATTAAAAAAAGCGCTTGCTGTGCGCCGCTGCTGGCCTACTTCTATGTCATCGACCCCACGGTGCAAAACCGGCAGGGCAACGACCGCGGCAGCCAGTACCAGACCGGCGTTTACTTCACCAACGAAAGCGCGAGAGAGACGGTGAAGCGCATCGCGGAGATCGAGCGCGGCCGCAGCGAAAAATTCTTCGTGGAGATCGGCCCGCTCAAAAACTTCTATCCCGCCGAGGAATACCACCAGAACTACCTCGAAAAGAATCCGAACGGCTACTGCCACATCCCGCGCGCGGAGATGGAGCTGTTTTCCCGGCTGTGCATCGATCCGGGCGATTATAAAAAGCCTGCGGCGGAGTCAATCAAGGATAAGCTGACGGCGGAGCAGCACCGTGTTACGCAGGAGAGCGGCACGGAGCGCGCTTTCACAGGCGAGTTCTGGGATAAGTTTGAAAAGGGCATCTATGTGGATGTCGTCACCGGCGAGCCGCTCTTTTCCTCCACGGACAAGTACGAGAGTGGCTGCGGCTGGCCGGCTTTCACAAAGCCCATTGAAGAGCCTGCCGTGGTGGAGAAGGAGGATTTGAGCCACGGGATGCGCCGCACGGAGGTCAGAAGCCGCGCCGGAGACTCCCATCTCGGCCATGTGTTCACCGGCGACCCGGAGTCGCCCAACGGCGTGCGCTACTGCATCAACAGCGCAGCCCTACGCTTCGTCCCCTATGAAAAAATGGAGGCCGAGGGGTACGGGTATCTCCTGTATCTGTTTGAGAAATGATTTCAGGTGCATACACATCAAACGAAAAAGCAGGACGGCTGTTCTTCAAAAGAACAGCCGTTTTTTTCTGGGAAGACAGCGAAAGGGGCGCGGGGCTATTTGCCCGCGCCCCTAAAGGTGAACCTGTTTACTTTTCGATGATTTGCAGCGCTTCTTCCTCACGCCGCCGCCTGATCTGCCATGTGGTCAGCGCAAGGCATCCGGCAAGAGATGTACAGAGGGAGAATCCCCACAAGCCTAACACGCTGCTGTCGCCGGTCTTTGGGATTTGCAGCCGCTTCGGGTCGATCCAACCCATCAGGCCGCCGGGAGCCTTGCCCTGCACCAGCTCATACTTCTCAATGAAGCGGTGGAGCATGGCGGCGATCTCAGCGCGGGTCGCCGTGCCCTGCGGGTCAAGCAGATTGCCGGATTTTCCCTTCACAAGACCGCTGCCGACCGCCCATTGCATCGCCGTCTTTGCGTAATCCGTGATCTTGTCCGCGTCCTTGAACTTGTCCAGATTTCCCTTGACGGTCAGATCGTAGCCCTTGTAGTCCGCGTAGCGGTAGAAGATGGCTGCAAGCTGTTCGCGGGTGATGGGATCGTCCGGGCCAAATTTGTCTTTGCCGTAGCCCGCGAAAATGCCGTTCTCCGCCGTCCATGTGATCGCGTCAGCGTACCACTTTCCGGCCTCCACATCGGTAAAGCTGTTTTTACCCTTCGGCGCGGGGCTGCCCTCCATGCGCCAGAGAATGGTCGCCATCATGCCGCACGTTGCCGTCCCATGCGGACTGAACAGGGTCTTGCTCGTGCCGAGCATCAATCCGTTTTCGTAGACGAACATCACATCGCCGTAGAACCAGTCCTTTTCAGAAACATCGGTAAAGGGATTCGCGCCTGTGCCCGGATTTTCGTCCACGCGCCAGCCTGCATACACGGTCATATCCTTCGTCAGATAAACACCGGAAACCTTGTTCATCAGGCTGCGTTCGGTGTACCAGCCGATAAAGGTATGCCCGCGCCAGGTCGGGACGTACTTTGTCAGGTCAATGTAGGTATTGTACGCTTCCCGCACGCTGGGAATATCACTGCCGCCGCCGGTTTCAAAGCGCAGCGTGTAGTAGGTGACGGGCGGATTGTAGCCGCCGCCACCGCCGCCGGTATACGTCCAGTGGGCGTAGACGGTGGTATTTGCAGAGAATACGGTATCCGTCGTAATCTTTGTGCCGCCGCTCTTTTCGGTGTACCAGCCGTCGAAGCTGTGCTTGCTTTGGGAGGCGCTGGGCAGAGAGGGCAGCTTCTGATCGGTGGTGGTCATGCTGCCGACAGAGGGCGTACCGCCGTTGCCGTCAAAGGTGACGATGAACTCGGTGGGCGCAGGCACGTCCTCCTCGAAGATTGCCTTGACATCCACGTTGGCACTCGGCATGAGGAACTTATCGTCCTTGATGGTCACGCCGCCGCTCATGACCTGCCACTCCTTGAAGTGGTAGCCCTTGTTGGGCGTGGCGGTCAGGCGAATCTCCGTACCGACCACGGCTTTTGCATGAGATGCGGAAGCTGTGCCGTTTCCGTCCGTTTTCACGGTGATGGTGAACTCGGTGGGAGCAGGAGGTGCATCTTTCTCAAAGATGGCCTTGACCTCCACGTTGTCGTTCGGCATGAGGAACTTATCGTCCTTGATGGTCACGCCGCCGCTGATGACCTGCCACTCCTTGAAGTGGTAGCCGGTGTTTGGCGTGGCGGTCAGGATGATTGTCGTACCGGCCGCAGCGGTGGAAGGAGTTGCGGTGCCGGTGCCGTTTCCGTCATTACTGACGGTGACGGTGTAGGTGGTGGGGGTAATAACGCTGTTCTTCCACAGTGCTTTGATCTCAATATCCCCGTTCACGGTGTAGGAATCTCCCACCTTGTACTCCGTGCCGCCGATCTCCCAAGCCTTGAACTCCTGATCGGCGGGAGCGGTGAAGCCGCAGGCGGGCAGGATGTAATTTGTCCCTGCCTTGACGGTCACGGGCCCCATGCTGCCGCTGCCGCCGTTGCCGTCAAAGGTGATGGTACAGTCAGCAAGCGGCGCACCCTTGCCCACAGTGACCTCCGCATCTGTGCCGGCAAAGTGGTTGTTGTCCTCCGCGTAGCGCACGAAGTAATTGCCGGCAGACAGGTTCTCAATCTCCGTGCCGCTGCACGCCGTATAGATGCTTTCGCCTGCCATACGGTATTCCATCTTGTCGGTCACGCCGGTGATCTTGCCGTCGCTGCCATCCTCGGTGGAGGGTGCGACACCGATCAAGCCGATAGGCGCTTCCTGCGTGGCTTTGCCGATGCTCCACGCCGCGGTTACGGCGTCGGTGCTGCCGTCCACCCATTTGCCGGTCTTGGATGTGACGCGAACGGTGTAATCGCCCGCGTCCGTGGCGGTGTTGCCTGCGATGTCCATAGTGGAGGGATCATAGCCGTTCACGGCCGCGGTATGCTCGGAGCCATTGTAGGTGTAGGTTCCTGTAACGCTGATGCTGGGCTTGGCAGGGTTGGTAGGCGCAGGCGGTGCATCCTCCTCGAAGATTGCCTTGACCTCTACATTGCTGTCCGGCATGGTGAACTTGTTGTTGGTGATTACAAGTCCTGTCGGAGATTCTACCTGCCACTCCTTGAGGTGATAGCCCTTGTCGGGCGTAGCGCTCAGTGTGATCTCCGCACCGGCAACAGCCTTTGAGGGAGAGGCGGAAGCCGTTCCGTTGCCGCCGCTGGTCACGGTGACGGTATGCTCGGTGGGCGCGGCCTTGGCTATCGCAATAGACAGCTCCTTCGTATCGCTGCCCGCACTGTTTTCCGCCTTAACGGTGAAGCTGGCGGTTCCCGCTGCGGTAGGCGTGCCGCTGATCTCGCCGGTGGCTTCGTCCAGCGTCAGGCCGGCAGGGAGATTGCCACTGTCAATGCCCCATGTGATGGGCGTAGTGCCGGTGGCGCTCAGGGTCTGGCTGTACGCCTCGCCCACCTTGCCGCCCGGCAGGGTGTCCGTGGTGATGGTGGGGGCGGCGGCAGCATTTTCGCTGATGGTGAAGTAATGCTCTGCCTTGCCGCAGTAGTTTCCCGTGCCGTACAGCGTCACCTTGGGAGCCTTTTTGCTGTCAAAGCCCTCGTCGCCCGGTGTGAGGGTGTAGGGATGGACGTTGTTGGAATAGATGGCGGTGTAGTCCGTGTTCTCCGTAAGCTGCTTCGTTTTGTTCTCGCCCGTCTGATGGGAAAGCCCCGTCAGCTTCTTTTCGCTGCCGTCATGGGCGCAGTCCGTCAGCCCCTCGAGCGTCAAAAGCCCATGCTCATAGCAGTATCCAAGATCATACTTGTCGCAGAGCGCGCATTTGCCGTACTCGTCAGGGCTATGGTCAATGGTCTTTCCGTTGACGGTGCTGCCGCAGATGGTGATGTTTTCCGCCGGAATACCGGGCAGCTCCTTTGTGTGCAGCTTGTCATAGACATAGTTTGTGCCGTCCTTTTCCTCAAGCTGGAAGGATTCCACCGTGCTGTTCAGAATTTGAATCTTTCCAATCTCTGAAGCTCTGCCAGACGAGTTTTTCCCGATGCCGGGAATATAGTCGGTACCAGACCTCAAATTGCCGCCCTTTGCGGTCACGGTGCTGTTTTCAATAAGAATATTTATCTGGCCTCCACTTGAGCCATACGCCGCGCCGATGGCGGGGCCGAACAATTCATTGCGAACGGACACCTGGCTGTTCGCAATGCGGATACGGCTCTCACCATAGGATTGGGATTGTGTACCGTTGCCGATAACCGCGTTGACTGAAGACCTACTATCGATTTGGCTGTCCTGAATGTCGATGCTGCCAAAGGAAGCCTTTTCGCCGCCGCCAATCGTGCAGCGATTATAGGTGTACTCGTCGTTCAGGCGGATGATGCTGCCGCGGATCACGATCTCTTCAACGGAAGAATATTCTCCACGAGCGCCGATGATATCGCCCGTCAACACGGTGCTGTCCGTGATCTCCAGCCTTTTCAGTGTCTTTGCGTCATTCGGTGATTTCGCGTTTTCGTCCATAAAAATGCCGTAGGTGTGCAGATCGGAATCCCGAACGGCGATGCTCCCATTGCCGCCGACGCGAATGCTTCTAAAATGCGGCAGCCTGATCTCGCTTTCTTCAATGACGAGCTCGCTGTTGCTGCCCACGCGGATCCCGTCGGTACGAGTGGTGAGTTCGTCCGTGGATGCAACGTGGCAGTTTCGGATGGTGAGCTTCCCGCCCGGCGAGTCTGCGTCCCAGCCGATCAGAATTTTATTGCTGCTGAGAAGCGGAAGCTCTGCGTCCGAAATGGTGATGCTTCCGACGCTTCCGCCGGTGGCAGCGCCGATGCAGGCGCCGTCCTTACTGGAAATGGATTTGATCGCATTGCCGTTGATGGTGATGCTTTTGCAATCCACTCCCCCAATGCTGCCGATGGCTGCGCCGCCGCCCTCGGCGAAAGCGGAGATCTCACCGCCGGTGATGCGGATGTCGCCGGTGCTGCCGATGCCTGCCGCGCTGCCTTTTCCGACCGCATGGATGACGCCGTCGGTGATGGTGACGCTGCTCTTTTGTTTGCTTTTGTCGCCAATGGCGGCGTTATTGCGATTTGCCGTGGTTTCTATATTTCCGCCGTTGATGGTAATGTGCATTTCCGCCGTGTGGTGAACTCCGGCTCCGCCGATGCCAAAGCCATCTCCATCGGAAGATGCCTTGACAGTACCGCCGTTGATGGTGATGCTGCCGCCCTCAAGCGGGCCGATCCCGTTTCCGGGAATCGCGTATAGCGGCTGGTTTTCATAGCGATTGATACCGCCGTGAGCGGTCACATTGCCGCCGTTGATGGTGATGCTGCCGCCCCGGCCGCTACTGATCGCGCTGCTGGATGCCTCGGCGATGATCGTGCCGCCGTTGATGGTGACGCTGCCGCCATTACCGTAGCATGTGCCGATTCCAAAGCTGTCTGCAGTGTGAGCGCCGCCGCTCGTCCTGAGCTTGGTACAGACGATGCCGCCGTTGATGGTGATGCTGCCGCCTTGCCTGAGATTGCCGGGCGTATCTCCGTCGGAGGAAACGTTGCGATCTTGATACGATCCGCCGATGGCGGAGGAGCCCTGCTGTCCTCTGGCGTGGATATTGCCGCCGTTGATGATGATCGTACCCTCGTTTTCATAGTAGTTGTCGTTGGCAGCCCACACGCGCACACCGGCGCCGATGCCGGACAGTCCAGCCACAGGCCACACACTCTTTTCATGATCAGACAGCTCCGGGAGGCACGCCGTCAGCTTGCCCATGGATGCCTCAGCGGTGCTCTGGGCGTATATGGTGAAGGTGTCGCCCTCCTTCACGTTGATGCCCCACGGTACCGTGAGGTGGCAGTCGTCCGTTAGAATCAGATTGACCGCGCCGTGGGTGTCCAAACGGGGCGTGATGGTCACGTCGCCCTTCACCACATACCAGCCGGCGGGCAGATCGTACCATTTGTTGTCGCTATCGAAAAAATCCTCGATAATAACGCTTTCCAGCACCGTGTATTCGGTGCAGAAGCGCTCCTTGCCGTCCGCGTCCAGATAGCGCACGGGGGTTTGCTCGACAGCGTTGTTCACGGTAATGCTCAGCGCCCTTGTGTCGCTGCCCTCGCTGTTTTCTGCCTTGACGGTGAAGGTGGCGGTTCCCGCCGCAGTGGGTATGCCGCTGATTTCTCCGGTTTTTTCGTTCAGGTTCAAGCCGGCAGGCAGCACGCCTTCATCAATGCTCCATGTGATGGGCGCTGTGCTGATGGCGGTCAGGGTATGGCTGTAAGCCTTGCCTGTCTTGCCGTCCGGCAGGGTATCCGTGGTCACGATGACGGTGTAGGTGTCTGGCACAAACCGCGCCGTGAGCGTGGTTACATCCGCCGGAACGCTATCACCGGGCGCGTAGAGCTTGTCGTCGCTGCCAAGCCACTTAAAGTAATTGCCTGTAGCTCCCTCCGGGCGGGTCAGACCGTCGGACGCAGGCGCGGTAAATGCGCTGCCGTTTTTCACGATGATCCGAATGCTGCTTTTATCGCCCAGCTTGCCGCCGCCAAGGTCAAGGGTAACGTCCTTCAGTCCGTCAGGACCTATCGTGCCATGGTTCAAAACCTCAAGGACGGGGCGGAAACCGACCTGCGGGTTTTGGCCCGCAGCGTCGCGGTGGCCACAGAAGCGGCTCGAATAGTGCCCGCGAACCGTACGGCGCCACGACAATCTGATCACAGAATCTTGTCCACACGAAAAAATCCCGTTCCAGTTTTTGATATATCCGTCGTCCTTGTCCAGCAGCCTGTCCCATTCGTTGCTTTGGGGCGTGCCGCGTTCTGAATCACCTGAGCCTGTATAATCACTTCCCTCGGACGGCGCGCGCAGCGTATAATCCACGCCGCCGGCGGCGTAGTCTTTGCCAAAAATCATGTCTATGTCATTCAAATGATCCCAGCTTGCCGCGTACGCTACGGCATAGTCCGCCACAAACAGGCTGTGGGCATATTTGTTCTGCTCTGCATACTCCTCGGTGGTTGCCATCTCCGATGTGAGCTTGTAGGCGTCCACTGTCCCGGCGTAGGTAAAGGGGACATAATGCATTGTTTTGTCCGGCAGAGAGCCGTTCGCCGTGCCGGGAATGTTCTCGCCGGAGAGGTCAAAGTAATAGGTGCCGCCGGGGGCAAGGGAGAACTGCTCTGTGAGATCAAACTGTGCCGTCAGCTTGGTTACATTTGGCGGGACGCTTTTACCAGGCGCGTACAGGTTCCCGTCGCTGCCAAGCCACTTAAAGCTGCTGCCGGTATCTCCATCCGGGCGGGTCAGACCTTCGGACGCAGGTGCGGTAAAGCTCTCGCCGGTTTTCACAATGATCTGGATAGTATCCGTGCTGCCGCCCAATTTTCCGCCGCCAAGGTCAAGGGTAACGGCTTTCAGCCCGTTAGAGCCCAGCGTGCCGGGGTTCAGGACTTCAAGGACGGGGCGGAAACCGTCGCTCGGGCCGGAGTCCGTAGCATAGCTGCTGAACCAGAGGCGGGCCGAAAAGTACCCGCGAAGCGCACGGCCACTGCCCGACGAAAAAGCACTATAAGTATCTTGTCCCCACGAAAACATATACTTCCAGTTTTTGATATATCCGTCGTCCTTGTCCAGTATCCTGTCCCATTCGTTGCTTTGGGGCGTGCCGCGCTGGGACTCAACCGAGCCTGTACTACCACTTCCCACGGACGGCGCGCGCAGCGTATAGTCCACGCCGCCGGCGGCGTAGTCCTTGCCGAAAATCAGACCGGCGTTATTCAGGTCATCCCAGCTTACCGTATGCGTTACGGCATAGTCCGCCACAAACAGGCTGTGGTCATATTCGTTCTGCTCTGCATCCTCCTCGGTGGTTGCCATTGCTGATGTGAGATTGTAAGCGTCCACTGTCCCGGTGTAGGTAAAGGGGACATAATGCATTGTTTTGTCCGGCAGAGCGTCATTCACCGTGCCGGGAATGCTCGCACTGGAGAGGTCAAAGTAATACGTGCCGCCGGGAGCGAGGGAGAACTGCTCATCCACCTTTTCCACCGTCAGCGAAATGTCTGTAAACTTGCTTGCGTAATCGGTTTCATAGTCGCCGTTGCACTGCTCGTTGAAGACCTTCAAGGTATAGTTGCCCGCCACAAGGTCGGACGGGATTTTGATGTCAACCGTTCCGGTTGCTTCGGTGGGCTGTGCAACTCTGCCATAATACTGTGCGCCGCTGTTATCCGCAATGATGACGGAGATATATTCATTTGTCCCCGTGGTCGCCCCGCTGTAATTCAGCTTAACGGTATCGCCGGGGTAGCCATTGGCAGTTTTTTCCGTTACATCAAAATTACGGCTATTATCTAAAAGTGTCAATTTCCACTTGTTGTCGGTGTATTTGGAAATCGGTGTCAATCCTCCGCCGGGCTTTCCGCCCACGGCGGCAGATGTGAAGAGGACAGCGTTCAGATTTAAGTTAAAAGCGGGACGCACACCATACTGCTCGGTGAAATCGAACCCAGAGTAGTAGACCTCACCATTACCTCTCACGAAGGCTACATAGAAATCAAAGGAGCCGGGGGAGCGCAGCCACCAATAGCTTATCGCCCAATCCGTATGTTCTTTATCCACAATTCGCAGATCCTTATTTACCGCAGACGCTTCCGCTGTGGAAAGTGGCCAGAATACAGCGTTATCCACCTGCTCTCCTGCTACACAGTCAGTATTTTCTCCGTTGTATCTTCCACTTGTAAGCGTCCGTTTCTTCACGGCAGCATTTTCTTCTGTCGTCAGCTTTTTTGCAAGCGCGTCTATTGCAGTTTTCAACTTACTCTGTGCATATTCGTTGCTTGCTTCGTAATCGGCAAATTGGATAATTCCCATGTTGCCCGCTGCAAGCAGGGTCATATCCCCCTGTGCGCTTGCAACGCCGTTTCCGTTATAGCCGATCACACGTCATGCACCGGGATTATTTTCATGGTTTTGCCCGAAATACACGGTCGGTGCGGTCGGGGTGTTTACATTTTTACTTAGTGCATCTGTGCCAAGCTGGATCGCCCTTCCTGTATCTGCCGCAAACGCAGTTGTCGGCAGCAGCGTCAGCACCATGCAGCATAGGAGCAGGATGCTGAGTATTCGTTTCTTCATTGGCTTTTCTCCTCCTTTTCGTGTCGGGCGGGCTTGTCCGCCCCGTCTTTTCTCCGGTTTTCTCTGATTCTGAGCCGGAAGCACAGCGCGGTGATCGCCGCTGCCGCGGCAAAGGACACAACACCCACCAGCACATAGCCGCCCGCGTCCTCCCGCAGCAGCATCGCGCCGAACACGCCCCACGCGGCGGTCTGTCCCCGCACTATAAGTGCGTCCGCCGTCCCGGCAAGTGCCGTGAATAACATCAGGCAGAAAGCGGAGAGGCTTATTGCCTCGCGCCGCTGCCTCCGGCGGGTGTTTTCCCGCACCCGCTGCTTGACGAGTGCGACCCGTCTTGCGGTATCGTACATTTCGTTTGAACCTCCTCTCTGGATTTTTTGAAATGCGGCTTAAAAACCCCTTCACTTATATAGGTACAAAAAATCGAAAAAACTCTCACCCAAAACGAAAAATTTTTCAAAAAAATTTGAGAGCCGCCAAAAAGCAACTCTCAAGGGGTGAATGTTCGGTTATTTCATCCGCGATAAGCGGAAAGCGGACAGCTTTCCCGCCGCCACCAGCAGCACCGGCAGGGCGTAGGCGACATACTGCGCCGCGCCGCCGTAGGCGATGAGCAGATTATAGATAGCGTGGAGGGTGATGGCCGCGCCCAAGAGGCCGCAGGTGCCTGCGATCTTCAGCCACGTCCGCTGCCACGTGTATGCAAGCCCGCCGCCCACGATCAGGCCGCAGAGGACGTGCATCGCGCCCGTGCCGAAGCCCCGGAAGAAGATGAAGGAGAAGAGGTCTGCGCCGTTCTGAATGAGATAGCAGACGTTTTCAAAGGTGGCGAAGGCGAGGGCGACTGTTATTGCGGCAGTCTTGATTTTAT
>OFMM01001350.1_pt1 | contig 11924 bp, 7 predicted proteins | sample 1541811 | NCBI WGS metagenome assembly OFMM01 (sample SAMN04209246, study PRJEB22552) | human gut metagenome | biome: gut; material: feces | host: Homo sapiens | place: USA: Oklahoma
AGCTGACGACCGCCGGGGTCAGGACGATTTATAAATACGGCGTGGCCTTCAGCGGCAAAAAGGTCGAAGTGGCAGTCGGATGAGAATTGAAGACAGGGGCACACCTTTGTTTGTGTGTCCCTGTCCTTTTTTATAACGAATTCATTATATTCAGCAAACTCTGATAGCTGTCTACATCGTGGTACACCACATTGCTTGTGGACATCTCGTTGAACAGCTTCTTGGCGCAAGAGATTTTCGCCTGCTCAATAGGACGCAGCTCAAGGCTTTCCATTGTGCCTTTCGTTTCGGCTATGAAGAAAATATGCTTGACCTTGCCCTCATAGAAAGCGATTGCCCAGTCCGGCGAATAGTTGCCCACCGGTGTAGGGATTTGGAAGGTTCTTGGCAGCTTTGCATAGACACACACCTCGTCTGCTGCGTCCAAATCTTCAGCAAACTTTCTCTCAATGCTCTTGTCGGCAGAGCCGTCCGTGAACACATAGTCCTGAATGGCTTTCTTTGCAAGGAACGCCTTATCAAAGCTCTGTGTTGCCTTTTCAGCCGTGAAGATGGAGCTGTCATATTCGCCCTCAATGGTATCGTAGGAAATATGCTCTACGATCATTGTGGCTTTCTGCTCGTTGATAAGTCGGATGACCTTTGTGATGAACTCCTCCGGGTTGTTCTTGAACATATAGAGCTTATCCACACGGATTCCTTGCAGGATAGCAGAAACCGTGCGCCGTGTCAGAACGGTGCCCTCTGCGATTTTCCCAATAAGGTCGTACTTGATTTGACTGGTTTCGGCGTGTTTGAGTGTCTGTGTCCGGGTCTTTTCGCCGGTGAAGGATGCTCCACGCTCGATCTCGTACTCATTCATCTCCGCTTTCTGCCGTCCGATGGTGGTCGTGTATTGCAGCTCGGAAACAAAGAGCTTTTCGTCAATATGGGCAATGGCGTTGCGAATCAGCTCGGCACTGTCAAAATCAACGGTGTAGGCGTACTTATGGTTGATCTCACGCCACAACGCCTGAAACTCTTTCTTGGCAAAGTTCTCGTTAAGCGGGTTATCCTTAACCTTGGTTTCGTGACCGTCAGAGAACATATCCTTGAGAACGCTGTCATCATAGACTGCCTGAATGAGCGTGTGGATGCCGTCTGTCATCGGCTTGAGTTCCTCCGGCAGCTCCGCAACGGTTCCGTTCTTAACATCCTGACGGTACTTGTCCGTCACCTTGCGCTTCATATCCACATAGCCGTTCTGAATGAGGTAGAACTCAATGGCATTGGCTTTCTCATCGTCGATAAGCGTCGGTACATCGTCCACCTTGACATACTTGCCCTTGAAGTATTCGCTTGTAGCAACCGTGGGTCTGTCATAAAGCACGGTCTTAATATCCGACTGCAAGTCTGTTACGAAGGTTTTGTAGCTTTCACTGGCGACTACCGTCAGCGTGTTGATCTCGTGAACGTTGTCGCCGCAGCTCTGCACATCCATCCGGTTGCCGTCCTGATTGACGCAAAGGCGCAGACCACGACCGACTTCCTGCCGCTTCGCCGTGTTGCTGTCGGAATGCTTAAGAGTGCAGATCTGGAACACATTCGGGTTGTCCCAGCCCTCACGCAGTGCGGAGTGGGAGAATATGAACCGTGTCGGCTCGTCAAAGGACAGCAGCCGTTCCTTGTTTTTCAGAATCAGGTCATAGGCGGAAATATCGTCGGAGAACTCGCTGCCACGCTTGATCTGGCTGTCCACGCTGTGTCCGGTTTTCTTGTCGATGCTGAAATAGCCTTTATGTACCCGGCTTACATCGCTGCAAGTGGATTTGAGATATTTCTGATACGGCGTGTCAAACATCGTAATGTACTCGTTCAGAATAGCGAGATACTCCTGCTCAAACATCACGCCGTATTCGCCAAGCACCTCGTCGCCGTTTTCATCATACTGGCGGTACTTTGCCACTTCGTCGATGAAGAACAGGGACAGGCACTTGATGCCCATATTAAAGAGCTTTTCCTCTTTCTCAAAGTGGGAGAGGATGGTTTCACGAATCTGAATGCGGCGCATATCCTTTTCGGACACATCGCCCACCACATCACCCGCTTTGATGACTTCGCCGTTGGTGAAGGTCACGGTGCCACGCAGCGGGTCAATTTCGGAGATGGTGTAGCCCTTGTACTGCTCCATTTCCTGCGAAACGAAGTAAAGATCGTCCCCAACACCGAGAATACGGGTTTCCCGGTTGATGGATTTGTTATAGCCAATCTCCAGCTCGATTTTTGCCATCGGCGGCTTCTTGCTGGAAAGAATGATCTGCTCAAGGTAGAGGTAGCTGTCCGTGCCACGGAAGTTCTTGACCTCAAAGCCCTTGACCTCGATTTTCTTGACCAACCGCTTGTTGAAAGCGTCCAGCGCATCCAGCACATAAACAAGGTTGTGCTGCTTGGCGTGGGTAGCTGAGTAGTTGAGTGAGAACAGAGGATTGAAGTTTTTCAGCGCCTTCTGCGTCACATTGCCGCCCATCTTCTGCGGCTCATCCAGAATAATAATTGGTCTGTTTGCCTTAATTACATCGATCGGGCGGCGGGAGCCGAATTCGTCCCGCTTGGAGTAGATGATGCGGGCTTCCTTGCTTCTGCCGTCCTCTTTCAGCGAGGAGGCAAACGCCTGTGTGTTGATAATCATCACATTGATGCCGGAGCTGCTCGAAAAGTTATCCAACTGGTTCAGGTTGGAGCTGTTGTAGATGAAGAAGCGAGCTTTCTTGCCGTAATGCTCCATAAAGTGGTCTATGGTGATCTCAAAGGACTTCTTCACACCCTCGCGGATCGCAATGGAGGGAACGACCACGATGAACTTGCTCCAGCCGTACTTCTTGTTCAGCTCGAACATCGTCTTGATATAGACATAGGTTTTGCCCGTGCCGGTTTCCATTTCAATATCAAGACTGCAACGCCCCAAGTCTTTGACAAGGGAAGCAGAGAGCTTGATGTTGTTTTGACTCTGCAAGGTCTGAATGTTGTGCAGAAGCTGTTCGTCGGAAAGCTCTACCGCTTCATTTTTATAACCGGTATCGTTCAGCGGATCGATGACTTCAAGCTCCTCATCGGACATACCGAGGGTCATCTGATACGGCTCCGCTTTGACCTTGCCCCGGTCACGGATATAGCTAATCTTATCGTGAAAGCCCTGCCCCTGAAAGACACGCACAACGGCATCAACCGCATCAGTTTGGTATTGTTGTATTTTGAAATTAAACTTCAATTAGGATGCATCCCCTTAAAGAACAGCGATAAGAATAGTCGCAACAAGTGAAGCCAGCGCAATACCAGCGGAAACAAGAGCAATAACCAACATCTTCGTATTGTACTTCTTTGCTTTTTCCGCTTCCTGCTTGCTTTCTTCCAGTTCTTTTTCTTTCAACAGGTACAAATCGTTAAGCTTAGAGTAGTTATCATTAAGTCCTTCTACCACTTTTTGATTGCCTTCAAGTATTGGCTTTATTTCCTCTGCAAGAATCTCGTTCAGCGGCGTAATGCTATCAAGCATTTCTTGATTCCGCCTATTCATTTCATCAATAAATGAGGTATCTATTTTTGGGGTTAAATCAGGTAAGGTAAAACCGTTAAAATCCATTACAGCACCTTCCTTACGGTGTCGGGGCTGTAGGTGGCGAAGATCTGATCGAAGTTGGTTGCCACGCTGTCGCTTGCCATAGAGCTGTCACGCATTACGAAGTAGTAAGGCTTCTGCTTGGCAACGGCTTTAATGGTTTCCTCGGTCACATCGCTGTCAAAGCAGGCAATCAGATAGTTGTCCTCCACATTGAACACCTTCTTGCCGGCAATGGTGGTTTCCTCGATCTTACTGGAGAGCAGCACGCCCAAATCCAGCATCACCTGGAACAGCAGATCCTCCGGCGTTCTGTCCTCTTTGATGTTATCTTCAAGGCTGGAGAACAGGCTGGCTTCATACTCCGCAGGATTGTAGTAGACCTCTTTCATATTGGAGGTGTCGCACTTGAGAACGCGGAAGCCGATATCAAGGTCTTGCGTTGTCAAAGGACTGTCCTCTTTGATTTTCTTGCCTGCACGGCGGATGCGTTCCTTGCCGATTTCACAGATGGTTTTGTATCCCGCTTTGCGGGCTTCGCTCTTTTCGTCGGTTGCTTCGGGAAGCTGAACCATAATGAACTTGTGGTGCCCGCCATCTTCTGCGTTAAGTTGCATAACAGCGTGGGCGGTTGTAGCAGAACCGGAGAAAAAGTCAAGAACAACAGAGTCTCTGTCGGATATAACGCGCACAAACTGCTCAATATATGCAACGGGCTTTGGAAAATCAAAGCACTTTTCATCGTCAAATAAAACTTTCAATTCTCTGGTTGCCGTTTGGTTATGTCCCACTTCTTCGGCAAGCCAAAGCGTGTTAGGAGTTCTGCCGTCTTGAACATCGGATAAAAATCTTTTCTTCCGAGGAAATGAATTGCCGTCTTCTCCGAACCATACTTGGTTATCCTCAACCAGCCGAATTAAGTTATCCTGCGAATAGACCCAGTGCTTTCCTTGTGGAACATCAAATTGCTTTCCCGTTTTGGGGCTTGTGACAAAGAAATGACCATTACTGCGTTCACCGCTTGCCACCAAGTCACCCGATTGCCACGGTCCTCTCGGATCGTTATCCGGATTCTTATACCGACTGTTCATCTCATCGGTTCGCGGTAATAAGTGTATCCTTATTTTGCTAATTGATTTTGCATAGATAAGTGCATACTCGTGGTTTTCAGAAAAATACTTAGCGTCATTTTTGATGCTGTGAATTTTTTGCCATACAACGCACGCAACGAAATTACATTCGCCAAGCACTTCATCGCAAATATTTCGCATATTCTTATACTCGTTGTCGTCAATGCTTATGACTATCAAGCCATCATCAGACAGCAAATCCTTAGCAAGTCGAATCCGGGGATAAATCATATTCAGCCAATCGGTATGGAAACGACCGTTACTCTCGGTGTTCTGTACCATACGATTGCCGTCCTCATCAAACTGCCCACTATTGGCAAGGTATTCATCTGCACTCTGAGCAAAGTCATCCTCGTAAACAAAGTCATTGCCAGTGTTGTACGGAGGATCAATGTAGATCATCTTGATTTTGCCGAGATAGGTTTCCTGCAGCAGCTTCAGCACTTCGAGGTTGTCGCCCTCAATATAGAGGTTCTCGGTGGTATCGAAGTCCACGCTTTCCTCACGGCAGGGGCGCAGCGTCTTATTGATCGGGGCATTGGCAAGAAGAACGGACTTCTTCTTGTCCGGCCAAGTGAACTGATAGCGCTCCTCGTTGCCGTCCACCACGGTGCAGGCAATCTCCTGCATCAGCACATCTTTGTCAATGGCTCGATCTACAATGGCCTTGCCGTTTGCATCGTATCCAGTAATTGTTTCCGTCACGGCGTTGGGAAACATCGCCGCCAGCTTTCTGAAATTTTCATCAGCCTTGTTCGCTGTTTGCATTCTCAGTTTATCCATTCTCTTGTTCCTCCGTATCGTCAGGTGCAAATAATTCTTTCAGTTCAGCGGCTATTTCTTCGGGAGTCATTGAAGCCGTAGTCATAGCCTTGCGGTCAGCTATGATCGGGCTGTACTCAACGACCTGCTTTTTCGTCAGGTTGTGCCATATAGGAAGGATGGTTTTCCCATTAACGGTTTCTACTTGAAAGAGTCCGTTCAGCTCCGCTTTTGTCCAGTATTTATGTTCGGCAATGTAGTTAGGCGAGAGGATAACAACACCGTATTTTGATTTTGCCAGTCCTCTATCAATCTTCTCACGCATTGAGTCGCCCCATTTGAGCTTATCCGTGTCGTACCATACTTTGAGTCCCTGATTTCGTAACGCCTCTACAAACTCGTCAACAAATGACTCTTTATCCTCGTATGCGTGGGATACGAACACATCATATTCTTCATCGGCTGCTATTGGGGTACTGGCTGATGTGACTACCGGCTGCGAAATTTGCTGCTGGAGTTCCTTTATCCGAGCTTCATAGGATGCCTGAATTTGCCGATTGGCTTTATCCTGTTTCTTTTGCTCGTTTTGCTGCTCCTTTTGGAGTTTCAAATAGGCTTCAGCACGCTTCTTGCGCTTTTCGGCAATCTTCTTTCCGAGTTCGGCGCTGTCCTGACTCTTTTTTGCTTGGTCGGATTCGTGAGTAGCAATCTGCCTCATTTTATTGTTGAGTGTGGAAGCGGAGGTATGGCTGTTTATGCTTTTCTTCAAGGTGTTAATTTTGCCTTGGAGTGTAGCCACTTCTTTGTCCTTTGCCGCCTTTTTCTTTTCGAGGTCTGCAATTTCTTTATCAAGGCTATTTACCGTCCGTTGATATTGCTCACTTGACATATCAGGAACTCCCTTCGTCTATATCAATTCTTTCTTGAGCTTCTTTATCTGCTGCACAAGCTCAAACTTCTTTTTCGGCTGTTTTTCAGCCCGTGCCTGCTTTTCCAGCTTGGCGATCTCTTTTTCAATTTTCTGTCGGTGCTCGTTGGCGGCGATCTGCTCATCAAGGGTATTGCCGTCTGCGATGCTCACGCCACCGATGTCCACCACGATGTTTTCCCATACTTTATCGAGGTTCAAGCCCCGCAGCTCAATGGTGCAGCTTTCGGTGGGCTTCCAATCCGTCTGCATCAGCTTGGTGTGATAGATTGCCAGCTTGCTTTGCCCCTCAAATTCAAGCACAAACAGGATGTTCTGCGGAATGAGCTTTGACAGTGTGGCAACGCTTCTTTCATCAAAGTCTTTCTTCTTCAGCGCCACAAGCAGGACAAAGAAACTCCTGACTTCCTCTCCGGCGGGAATGTTGATTTTCGCCGGTGTAATCTCGTTGACAATGGTGATCCTCGATATATCGGCGTCGATTTTCTCCTTTGTCGCCGTGTTCATTTGGAATTTCGCATAGACAGCCTTCTTCGGAAGCTGCTTGCTCATTTCGGTTGACTTCGGAAGTCCGAGCATACTCTCACCTCATCGCACGACTAAGAAGCATATCAGTTCAAAGTCGTCCAGTCCTTTGATCTCATTTGCCAGGAAGCTGACCTGACCGCCGCCCAAGAAGCTGTCAATATCGCTCTCGTCCTTCACCTCAATGATGGAAGCGATGGCATCGTCAAGCAGCTTGGAAAGCTGCGACATATTTCTGCCGTCACGGGTTTCTTTGTTGAACGGTTTGTAGGCTTCGGGAATCGGTTCCGTCTTTCCTTTGCAGAGGAAACGCATTTTATCAAGCATCTGCTTCGGAGAAAGGTGGTCGCAGATGACCTCTCCGTCATTGCCGATATACACCATATAGAATGGGTGCAGCCGGTTTTGATTGTCGATGTTCACGCTGTTGGAACGATTTTTTAGGACATAGATCACACCGGCAGGCGTATCCTCACTTGCAGGAACAACCGAGTGCAAGCCGAAGGGAGTTTTGTCTATGTCAGGGTGGTGCTTGATGTAGTCAAGCAGATCAAGCCGGAACTCGTTTAACCCCAAGTCCATAATGGAGATGCCCGTTGTCATATCCTCAATGTCTACGACCTCATCCTGCAAGCGCTTGAGCTGTGCCTTTCGGTATTCAAGGTCTGTCTTTTCCTCGTCACTGAGCAGGTTATCATCGCCCGTAGCGGTCATATCCACGATTTTCATACGGGTTTCAACTTTGGCTTTCAGATTGATGTAATCGTCAAGGGTTACATCAGGCCAAAAGTTCACAAGCTGAATGACCTTATTGCGGCTTCCGATACGGTCGATACGCCCGAATCGCTGAATGATGCGAACGGGATTCCAGTGAATGTCGTAGTTGATGAGGTAGTCGCAGTCCTGCAAGTTCTGACCTTCGGAAATACAGTCGGTGGCGATCAGCACATCAATTTCCGTCTTATCCCCCGGCATCAGCAATTCCTTGTCCTTCGAGATAGGCGAGAAGCAGGTCAGCACCGTGTTTAGGTCAGCACGGAGCTTGGGGCAAGTCGTCCGACCCTCAACAGAGCCAGATACCATTGCGGTGTTCAGTCCATACCTATCCTTAACATAGCGGCTGACATTGTCGTAGAGATAACCGGCGGTATCCGTAAAGGCGGTGAAGATGATTAGCTTTTTATTGCCCTCATTGATGGGATGAGTGATTTTGTTATCAATCACCCGGAAAAGCTCTTGCAGCTTTGAGTCGTGCTCCGGTGTAATATCTCCAACCAACAAGGTCAGCAGTTCAAGCACATCGGCATCTTTCGCCAAGCTGTCCCGCCAAGACACATAGTCCATATCGGCAAGGTCAATTTTAACTTTCCTGCCGAAAGAGAACAGCTCGTCCGAGTTCTGATCCTCGGCATCGAACTCGTCCATATCGGAAATATCCGTCAGATCGAGGGCCGTACCGGAGTGTTTATCAAAGCGGTCAATCGTTTCTATCGTGCTGTTTATCAAATCCTTGATGCGTGTCAGCGTCAGATTGAAAGAATAGACGGAGCTTTCCATACGCTTCATCAGGTTGATGGCGGTCAGGCGACGGATACCCTGCTCACGGTTCGCCTGCGTAAAGCCGACATTGACCTTGTTATCTCCGTACAGCTCAGCATACTTCTCCATCTTACTTGGCAGAATGTAGTGCGTCGGCGTATAGATCGTCAGTGTCAGGAGCATAAGCTGCTCAAAAATCTCGTTGTAGCTGATGGCTTCCTTCAGGTCAGTAAGATGTGGACGAAGTGAAATCGGCTTTAGCCTTGTCGGGAAGGTGCCGATGTCCGCCATATCGTAATACTTCTGAATATGCTTTCTTGAGCGGGCAATGGTCACACTATCCAGCACTTCAAAGAAATCAAAGTCCAGCATTTTGAGAAGGTTTCCAGTCGTGCGGTCGCACGGTTTCCACTTGCTCCAAGTGTTAAACGCCCGCTGTGCGTTCCTGAAAATTTCGTCGATGGAACGGGTAGTGTTGAGCTTTTCGTCTATGTAATCCGTATGCCCTTCATACGCAAGAGCAAGCTGATTTTTCAGATCGTTGAAGCGGTTATTGACCGGCGTTGCAGAAAGCATCAGCACCTTCGTCTTCACTCCGGCTCTGATGACCTTCTTCATCAAGGTAACATAGCGGTTATCCTTGGTGTCCTCGTCCGGGTTCTCGACTAATTTGCCGCCGTTTCGGAAATTGTGGGACTCATCAATTACCACAAGGTCATAATTGCCCCAATTCAGCCTGTCAAGGTCAAGTCCGTTGGATGTGCCGTGGGTGCGGTTTAAGTCGGTATGATAAAGCACATCGTACCGAAGCCGGTCGGCAGCAATGGGGTTGTTGACATAGTTATCCTTATAGGTATTCCAGTTGTTCGTCAGTTTCTTGGGGCAAAGCACAAGAACGGACTTGTTGCGGTTTTCGTAGTATTTAATAACGGCAAGGGCGGTAAAGGTTTTACCAAGACCAACACTGTCTGCAAGGATACAGCCGTTGAACTTCTCAAGTTTGTTTATGATAGCAAGAGCGGCATCTCGCTGGAAGTTATAGAGCATCCCCCAAATCTTGCTTTCCTTAAAACCGGTCGCTTCGTTGGGCAAAACATCTTCGGACACATCTTCCAAAAACTCATTGAAGATGTTATAGAGCGTCACAAAGTAGATAAAATCGGGAGAGTTTTCGTTATATGCGGCGGTAATGCTGTCAATTACTTCATCAGTAACGACTTGAAGCACCTTGCTGTCATTCCATATCTCATTGAAATCGGCAAGCAAAGTGCGGGCGAGGGACTCATCTTTCACGATTGTTGTGCTGATTACATTGCCTTTCTCGCAGCCAAGCTCAACCGTAGTGAAGTTATTGATAGGCGTATAGCCGACACCGTCAACTACGATTTGTCCTTGAATGGATTTATCGCTGACATTTGACTTGAAAGTGACCTTCTGTCTGATCCACTCTGCGCACTCCCGTGCAATGGCTTTTTGGGTCAGCTCATTCCTGAGCTTGACCTCAAACTCTGTTCCGTAAAGGCTTCTTTCACGAGTCAGGCGAGGGATGTAGAACTCACGCCGTTCCTTTTTGGCCTTTTCGGTTACGAAAGTCGGAGAGGTAAAAATAAAGCGGAGTTGCTCAATCTGCGAAAGTTGCTCTTTCAGCTCCTGAAAGGCATAGATAGAGAAGCAAGTCGCCGCAATGGACACTTTGCTGCCTTGCTTGATCTCTACAGACAAATCGTCTTTAAGAGTCTTTGTTGTATTATTTATAAGCTCCATAACTGAATTCTCCCACATTTCAAATCAGTTCTTGCTGCTTGGCAATCGGGAACAATTAGATCCAATAGGCTCGTTCCGTCAACAAGCATTCCAAAGTGCCAATTTGGCACTTTGGAACCGCCGTGTTGGCACTTTGGGATTTCGCCAAAGTATCAATTTGATACTTTGGAAGCCAAAAACTGATACTTTAGGCTTTACAAATCTCCCGCCCGGAAAGCCGAAAGGCTCTCGTAATAGTAGCTTTGGTCGATGCCACTCAAATAGACTTCCCGGCTGTTTATCTCGTCGGACAGCGTTGCCTTCAGCAGCACCTTGATCTCCACATCCTTGATGGGGCTGCGCTCCATTGCAAGGAGATAATCCTCTTTATCCACCTTGCTCCAGTCCACGACCTTGCCGATTTCTGTTCTTAGGATATGGTCGAGCCAGATGCGAGTACTACGCCCATTGCCCTCCCGAAAGGGGTGGGCAATATTCATTTCCACATATTTTTCGATGATCTCGTCAAAGGTGGACTGTGGCATCTTGTCGATGTTGGCCAGTGCCGCCTCCAGATACATCAGCGGCGCAAAGCGGAAATTACCCTTTGCCAGGTTCACCGTGCGCAGCTTACCGGCAAAGTTGTAAATATCCTCAAACAGATATTTGTGAATCATTTGCAAGGTCGTGAATTTGCCTGCCGGCAGGGTGTCAAGCACGCCGTTTTCGAACAGTTCTACCGCCTTTTTCTTGCTGAGGCGTTCTTCTTCACGGGCAAGGTCGGCGGAGCTTGTCAGCCCCAATTTATTTTCCAGTGCCATAATGCACCTCTAAAATAATTACTTATCCGCCGCCACGCCGGACTTCATCCAGGCGTCTACTTCGCTGACCTTGAATTTCCAAAGGCGGCCTATTTTCGCAGCGGGCATATTTCTTTTTTCTATCCAGGCGAGTACCGTATCACGGCTGACGCCGAGGTATTCGCAAATTTCTTTCATTGAGTACCAGCGTTCGATGGTCGGTTCCATGGGAGTATCCTCACTTTCAGGCGGTTTCCGATAGCTATAATTATACAATTTAAGTATATCACGGCGATGCTGATTTATCAAGGATTATTGCGGATTTACGATGGATTCAGAAGAAAATCTTATAATTAAAAGTGAAAGGTTTCCCCGCTCAGTTTACTGATTTGAGCGGAGAAACCTTTTTTGCTGAGAATTTCAAATTGTTCCCGAAAACACCCCCCACAAACGGCGCCCCTTATTCAGAGTAAGTGAAGGGAGAAATATTTTTGTGGGGAATTTTGAAAAGTACCCTGCCAAACGGCACCCCTTATTCAGAGTAAGTAGAAGGGCCCTTTTGAAAAATTGAGGGGACTTTTCAAATTACTTTGCCAAAATCTCGAAAAAGTTCCCAATTGGTTAGTAGGAAGGCCCTGAAAAATTTCTTTCAAAATCCTATTTGTTATTTGCCAGAAAAGTTCCCAGTTGATTAGTAGTAGGGTTCGCAGAAAAATTCTCAAAAGTTTTTTCGTTCAAATCCGAAAAATTTTCCCAGTTGGTTAGTAGAGAGACTTTCAAAGAATTTTTCAAAATTCCTTCGTACAAATCGAAAAATTTTTCCCAGTTGATTAGTGAGGGGGTCTATAAAATGCCTTTCTCGCTGGCTACCTATTGAGGGGACTGTCTCCCTGTGTACCTTG
>OFMM01001357.1_pt1 | contig 11868 bp, 10 predicted proteins | sample 1541811 | NCBI WGS metagenome assembly OFMM01 (sample SAMN04209246, study PRJEB22552) | human gut metagenome | biome: gut; material: feces | host: Homo sapiens | place: USA: Oklahoma
CCGTACTCCTCCTTGATCGAGGCGTCGAAGAGCGTGAAGCCGCTGGCCACGACCACCGAATCGCACGGCAGCGTCCGCCCGTCGGCGAGCGTGACGCTCTCCTTCGTGAAGCCCGCGACCTCCGTGGAGGTCATCACCTCGATGCCGCTCTCGTTGACCCTGCGGCGCAACTCGGTCAGCACCTCCTGCGCCGGGGTGAACGACGGAAACAGCACGTGCCAGCCCCGGAGCTTGCCGCCCAGTTCGGCCTCTTTCTCGATGATGACCGGGCTGACGCCCTGTTCCGCCAGACGCAGGGCCGTCTGCATGCCCGCAACGCCGCCGCCTATAATGATAACTCGTTTTTTCATTATTCTCTGATGTCGTAAATCGTATCCGTCGGGCAGCAGTTGACCACCGCCGACTCGGGTTTTCCGATATATTTCCCGTTGCGGCCCAGATACTTGGCCGCGGGATCGTACTCGACGCCCATCTTGTCCAGCAGGGGTTCCACGTCGACCTGGTGCATCTGCATGCCCAGCTCCCAGGGGTCGTAGCCCAGCACCAGCCCGGCCATCTCCTCGTAGGTCAGCACCGGGATTCCGTGGCCGTTCTGGCCGTAGGTCGTGCCCTCCATCTCGGCGATGGCGTACTGCCACTTGTCGAGGAACATCGCGCAGCCCGGACAGTTGGCCACGATGAAATCGGGCTTGTAGGGCGCCATGCTCTCCAGTTTCTTGTGCGAGTTGGCGATCGAATAGCCGCGGTTGGCCTGCACGAGGTAGTTGCGGAACCCGAATCCGCAGCAATGGCGGCGTTCGGGATAGTCGACGCACTCGCCACCCCACGACTCGACCATGCCGGCCAGCACATAGGGGAACTCCGATCCTCCGATCCCGGATTTCGGAAATATCTTGGCGTAGTGGCAGCCGATATGTTCGACCACCCGCAGCGGCTCTCCGGTGGCAGCATTGACCAGCCGGTATTTCGCCTTGCGGGCGATCTCCTCGCGCAAGTGGAAAACGATGTCCGAAGTGTGGGCCAGGCTTTTCGGCTTGCGGAACTCGCGGCCGGTAGCCTTGTAAAGGTATTCGCGCGTCTGCTCCTCCTTTTCGGGAAACTCCTCCCAGGTGGCCAGAATTTCGGTGTAGATGCCGAACGAAGTGATGCACGAAGAGATGAAATTCTCATACCCCGCATCGGTCATCAGCGCGAACTGCCGGGCCACGACCGTCATGATCGTATCCAGCGGCACGATGTCCGAATGGTAGCCGATGCCCGTACACGAGGTGTGCAGCGGATCGTCGAAGACATCGCGTCCCAGATCCTTCTGCAACATGTTCAAAAACGCCTTCTCGCTGCCCGGAAAAAAGTTCTGACGGATGCAGCTGCGCACATAGTAATATTTGTCGTCGGCGATCTCCTTCTGGTAATCGCTCCAGCTCGACCGTTTCATACGCTAATAATGTTCGTTGGAATTTTTGGTGTAGGTATCCATCATGTACTCGTCGTCCGCACCGTCGTATCCCATCTCGCGGGCCTTGCGGTCGGAATGCTTCTCGATCGTGTCGAAAAACTCCTTGCCGCCCGTGACGTCGAATATCCGGTGGAGTTCCTCCATGGACCGGTCGTCCAGCTTGCGCAGCGCCCCGGCACCGGGACGGTTGTAAGCGGCGGAAAACTGTCCGTAAATCTCCTCGTCGTTCTCGTAGATCCACTCCCAAACCGTGCCCTGTTCGGGATGCAACTCGGGCTTCACCAGTTTCGGGGTCACACAGTAACCCGTACGGAGGATATTCTCCCCGATCGTGCGCTTGAGGGCCAGTTGCTGCCGCCCCTTCTCGCTCTCGACGAAGAAACCGAGCTTTTGGGAAAGCGTCCGCAGCGCCTGGATGACATAAGCGGGAGTATTGCCTCGGGGACAGCGGGGCCGGCACGACATACACTCGCCGCAATACCAGATCACGTCGCTGCGCATAAGCTCCTCGATCGCATCGTCGTCCTGCGTCTGCACGATATTGACGATCTGACGGGGATCGTAATTGTAAAACTCCGCCGCCGGGCAGACACCCGTACACACCCCGCAATTCATGCACGAATGAAGCCCCTCCCTCATCCGCACATCTTCCATCAGCATATCGAAATACTTACCCATACAAAAAAGATAACTTCGCAGCAGCAAAGTTATCCATTCCCCAGGTACCGTACAGTAGTAGAAATACCTATTTTCGCCGTCTGTAATGTTCGAACGCAAAGGGGTAAGGAAACTCCTTCCCCGAAGCAAACGACTCGCTGTCAATAATTTCCCATTCCCGTTCATCCCACCTCGGAAAACAGGTATCGCCCTGGTAGGCATGGAACACCCGCGTCAGGTAGAACTCGTCGCACAGGGGCAGCGCCTGGGCATAGATCTGCGCCCCTCCGATGACGAAGACCTTCTCTTCCGGGCGGAAAAGCGCCAGCGCCTCGTCGAGCGAATGCACCACGTCGCACCCTTCGATCGAAATATTCTGCCGCGTGACGACCACGTTGCGCCGACCCGGCAGCGGACGTCCCAACGACTCATAGGTTTTGCGGCCCATCACCACCGGATGTCCCGTAGTGACGGCCTTGAAATGCTTCAAATCTTCGGAAATATGCCACAAAAGGCGATTGTCACCGCCGATCACTCCGTTTTCGGCCACTGCGACTATTATTGAAATCATCTATTCTAATTAATCTATTTCAATACCGTTTTTTAACACATCATAGGCAAGCAATACATCCTTAATGCCATTTATTTCGGCAGTCGAAAGTGTCTTGGTTTTGGTGTATTTCCCTCTCAGCCTCATTTTCAATGTTTTTCCATTAACCATTTCTTTTAAGAAAGAAAGCGTCGAATTATCTACGGATACGTCAATCCATTCCCAGCAAGTTGTGTAGTTATCCGTCTTTTTATCTTGGTATTCATTGAAAAAGATTTCTTTTGTTTTGCCATCATAAAAAAGGTAGGCATTTTCAAAGAAAATCCAATCCTCTCCATAGTAAGACATCTTCAATCGCAACCACGGAGAGTATCCTTCTTGCACTCCAATATATAGGGAAATATGATTTGAATCGTTATAGTGCTCGAAATAAGGATTGCTATACCAGGTAATTCCGCTTACATCATCAAATTTCTTTTTCAGTTTATTTACAGCCGACATCCTTTTTGCTTTCTCTGCTTTTTTCGTTGCTTCTTGCTCCGAGATCAACTTTTGCAAGGCAGTCTGTGCTTTTTTGCATTCTGCAGAGGAAGGATGATATTTTTCTAATTGCCTACAAATGGCTGACAATGCTTCAATATTTTTACTGTGGATACAAGAATCGGCACCCACGTAAAGTCTGTCGGGCGCATTCTTGTAGTTTTCGACTTCGGTTTGTAGCTTTCGGCATTCTTCTTTCAACTGACTATTCTCGTCTAAAAGAGCTTGATAACTACTTTGAGAAGGACCGCATGCTGTGATTATGATTCCGAGAAAAAACAGCGAGAAAAATTTCTTCATAGTATTGAGTTTTTTGTTTTTTAAAACGACATCGGAGCCTTGATCGCCGGCCAGGGATCGTAATTCTCCAACGTGAAATCCTCGTAACGGAAATCGAAGACCGACCGCACCGCCGGATTCAGCCGCAGGGTCGGCAACGGCCGGGGCGTGCGGGACAGCTGCTCGGCAACCTGATCGGCATGGTTCAGATAAAGGTGCGCATCGCCCAGCGTATGGACGAAATCGCCCGGACGCAATCCGCACTCCTGCGCGATCATCATCGTCAGCAGCGCGTACGAAGCGATGTTGAACGGTACGCCCAGAAACGTATCGGCGCTCCGCTGGTAAAGCTGACACGAAAGGCGCCCTCCGGCCACGTAAAACTGAAACAGCACATGGCAGGGCGGCAGCGCCATATCGTCCACCTCGGCCACGTTCCACGCCGATACCAGCATCCGCCGCGAATCGGGGCTGTGTTTGATCTGGTCGATCACCTGCCGGATCTGGTCGATGCACCCTCCGTCGGGACGGGGCCAACTGCGCCATTGATACCCGTACACATGGTTCAAATCGCCCAAGCCGTAACCTTCGATCGACAAAGGCTCTTCCCGCCGCACGGCATCGAGAAAGGCTTCCCGCTCCAGCGGCAAAACCCCGTGACGGACACAAAGTTCGTTGTAATAGCGGTAAGCGTCGTTGTCCCAGATATGGACCCCGTGATCCAACAGGTATTTTATATTGGTATCGCCCTGCAAAAACCAGAGCAGTTCGTAAATCACCCCTTTCAGGAAAACTTTCTTGGTGGTAAGCAGCGGAAACCCAGCCTCCAGGTCGAAACGCATCTGGTAGCCGAAGATGCTGCGCGTACCGGTTCCGGTACGGTCGCTCTTCACAATGCCGTCCTTTCGGATCTTACGGAGCAAATCGAGATACTGTTGCATGGTCGAATCAATATTTTTTCAACGAGGCGTTGCCCTCGGAGTCGATGACCGCATAGACCGGATCGGAGTGCCACTCCCCAAGGCACAGCACCCGCAAATTTCCTTCGGAATAGTCGCGCGGCTGGTGCATATGGCCGAAGATGAAATAATCGGGGCGTTCGGCTCCGGCATATTCGCGGGCATATTCGATGAGCGGGTCGGTAATATGGTCGCCCATCTCGCTCACCAGATGGCTTTTGCGGGACTTGCCGCTCCACCACTGCCCGAAACGCATCGCCCAGTCGGGATGCACGAGCCATGAAAAAAGGAAACGGATCGTTTTGGAACGGAACACGGCATTCATAAAGCGCAGCACAGGAAGATGATCGATCTTCATATTGTCGCCGTGCGCCAGGAAAACCCGTTTGCCGGCAAGCTCCATGATCCGGGGCGAGGTATAGACCTCCACTCCGCACTCCGCTTCGAAATAGTCACGAACCCACATGTCGTGATTACCCGTCATGAAAACCACCCGAATCCCCCGGTCGGTCAATTCGCACAACTTTCCCAATACGCGCACAAACCCTTTGGGGACGACCCGTTTGTATTCGAACCAAAAATCGAAAAGGTCGCCCAGAATAAAGACCGCATCGGCATCGCGGGAAACTTCGTCGAGCCACGCCACGAAACGTTTCTCGACCGCACGGGCCGCAGCCGGTCCTCCCGCGCCCAAATGAATGTCCGATGCGAAGTAATACATAGCCTATTCGAATTGCGCTTCGAGCGCCCGTTGCAACCCCGTACCGTAAAGATCGCGGGCCACTACGATACCCTCACGATCGATCAAAAAGTTAGCAGGCAGTTTCTGCACGTTGTAAAGCCCCAGTGCGGGAGAATTTCGTCCCCGGAAATCGCAAACCGAAATCCAGGGAAGCTGCTGCTCCTGCACGGCGTTGATCCAGATATCTTTCGAAACATCCACACCGATCTGGTAAATTTCGAATCCCCGGTCGGCATATTCGGCATAAACCTCCTTCAATTCGGCGTTGATGGCGTTGCTGTTTCCCAATTCGGCCGACCAGAAATCCACCAGCACGACCTTTCCCTGCAACGAACTCAAACGCACTTTACGGCCGAACATATCGGGCAACTCGACATCGGGAAAATTCGTTTCGGCGATATTCGACATCAGATTTTGCCGCGCATCCATGCGGGCGATCTCACTGGCCAGCAACGGCAGGTAGGAAGACTCCGGATAACGCTCCTCGATGGCTTCCGCCACCATGCGGTAGTAAATCACATCTCCGTCGAGGTTGAAAAGGTAAGTTTCGCCCGGAAGCCGCTGGTACAAGGCATATACCCCGGCCAGGGAAGACTTATGCTCGACGATGAACTTGATCTGTTCGCGTTTGATCCGGCGGTATTCGGCCCAATATTCAGACTCGATCCGTCGAATCTCCTCGTCGGTCATCCTGTAAGTTTCCGGCGAAGAACTCAACGCATCGAGCCGCTGCATCCCGGCCACGAAAGGCTGATAAAATCGGCGCAGCAACTCCGACTCCTCGGACCCTTCGACCGTATAGTTGTGCACCACACGTCCGACCGAGCTGACCGTCAAGCGATCTCCGCCCTGCAGGAACAGGGGAATCTTATCGCCATTGCAGACCAGGTTGTAAAGCGCCGGAGTACGGTCCACATCGCACAATTCCAATTTGTAATTCCCGGTTTCATCCAGTTGCGCCGAATCGATGAGCGTCTGCGCCAACGGAGTAACCTGCTCGAGATAGATCATCCGGCAATCCGAACCGACTATACGACCCGAAATCTTAACCGTAGAAGAGTGACAGGAAACCGCCAGGAGCGCCCCTGCAAGAAAAACGATCGAAATAAAAAATCTGCTGCGCATGTTGCGAGAAAATGGTTTATCAAAAAACGGAACCCTATTTCGAGGTATTGTGCCGTGCGCCCCCGTTCTTGCCGTTGAAATTGCGCGATTGATGCTGATTCCGGTTCTTCTGCTGCCGTTGCTGCGCTCCCTTCTGACCTTTCTGACCTTTTTGCGGATGCGCCATAAAGGGCTGTTTATAATCGCTTCGGATATTATTGAGAGCCACTTCGTCGATCTGGATCGCATTTCCGGACATTTTTTTTATGTCTTTTATGATAACCTCGTTGCTCGGATGTTCCTGATTGTACTCGTAGCTCTTGGTGCGCATGTAACGCGCCAGATTATCGACGATACGCGTGACTACCTGGGGATTCTTTTCATCGGCCAGACGCCGGATCATCCGCTCGACATATTTACCGTAATGCTTGTATTCGATGTGTCCGGACGAATAGGGCATACGCCGCGGAGCCGTCGTAAGTTCCTGGCGCGAAGGCTGCGGATAGGGGGAGTCCACATCCAACTGGAAATCGGACATGATGAACAGGTGATCCCACAACTTATGGGTGAAGTCGGCCGTATCCCGCAGCAGGGGATTCAGGTTTCCCATAACGGCAATGACCGCACGGGCCTGCCGGTTGCGCTCGCGACGGTCTTCGATCTGCATCAGCGAATCGACCATCTCGTGAATATGGCGGCCGTATTCGGGCAAAAAAAGCTTCCGTCTTTTATAATTATAATTTTTTTGCATAATTTTTGCGGGAGTTCGGTGGCATTGTTATTGCGAACCGTTCCAATAACATTCTGAAAAGATTTCGCGGATATAAATTTCAAAGCGATCGTAAATTTCACCTTTGAAATCAACTTCGTAAGCAAAGTTGGATTCCTGCGAATAATATATTAACTTCGTCACAAAAGTACGTAAAAAAATCACAAAAGCAAGGTATGGCAAAAGTTTTAATCCTGGATCAATCGAAAAGCATACGCAACACGCTGCGAGAACGGCTGGAGTTTGAAGGAATAGCGGCGGAAAGCGCTGAAAATGAAGCGGCGGCATCCGTATTATGCGAACGTATCCCTTTCGATCTGATCATTTCGGATCATGAAACGAGGCTTCCCGAGAGCGACGTACCTTTCATCGTACTTTCTTCCGAAGCGACGGTCGATTCGGCTATCAAGGCACTCCGGAACGGAGCGCAGGACTACCTCACCAAACCGATCGACATGAACCGCCTGATGCAGTCGATCCGACAAACGCTCGAACAGGCAGCCGAAGCGCCGCGCACCGCGACAAAAACCAAGGCGAAACGCAGTTCGACAGGTCATACGGAAGAGATAATAGGCACTTCCGAGCCGATGCAACACGTGCGGCGTCTGATCGATAAGGTCGCACCGTGCGACGCCCGCGTTCTGATCACGGGCGAGAACGGCACGGGCAAGGAGCTCGTCGCCCGCTGGCTCCACGCCAAAAGCAACCGGGCCGGAGCGCCGTTCGTCGAGGTCAACTGCGCGGCCATTCCCTCCGAACTGATCGAAAGCGAACTGTTCGGCCATGAGCGGGGCGCTTTCACCTCGGCCATCAAACAGCGCAAGGGCAAATTCGAACAGGCGAGCGGCGGAACGCTCTTCATGGACGAGATCGGCGACATGTCGCTCGCGGCGCAGGCCAAGGTGCTGCGCGCCCTGCAGGAGAGCCGCATCAGCCGCGTGGGAAGCGACCGGGACATCGAGGTCAACGTGCGCGTGGTGGCCGCCACGAACAAGAACCTGCGCGAGGAGATTCAGAAAGGGAATTTCCGCGAAGACCTCTACCACCGTCTGGCGGTGATCGTGGTGCGGGTTCCGCCGCTGCGCGAGCATGCCGGGGACATTCCTGCGCTGGTCGAGCATTTCATCCGCACGATCGCCTCGGAATACGGCTCCGCCCCCAAACCCATCGACGCCGACGCGCTGGCCGAGCTGCAACGGATGCCGTGGAGCGGCAACATCCGCGAACTGCGCAACGTCATCGAGCGGCTCGTGGTCCTGAGCGGCACCAAAATCACACCGAACGACGTAGAACTCTACTGTTAAACATTTCAGAGCAACTCGAGAATCTCACCGGGGCGGTCCACTACGTGGTCTGCCCCGTGTTCATACAACTCCGCCCGGTCGCGGAAGCCCCAAGTCACACCGACCGACCGGACACCGGCTGCCCGGGCCGTATCCATATCGACGCCCGAATCCCCGGCGTACAGCACCGCTCCGGATTCCGCATCCGTATCGGCGAGAATCTCCCGCACCACCTGCGGATCGGGTTTGAGCGGGACTCCGGGGCGCTGACCGAAAACCGCATCGAAACGGATCGACGGGAAATAGATCCGCACCAACTTCTCGGTACCGATTTGAAATTTGTTGGAAGCGACAGCCAGCCGGACTCCACGCTGCACCAACTCCCGGAGCAATTCCGGAATACCCTCGTAGGGACGTGTAAAGCGGTCGATATGTTCGGTATAGTAAGCCACGAAATCCGCACGCACCGCCGCCACCGTTTCCGGCGTGCGCAGCTCCTCGGGCAGCGCCCGTTCGACCAGCCGCATAACGCCGTTGCCGACAAAACCGCAATACTCCTCATAGGTATGCAGGGGCAATCCCCGCGCAGCCAGCACATGATCGCAGCAAGCCGCCAGATCGCCGATCGTATCGAGCAACGTCCCGTCCAGGTCGAAAATCATCAATTTCGTATCCATATCAAGTCCTTGAATTACAAATAAATAGTCCGAAAACGGGCAGGAGCCGTGTTCCTGCCCCGTAAAAACGGCCCCTATCGGCCGAAACGCCCAAAGCCGAGCCAAAGATACGAATAAGCCGAGCGCAAAAGCAAATTTATTTGCGTTTTGCCGAGGCGAAATATCTAAAATTACAAAGGAGCCGAGCACAAAGGCGAATTCATTCGCTTTTACCGGTCCAAGCGCTTGAAACGGCCCCGAAAAAGGGACAAAAAGCTGTCCGAAGGCAACGATGCACGCGAAACATTTTGTTATTTCGGGATTTTGAGTTTACTTTGTCATCATCGTATAAATCGGACAAAACCTATGAAAACAGACATCGAAATTGCACGCGAAACGAAATTAAATAAAATAGAAGACATAGCCGAAAAGCTGGGGGTTCCCCGTGACGAAGTCCAGAATTACGGCCGTTACATCGCCAAGGTGCCCATCCACCTGATCGACAAGAAAGAGATGGACAAGCACAACCTGATCCTGGTTTCGGCCATCACCCCGAACAAGGCGGGCGTCGGCAAGACTACGGTATCGATCGGCCTGTCGCTTGGCCTGAACAAAATCGGAAAGAAAGCGGTGGTCGCCCTGCGCGAACCCTCCCTGGGTCCCTGCTTCGGCATGAAGGGCGGCGCAGCCGGCGGCGGCTATTCGCAGGTGCTGCCGATGGAAAACATCAACCTGCATTTCACGGGCGACTTCCACGCCGTGACATCGGCCCACAACATGATTACCGCCCTGCTCGACAACTACATCTACCAGAACCGGAACAGTTGCGAGGGGCTGAAAGAGGTCAAGTGGAAGCGGGTGCTCGACGTGAACGATCGCAGCCTTCGTAACATCGTATCGGGGCTGGGAGGTTCGGCCAACGGCATTCCGACCGAAACGGGATTCGACATCACGGCCGCCTCGGAAATTATGGCGATCCTCTGCCTGGCCACCGACATCGACGATCTGAAGCGCCGCGTCGGCAATATCCTGCTGGGCTACACTTATGACGGCAAGCCGTTCACGGTGAACGACATGGGCATCGCAGGCGCCATCACTGTCCTGCTGAAGGACGCCCTGCTTCCCAACCTGGTGCAGACCACCGAAAATACCCCGGCCTTCATCCACGGCGGCCCGTTCGCCAACATCGCCCACGGCTGCAACTCCGTGCTGGCGACCCAGATGGCCCTGACCTACGGCGATTACGTCATCACCGAAGCCGGCTTCGGCGCGGATCTCGGTGCGGAAAAATTCTTCAACATCAAATGCCGCAAAGCGGGCTTGTCCCCGAAACTGACCGTTATCGTAGCGACAGCGCAAAGCCTGAAGCTGCACGGCGGAGTCCCCGAAGCACAAATCAAAGAGCCCAACAAGGAGGGGTTGATCCGGGGATTCGCCAACCTGGACAAGCATATCGAAAACATGAAAAACTTCGGCCAGCAGGTGATCGTCACCTTCAACCGCTTCGCCAGCGATACGGACGAAGAGATCGCCCTGGTCGCCGAACACTGCAAGGAAAAGGGGGTCGGCTTTGCGGTGAACACGGTCTTCGCCGACGGTGGGAAAGGCGCAGTGGAACTGGCCCGGCTGGTTGCCGAAACCATCGAGAAAAACCCATCTAAACCCCTGAAATTCACCTATGAAGAGAGCGATTCGATACGGAAAAAGGTGCGAAAAATCGCCGAAGGAATCTACGGAGCCTCCTCGATCGTCTATACGACGCTGGCGGAAAAGAAACTCAAGGAGATCGAAAAGCTGGGCATCGCCCACTTCCCCGTCTGCATCGCCAAAACCCAGTACTCCTTCTCGTCCGACCCGAAAGCGTACGGCGTAGCGAAAGATTTCGAACTGAAAGTCCGCGACATCATCATCAACAACGGCGCGGAGATGATCGTAGTGGTCATGGGCGAAATCATGCGGATGCCGGGTCTTCCGAAAGAGCCGCAGGCCCGCCACATCGACATCGTAAACGGACTGATCGAAGGATTGAGCTGATTCTGCGGGGTGCGATAAAAGATCGAATTTTATCGCACCCCGATTTTTCACGGCACAAGTTCCGCAACAGTCCGTCCCGATTTGGCGGATTCAACTATTATTTCTATTTTTGAGTGTTTTAAAATCGTTGAATTTCTCGACTATTTTGTGCCCGGCATAACGAATCGACTCGCTCTGCCCTGACTGATCGAAAACACTTCAAATAATGGCAAAACGCATCCCGACCCCGGCCGACATCTTCCGATTCTACGTGGACGGATTCCGCTCGATGACCCTCGGACGGACGCTTTGGGCCATTATCCTACTGAAACTCTTCATCATGTTCGCCATTCTGCGACTTTTCTTCTTTCCCGACCAACTGGCCGGCATGAGCCAGGAACAGCGCAGCGAACACGTACTCGAACAATTAACCATTCCCGACGTTTCCGGCAAGTGAGGCCACCGCAAGCCCCTCCCGGACAGCGGAAACGAAGACTAAAACTCAACTAATTATCTCAAAAGTATGTTGTCGGACTATCTACAAACCGTCGATTGGTCGCGGGCCCAATTCGCCATGACGGCGATCTACCACTGGCTGTTCGTCCCCCTCACGCTGGGATTAAGCATCATCTGCGCGATCATGGAAACCATCTACTACCGCACGGGCGATCCCTTCTGGAAACGCACGGCGAAATTCTGGATGCGCCTGTTCGGTATCAATTTCGCCATCGGCGTAGCCACGGGCCTCATCCTCGAATTCGAATTCGGCACCAACTGGTCGAACTACTCCCACTTCGTCGGCGACATTTTCGGCGCGCCGCTGGCCATCGAAGGCATCCTGGCCTTCTTCCTCGAAAGCA
>OFMM01001360.1_pt1 | contig 11839 bp, 13 predicted proteins | sample 1541811 | NCBI WGS metagenome assembly OFMM01 (sample SAMN04209246, study PRJEB22552) | human gut metagenome | biome: gut; material: feces | host: Homo sapiens | place: USA: Oklahoma
GCACCATTAAAAAATTAGAACAAAAAGCAACCGTTACACACGAAACAGCAAGAATAGATGAGATAAGTTGACCGCCTACCAGTCCCTCTATTATGCTTTCTGATAGTTTTAATGAATTAGGTAAATTAGATGTAAAACTATCCCGATACACATTCCCAAGAAAAGTCACATAAAGTACAAGCAATATAGCAGGCGTTATCAAAGAGGTAAAGAACATTCCCTTATCTTTGAAAAACAATTTGATATTTCTTTTGATAAGAATGAAAGCCATACTCATTTTTCGCCTCCCACCAATGTTTTGCCCGTAACAGCAAGAAAAACATCGTCCATTTTTCCTTTTGTTATTTCGTAATCATTAAACAACTGCGGATTACGAATAATCAATCCAGTTGCAGCCTTTGTATTTGGTACAGAAATGCGATAACCGTTTCGAATTCGCTCATATTCCAGATCAAGTGCTTTAATATCCTTTTCATCTACATCATAAATTGTGATGTAATCCCCAGTATAAGTGTTTTTTAACTCAAGCGGAGTACCCTCTGCGGATATTTTCCCATCATCAATGATTACAACATAATCAGCTTCCGCAGCTTCTTCCATATAATGCGTAGTTAAAAATACAGTCATATTTTCATCTTTGCGGAAACTTGATACAACACTCCAAATAAGTCGGCGTGTCTGTGGATCAAGCCCTGTTGTTGGCTCATCAAGAATTAGGATTTTAGGTTTATGAAACAAAGCCCTTGCAATGTCAATTCTTCGGCGTTGGCCTCCTGATAATTTGCCAACGGTGCGTTTCAATAAATTTTCAAAATCTAATATTTTCGCAAGTTCCGCAAGCCGTTTCTTAAACTCCATTCCAGTAATGCCATATAAAGCGGCACGGCTTTCCAAATTATCATAAACAGAAAGGGCGGAATCTAAGACAGATGATTGAAAAACTACACCCAGTTCACGCTTAATATAGTCCATATCCTTATCTAAATCGTGTTCATCAATAAAAACGCTTCCACTGTCTTTCGATAGTTGTCCACACATAATATTGATTGTAGTTGACTTTCCTGCCCCGTTGATACCAAGAAAAGCGAACAGCTCTCCTTTTTTTACACGAAAGCTCAAATTCTGAACAGCGTTTACACTTTCAAAACTTTTGTTAAGATTATTGATTTGAATAATATTGCTCATTCGCTTTCCTCCTGTATCATCGGCTTTAATCTTGCATTTCTCTGTTTTGCGTGAGAAAACCATACCACAAAACAGAGCGAAAAGCCAGCATTTTCAATGGCTTCCGGATAGTCTTCTTTGCTCAGACTGCGCCCGATCCTGTCACCGGGCGGTGGGCTTTCGGCTGCTCGATTTGTAGTCCATCCATGAGTCGGAGGTACTGCTGCGAGGTTAACGTCTTTACCTCAGATCCTAAGCGCGACCATTGATACGCTTTGTTCCAGCCATCTGTACAGCAGGATAAAGCCATCCTTTTCCCGGCACAAACCCTTGATACAGTCTCGCCGTCGTCCGCAGAACAGAAACAGAACATTGGTAAACGGATTCAACTCAAATTGCTGCTGGACGAGCCGTGCAAAGTCATCTATGATTGCCGATACGCAGTGTTGCGGAATGTTTCGCGACGTTCCTCCGTTATTATTTCATGACTGTCTAGAAGCCCTTGCCGTGGTTGCAGGTGGAGAAGGGATGCTTCGGCTGGTCCTTGATCTTGGAATAGAAGCCCACCGTCTGCACCGTGGTCACCACACGGGTCAGCCCCACCATATCCGCGTGATTGGCGTGGCTGACGGTCTTGAACTCCACACCGGGGCGGATGAACCGCTTCAGCTCGGCAAGACTGATCGTCAAAAGCCCGTACATCAAGTGCGGCGGCGAGCAATGCGCCGGTGGGTATCTCAAGTACATCGCGACGCGGGAGCGGGTGGAGATCATCCCGGATGACCGTCCACCCAACCAAAAGCAGACGCAGTTCATCGCAAAGCTGGTGAAGGATTTCCCTGACGCAAAAGAGCTGATGGAGTACGAGGACTACACGGCGCACCCAACAAAAGCAACCGCGTCCGCACTCATCACGCTGACGCTGGAGGAAAACTGGGACAAGGTGCAGAGCATGGAGGGCTACGCCAAGTACATCGCCACCCGTCCCAGAGCGGAACGGCTATGCAGTCACGGTCTGTTCGGCGACGCGGATTATGTGTCACTGGACGCGGCCATGGACGAGATGGAACACTACACCGGCAACGTGTGGACGCACATCATCTCCCTCCATCGTGAAGATGCGGAGCGGTTGGGGTATGACCATGCGGACGCATGGCGCACATTACTGCGTACCCACCGCAATGATATTGCAGCGGCGATGAAAATACCGCCGGAGGATTTCCGCTGGTACGCGGCATTCCACGATGAGGGCAATCATCCTCACGTCCACATGATGGCGTGGTCGGTGAAACCCAATCAGGCGTACCTGTCCAAAGATGGGATACGGCAGATCAAGTCCACGCTCACCAACCAGATCTTCCGACAGGAGTTGCTGCACGTCTACGAGCAGAAAAGCAAATCGCGAGGCGAGCTGGTGGCGGAAGCTCGAAAAGCCATGCTGGAATTGGCGAAGGCCATGCGGGAAATGACCTGCATCCACCCAGAGGCGGAGCAGATGATATGGGATCTGTCGCAGCAGCTCGGTCAGGCCGGCGGCGCGGGATAGCGGCCACACCTACGCGGAATTTTTCATGAAACGCATGGAGCGCGGCGAACAGGAGCTGCCCAATATCCTGCTGTCAGCCACGCGCCTGCTGCACCACATGAGTAACATCTTCCGGAACAACGCGCCGCGCCCCACCGTTCCCGCGGACATCCAGATCGACCACAAACGCCTACAGCGCCTGCGCGAAAAGAAAATGGCCATGGGCCATAAGTGGAACGACCACGAGAACGAGCAGAGCCACGGCATGGGCGGTATGAGCGGCATGTAAGAGGTACAAAACCCATGCCTCAATGAACGAAGAATAGTAGAGACAAAACTGCTATAGTAAATGCCCATCCATAATATCCTTGAGTGCATCAATAATTTTCCCGTAGTGCTTTTTGATTCTTTTATCTTCGGTATATACGGCATCAAAACGCACGAGACGATCTACGATATGTTCTGCGATGATGCTTTTGTAATCTTCTGCATCTTCGTATCTGCGTATTATCAAATTTCCACATGATTCCTCATCAAGAAGACGGGAATAGAGATCATTAACGGCAATCTCACGAACAACAGAGACTTCGTTTTCGCTGACAAACTCCGGACTCCACGATGTCACTCCTCGCATAAAGCCCTCATCACTAATCTCATAGATAGAGCATTTTTTGTCTTTGAAAGATAGGCGAAAAACATCTGGATAGCACTCCATAATAACAGGAATGCCATTTTCTTCGCTGATAATAAAGTCAAAATCATCATGCGGCGCACCAAACAGAAGCCCGGTAACCACATTTTCGATGGCGTACACATACGCCTTTTTGTGTGTTGAAACCTGCGGTTTCAATATTTTCAAGCCTGCGATTTTCGATATGTGGTAAAGCATAATTATTTCTCCAATCTAAAGGTCAACCCATTCGTAGTTCTCGTCAATCATCATCAAGTAATAAAGTCATGCTGCCATCGGTGAATTTCAATTCCACACAGCAGTTATCGAAGTTATATTCGCAGGAATCAGTTTTTTCATAGGGTTTGCCTCCCAAATCGTTTTGTTTGGAAGTAATGTAAGCGTGGGTTTTAGTGTGGTAGCTTTAACTTTGGGAAACACCCCTCTGGAATAGGATACCATACACTTCCGGCCTCGACAACAAGAAAGATGAGGCGCGCTGGTGGAGCACTGCGTTGTTTGACCCAATTCAAATCACTATCAACAAAGGGGAGGTAGCTATAAGAGGTTCTGTAAGAGGCACATATTTTGCGCTGCTGGAAACAATAAAAAGATCATTTCAAAAACGGTAGCTTTCCGCGCAAAGTTGTGGTATTTGTGTTTGCTGCCAGGAAAGGAGCTGATTTAATGGCCAAGAAACGCGCCAACGGCGAGGGTAATATCCGCAAACGCGCAGATGGTCGCTGGGAGGGTCGCTACACCGCAGGATACAACGCAGAAACCGGTAAGCGCATCATCAAAAACGTTCTGGGCAAGACGCAGGCGGAGTGCAAGGCAAAGCTGGCTGCTCACGACCTGCAAAAGCTCTACAAGGAGCTGATGAAGAGCGGCCGCACCAGAGGTAAAAGCGGTCACGGCAATCCGGGACTCAGCAGCACCACCGTCCGCAGCCTGCACCTGATGCTCCACAATGCCCTGAACCGCGCCGTAAAAGAACGCCTGATCCTCCGCAACCCCACCGAGGACTGCATCGCGCCGAAAGTACAGAAAATCGAAATGCAGATTCTTCCGCCGGAGCATATTAAGGATTATCTGGATGCTGCGGATAAGAGGGGACTGCTGCCCATGTTTTATCTGGAACTGGTCAGCGGCTTGCGCAAGGGTGAACTGACTGCTCTCCTGTGGAGCGACCTCGACATCCAAAACAAAACCATCTCCGTCAGCAAGCAGTATGTAAAGAATCCCAATGGCGAACTGACGCTCTCACGTCCCAAGACAGAAACTTCGGTCAGAGAAGTCAGCATTCCACAAGAAGCAGTTGACCTGCTGGTTGCCGAACACAAAAAGCACCCCGACAACCCCTATATGTTCCCGTCACCGGCGACAGGGGAGATGTACTACCCTGATTCCATTGTGAACCTGCATAAGAAAATTCTGAAAGACGCAGGACTGCCGCACATACGCTTTCACGACCTCAGACACACATTTGCCACGCTGGCTTTACAAAACGGCGTGGACGTGAAAACCGTCAGCAGTATGCTGGGCCACTACGATGCCGGATTCACACTCCGCACCTACACCCATGCAACCAGGCAGAAGCAAGACGAAGCCGCGCAGACCATGGGCAGCTTCATGGCACAGGTGATGTGAGTCAATCTAAAAGAGAAGAGCGGACGGAATATCCGTCCGCTCATCTTTCAACCTTTCTGCGCATTTCCGCGTGTGGGTCACGGTGTGGGTCAGGCAGTTGCCCCACATTTTGACCCACGCCTAAAAGTGCGTTTTTGCAACAAAAAAGCACCGAAAACCGAAGTTTTCGATGCTTTTTGGAGCTGCTGGGCGGATTCGAACCGCCGACCTCATCCTTACCAAAAAGCCGTGGACGCTTTTACGGCGTACCCATTCATGCCGAGGAAGAACCTCCAATCCCTTGTGCTGCAAGGGATTGGAGGTTCTTCTTGTGTTGATGTGTTTTAATACGTATCGAGAAGTTTTGCGTAGATTTGGGGCGTTTGTTGGAAGGATTGTTGGAAAAATGCCCTGTGTCAGACGAAAAGCGGCAACACAGGAAAAGTCACGCTTTGAATGCGCCACTCTAGCAACCGGTATGTCTACTTCTCCGCTGAAATGGGAATGCTCCTTCGCAAGTGCTCTATCTCACAAGCAGGAATATCTACGAATTTGTAGTCTTCCGTTTCAACGCTGTTCGTACCAGCCGCAGCCTTGACGATCCGACGGATGATAATAGGAGCCATAATGGTTACAGTAGCCCCGGTCATAAGAATCTCGATTGTTGCGCTCCCAGTACACGCAGTCGGAACAGTTGTCATTTCCACAGAAGCATCCTTCGGGAATTTTGATGTTGTTTTCGTTTGCACTCATTTTGCTGTCCTCACATTCTTCATTTTATCTCTATCTCTTCACAGACAATACAGATTTCTTTATCCATTCTGTCTGCGCGATAGGCAATGATTTCTTGCTGGGGGAGTACAATAGGAAAATATAATGTATCAAAGGCTTTAGGCAAGCTTCGCATAATTTTCTCAATATACTGCACATCCCGAAGCGACAAGAATCGATCCCCTTTATAGTGGCTGTGATATATGCCATAAAACTCCACATCTTCCGATTTCCACTGCTCGATAATGCAATTCAATTTGCCCACACAGGGCCTGTAGTGGGCGGGCATATGAGATGATCCCTCATCTGCAAAGTACCGTGTGATAACGCCCGCATGTCCGCCAAGTATGCCGCCACTTTCCGGTGGCGGTACAGGCGTTTTTAGAAGCAAGTCGCTCAAAATCAATTTATCAATTTGCATCATTCATTAATTGAGAACCAATCCTATAGTTTTTTAGAAATATGATACACTTTGATATACTCTTGATGGCCGGCTATCTTTTGGTCAATTGCTTTTAGCATGTTTCTCAACGCACCCGCCGCATTTGAGTGCGCAAGACGGTTTAATTGGTCTGCAGCCTTTCCGTTTCCGTTAATCTGAGCGCATCGGAGCCAAAAAATTTCGTCTTCAATCGACCGCTTAACACCGATACCTTCCCCATACGCCTGTGCTAAGTAGTATTGCGCGAGAGGATAGCTTTTTTGCGCCGCAGACAAAAGATATTCCACGCCTTTTTTATCGTTCTTATTCCCAGAAAACAATTTTTCCGAAATGTATTCATTGGAAATGTATATCATGCCTAATTGAAATTCTACATCGACTCTTTCGTTTTTTGCTGCCATTGTTAAGAAGTGGATTGCCTCCTGTTGGTAATGGAACCGCTCTTTTCGACTCTTTGCTTGGTTATATCTGGCGGACATCGCAGCCATTCCAGCTTCATACATTGCATCTGCGTTGCCCTGATTGGCCAGAATTGCATAATACTTTAAAGCTTCAGTATAGTTGTGCTTTTCTTTATATATTTTTCCCAAGCGAAGTGTGGCACCTAAATCACCTCGGGCAGATTTTTCTTTAAGTACCTCAATGCTATTTGTCTTGAGTTCACTTTCACCGATTAGCGATGCCATTGTGCCAATCAGGTCATCTAATGATTCAGCCATGCATATTCCCTCCGTGTTCTGGTATTTTTCAAACGTTTTTCTGCAGCTACCGCCGTTTTGTAGACACTTGTTTATTTCTTCAGGAATTCATTTCCTTAATCTGTTTATAGCAATCTTTGCAAACAAAAACGATGGTTCCTAACGCGGAGGTATAGTGCGTTGTTGCTGTCCCAGAACAGAATGCGCAATCAGAAGAGCAGTTTGCACAATAATACTCAACTTCCTTAGAGTATTCATTTTTGTACCCCTTTGTGGGTGTGCTGCCGCATGATTTACAAGGTTCCGATGCCCCGCAGGCAGACAGCAGTCCACAGCAAAGTACCCATGCCATTAGTAAGCTAACGACCTTTTTCATAATCTTTCTCCTCATTTTCAAATCGTTTTATTCTCAAATTGTTTGATATTGTTTAAGAATGCGCTGTACTCAATTATTCATAGCTTATGAAGTAAGGCTTGTCCTGTGGTAAATCTATGACCATATCAAATACCAGATGTCCATTCTTCAATGTACACGTTACTATATATGGATCCCGCAAGCTATGATCCCAATTATTAACAATATATAATGCGACTTCTGCCTGCGTCTCAGATGAATTTAGGAGTTTGACGTAATACCGCTCCACGAAATTGTCTCCCAAGCCTGTGGGGGCAGCAATGTATAGTTTTCCATTTTGCTCAATCCAACCGTGAAATTCCGACCCAAGACCCGCGTCCCAAGCAGCAAATTTTTCAACAATTGTTTCTGCGTAGAACTTTCTAGCTTCGTTTTTCCATTCCTCTAATGAGCAAATCCCACCGTAATCAACAGCGTGGTAAATAACGAAAGCATTTGCTTCGATTACATCGCTTCTGTCCACGTATATTTGCTGGTAGAACCATCCGTCATAGAAGGCAGCCGCATTCTCCATGGCATCTATTATCTGCGGTAGTGTAATAGAGCCTTGTCCTCCCTGAGTAGCATCAACAGGATATTCCCATTCACAAAGAAATGCTGTGCCGCCCTGATCAGTCAAATTCCCGAAGTCTCCATCATTCCATGCGCCATCAGTATACTTCCAATAGAACATCCCATATTTCTCACCGTTGCCATCGTTATTCGGCTCTCCGGGAGCCCAGTTGGTGTAAGATACGGTTTCCCCATTGCACCACACCCATGTTCCCGTGGAGTTTACCCCTGCCAGACCGAAGTAGGCGCTGTCATACCCCTGCTGCCGCATGTAGTTATAGAGGAACTCGTTCTCCTCCTGAGAGGTGATGGCGGCGAGATAACCGCCCACCGCCTCGCAGTAGGCCTGTGCGTTCTCCCAGGTGTTGTCCTCCGGCGCGGAAAGCCCCGCCACATCGTAGAGGTAATAACGATGACCGTTGAACTCCACCGCGTCGGAGGGGATGCTGGGATTCTCATCCTTTACCTTGTCCGCGATTGTCATCGTCAGCTTTTCTACTCCGCCAGTAGCTGTCACTCGCACCAGCCTGCTGCCCTGTATATAGTCATGCGCATTATCTATGACGGTGATCTCGAAGCTTCCCACATCCGGGAATTCCAGGCCTTTCGCTTCAACGGTCGCCGATGTATAGGTTTGCTCTGTCCCATTGCCGCGCACATAAACGGTGTAGTCATGATCCGGCGTTCCGTCAACAGAAAGTATTTCGAGCGAAATAGTCTTTGCGACCGGAAGTTCCGTTTCCGGAATTCCTACCTGAAAAAATGCATTGGAAATGCACCGAAGCTGCTTTTCCGTAAAGTTCATCGTGCGGGCCGTATGCTGCGTCAGCGTGCGGAACTGGCTGAATGTACAGTCCTTGGGCAGCGTATAAAGCATCGCGTAAAACAGCTTAGCCAGTTCTTCTGTGGTCAGCGCTTCAAAGGTATCACTGCCGTCGATGCCTTTCCACATCAAATACGCCGCGTGAGAAATTATTGTACTTGCATAATGACAGTCTATAGAATCATTGTACTGCGAATAATCCGAAAGGCAATCTCCCTCAGGCTTTTTGATGTTTCTATATATGTTTTTCCAATCTATTTCCTGATTAGTTACTTTTGACTCAATGATTTCACCAAATATATCCGATAAAGCTTCATTTATGCTGCTTGTTTCATTACCCCCGATCCAATCTACAACAATACTTCTGGAAACAAAATGGGTAAATTCATGAGCAATAATATCTACTTCATCTACACCTATGCCTATTCCCATCGAAATGACTCCAATTTCCGAATTTAAGAATCCTCCTAGTGCATTTTTTCCGCCATCGTAGCCATCACGATAGTACAAATAAATTTTTTTATTATTTGAGAAGCCAAATGACTTATAAAAGTCAGAGATGCTTGCTGTATACATTGACAAGCGCGCTCCCGCTTCATAGTCTTTATTCCGCTCTATAGCAGTGTCGCCAAATACTTCATTTTCACTAAAGACAAATTCACCTGTGCCCCACTGGCGCACATTATAGGTACTACCGTTTTTGTCTTTTAACACTTGCCCCCAAGAATCTCGCAAGTTATATTGGCTTTCCACACCATTGAGATTAAATATGTAAAATTTTTCATCCACATTCCACAGATAGTAACCATCATCGGCTCGAAAAACAGGAAAACCATTTTTCTTGTCTGTATCACTAGCTGCATATCCGGTAGCTTCGTAAAGACTTGGAGAAAAATGTAGCACCTCACCTGTGTTAGCCTCAACAAGAAATTCACCGCAATTAACACCTTTGGTATTGTGGAAGACAGCTTCAATGGCATAAGCCAAGTGTGCAGTACTTTTTTCCTGATATATTACAAGAGGACTAGATCCAGCCGGAAAAATAGACACTTCAGTATTCTTTCTATAGTCCGGCATATCTGTAATAAAAGTTGTAAGAGCCTCTGAAGCGTCCTCAAAAGAGATTGTCGGCTTAGTATTCAACCTGCCCACACCTGTCAGGTTTCCCGACACAAGCGTACCATTTTCCGCGTTGTCAGCGACAACTACCACGCTTCTGCCATACACCGGAATCCCCTGATACTCCTGAGGGAAACGATAGTAGGTATTCCCCAGGACGGCATCCTCTCTGCACTCGCCCAGTTCTCTTTCTACATCTTTTATTCCCAGTTGGGGCGCAATATCATCCAGTGCCTGCCGCGCAGACTCTTGATCGGTCACTTTCCGTGAAATAGCACCCTCCTGTAGCAGTTGAAAGTCAGTTGTCTCCACTGCGTCAGTCCGGATAAATTTCTCCATGATGTTGGAAATCACCGGGATATCCACAAGCTCAAAATGCACTAGTGTGCACATCGTTGCCGTAACCAGCACAGCCAGCGCCAGTAAGTGCAAAAGGAATCGGCACATCTTCTGCCCCGTCGTCATGGCGGCGCGTTTGGCACGTTTTGCCTCGCGTCCGGCACGACGCTCAAGTTGTTTCTGCAACTTTTTTTGTTTCGCACGACTCACAAGCATTTCGGGATCATTAGCGGTTGAAGCCTGTCCTTTACCGGAACAATGGGAACAACGTCCACTTTCCACCAGCGGTTCGCCAGACCTATTACATAGCTTTGCCATACGTCCCTCCATATCAAGCAATAGTAAAATGCGCTATCTGCGAGTTGCTTATTTTATCTTGCATACAAACCTGCGAATACATCTATCGCCGAAATATGAAACATACTTTGCGATGGTGTCTTTACTCCCAACAACAGAAGCAGGGCTAATTATGGCATCGTATGCTGTTTGGAATTGCGATTACATCGCAACTCTTTCTATAATTCCCCCTACAATACCAATAATCGCTTTGTATTATTCAAAATTGCACGATAGCTATATTCCGTCAATCCTTGCCGAAAAACGGAATATATCCGATATTATACAACCGATGACGGATTTAGTCAAATAATTTAGCAGCCTTTATCGGATAAAATGTGATAGAGGTGATAGCTATATGAATGACTATGTATATGAAGATATATTTAAAAATCGATTGGCAATACTCCGTACACAGCGTGGTGTATCAGCAAGAGAGATGAGTCTTTCTCTGGGGCAAAATGCAGGGTATATTAACGATATAGAATCTGGGAAAACGCTTCCATCTATGATGCTCTTCTTTTATATCTGCGAATATCTTGAGATTACGCCAAGTTCTTTTTTTGATTTTGAGGAGCAAATGCCCCAAACAATTGCGGAAATTAATACTTCTTTGAAAAAACTTAACTGCGATCAGTTGAATAGTATTTTAATTATTGTAAAGGCTTTAGCTCAAAAAGGTACTTCCTGAATATATTCTCCAACAGCTGCGAGCAAAACTTGAAAAAGACAGTAGCGCAATGTTTTTCGACTATGGCTGAATATGAAAATCACTTATATGCTATAGAAGCGGCGCCCCCTTCTGGTAAAATGAATTTGTGAAAACGCCAACCAGAAAAGGACTGGCCGTTAGCTATACTCCGATGCTCTCTATCCAACTGTGCTATGGGAGCAGATTTGATTGTTTCCTGCGGCGCTAATACACCTTTAATACGCACACAATACGCATTATCTCCGCAATACGTATTTAATACGGAGATAGTGCGTATTGCGTTTTGACTGCGTTTTTCTTTGTCTCTACATTTAGATGTTTTACATATTGACAATCACAATATATTGTGGTATATAAGAACTGTTCAGTTATTTGTGCATCATTTGCAGATATATTATCTGCACCGCACACGTTGTTAAGTTTGTACTTGAGGAGCATCATGCTCCCGTTTGAGATCAAGGCCACTGCGCTCTCGTATTTCAACGACTATGCTGCGGGAAATTTTTCTCGCGGCATTTTCCACCTGTACGCCGCCCTGCCGCCGTGTTATGATGTGCCTGTACTCAAGGCATCAAGCATTTAGGTCGGAGCAGAGCAGGCACGGGTGGAAAGCATTATCAACAGCTTTTCGCTCTGATTAAGAA
>OFMM01001365.1_pt1 | contig 11780 bp, 10 predicted proteins | sample 1541811 | NCBI WGS metagenome assembly OFMM01 (sample SAMN04209246, study PRJEB22552) | human gut metagenome | biome: gut; material: feces | host: Homo sapiens | place: USA: Oklahoma
GCGCGGTTTTCTGCGGAAAGGAGCCAGAATGCCGGAACTGACCTGTCCCGTCTGCGGCGGCGCGCTGCACCGGGAGGAGAGATCCCTGCGCTGCGGCGCAGGGCACTGCTATGACATCGCGCGGCAGGGCTATGTGAATCTGCTGCGCACGAACCGATCCAAGGATAAGCGCCACGGTGACGATAAGCGCATGGTGGACGCGCGCACCGCGTTTCTGGACGCGGGCTATTACGCGCCGCTGCGAGATGCCATCGCTGCCGCCGCGACGGAATACACCTCCGGAGACGCAGGCGTGCTCGATGCCGGCTGCGGCGAGGGATATTACACCGCCCACGTCCTGCACACGCTGCAGGCGCAGGGGGCAAGCCCCTCTGTGTGCGGTGTGGACATCTCGCGCGATGCGCTCATCTGCGCGCACCGCCGCGCGCCGGAGCTGACACTGGCCGTGGCCAGCATCGCGCACCTGCCGGTCGCGGATGCGAGCTGTGACCTCGTGCTCAATGTCTTCGCGCCGCACGACGCGGCCGAGTTTGCGCGCGTGCTGCGCCCCCATGGGGTGCTGCTGCGTGTCATCCCGCTCGAGCGCCATCTCTGGGGGCTCAAGCGGGCGGTGTACGACCGCCCGTATGAAAACACCGTTCCCGACCCGGCGCTGCCCGGCTTCGCGCTCGCAGAGCAGCGGACGCTGCGCGGCACGATCACCCTGCGCACGAACGCCGACATCGAGGCACTGTTTTGCATGACGCCGTATTATTATAAGAGCGGCGCGCGCGACCAGGCCAAGCTCCACGCGCTCGACACCCTGACAACGGAAACCGAATTTGCCCTCCTGATCTACCGGAAAGCATGAAAAACGTTAGCACTCGAATTAAAAGAGTGCTAACGTTTACTTTTTGTTCATGATATATACTTTATTTATTCATAATTGTATAGTAATTTATATATCGTAAAGAGCGAGAGAAATAAATCGAACGCTCGAGAAAATGATTACCGTGTATAGAATTCTAGGAGGAATATAAAATGTTCGAAATCATGCCTTTTGACCGCAGAAGCTATCGTATGAGCTACAATCCGTTCCGCGAGCTGGAACAGATGGAGAAGAATTTCTGGGGTGACCAGCAGGTCAATCCGTTCCGCACCGACATTTCCGAGACGGCGGACGGCTATAAGCTTGAAGCCGACCTGCCGGGCTTCCGCAAGGAAGACATCCACATCGACATCGACGATGACATTCTGTCCATCCATGCCGAGCACAAGGACAGCAAGGACGAAAAGGACGACAAGGGCGATTACATTCGCCGCGAGCGTTACTACGGTTCTTACTCCAGAAGTTTCAACGTGTCCGAGATCGACGTCGAGGGCATCAAGGCCGCCTATGAAAACGGCGTCCTGACGCTGACCATGCCCAAGAAAGCCCCGGCAAAGCCGGAGTCCAAGCACCTCGAGATCGAGTGATCGAGGGCCAAAATCGTTAAATCCTTTCATCTCTCATTTTCCTTTCATCCCCCTATCGAAAAGGCGTCCGGTGTCCGGCCGGGCGTCTTTTTCATGCCCGGCCGGACTTGACAGGGCGGGGGAGCGCTGTATAATAGGGTGACTTTGTCGGAATCGAGAGAACCGTTATGCAAAAACTCAGTCAAAAAACACAGGGCATCGTCTATGTCCTCATTGCGGCGTTCGGCTTTTCGCTCATGTCCATGTTCATAAAGCTGGCGGGCGATCTGCCGTCGTTTGAAAAGGCATTTTTCCGCAACTTTGTCGCGCTCATTTTTATCACCATCCTCATGCTGCGCAGCCGCACGTCGTTCCGGCCGGAGCGGCGCAATCTCCCGGCGCTGTTCGGCCGGTGCTTTTTCGGTACGCTGGGCCTGCTGTGCAATTTCTATGCCATCGGCAAGCTGAACCTGCCGGACGCGAACATGCTCAACAAGCTCTCGCCGTTTTTCGCCATCCTGTTTTCGATCTTCCTGCTGCGCGAAAAGCCGAACCTTGTGCAGGTCCTTGGTGTGCTGGTCGCCTTCGGCGGCAGCGTGTGCATCATCAAGCCGAGCTTCGATAATCCCCAGATGCTTCCGGCGCTGGCCGGTGTGCTCGGCGGGTTGGGCGCGGGCGCTGCGTATACGTTCGTGCGTTATCTCGGCGCGCGCGGGGAAAACGGCAGCCGGATCGTGTTTTACTTCTCAGCGTTTTCGTGCATCGTGTGCGTGCCGTTCGTGGCGCTGGATTATGCGCCGATGAGCCTGCTCCAGCTCGTGTATCTGCTGCTGGCGGGCGCGTTCGCGTGCGTCGGGCAGCTCGGCATCACGAAAGCCTATGTCTGCGCGCCGGCCAGGGAGATCTCGGTGTATGACTATACGCAGGTGCTCTTTGCCGCGGCGCTGGGCTTTTTCGTCTTTGGTGATGTGCCGGACTGGCTCAGCGTCTTGGGCTATGTGCTCATCTGCGGCGCGGGCGTCGGCATGTTTCTCTATAACCGGCGGCACGACGCTGCCCATCCCTGAAAAAATCGGTCGACGCCGGATGCATGGGCATCCGGCGCCAACTTTTTTGCGTTTTTCATCATGGCGGAGAAAAGTGTTGAGCAACGCATCCCCCCTGGGAGCTTGTGCAGGAAGCGACTGGTGCGTTATAATCTTGTCATAAGAAGCGAAGGGAAAGGGCGGTGCATCCTATGCATATGGCAGATGCGTTGCTCACGCCGGCGGTCGCCGGTGTGATGTATGCCGCTTCTGCGGTCGTTGCGGGGGCCTCGATCGTGGAGCTGCACAAGGAAGAAAAGCAGGATCTGATCTCAGCTGCCAAAAAGCTGCCGACCATGGCCGTCATGTCGGCGCTCGTGTTCGCGGGGCAGATGATCAACTACACCATCCCCGGCACCGGCTCGTCCGGCCATCTGTGCGGCGGCCTGCTGCTCACGTCCGTCCTCGGGCCGTGGGCGGGATTTTTGTCCATGATCGTGATCCTCACGATCCAGTGCCTGTTCTTTGCCGACGGCGGTCTGCTGGCGCTGGGCGCAAACGTCTGGAACATGGCGTTTTACGGCTGCTTCGTCGGATATTTTCTCATTTACCGGCCGCTGATGCGCAGCCGCTGCTTTGCGCGGCGCGGCGAGCGGGCGGCGAACCGCCTCAAGATCACGCTTGCGTCCGTGCTCGGCTGCGTGCTGACGCTGCAGCTCGGCGCGTTCTCGGTCGTGCTGGAGACGACGCTCTCCGGCATCACGGATCTGCCGTTCGGCGCGTTCTGCGCCATCATGCAGCCGATCCATCTGGCCATCGGCCTGATCGAGGGCCTCATCACGGCGGCGGTGCTGCTGTTCCTCTATGAGGCGCGGCCGGAACTGCTGCGCGATGTGCGCATGAGCGGCGAAACCACCGGCAAGGTCTCGTTCAAGGGCACGATCGCGGTCATCGCCATCGCGGCGGTGCTCGTCGGCGGCGGCTTGTCGCTGCTGGCCAGCGGCAACCCCGACGGGCTGGAGTGGTCGCTGTTCGGCAACAGCGACGCCGGCTACACGCAGAACATGGGCCTCGACGAGGACAGCTACGGCGTGCAGAGTAGCGCGGCCGACAAGGCCGGCGCCGTGCAGGAAAAGACGGCGTTGCTGCCGGACTATTCCTTCGCCGGGAGCGATTCCGCGGCGGGCACGTCCGTGTCCGGCATCGCGGGCGCTGCCATCGTGGCGGCGGCAGCGGCGCTTATCTGCGGTGTCGGCGGCATCTGCCGGCATAAGAAAAACCATTCGCAATAATCAATAATCTCGATACCAGGCATCCAAATACGACCCATGCGGCAAGCTCCTCTCGGGGCTTGCCGCAATGGGCGTTTTTGTACAAACGGGGAGGCGAGCATACATGAACAAAGCGCAGCAGGCGAGCGTCGAGCTGCGGGCCATGGACGAGCTGGCGGCGCAGGATTCGCCGATGCACCGGCTCAGCCCGCTGTCCAAGCTCTTTGCGACCGTGCTCTACATCGTCGTGACGGTCTCGTTTCACAAGTACGATATCTCGGGCGTGTTCGTCATGGTGCTCTTTCCGCTCGTCGGTTATCAGGTCGGCATGATCCCGGTACATACGTGTTTTCACAAGCTGCGCGTGGTCATGCCGCTCGTGTGCGCGGTGGGACTGTTCAACCCCTCCTTTGACAAGCGGATCGTGCTGTACATCGGCGCGGTCGGCGTCAGCGGCGGTGTGATCTCCATGCTGACGCTGATGATGAAGGGCATCTTCTGTCTCATGGCGTCGTTCCTGCTCGCGGCGACGACGAGCATCGAGGATATCTGCCGCGCGCTGCGGCAGCTGCACGTGCCGAAGGTGCTCACGTCGCTGCTGCTGCTCACATTCCGGTATATCTCCGTGCTGCTCGACGAGGCGGCCATCATGACGGATGCCTACCGTCTGCGTGCGCCGGGGCAGAAGGGCGTGCATATCTCGGCCTGGGGATCGTTTCTGGGCCAGTTGCTGCTGCGCAGCATGGACCGCGCGACCGCGCTCTATGAGAGCATGGAGCTGCGCGGCTATCACGGGGAGTTTCATTACGCGCAGGGCCGGCCGTCGAGCCGGGCCTCGTGGCCGTTTGCCATTGGGTGTGCGGCGCTGATCGTGCTGGCGCGGCTGTACAATCTGCCGGCGCTGCTGGGCGGACTTTTTGCCTGAGGAGGGGCGCATATGCTGTGTTTTGACCATGTTTCGTTTGCCTATCCGGGTGAGCGCACGATCTTAAATGACCTGTCGTTTTCCGTTTCCGAGGGCGAGCAGGTCGGCCTGATCGGCGCCAACGGCGCGGGCAAGTCCACGCTCATGAAGGCGGCGCTGGGGCTCATTACCGTCTCCGGTACGATCACGATCGACGGGCTGGAGATGAACCGTGACAACCTCGCGGACATCCGCCGGCGGCTGGGCTATGTCCTGCAGGACTCGGACAACCAGATGTTCATGCCGACGGTGTTTGAGGACATGCTCTTCGGCCCGCTCAATTACGGCATGCCCCGCCCGGAAGCGGAGGCACTTGTGGATCAAACGCTCGCAGAGCTGAACCTTACGCACCTGAAAAACCGCCGCAACCATAAGCTCTCCGGCGGCGAAAAGCGCATGGCCGCCATTGCGACCATCCTCGCCATGCAGCCGAAGATCATGCTCATGGACGAGCCGTCCACGGCGCTTGACCCGAAAAACCGCCGCACGCTCATCCGCACGCTCAATGCGCTGCCGGTGACGAAGATCATCGCAACGCACGATCTCGACCTCGTGCTCGAGACGTGCGACCGCGTCCTGCTGCTGCACGACGGGCAGATCGCGGCCGATGGGCCGGCGGGGGAGATCCTGCGCGACCGGGCGCTGCTCGAGCAGCATTCGCTGGAACTGCCGTTTTGCCTTGCCGGTGTGCCGGAGCGGGCAAAAAAAACGTGAAAAACGGCGCTTGAAGCCGTGGGCGCTGTCTGCTATAATAGCGCGTATTCCGGTGGAGAGCGAGGTCGATGTTTGCAATGAGCCGACAGCTCAAAGGTGCGCTGATGGCGGCGGGCGGCGGTGTGTGCTGGGGCATTTCCGGCACGATGGGGCAGTATCTGTTTACGCACGAGGCCATGCAGACCACGTGGCTGATCCCGATCCGTCTGAGCCTGGCGGGCCTGATTTTGTTTGTCTACTGGCTGGTGAAGGACCGGCGGCTGCTGTTCGCCCCGTGGCGGCAGCGGGATAGCGCGGTGATGCTCGTGCTCTATGGCATTTTCGGCATCAGCCTGAGCCAGTTTCTTTATTTTCTGACCATTCAGTTTTCCAACGCGGCCATCGGCACGATCATGCAGGATCTGTCGCCGGTGATGGTGCTGCTGGTCGCCTGCGCGACTGCGCACAGAAAGCCGCGCGCGTATGAGATCGTGAGCATCGTGCTGGCGCTGCTCGGCGTGATTTTTCTGACCACGCACGGCGACCTGACGGCGTTTGCCGTGTCGCCGGTGGCGTTGGTCGCGGGTGTTGCGTGCGCGGTGTGCGTGACGGTGTATAACTGCCTCTGTCCGCGCCGGGAGCTGCACGATTATCCGGTCAGTCTGCTGCAGGCGTGGGCGTTTTTGATGGGGGCTGTGCTCTTCGAGCTGTCCATGCACCCGTGGACACTCGGCTATACGCCGTCACTGCGCGGTGTCGGCGGCATTTTGTTCGTGGTGCTCTTCGGCAACCTGCTGGCCTTCAACCTGTATATGACGGGCGTGAAGCTCATCGGCCCGGAAAAGAGCGTGCTCTACGGCTTTGCCGAGCCGGTCACGGCGGCCATTCTGGCCGTGACGCTGCTGGATACGCCGTTCACGGTCTGGGATGCGCTGGGCTTTGCCGCCGTGTTTGCCATGCTGGCGGTGCTGTCTGTCGGCGGAAAGAAATATGCCGAGCGGCTGGAAGTGTAAAATTTAAAAAGAAAAACGGAGCAGATACGGGGGGATGTATCTGCTCCGTTCCTGTTTATGAGGGATGGTCATTCCTCTCATAACGGTTGTCCCACGCGGTGTACCCCACAGCACCGGATGTACCTACGTAGTACAGGTTCATTATTTCACAGAAAATTTGCCGTGTCAACAAAAAACTGCTGCTTTTTTGCGCTTTTCTGTCACAAAAGGCGCTAAGAAACTGCGCGTTTTCTGCAGAAGCCGCCCGGCAGGCGCAGCATCCTCCTGCGTCTCTTTTTTACCCTGAGGGCGTGTGGTCGCTACGAAATTTACCACCTCGGGCGGCGACTGTTCAAATCAACAGGCCATACCGGTCGCACAGGGGCAGCAGCGCTGCCTCCGGGAGCGCGCCCTCGTACAGCGCGCGGCCCTGATAGGCGCGCAGCGCGGCCTCGAGCAGCTCCGCGTCGTCGCAGACGAGGCACAGCGGCTTGCTCAGCAGATACTGCACGTCGGTCAGTGCGTCGATGTCCTCCCAGGCGGCAACGCGCAGCGCGACCATGGGCTCGCTGCCGTCGAGCGCATCCGCCAGCCGGTCCTCGAGATCCGGCCCGGCGGTCAGCACCGGACCGTGCCCGGCGTCCGTCGGCAGGTAGCAGGGGAGCTTCTCGGTCGCGGCCGGGAGCAGATCCGTGTGCTCCGGCGCGGGCGGGACGAATTTCGCGTCCTTGAGGGCCGCGTGCAGCGCGGCAATATGCTCCGCCGTCGTGCCGCAGCAGCCGCCGAAAACGGCCACGCCGGCTTCCAGCATCGGCTGCACGAACGCCGTGAATTCCTCCGGCGTGCAGTCATATACGGTCTTGCCGCCGACGGTGATGGGCATACCGGCGTTGGGCTTTGCGATCAGCGGCACGCGGGCGTATTCCCGCAGGCGGCGCAGCTGCACGAGCATCTGTTCCGGCCCGGTCGAGCAGTTGAGCCCGAACGCGCTGATGCCCATGCCCTGCAGCACGGTCAGCGCGGCGGTCACGTCCGTGCCCGAGAGGCTGCGTCCGCTCTCGTCGCACGTGAAGGACACGAAGATCGGCTTGTCGCTCACGCTGCGCACGGCCAGCACGGCGGCGCGTGCGTCCGAGAGCGTCATCATCGTCTCGATGACATACAGATCGACGCCGGCCGCTTCGAGCCCGGCCGCCTGCTCGGTGTAGATATCGACCAGATCCTCGAACGATGCCTCGCCGAGCGGGGCGAGAAACAGGCCCGTCGGCGCGAGATCGCCCGCGATCCATGCCTTGCCGCCCGCCGCTTCGCGCGAGAGCGCGGCGAGGCGGCGGTTGTAGTCCGCCGTCTGGTTGAAGATGCTGCGCTCCTCGAGCTTCTGCCGGTTTGCGCCGAAGGTCGGCGTGTAGAGCACCTGGCTGCCGGCGGCAACGTAGCCACGCTGGATGTCCACAATGACGTCCGGGTGCTCGAGCGTCCACTGCTCGGCGCTCACATCACCGCCGTAGCCGCGCTTTTGCAGTTCGGTGCCGGTCGCACCGTCGAGGATGAGGGGAAAACGGATCTCCATGGTCATGACCTCCGTGAAATGTTATGGTTGCGGAAACGACAGATCGTCGGTAAAGGCCGCGGCAAAATCTGCGCGGCCGGACAGCTCCAGATAGTCGCATGCCCGGGAAATATTCCCGATGCGCTGCCACTGCGCGGGGTCGAGCGTGAGCGCGGCCGCGCCGGCGAGCGCCGTGTTGCCGAGCGTGTGCAGCTTGCCCGCGCACGCGCGCGGGAGCATGCCGATGGCCATGGCGCTCTCGGGGTCGAGATAGCTGCCGAAGCCGCCGGCAAGGTACACGCCGTCCACCTGCTCCGGCGCGATGCCGTGCTGCTGCAGCAGCACGCGGATGCCCGCCGCGACGGCGGCCTTGGCCAGCTGTAAGTTGCGCACGTCCGCCGCCGTGAGAGATACCTCCGGCGTCAGGTGAAAGCGGCCGTTGCCGTCGTCATCGCGCGTCAGATAGTGGCGCAGGGGCATTGGTGCGTCCTCCGGCGGCAGCAGCCGCCCACCGGGCGCGATCACGCCGAGGCGCAGCAGCACCGCCGTCAGGTCGAGCAGGCCGGAGCCGCACAGCCCCTTCGGTTCGCCGCCGCCGATGACATCGTACAGAAAGCCGCGGTCATACCGTATGCGGCTGATGGCGCCGTCCACGCCCGGCATGCCGCACGTGATGCCCGCACCCTCAAAGGCCGGGCCGGATGCCACGGCGCAGCAGACGAACCCGCCGCGGCCGCCGAGCGCCATCTCGCCGTTGGTGCCGATGTCGAGAAACAGGTTCTCGCCCGGCAGCTCCGCCAGCCCGGCGGCCAGCAGTCCGGCCGTGATGTCCCCGCCGACGTAGCCCGCCACGCAGGGAGCGAAGTGCACCGGCACGCCGTGCAGCGTTTCGTCTCCGGGTGCTGCAAAGAGCGTCTCCGGCCGGAACGGCGCTGCGGCGATGCCGCGCACGGAGTATCCGGCGAAGAGGTGCTGCATGACGGTGTTGCCGGCGAGTGTGATCTCGCGCAGCGTGCCCGGCGTGCGGCCGCTGCGCGCGAGCGCGTCCGATACCAGCGCCCAGATCTGCTCGCGGATGCGCCGCGAGAGCTCCGGCAGGCCGTCCGGATGCTCGAGCGTATACAGGATGCGGCTGATGACGTCGGCCCCGTAGGGCGCCTGCGCGTTCCAGTCGCTGCAGGTTTGCAGCTCCGCGCCGTCCGCAAGATCGTACAGCCGCGCGACGACGGTCGTCGTGCCGAGGTCGACGGCGGCGGCGCAGCCTGTGCGTCCCGGTCGGCAGGCGGGCAGCGGCACGGTGCCGGTCAGGATCGTGCCGCCGGCGGTCTCTGGCAGCGTGACGGTGTCGCCGTCCGCCGGATAGACCCGGCAGGCGAGCCGGGGCACGCCGTTGACCGGGACGCGGCACTTGCCGCAGCGGCCTTTCCCGCCGCAGGCGGCGGGAATGGAATAGCCCGCGCGCCGCAGGACGGACAGCAGCGTCTCGCCGGCCGGCAGGGGAATGGTGCGGACATGGCCGTTTTGTTCAATTTGGATGCTTGACATGGCCGCCGCCCCCTTATAAGATATAGGCACATTCTAAGCAGTGAGACTTTGCTTTGTCAAGAGGCTTTGCATATGAACGATCCCGAGACGCTGGCCGCGCAAAACGGCTTTTCCCACTGGGCACAGCTGAATATGGCGGCGGTGGTGCCGCTCGAGGCGGTGCGCGATATGTGCGCGTCCGGCCGCTGCGGCCGATACGGGCACAACTGGGCCTGCCCGCCCGGCTGCGGCAGCATCGAGGCGGCCGCGCGCCGCATCGCAGGCTTTGACGCCGGCATCCTTGTACAGACGACCGGGACGCTGCGCGATGATTTCGATTACGAATCCATTGCGGCCACTGAGCGCGCGCACAAGCGCCGCTTTGCCGACTTTGCCCGCCAGATGCGCCGACTCAGTCCCGGCTGCCTGCCGCTGACGGCCGGCAGCTGCACGCTCTGCGCCCGCTGCACGTATCCCGACCGGCCGTGCCGCTACCCGACCAAACGCCTGTCGTCCATGGAGGCGTATGGTCTGTTCGTGAGCGATATCTGCACGCGCTCGGGCCTTGCCTACAACTATGGCCCGCGTACCATGACGTATACATCCTGCGTTTTATACAACAAGGAGTGAAAACCATGTCCACACCGAAAGAGATCTTCCTCGAGCTCATCCGGCCCGACGGCCAGCCGGAGCGCCAGCTGCGCCAGTATGAGGCGCTGCACATGTGCCTCACCGACCCGTGCAACACCTACCTGCGCGGCAACCGCAAGCGCGGCACGACGAGCGTGGACCGCTGGGGCACGACGATCCTGTTTCCCGAGGATGCACCCGGCCCGATGCCGGATACGCGCGAGGGCCTTGCCGTCTGCCCGGACGTCACGCGCTGGCGCGAGACGGTGCACGCGCCCGATCTGGAGGCCGCCTGCACGGAAGGGTGGGACACCTGCCGCGCCGAGGCGCGCGCCGCCTGCGGGTCGGATCACCTGCTGGCCGGGTTCATGGGCACGGGCATCTTTGAGCAGTGCCACTTTCTCATGGGCTTTGAGGACACGCTCACGAATCTCTACGCGCATCCGGACGAGATGCACGCGCTCATCGACTACATCACGGAGTATCGCCTGACGTATGTGCGTATGCTGATCGACAATCTGCAGCCGGATGTCATCTTCTCGCATGACGACTGGGGCACGAAAAACGCCCTGTTCATGAAGCCGGAGATGTGGCGGGAATTCTTCAAGGAGCCGTACCGCCGCTTTTATGGCTACATCCGTTCGCGCGGCGTCATTGCCATCCACCACGCGGACTCCTATCTTGTGCCGATCGTGGACGACATGGCCGAGATCGGCATCCAGGTCTGGCAGGGCGTCCTGCCGGAAAACGACATTCCCGCCCTGCAGGCACACTTAAACGGGCGGCTCACGCTCATGGGCGGCTTCGGCGCGGCCATCGACCGCAAGGACGCGACGCCCGAGGACATCCTCACCTATGCCCGCGATGTGCTCAAGCGCAACTGCCCCGGCGGGCACTACATCCCCTCGATCACCTACGGTCTGGCGGGCACGGTCTACCCGCACGTGGACAAATACCTCAACCAGGCGGTCGATGCATACAACGCAGCGCTGCATGTGCCGGTGACGCACTTGCCGCCCGTGCCGCGCCGGAGCGTGCACACCGCGGCCGCGCCGGCGCAGAGCGCGCCTGAGGCCGAGCAGCCGCAGGGCGATGTGCTCTCGCGCATCGCGTCCGCGCTCGTGCGCGGGCAGCAAAAGCGCGTGCTGCAGCTGTGCTCCGAGGCGCTCGAGAGCGGGCACGGCGCGCAGGAGATCCTCACGGACGGCCTTGTGCGCGGCATGACCATCCTTGGCGAGGATTTTTCGGCCAACCGCGCCTTCGTGCCGGAGATGCTCATCGCAGCGCGCTGCATGGCGGCGGCGACGGAGCTGCTCAAGCCGTACATGACGGGGGAGAGCAGCGAGACGATCGGCCGCGTCTGCCTCGGCACGGTGCGCGGTGATATGCACGACATCGGCAAGAACCTCGTCAAGATCATGATGGAGGGCAGCGGGCTGGAGGTCGTGGACCTCGGCGTGGACGTCACGGCGGAGCAGTTCGTGGACACGGCGATCGAACAGCACTGCGACATCATCGCCTGCTCCTCGCTGCTGACGACGACGATGCCGGAAATGCGCGATGTGGTGGAGCTGGCGAAGGCCCGCGGCATCCGCGACCGGGTGAAGATCTTTGTCGGCGGTGCGCCCATCACGCCCGGCTACAGCGACGAGATCGGCGCGGACGTCTACTGCCCGGACGCGGCCACGGCCGCGCGCT
>OFMM01001369.1_pt1 | contig 11769 bp, 9 predicted proteins | sample 1541811 | NCBI WGS metagenome assembly OFMM01 (sample SAMN04209246, study PRJEB22552) | human gut metagenome | biome: gut; material: feces | host: Homo sapiens | place: USA: Oklahoma
CCCGCCGTTGGCAATGGCGTTGTAGAAGGTGATCATCTGGATCGGGGCCAGCCGCACACGGTAACCGTAGGACATCTTCACCAGCATCACGCCCGGGTCGGGAACCTTCCAGTCCGTGGTGACGGAGGGCTTCCGCTCGCCGAGCCGCTCCAGCCCCACGGTCTGGCCCAGATGCAGCTCCTTATGGAGAAAATCGCTGTATTCCTGCTTTCTGCCCGTACTTCCGTAACGGTCCCAGATCGCCTTGGCGAAGTAGACGTTCGACGACGAAGCCACGGCGCGCCGGAAGTCGATTTCACGGTCGCCGCGGTGCGAATCGCGGATGTTCCTGGCCGGGCCTACCGTCACCGGATCGCCGTTGTGGGTGTCGTAAACCGTCGAGACGGGCATCCGGGCGTCGTCGAGCAGCGTGAGCATCGTCGCCAGCTTGAACGTCGAACCCGGCTCCATGCTGCGGCCCAGGGCGTAGTTCTCCCGTTCGGCGAAACTCCCGTCGGCATTGCGGCCGAGGTTGACCATCGCCAGGATTTCGCCCGTATGGACCTCCATCACGATCGTCGTGCCCCACAAAGCATTCTGGGCTTCCAGCTGTCGCCTCAACGCCTTGTCGGCCACATCCTGCAAGTCGAGGTCGAGCGTCGTGACGATGTCGAAGCCGTCCACCGGGTCCTCGTGGTCCCCGCCCGCCACCCGGCCGTAAAAGCCGCGCGCGATGCGCTGGCGCAGGGCTTTGCCGTCGCGGCCCGCCAACTCCTCGCGGTAGGCCTCCTCGATGCCGTAATTGCCCTTGTCGCCCGTCAGTCCGATCGTACGGCGCGCCAGTTCGCCCTGGGGATAGATGCGTTCGTCGCGCTCGATCAGCCGGTAGACCATGCCCATGTTCCAGTTCAGCAGCGGATAACGCCGCAGGGTCTCCCACTCGGCGAAATCCACCTCGCGGGGAAAGATATTCACGGGCGTATGGTCGCGGATCGTGTCGTAGATGCGGCGTTTGACATATTCCTCGCCCCGCATGCGGTCCATCATGCGCGAAATCCACCCCTCGGAACGCAGGTAGGAGGTGTCGCGCGGATTGACCAGCCGGTAACGGCGGGCGTGCTCCTCGCGGAAACGTTTGGCATAGGCCGAGGCGGGCTTGTCCCGGAAGAAGGCAGCCAGCAGTTTCGCGAGCGAGTCGGCCTGTTCGCGGAAGGTCTTGAGCGAATCCAGCCCCGGCGACGCGAAGTCGAAGGCGGCCTGATAGCGGAAGATCGAGGTGGCGAGGGGTTCGCCGTCGCGCGAAAGGATGCTCCCTCGCTGCGCCGGGATGACCTCCTCGGTGAAGATGCGGCTGGCGAGGCGGTCGGCATTGTAGGCCACCTCCGCACTGAACAGCTGCACCCAGACGAGCCGTGCGAGCACGATGGCCCCGGCGAGGATGAAGAGCACGTACAGAAGCCTCACCCGCAGCAGAATATCGCTTTTGACCTTCGAACGTTCCTGCTTCATCGCCGTTTAGTTTTCGATGATCTCGCCCGGCGCCTGCGGGTCGTAAAGCTCGATGCCCCGCGCCCGGAGCTGTTCGACGATGGCCGAATGGGTCGTGCGCTGGTAACGCTGCTCCTGAAGGCGGATCGAGCGTTCGCGGAGTTTCTGCACGTCGCGCTCGAGACGCGTGTAACGCATGTCGAGGTGCAGCGACCAGAACATCACCATGATGCTCAAAAAGAACATCCCGGCGATGGTCAGCATATAGGGATAGTATTTCGAGACGCCCTCGCGCACGAGGATCGTACCCGAGAACAGCTGCCAGAAGGTGCTGGACCTGCGGCGTCGCTCGCGGCGTTCGCGTTCTTCGGCTTCGGCCCGCTCTTCGGCCTCGCGCTCCTCGTCGGCGCGGATGTCCTCTTCGGCTTCGCCCCGCTCCATGCGCCGCACCTCGCGGCGCACACGGCGCGCGAACTCCTCCTCCTGCTCGCGGCGGGCCTGCTCCTCGGGGGTCACCGGGTCGAATTCGTGGTCTCGGTACATCGTATCAGCGTTTTACGGCCGCCCGGAGTTTCGCCGAACGGGAACGGGGATTGCGGTCGAGTTCTTCGGCCGAAGGGGTCACGGCCTTGCGCGTCACGAGGTCGAACGGGGCCTGCGAACGACCGAAAAAGTCCTTTTCGACCTGCCCCGAGAAGTTGCCGCTGCGCATGAAATTCTTCACCAGCCTGTCTTCGAGCGAATGGTAGGAGATAACGACCAGCCGGCCGCCGGGCTTCAGCACCCGCAGGCTCTGCTCCAGCGCCATTTTCAACGCCTCCATCTCGCCGTTGACCTCGATGCGCAGGGCCTGGAAAAGTTTGGTCAGGAATTTCGCCTCGTCCTTTTTGGGCGTGCAGGGCTTCACGGCTCCGACCAGCTGCGCCGTGGTCGTCACGGGCGCCGCCGCACGGGCCTTGACCAGACAGTTGGCAACCTTCCACGGTGTTTCTACCTCGCCCCAGTCGCCCAGAATGCGGGTCAGGTCCTCCGCGGTGTAGTCGTTCACCACGTCGGCCGCCGTGAGCCGCCCCCTCTGGTTCATGCGCATGTCGAGCGGAGCCTCTCCGCGGAACGAGAATCCGCGCTCCACGGCGTCGAAATGGTGCGACGAAACCCCCAGGTCGGCCAGAATGCCGTCGACCTCCGTCACGCCGCGCAGCCGCAGCGCCCCCCGCAGGAAGCGGAAATTGCTCTCCACGTAGTGAAAACGCGCATCGTCGGGACGGTTCTCCAGCGTGTCGCGGTCCTGGTCGAAACCGTACAGACGGCCTTCCGGCCCCAGGGCGGAGAGGATGCGGCGCGAATGGCCGCCTCCGCCGAAAGTGAGGTCGGCGTAAGTGCCCGCAGGTTCGACAGCGAGCAGTCCCACAGACTCTTCCAGCAGTACGGGAGTATGGTATTGCGACATAATAGTTATTTGCAAAGGTCTATTTGGGTGTAAAGTTAGGGATTTTTCAAAAAAGAATGCCTATATTTGTAAATATAATCGGCAATAATTTCCCGCCTCATTCTAAGTCGTTTACGGGAGCGCAAAAATTACGAGGGTTAAAATTAGGGTTAAAACACGATCATTTTCAACAATTCAAACTCTCTAACAATCATCTCAATACACGAATAGTTAATAATAAATCACACTTTCAATAGTGTACCATTACACCCTCTATTCGTCCGGATCGCTGGGTAGGCTTCAATAGTACACCGTCGTAACAAACGCTCCAACGCAGAACTCGCTATTACAGCCGTCAATTCCAATAGAGCAACACTCCTTTTAGCACACGCCAATCCTTCACGTCAGCAACAGCCCGTCCATACAACGACAAGAGGGACGATCTCCAAGCGTTTCCATAGCCTACCGGGCAGTAGTTCGCCGGAGGCTTCAACGATCTAAAATCGGGTTCTCCAAGAGTTTCCCGTTTTCACGCCACGACATCGCGCCAAACGTAGGTATAGGCAGGCTGGCAGATAGCGGTCGATCTCCAACAACACCCCGCGCCGCGGCCCGAAATAATATCCGTTCGTATTTAGGGTATTTCTCCAATACAAAGACCCGTCTAAGACCTCCGAGCGCCAATAATTAGGAGCTTCGCCTACAAGGCCGAAAACAGCGATTTCCAGGAGGCCTTTCCTTCGGGCGGGTAAATACTCCTTCGAAGCGGCAGGAGCGTAGAAATCGGCATTTACAACAGCATAGCGGAGAACGCCGTGAGAGCTGGCCGAGGGCGCGTATTATAGAATGTCGAGGAGCCTGACGGGGCGCGGCTCGAAATAATATACGACGTTCCTCCTATTAGGCAAGGACGAGATCATCAAGGAGCTCTTATTACAACATACGGCGTTTCTATATACAACGATTTCATTACAGCAGTCTCTATATTTACATTATAACGTTTACAGCATTTACAGCGAGAGACATTACCCAGCTTTATTCAGCGGGTAATTTCCCCTCGTTTTTTATCTTATATCATAAGTCAATATTATCACGCCTCTGGCGGTTATTCAGCCTAATCAAATCTATCAAGTGCCACTTTATCGCCTCGGTAAATTCAATACGGTAATCCGGGTATAAGTAATCCTTTTCCCGCTCGTGACGCCTTCGCAGCCACTTTCTAAAGTCGCGCTGCGCCCCTTTCGACAACAGCCCGGTATAGCCGTCCAATTCAGCATGAGATAGGCTCGCCAATCCCAGAACCACGAAATAATCGGTCAGTTCCTTCAAGCTCCCCCGTTTGGGGTGAAACGACGGCCGACGGCCTATATTATCAAAGGCAAAAGCCTGACAATTCCGCCAAAAGAAATTCACAATCCGGGTATATTCTTCAAGCAGTCCACCGAGCGTTCCTTCCTTCAACCGGGAGAGTACCTTCCGTCGCCCGCCTTTCAACGTAAATTCAACCCGAAGGGCGTTTTTCTCCGGGTAGAGGTCCGGATTCCGTATTAGCACGTTCCGATTATCTTTATTTATTTCAGCGATTTTATCATAAATTTTAGCAGTGAAAAATCCCGAAACAAACTTTCGGCATGTAGGACGCGAATCGTTCAACTCGTAGCATTTCGACTTAAATGCACGGATTCGGTGTATCATTTCGACACATTCCATATCAAACGGGACATTCAGCCCTATTTCGATCACGGAAATTTCAAAGGTTCTCAACGTATCGAACGAGATGCCAAGTCGTTTGGCCACTTTCCGCCAAGCCTTCTCCAAATCCGTTTTAGTCAAATCATCCAACGAAGTCGCGCCATAGTACCATTTACGGATACTACCGTAAATTTTCATAAAGTCTTCGTAAAATTCGATTATCAGATCATGCGCATCATCCCCGTATTTCCCATTATTTAACACCAACTTATCATACCATCTCCCATTTATCCAATTCGATTTTTCAACGAAAGTCCCATAACGCAGGTGATGATAGACTTCCTTATCGTAACATTTCAAAGTAATATTATCGACCATGTTTTTTCAATTTCAAAAGTTCGTCTTTACAATACCTCTTCGAACGTCCGTAACGCATAGGCGTAATCAAACCTTTTTTCTCCCAACGATAGAGCGTCGAACGGCTAAATTTCATCGAGTCTTCAACCTCTTTCGCAGTCAGCAACTCCGCTCCGAGGAGGGCCTTCGTAAGATAATTAATAATCCAATCCCGATTCTGGGCTATCCCCACTTTAATCAGCGTTTGGAGCATCTTCGGAGATACGATAATCTCACACTCCGTTTTAATTCTTAAATTATTCATAGCTTTATATTAGAATTAGCGGGCGATTTCTCGCCCTTTATTTCCTAATATATAATGGTGGATAATACGAAGGTCCTTTTTAGATAATTATTTATATATCAATTAATTAATATTAAAACAGCTCCAAAACAACCCCAAAAGAGGGCCAAAAGATCATTTTTGCCGACTTACAGAACACAAAAAACCGCCCCGGTCAGGGGCGGTCTACATAACCTACACAAACAAATTTTATTCAGTTAACGCGGCTTTAATTTTTTCGAATCCGCCGTCTTTACAATTCTTTTCAGACAGACACGCATTCCGGATACTACTCAGTTCAACGCAGGTGGCATTCTCCAATTCCGGAACAAAATCAAGCCACTGGGCCTTACTTCGGGCATATACGAATATAACATTTTTATCAATCAGATATTTTACCAGCCGTTTCGTATACTCCTGAGAAGGAAGCAAGCCCATTTTCGCCGGAAATGGCTTATATTTCCTGGAATGATAAGCCATTAGCTGAACCGCCGCTATCTTCGTTTCAGCTCCGGGAACAGCTTCCCGGATTATCCGTGTTTTCTTCGCCCAATACCAGTCCTGTTCGTCATTAAACGGCTTATATTCCGGACCGGAATAAAAAATCGCACGATCTTCGAGTAGCATCGCTTGGGTCTGCGCCCGAATAACGAAGCGTTTTTCTTCATCGCTCATCTTTTCATGGGCTTCGATATTCGACGACACCTTATATCCCGGATTCGACATTAGCAGTACGACCCGCGCACCAAGAACATCGCCGATAAACGGATAAGGCAATATTTCGGTATGCAGCTGATGATCGGGGTTTTTCGTTCGCTTATTAAATTCTTCGATAAACGGGATGTCATCGGCATACGCATTCAACTTTTCCAATCGCATATAGCCGTTCTTCTCGATTTTTTCGGCCACTTCCCGCCACGGGTTTTCTTTCAACAAGGTTTCTTTCGTTTCCATAATAAAAGGTTTAATAGTTAGGTTCCCAAAGATAAGATATTCTCGCCCTTTTTCAATATCGAGGGCGGTGACGATTTCATCCATTTTTTCTTCGCCCCGGTAGTCGATCCCGACCGTCCACGCGCTATTCGTCCCGCCGTCCCAACGAAACACCTCTTCCAGCCGCTCGCGGAGTTCGGCAGTAAGCAGGGCCGTCAGTCGGCTTTCGGAGAGGCAGACCCTTTCCAATAGAAAATTATTCAACACGGAGGTCGCCTCACCCGTCCGCAGGTAGCTGATATAGTACGCCAACGAGTGGGGAATCCGGTCGGCATAGTCGGGGTGGTTCTCTTTATAGCGGGCCAACACGACCTCCAAATCCCCGCCGTAATGGATATACAAGGCGAGGTTCAGCAACTTTTTCTCCCAGCTAACCCGCCCGAACTCGAAACACAGATCGTCCCAATAAGCCCGCCGGGCGACAAGGTCGTCATAGATTTCCCGCTTTTCAGCAACCGGCATCGCCGGGTCGCCGAGGGATTTCGAGACCGGGGTGGCTTCATCCCGGTATTTTTTGACGACGAGATCGTCGGCGCTGACGGAATCGGCCTCCATCCACCTCTGCAACCATTCCGATTTTTCGGCGTCCTCCAACTTTTCAAAATCGCCGCTCTTTAATCCGTTTCTCGACAGATAGTGTCGAAATTCTCGCTCCAATCTCGCTATCCGGCTCCCTTCGGCGGCGGCATACAGGAATTTCGGGGGCAGGTCCTCAATCCACATCGTCGAGCGGATTGCCTCCCGAAACCGTATCGCCTCGATCATATCCAGCAGGGGAAATTCCCCGCGAAAGGGAATCAGCCGCGACGGAATTTCCCGGTCTACAAGCAGGCCGGCCATACCACCCGCCACGGAGCACATCCGGTCCCTCGTCGAAAGTTCACTCTTTTCCATATACCGTTATTTCGGTTACAAACTCTTTACGGCAAAATTATCCGTCGCTTCCGCCAACCCCCGGCGCAAGGTCTAATTATTTTTCAAACGTAAGAGAAATAAACAAAGAAAGCGTGGCGCCGACAACCTATCTTATACGGCAGGCTCTGGAATAGCCCGAATACTAAAATAAGCATCAGCCCACGCCCTTTTTCAAGGACATAGGAATAACAACGCTTATTCCCGTATTCATTAGAATTTTCCAGATTCGCCGTAGAGAATAAACTTACGCTTTCGCGTCTATCAATATGTCATAGACAAAAGTACGAAGATTTCGTGGATTTCCAACAAAAAAGGCTTCGACCTAAATCGAAGCCCCTTCAAAATTCATTCATCGTCAATCAAAAAAATCGGCCGTTTCAGTTTTATAGCATCCTATGGGTGTCTCAATCCATATTAATTTATCTCCCCAATCGCATTCGTTCTCAGGAAACGTATACCATAATACAAAAATTATTAGATTCAAGTCTTTCGCTATTTTCATCACCTCTAAATAGAATTTTTCATCTTCCCCCTTTTTCAAAAGAAAATCTGGGAAAGCCCTATCATCAAGAGAAATTACAATCGCTTTCAAATCATCTTCAATGGCAATTTTTCGTATCTCGTTTAATATTAGAACATAGTCTTTTACAGCACGAGAACGCAACTTAACAAACGGATTAGCACTCTCCCAATGGAGTAGTCCCGTAGATATTTTAGCTTTCTCTAAAAATGAATGTAACACGGGGCCTAACATCAGCATTATATCTTCAACATCATAAATTTGGTTAGGCGTAAAAATCGTTATTACCTCCGAATATTTACAGATAATAGGACGAGCATTTTCCGCATCAAAAGTTAGATACACTCCTTCCTTACACGAACTAACAGATATATTATCGCGTCTTAATTTTACAATAATTTTTTCACTCATATCTATCCATCATTTTAGTAACCACATTTTTCACCTCTTCCCGGAACCACGCGGGGCGCAATACCTCCACGTCCGCGCCGTTCGAGAGCAGTTCCATTCGGAAATCGTAGGTCGGAGCCAACCGGTATTCGAACACCGAATATTCCGCGGTCCGCTCGGTTTCACGCTGGGTAGGGTGCAGGGGCAGGGCCCGGACGTAGTTTGCCTGCTTCCCCAAGACGCGGATTTCGACCCGTTCGGCCTTCCGGTCCCGTTCTCGGATAATTCCGAAGGCGTCGGCATAGAATTCGGCACAATCGAAATCCGAGGGGATTTCAGCCGCTTTCGCCGTCGAGGCCATACCACGTACCCGGTCGAGCGCGAACGCGTAAATTCCACCCATTTCCACGCTATTGGCGATCAGGTACCAACGCCTCCGGAACGCCTTCAATCCGTAAGGCTCGACCTCGTAACGATTTTCTCGTTTTTCATCGTAGGTATGGCGGTAGAAGATCTCCAAGCATCGGTTCTCCTCCATCGCCCGGAGTACCGCAGTTAGATAGGCGTAGCCCGAAGAGATCGGCTCCAACGCGATCCGTCGGCGCAGGCGTTTACTATTTACCAAGAGGTCGTTCACGGCGAAGGTTTCCAACAGCCAGCGTCGCAGATCGTCGCGCACCAGGTCGTCGCCGCATTCGACGTAGTATTCGTTCGTACGGCGGTCGCAGGCGATATTCACGTCGAACAACTCTTCAACGGCTTTCCGGTGGTTCTCAAAGGTCTTTCGGGGCAGTTCCTCGCCGCCCGACATCTCGTTCCGCTGCCAACGGACGCGGATTTCATCCAGGGTGATACGGCCCGCGGAGTAAATCACGTCCAAGAGCCACAGATAACGGCGAAACAAGGTCGCGGTGTTATTCGTCAAGGCGTTCATCGTTCAAAGGTTTTTCACAAAGATAAAAAAGGCTTCCGCCAAAACTCGGCGGAAGCTCTCGTTTTTTTATCAGGCACCCAGTTTTTTCATCGCTTCGATCAGCTCCGTTCGTTCGGTATTCGTATAGACCCGGTGTACCATATCGAGGCTTTTATCCCCCAAAAGTTTCGCTACCATATAGAGCGGGGTGCCCGCGTTCGCCAAATGGGAAGCGAAGGTATGCCGACCGACGTGGAACGAGAGGCGTTTCCCGATTCCGGCTTTCTCAGCCAACATTTTCAGTTTCCGGTTTATACAACCATTCGATAGACGCGGAAAAACATGCTCGCCCGTGGACACGTTCCGGTACTTGGCAAGCAGGACCTTCGGCCATTTCAACGTCACCGGAATTTCAACCAGTTCTTTCGTCTTGCATTGAATCTTAGAAATATAGGTCACGCCTTTAATATTTTTCAAGTGCGTCCACTTCAGGTCCAATACGTCGCTGAACCGCAAGCCCGTTTCACAACTGAAAATAAACAGTTCTCGTGTCAGTTTCATCGCCGGATCACCTTTATCCGGCAGGGCCTTTTGCAGGAACGCGTCGTATTCATCCTTTGTCAGAAAAACCGTCCGGGGTTTCGAGCGGTTTAGGAATTTCAATCCCTTCCCGAACGGATCGTCGATCGGATAGCCCAGCCGTCCGGCCCATTTCACCACCGAACGCAGGCGGTTCAATTTCGTATTAATCGTATTATCCGCATTCCGACGGACCGTCCGCAAATACTTTTTATACTCCTGAATAAAGAGAATATCGAGCTGGTCGATCGTCCGTTTCTTACTCCGTTTCGAAAATTTCGCCATATCCTTTTTAAGGTCCAATATACCTATAATCGTTCGCTCGCAGCGGTTATCCGTCCGCAGTTTATCTACATAGGCATCGAAGATTTCATCGAGGGTGGCGTTCGTCTTTTCACTCGGAGCCGTCCGCGCCTTTCCGGTGAGTATTTCCCGGATTCGCTCCAGGTCCACGGTTTCACCCAACATCTCGCACTGGAACAGATAGCGTTCGTATTCGGTTTCCTTCCCGTTCAGATAGCCGTTAATTACGCTTTTTTCAGGGCAGTTTCCGACAACACGTCCGGATTTCTTATCCCAGCAAGCCGGGGCAATCGAATAGGGAGTCGCAAATTTCGTTTGGCGGCCGTCGAGATATACACGCAGGTCGATACGTTTTTCCAAACCTTTCCTCGAAAGGTCATCACGCAGAATAGGTCTAATCGTTTTTTTCATAACTATTCGTTTTACGATTTTGCTTTTTAATAGTGGCTGGTTCCAAGAAAAATCGAGGAAATTTTTCCCGCAAGGACTAATTTAGGCTCAAAATACTGATTGACAAAGAGTTCTTTCGATAAAAATTCTCGAAAAATTTTACAACGTCCTCCAATCGTCATCCAGCCGAGATTAGGCAACAAACTATTTTTACAAGAAATTCACCGGAAAAATCAACCCGAAAAAAGGGGGCTAAAAAAAGCCCTTCAAAAACAACAAGGGTTAAAATTAGGGTTAAAATTTCGACACAAAGCGAAACAAGGTGAAAGACCTACCCTTCGCCAAAACGCGTTCTAACGACGATTAACTTTCAACAAGGTGCATCTTATAGCAAAAAAACCGTATATTTGTGGATATAATTTTCCGAACATTCCATGCCCAAAATCGACATCGGCGCCGTACTCAGGCAGAAAGCCCCGCGGCTGGCTCGCTGGATTCCCCGTCCGGTCGTGAACTGGCTGCGCCGCACGATCCACGAGTCGGAAATCAACCATATCCTCGAACACTACTGGTCGCTGCCTCCGCAGGAGTTCATCCGCGCCTGTTTCCGCGAATGGCAGGTCACCTATTCGATCGAAGGACTCGACAAGCTCGCCCCCGGAGGCCGTTACCTCTTCGCCTCGAACCATCCGTTCGGGGGCATGGACGGCATGATGCTCGCCGACAAGCTGATCGACCGTTTCGGCGACGCGCGGGTGGTGGTCAACGACCTGCTGATGTACCTCGAACCGCTGCGCCCGCTGTGGATTCCGGTGAACAAGCACGGCGCGCAGAGCGCCTCCTACGCCCGGAAGTTCGACGAAGAGTTCTTCGGCGATCTGCCGGTCCTGACCTTTCCCGCGGGTCTCTGCTCGCGCCCCAACGGCGGCGAGGTGACCGACCCCGAGTGGAAAATCAGCTTCCTGAAAAAGGCCTACGCCTCGCAGCGGCAGATCGTTCCGGTCTTCGTCGAAGGGCGTCTGTCGAAGTTCTTCTACCGCGTCTACCGAATCCGCAAGGCGCTGGGCGTCAAGTTTAACATCGAGATGCTGTGGCTGCCCGACGAAATGTTTTCGCAGAAGTGCCGCCATTTCCGCATCGTCGTCGGCGACCCGATTCCCGTGGCCGAACTCCAGCGTTTCGGGTCGCTGCACGAACAGGCGCTGGAAGTACGTAAAAAAGCGTATTTTTTGGAAAAAACGCTCGCCGGCCCGAATCAAAACCGCTAATTTTGGTATTTTTGCCCTGTCATGCAACAGAAAGAGAATACAGTACCCATCATCGAACCGGTCGCCCGGGAACTGCTGCTCGCAGAACTGACGCCCGCCCGCAAGATGCGCAACACCCACCGGGCAGGCAATGAAATCTACATCTTTTCGGCCGCCGAATGCCCCTCGCTCATGCGCGAGGTGGGCCGCCTGCGCGAAGCGGCCTTCCGCGGCGCCGGCGGCGGCACGGGG
>OFMM01001370.1_pt1 | contig 11765 bp, 12 predicted proteins | sample 1541811 | NCBI WGS metagenome assembly OFMM01 (sample SAMN04209246, study PRJEB22552) | human gut metagenome | biome: gut; material: feces | host: Homo sapiens | place: USA: Oklahoma
GGCCCGCTCAGGGCCGTCGCCGCACCTGACCGTCACTGCACCTGGATGGCGACCGGATCGCTGACCGCCTTGTGCGCGTTCTTCAGACTCAACTGCGCGGTATATGTGCCACGGTCCACCTTCGGCAGTTTGCTCTGATCCTCCACGCACTGGTCCCCCGTGCGGGAGGCGCCCCATGTCATCTTCTGCGACGTCCTGTTCATGTCGCTGGTCTTCGCCAGCAGCTGACGGTTCGGGTCAGCGGGGCAGGAGTCCGAACTGTATATCGTCTGGTCGCCGGACGACACCGTCAGCACCACATCCGACAGATCCAGCAGGCAGCTCGACGTGCCTTCATAGCTGATGCTCGCCGTGAAGTCCAGGGAACCTCCCACCGGAACGCCTTGGGAAGCCGCCGTCAGCGACAGCTTCACATCGGACGCACCACAATCATTGACGCCGCTGGTCTTCTTCGGCGCCGGCACCGATTCACGCGCGATCGGTGTGGGACGCAGCAGGCTCATGCCATCCACCACGCCGCGGCCGAGACTGTACACGCAGAACACCACCAGCGAGACCGCGGCCAGCACAACGACCAGCGCGACCGCACGGCGACGACGGTACATCGCCCGTCGTTGCGGGCTGACGACGCGCTTGCGCGGCTTTTGCCGCGAACCGGGTCGCGGCTGACGGGTGGGCTGAGTGGGCATGCCGTCCAGTCTACCTCAGGCACGCTCTCAAAACTCGCAGATAGAGGGGTTTTCGGGGATAAACCCCCTCTATCTGCGAGTTTTGAGAGCGCACTTATTGGGGTAACCGCAATGAACCATCCGGGAGCATGTCGACCAGGCCATCGTCGTCGAGGGAGGCGATGCATTTGTCGAGCTGGACGTGATCCGGCCACAGGGATTCCAGGCGTTCGCGGGCGAGGATTGGCTCAGCGCGCAGCGCGTCGAGGATGATGCCGCGCACCTGACGGTCGGTGCCTTGGAAACGCTGGCGCGGGCGGGTGCGTCGCTCTCCCAGCCCGGGGTGGCCCGCCGCGAGGAACGCGCAATGCTCACCGATCGGGCACTGGTCACACAGCGGGTTCTTGGCCGTGCACACCAGCGCGCCGAGCTCCATCACGGACTGGTTCCATATGACCGACGGGCGGGTGCTGCGCTGCGGCACCTCGCGGATTGCGGATTCGGGGGCGTTCACCGTCTCGCGGGCATTCGCGGCTTCGATGGCATCACGAACGTCCGTCTCATCATCCTGCGGAAGGACCCTGCCGGCGAGCGCCCGCTCGGCCGGACTGGCCGCTCCCCCGCGCGATTCGACTCCGAGGAATACGCGCGACAGCACCCGGCGGATGTTGGTGTCCACCACCGCGATGCGCACGCCGAAGGCGAAGCTCAGCACCGCCGAGGCGGTGTAGTCGCCGATGCCCGGCAACGCGGTCAGCTCGTCGTAGGTTTGCGGAAGCCGGCCGTGGTATTGCTCGAACACCACGCGGGCGCACTCCTGCAGCCGCAACGCCCGGCGCGGGTAGCCGAGCCGCCCCCACGCGGTGATGACCTCCGCCGTGGAGGCCCCCGCGAGCGCGGTGACGTCCGGCCACACGCGCATCCAGTCAGTCCAGTACGGCACCACCCGACTCATCTGGGTCTGCTGGCTCATCACCTCGCTCACCAGCACGCCCCAAGGCGTCGCGCGCCCGAATCGCCACGGCAGGTCGCGGGCGTTGGCCTCCCACCATGCGGACAGCAGCGCCCGCACGCGAGGCACAGCGCACTCGCCCACAGGTTCGGCCGGCGTATCGTTCCGTATCTCTGGCATCGCTCCATTGTGCACGGCGACCGCTACATCATCACGGCGCCGCGCGATTTCGCCGATTCGGCGGCACAACCTTACCCGCAACGGGTCGCTCGCTGCGGGTAAAAGCATTCGTCCGGATTCGGCAGAGTGTTTGTGGCCCCCGCAAGCGCAGGGCGAATCGGCCCTGCATCAGGGGCACGGCATGGGAACGGCTGGTCTCATACCGCGGCTGTCCGCCGTAGTAGAAGTTGTTCTTGTTCTGCCAGGCGGCGTCGACGTTGCTCACTGCGGTCAGCCCCTCGGTCCGTGAGGCGGGGGCGATCCGGTACGCGCCGCTCTCGGCGCCGTACAGGTCGTCGAAACGCGTCACCGGCTGCCCCTCGGATTGGTACACGCGCACCCAGTCGACGAGGAAATTGCTGTCCTGCTTCGTGGCCTGCTTCGTGTAGTCGACGTCGCCGACCCAGCCGTCGCCGACCTGCGTCTCCGGAATCGGGAACATCGGTCGCGAATGCATGCCGTCGACGTCCTTGCCGGCCGACGTGGGCGTCGACGACACGCCTATGCGGACCAGCGGATAGGTGCCCGGCTTGAGCCCTCGTGGATGCGGTAGCGGTTCTTGTATTCGAACTGCAGCCACCGCTCGCCGGTGCTGTTGTGCACGGCGTAGTTGTCGTCCTGCTTGCCGTCGCTGATCGCCGCGATGTTGGTCGGGTCGAGGCCGTACACATACGGCAACTTGCCGAGCGCGATGTTGCGCGTCTCCTGCGCGTCCGGCAGGGTCTCGCCGTCCTTGAGCTTGGCGATGACCTCGATTTCGCGCAATCCCACGCCGTTGCCGTATCCCTTCCATGAGGAGTTCGTGTTCTGGATGCAATGGCCCTTCTGCCAGATGCGCACGTACCGCGCGGTGACGGGCGTGGTCAGGTTGATGGTCTGCGCGGCGAGCTTGGTCGCGGCGGTTTCCTCGACGTCGGCGGTGCCGAACAGCACGTTCGTGTCGGAGTAGTCCTCGTTGGAGGACGCTTCGACCTTGATGCGCTTGAACGTGTTCAGCGCGTTCGCATACCCATTGCGGTACAGGTTGATGGAGTGTATCTCTCTCGGCTCGCCGAAATCATATTGCAGGTATACGTCGTCCCAGCTGGCGTATCCGTTGTTTTCCGCGCTGCCGTTCTCTTCTCCGGCAATGATTTTGGTGATGTTGCTGTCGGTCGGGCCGAATCCGGTGTCGCCGTCGCCGATCAGATGCGTGCTGTTGGTCGTGGGCAGTTTGCCGGTAAGTATATTGCCTGTGGTGGGTTCGGCGGCCACCGCGACTGCGGCTGCAGCCGAAACGGCCAACGCGCATGTGGCGGATATGGTCGTGATACGGCGGAATAATTGTCTCATGGTCTCTCCTTCGAGCAGCTGTTACGGGTATGGGCTGTTTTAAGCTCGAAGGTCGAAGACAACCGGCAGAGACAAGGCGGGATGATGAGCGAAACCAAGGGTGCGGAAGAGGCCGAGGCGAAGGTCGAGAAGATGTTCGAGTACGGCTACCGCAAGTCGAATTATGGTCCCGACGAGCTGGTGACCGACGCGCACGGCAATCCGATCAGCGTTGTGGACGCGATGCTGTCGGCCGAGAAGGCTGCCGCGACGGAGACGGTCACGCCGCATCTGTGCTATTACAGTCCGCGCATCCCCGGCAATACCGGGTCGGCGATTCGCCTGTGTGCGGTGACCGGCACCATCCTGCATCTGGTGGAGCCGCTGGGGTTCAATCTTCGCGATACCAAGCTGCGTCGTGCCGGGCTTGACTATCATGACATGGCTCACGTGGTGTTGCATCCGAACTTCGACAATCTGGTCGAGTCGATGCCGAATTCGCGCATCATCGCGTTCACCGCGCATGCGACGAAACTGTATACCGAGGTCGAGTACAAGCCGACCGACATTCTGCTGTTCGGGCCGGAGCCGGGCGACATTCCCGACCCGATGGACATCATGGCCGGCCCGCACGTGGCCGAACAGGTGCGGCTGCCGATGCGCCCGAGCCTGCGCAGCCTGAACCTCACCAACTGCGCCTCCATCGCCATCTACGAAGCCTGGCGCCAACTAGGGTTCAAGGGCGGAGCGTAGGGAGGAAGCCCAGTGGGCTTCCGAGTAGCGACGCCGAGCAAGTCCCGACAGGGACGAGCGAGGAAACCATGAGCCTCGCGAGGCAAAATCACAATTGCCGGCAGTGCGCGAGCACGAAGTGCGTCACTGTGCGTGGAAGTCGTCACTGTGCGTGGACGCACACTCAGTGACGATTCCTGAAAAACATTGCAATATCAAGGGTTTGCCGGTACGTCACTGTGCGTGGGCACACGCACAGTGACGCTGCCCACGCACAGTGACGCGTTGTTAGCGTATGTGTAGCCCCTTATACCTCGCAATCCATGACGATTTCCACGTCACGATGCATTTCCCGGTCGGCATGAAGCCCTCGGAGGCGTGGTTTAAACAGCGCAACCATTCCACTCACCGCTTGAATCAATATCCGATATATCTTGTCTCGATCCATGAGACAAGTCGCGGATTGCGTGCCATACCAGGGCAAAAACACCTATTTTTGCCCTGGTATGGCACAGGTGGTTTCGACATCGATTATCTACAACAGACAGTTTCGGCCATTTTCCAATGATATCGTGAAACAACCAACTGCCACGACATGGATTCTAAGCGCTTACATTTCATTCTGTGGCACAAATTGTGCCACACTAGGCTCAAAACACCCATTTTCGCCCTGGTGTGGCACACAATCGAGGACGAGACCGCTCCAGAATCACGCCCGGCCATCTGCGAACCCCAGCCGAGCCCACGACCATGTCAGAACCGCGCCTGGCACAGGGCAAAGTCGGCAAGACGGCGCAACAACAACATCTACCGACGCACGTCGAAGACCCACACGGCCCACGTCTTGGTCATACGGCCGCACGAACACACGATGTTCGCGCAGGCTCTTGCGGGCCGGAAAGGCCTCTCATGAATCCACCCAATTTGACCTCGCCATTGCCCGGTCTGGCCTCTCCCGCAGGGCCGGCCGGCAACGAGCGAATCACAACGACTTGCCTGGTATCAGACTGCACGGCCATATCCCAGCTGTGGCAGACGCGAACCCGGTCCAGATACGCCGGCAAAGCCCGCTGATCCCACCATGCGTCTTCAGTCCACAACGCGTAGCGCAGCGGAATATCCCGGCGCCCGGATGCGGCGAGCACGCCAAGTATGCGGGGACTGTCTGAGACGATGACGGCATTGCGGTGCACGTTCCCGCCGACGGCCTTCACGATATAGTCGGCAGGCATATCGTTCGCCGGATCATAGATGTTCCGCGCACCCTCGCCCATCAGCGGATAATCGATCAGCCGGATCAACGTCATTGGGAACTCGAAATGAATCCAATACCCCGACGACACACTGCGCACCTGCGACAGCATCTGCGCGATCCACGGCGCGTGCGCATACGACGGCGAGCACGATCGCATTGATGATGGTCACGACGAGCACCGCATAGTAATGCAGGTACGCGCCGGCGAGGGAGAACAGCGCGAATCCGATCCACTCGTTCACGCGCACGGGCTCACTGCCGCGCGCCTTGATGCAGATGCGCATCGCGAACAGGAAGCACATCGCGACGGCCAGCACCGCCCATGAGTACATGCGAATCTGGAACGCCATGCGCATGAACGGCGGGGCGAAGCACGCCAACGCCGCGAACAGCCGTGCGGCGCGCGCTCCCCAGTCCCGGCGCATCATCGCGTATCCGGCGACGACCAGCGCACATGATGCCGCCGCCGACATCAGACGGTACGCCACCACATGTTCGCCGAACACGAGCCGCACCAGATTGAGCAGCATGTAGTAGCCGATCGGATGCACGTCAAGCGAGCCCAGATTCCATATGCCGCTCCACCCGTGCGAGGTGAGCGCCACCGAATAGATCCGTCATACCAAATCGCGTGGCCGAACGCAGGAATCAGTAGGTACGCACAACCGACGGCCAGCAACGGAACCGCACTACCCGTCAGCAGACGGCGCAGGCGACACGGAGGCACGGACGGCACGGCAGCGGAGAACGGGACGGATGCCCTATGCCGGATGAGGCCAAATCGGATGATGCTTGTGTCTGATGCACGTCATGCGCCTTCTGCCGACATCATAAATTCAACGTCGTTTTTCTCTATTCCCCTACGCTGCAAGTGTATGCACAGTAACCTGATGCCCAGCAAATTCCCCGCCGATATTCATCAGTACTCCACTGCTGGAATCGGCGACGGGGAGGGGAAGAAAACGTCAGGCGGCTTGGATGGGGATAATAATGAAAGCGGCCGTTCCCGCGCACATGCGGAAACGGCCGCTTGAGATATCGGCACTATCAGCTCAGCGATATCGCTGCGACACCGGCTCACCGAGGAGCGCCGCGCAGCCCGTCAGTTCTTGAAGCTGTGGATCGGGGCCGGGATACGGCCGCCGCGGGTCACGAACGCCTCGCAGCTCGTCTGGTTCACCGGCATGATCGGAGCGTAGCCCATCAGACCGCCGAAGTTGGCCATCTCGCCAACGCCCTTGCCCGCCACGGGGATCACGCGCACGGCGGTGGTCTTCTGGTTTACCATGCCGATGGCGGCCTCGTCGGCGATCATGCCGGAGATCGTGGCGGCGCTGGTGTCGCCGGGGATGGCGATCATGTCAAGGCCGACCGAGCACACGCAGGTCATGGCCTCCAGCTTCTCCAGCGTCAGGCAGCCGGATGCCGCCGCGTCGATCATGTTCTTGTCCTCGGAGACGGGGATGAACGCGCCGGACAGACCGCCGACGTAGCTCGACGCCATGATGCCGCCCTTCTTGACCTGGTCGTTGAGCATTGCCAACGCCGCCGTGGTGCCGGGAGCGCCGACCTGCTCCAGGCCGATCTTCTCCAGCACTTCGCCGACCGAATCGCCGACCGCGGGCGTCGGAGCCAACGACAGGTCGATGATGCCGAACGGGATGCCGAGGCGGCGCGAGGCCTCCTGCGCCACGAGCTGGCCGACGCGCGTGATCTTGAACGCGGTGCGCTTGATTGTCTCGCACAGGAACTCGAAATCACGGCCGACCGCCGCGTCGAGCGCGCGAGACACCACGCCGGGGCCAGACACGCCGACGTTGATGACCGCATCGCCTTCGGTCACGCCGTGGAAACCGCCCGCCATGAACGGGTTGTCGTCGGGCACGTTGCAGAAGGCGACGAACTTGACGCATCCGTAGGAGTCGTTGTCGGCGGTGCGCGCGGCGATGTCCTTGATGATGTGGCCGAGCAGTTCGACGGCGTTCATGTCGATGCCGGTCTTGGTGGAGCCGACGTTGACGGACGAGCAGACGATGTCGGTCTCGCTCAGCGCCTTGGGCAGCGAGCGGATCAGCAGCTCCTCGGCGGGGGTCATGGACTTCGACACCAGTGCGGAATAGCCGCCGATCAGGTCGACGCCGACTTTCTTGGCGGCACGATCGAGCGCGTGCGCGATCTTGACGAAATCGTCCTCGCTCTTGCATGAGCTCGCGCCGACCAGCGAGATCGGGGTGACGGTGATGCGCTTGTTGACGATCGGGATGCCGTAGTCCCGCTCGATCGCCTCGCCGGTGGCGACCAGGTCCTTGGCGTAGGTAGTGATCTTGTCGTAGATGCTGTCGCACACCTTGTCGACGCTGTCCGCCGCGCAGTCAAGCAGCGAGATGCCCATCGTGATGGTGCGCACGTCAAGCTTCTCCTGCTCGATCATCTGGTTGGTCTCACGGACCTCCATGATATTCAGCATGATTCGTTCCTTTCGAGACTCAGACGCGGTGCATCTTCGTGAAGATCTCCTCGCGCTGGCAGCGGATGCGCACGCCGATCTGCTCGCCGAGCTTGTCCAGGTCCTCGACGATCACGCCGAACTCGTTGTCCGCGCCGGAGTAGTCGACGATCATCATCATGTTGAAGAAGCCGTCGATGATGGTCTGTGAGATATCCAGCACGTTGACCTTGTGATCGGACAGGTACGTGCACACGCGCGCGATGATGCCGACCGTGTCCTGGCCGACGACGGTGATGATTGCCTTGTTCATGGGACTCCCCCGCTCGAAACCGATTACTGCAAGTAGTGTCAAGTATATGGAGCGGGCGTGAAATACTGCCGAACCGTCCATTTGGGCGTGTCCGCAGGCCATCGGCCGAATCCGACGTCGGCATTGTTCACGCGGGGATCATCCAGGCGCAAACGGACAATCGTCCACAATGTGAGCAGTATTACCATCGCTTTCATAAGTCGACTACACCTTTACATCAAGCACAGCGGTGTGTGAGCGCATCGCTGGGGCCACAAGCTCGGGCGACGACGCCCACGCACCCCGCTACCCGCGAGCATATCGACCACGCACCGCACAATCGGTCGCGGCGTCGGCTCGTATCAGAGATTGAATGAATTAGAGGGGTTAGACTTTCATGTCTGCTACTGCTACCGCGGCCGTGTCCAAGGCCGGTGCGGTGAAGAAGGACTCGGTTCCCGAGATCATCGCCGCCTCCATGGTCGGCACCGCCATCGAGTTCTACGACAACTACTGCTATTCCATCGCAGCCGCCAGCTATTTCGGCACTATTTTCTTCCCGGCCGCGTCGAAGGCCAATCCGGCGCTGGGCACGATGTACGCGTTCCTGACGTTCGCCGTCTCGTTCCTCGCCCGCCCGTTCGGCTCCATGCTGTTCGGCCACTTCGGCGACAAGATCGGCCGCAAGACCACGCTGGTCGTCGCCCTGATGACGATGGGTATCTCCACGTTCGTCGTCGGCCTGCTGCCAGGCTATGAGCAGCTGGGCGCCTTGTCCATCGTCATCCTGTGCATCTGCCGCGCCTGCCAGGGCGTGGGTCTCGCCGGCGAATGGTCCGGTGCCGCGCTGGTCGCTACCGAGAACGCCCCGGCCAACAAGCGCGCCCTGTACGGCTCCTTCCCGAACCTCGGCGCCCCGATCGGCTTCTTCTGCGCCTACGGCCTGAACCTGCTGCTCGACTCCACGCTCGGATCCACGGCCATGCAGGCCTGGGGCTGGCGTATCCCGTTCCTGTGCTCCGCAGTGCTCGTCATCATCGGCCTGTACGTGCGTCTGCGCATGACCGAGACCCCGATCTTCCGCAAGGCAGTCGAGCAGGACCGCGTGGTGAAGCACCCGCTGCGCTCGCTGCTGCCGTACTGGAAGGAAGTGCTTCTCGGCACCTTCGCCATGGGCATCACATACTCGCTGTTCTACGTGCTGGGCACGTGGTCGCTGAGCTACGCCGTCAAGGTCATGAAGCCACCCTTCAGCCAGAACGAATACCTGGCCATGCAGATGGTTTCCGTGGTGTTCTTCGCGATCTTCATCTTCGTGACCTGCATCTACTCCGACAAGCTCGGCCGCAAGACCGTGCTGATCTCCACCACGCTCGCGACGCTGGTGTTCAGTCTGTTCGCCATGCAGTCCCTGCAGCACAACGTCCTGACCGTGATGCTGTTCCTGTGCGTCGGCTTCGCGCTGATGGGCGGCCTGTTCGGCCCCTGCGGCGCCTATCTGCCCGAGCTGTTCCCGACTCACGTGCGTTACTCCGGCGCCGGCCTGAGCTACAACCTCGCCGCCATCCTCGGCGGCGCGTTCGCCCCGGCCATCTCCACCGCACTGGTCAAGTCGACCGGCGCCGTCGAGTCCGTCGGCTGGTACCTCGCCGTGATGTCCTTGCTCGCCCTGATCGCCCTGTTCCTGATCAAGGAAAGCAAGGACGAGGATTACGAGAAGTGATCTGAGATAGATAAAAAAGGGAGCGGCGAAATCCGCTCCCTTTTTTGGTTGTCGCAGCGAACGGTTCTCAATAAGAAAGGTGCGAGCCTCATCGCGCGCGAAACGAACAAAACAATCGGCGGAAGTCCGGAATTCCGGGCTTCCGCCGATTGTTCATATGTGCGCTTTTGTGAGGAATCCTCGCACGTTTCTTATTGAGAACCGTTCGCTGCGATAATCAGGCCTCGCGACTGGCGCTGGGCGCGGCAACCGCCGGCAGGGCGCGCGGCGCATGGAAGCCACGAGCCTCGAACTCGTCGGCGATCTTCTGCGCGACTTCCTGGCTGCGACCCTTGTCGACGAGCGCGATGATGGAGCCGCCGAAGCCGCCGCCGGTCATGCGCGCACCGTAGGCGCCATTCTTGCGGGCCACATCCACCGCGACATCCAGCTCGGGCACGGTGACCTCGTAATCCGCGGCGAGCGAATCATGAGAGGCGTTGAACAGACGGCCGGCGGCCTCGATGTCACCCTGGGCGAACGCACGCACGAAGGAGCGCACGCGCTCGATCTCGGTGACGACGTGGCGCACGCGCTTCTTCATCGTCACGTCGGGCAGGGCATCCAGCGTCTCCTTGAGCGCCTGGAACTGGTCGTCGGCCTTGGAGATGCCATCGGCGGCGACGCGCAGATTGGCGACGCCGAGAATGCGGGCGGCCTCCTCGCAGGTGGCGCGACGCTGGGCGTACTGGCCGTCGTTGAGCTGGTGCGGTGCCTGGGTGTCGACCACCAGCAGCTCCAGACCGTACTTGTCGAGGTCGAAGGCCTGCTGGGAGACGTTCTCCAGCGGAGTGAGCTCCGGACGGCAGTCAAGCAGCAGCGCGTGGCCTTCGGTGCAACGCATCGAGGCGTTCTGGTCGAGGCCGCCGGTGGAGGCGCCGGCCATGTCGTTCTCGGACTTGATCGCGGCGTTGATCAGCGTCACGCGGCCCGCGTCGGAGGAGCCGTAGCCGAGACCATACACGTCGTCCAGGGCCAGCGCGGTCGAGCAGGTCATGGCGGCGGACGAGCTCAGGCCCGATCCCAGCGGCACGCAGGACACGAACGCGGCGTCGAAGCCCTTGACCTGCGAGAAACCGGCCTCGCGAAGGGCCCAGGCCACGCCGGTCGGGTAGGCGGACCAGCCGTCCACGCCACGGGCTTTGAGGCCGTCGAGGTCGGCCTCGGCAACCTTGTCGGGCGCCACGTCGGAGACGACGCGGACTTTGGTGTCCTCGCGCGGCTTTGAAGAATGGTGTCGATGACCGCGTCGCGCTGCGCGCGGTAGGACTTGCGCATCCGGTTGATGTGCGCTTCAAAATACCCCTCGTCCAAAAAACGCGCGAGCGTGTGCTGCTCCATCGCCGGCACAGTGGAGGAGTAGAAGCCGAGCTGCGCGCGGTAGCGCTCGGTCAGGCTCTTGGGCAGCACCATATAGCTGATGCGCAGCGAGGGCGCGAGCGTGCGCGAGAAGGTGTTGACATAGATCACGCGCCCCGCGCGGTCGATGCTCTGCAGCGTGGGGATGGGGCGCAGCGTGAAGCGGAACTCGCTGTCGTAATCGTCCTCGATGATATAGCGGCCCTCCCGCGCCTCCGCCCAGCGCAGCAGGCTCTGGCGGCGGCCGATGGGCGTCACCGCGCCGGTGGGAAATTGGTGGTTCGGCGAGGTGTGCAGGATCTGTGCGTCGCTCATTTCCAGAGATCTCAGGCTCACGCCGCCCTCATCCACAAGCACGGGCGCAGTCCTTGCGCCGCCGAGCGCGTAGATGCGCGCGGCCTCGAACATCTCGGGCAGATACTGCTTTTCGTCCGGGCCGTGGGCGCCGCCGCTCTTGTTGCCGGGCAGGCCGGGGCCAAAGGCCGGGCCGGGCGCTGATCCAGACCATGACCCCGGAGCACCGGGTCATCGTCCTGGCGTCCCAACAGGATTACGGCGGGTTTTACGAGCTGGAGGCAGGTCTGCGGGAGGCCAAGGGTTGTCCTCCCTACCGGGATTTATACACCATTACCTTTTCCGGCCCGGAGGAGGGACAGGTGCTCCGGGGGGCGGCTCTGTTTCGGGACAGCCTTTTGGGCTGCCTGGAAGCAGACCCATACCGGGGCCTGGCCTGCCAGGTTTTGGGGCCTGCGCCTGCGGCGGTGGCCAA
>OFMM01001373.1_pt1 | contig 11719 bp, 9 predicted proteins | sample 1541811 | NCBI WGS metagenome assembly OFMM01 (sample SAMN04209246, study PRJEB22552) | human gut metagenome | biome: gut; material: feces | host: Homo sapiens | place: USA: Oklahoma
TGGAGCTCATCTCCCCGCCGCCGCACCACGACATCTACTCCATCGAGGATCTCAAGCAGCTGATCAACGATGCGAAGATGGCCAACCCGAAGGCGCGCATCCACGTCAAGCTCGTCTCGGAGTTCGGCGTCGGCACCATCGCGGCCGGTGTGGCCAAGTGCCATGCCGACGTGGTGCTGATCTCCGGCTATGACGGCGGCACCGGTGCGGCGCCGCTCAACGCGATTCGCCACGCGGGCACCCCGTGGGAGATCGGCCTGTCCGAAACCCAGCAGACGCTGATTCTGAACGGTCTGCGCTCCCGCATCGTCGTTCAGTGCGACGGCGAGCTCAAGACCGGCCGCGACGTGGTCATCGCCGCGCTGCTCGGTGCCGAGGAATTCGGCTTCGCCACCACGGCGCTTATGGTCGAGGGCTGCGTCATGATGCGCGCGTGCCAGAAGAACACCTGCCCGCAGGGCATCGCCACCCAGGATCCCGAGCTGCGCGCCCGGTTCAAGGGCAAGCCGGAAGCGGTCATCAACTTCTTCATGTACATCGCCGAGGAAGTGCGCGAACTGCTTGCCGAGCTCGGTTTCCGTACGCTGGAGGAGGCCGTCGGCCATGTCGAATGCCTGGACCAGAACGAGGCGATCAAGCGCTGGAAGTCCGACGGCATCGACCTGAGCAACGTGCTCATGCAGCCCGGCCCGGTTCCCGGAACGATTCTGCACCAGACCATCGAGCAGAACCACGAACTGGAGAAGGCGCTCGACAACAAGCTCATCGAGATGGCCGAACCCGCGCTGGAGCGCAAGGAGCCGGTACGCATCGAGATGCCGATCCGCAACGTCAACCGTACGCTCGGCACGATGGTCGGCTACGAGATCACCCGCCGCTACGGTGCCGAAGGACTGCCGGACGACACCATCGACATGACGTTCCACGGTGCCGGCGGCCAGTCGATCGGCGCGTTCATCCCGCGTGGCGAGACCATCCGCGTCTACGGCGAGGTCAACGACTACGCCGGCAAGGGCCTGTCGGGCGGATGCCTGATCGTACGCCCCGAGGACGGTGTCACCTTCGACCCGCACGAGAACGTTATCGCGGGCAACGTGACCGGTTTCGGCGCGACCTCCGGAGAGCTGTTCGTGGCCGGCCGTGCAGGCGAGCGTTTCGGTGTGCGCAACTCCGGCGCCACGTTCGTGGTCGAGGGCGTGGGCGACCACGGCTGCGAGTACATGACCGGAGGCACCGTCGTGGTGCTCGGCTCCATGGGCCGCAACTTCGGCGCCGGCTTCTCCGGCGGCAACGTGTACGTGCTCGATCTGGACATGAACCAGGTCAATCCGACCGCGGCGAAGGACGGCTCGCTGCTGTTCCTACCGCTGGACGACGAAGCACAGGCACTGGTCCACGATCTGGTGAAGCGTCACGTCGAAGAGACCGGTTCCGCATTCGCCGCCGGACTCCTCAAGGATTGGAAGCACACCGTCGCCCGGTTCACGCACGTGGTGCCGGAACACTATCTGGCCATGACCGCCGCCATGGCGAAGGCCGAGGAAGACAATATCGATTTCAACACGCCCGGCGCCTGGGAACAGGTGTACGAGCAGGTGATGGAAGGAGCGCACTGACATGGGAGATCCCAGAGGATTCCTGAAGGTCCGTACCCGTCGCGAACTGGCGGAACGCCCCGTCGAGGAGCGCATCAAGAACTGGCTTGACGTCCATGCTGAGTCCGGCTTGCAGCCGTGGACCACCGAACAGGCCGCCCGCTGCATGGATTGCGGCACTCCTTTCTGCATGACCGGATGCCCGCTCGGCAACATCATCCCCGAGTTCAACGATCTGGTTCGTCAGGAGAAGTGGGAGGACGCCTACAATCGTCTGTCCACCACCAACAACTTCCCCGAAGTGACCGGACGCATCTGCCCGGCACTGTGCGAGAAGGCGTGCGTGCTCGGCATCCACCAGCCGCCGACGATGATCAAGCTCGACGAGCAGACGATCATCGACCAGGCATGGGGTCTGGATATCGTCAAGCCCATGCCTCCGCAGCGTCTGACCGACCAGACCGTGGCGGTCGTCGGATCCGGCCCCGCCGGTCTGGCATGCGCCCAGCAGCTCACCCGAGCCGGCCACACGGTCGTCGTCTATGAGCGCGATGACGCCATCGGCGGTCTGATGCGCTACGGCATCCCGAACTTCAAGCTCGACAAGCGACTGATCGACCGTCGTATCAAGCAGATGGAGGCCGAAGGCACCCGCTTCCGCACGGGTGTGGAAATCGGCAAGGACATCAGCTGGGACGATTTGCGCGACCGCTATGACGCTGTGGTCGTTGCTATCGGCTCCACCGTGCCGCGTGACATGAAGATTCCCGGCCGCGAGCTCAAGGGCATTCACTTCGCGATGGAGTTCCTGCCCGACGCGACCCGCCGCGTGTACGGCGTAAAGCCCGTGCACGACATCACCGCCATGGACAAGCACGTCATCATCATCGGTGGAGGCGACACCGGTTCCGACTGCCTCGGCACCTCCATCCGTCAAGGCGCGAAGGACGTGACCGTGCTGCAGATCATGCCGAAGGAGCCGGACGAGCGCCCGGACAACCAGCCGTGGCCGACGTTCGCGCGTCTCTACCAGAAGACCTCCTCGATGGAGGAGGGCGGCACTTACGTGTACAGCACCGATTCTGTCAACTTCGTCGGCTCCGACGAGGAACAGGCCCGTGTGCACATTGAGGATTCCACCGCGTCCGAAGGATTCGTGGCCGACGAGAACGGCCACGTCACCGGTCTGAAGGTCGTGGATGTGGCACCGGGGGAGAACGGTCCGTTCACCCGCCAGCCCGGTACCGAACGCGTGCTGCCCGCTGATCTGGTGCTCATCTCGGTCGGCTTCCTGCACCCGGACACCTCCACGCTGCTCGACCAGCTGCCTGTCGAATTGGACAAGCGCGGCAACGTGGCCCGCAACGACAAGTTCGCCACCTCTCAGGATGGCGTGTTCGTTGCCGGCGACGCGGGCCGCGGCCAGAGCCTGGTCGTGTGGGCCATTTCGGAGGGCCGCTCCTGCGCGGCCGCCGTCGATGAGTACCTCACCGGCGTCACCGAGCTGCCCGCGCCGATCACCGCATCCCAGCGTCCGATGATGCTGCCGCGATGATTCGATAGTTCGGCGGTTCGCCGTACCGACATCTACTGGGGCAGGAAGTCTCTTCAAGGGACTTCCGGCCCCCAGTCGCATATCGGGCGTTCCCTATTTCTGGCGAAAGTCCCGTCCCGTTGTGTGCCGGTGGGTTCTCGCCGGAGGAATGGCCCGCTCATGTGTGGGTGAGCCGCAGAAGGAGGCCGGCTATGTGCGGGGTGGTACGTGTCGCGACCACGGCTCGGACGTCGTGATTGCCAACGATTGCGGATTTGTCTCGTCGTGCGGGTCGAATCGCCGCTACGGCACGGCTTGGAGTACAGTACATAGGAGTGTTATCCACAAACGAGCAGGAGAAGTAACGATGCCTAACCGTGCCGAACGCCGCAAAGCAGCAAAAGATCAGCGCCGGGGAGTCCCGTCGCAGTACGACCAGACCCGTGGCCGTGCCCGATCCGGCATGCTCGACGAGTACGCGCTTCAGGAGAAGTCCCGCCGTATTCAGGAGGGCGTGGATGACAGCGGCGTGTGGAAGCCCAGCGCTCGCACCGAGGTCGATGAGGAAGTGGAGTCGGTGTTCGAGGCCAACCCGAACTACCAGGATCCCAAGGCGTTCAAGGCACCGCACTCCGTGCGGCAGTGGTTCCGTGTCGGCAGCTGGACGCTGATCGCGCTGTCGGTCATCGCGTTCTTCGTGGTGATGTGGCTGCCCACGCATCCGCTGTGGCTGATCCTGACCGTGTCCGTCGTGTTCGTCGTCGGCGTGCTCAGCCTGTTCTTCACGGCCGGCAACTACCGCAACAACCCGAACCTGGACGCCAACGGCACCGCGGTGTGAGAGTCTGATATCCGGTAGTTACCCGGTATTATGGCGTGTTTTTTCGCCAACACGAACATGGGCATTGTGCGTTTTTCGACGTGCAATGCCCTAAAGTTGTATATGGCAGTAGCCGCAAACAAGGTTACCGACGAAGGAGGCCTTAATCGTGAAAGTTGATATCCTCACCCGCGAATACCCGCCGCATGTCTATGGTGGCGCAGGCGTGCACGCGGAAGAGCTCTCGAAGGTGCTGGCCGAACGGGTTGACGTGACCGTCCGTGCGTTCGACGGCCCGCGCGCCGAAGCCGATGTGCCCGCCATTCCCGGAGATGGCTCGGCGAAGGGCAGCCTGAAGGTCGTGGGCTACGGAACGCCCTCTGAGCTGGCCGACGCGAATCCGGCGCTGAAGACCTTCGGCGTTGATCTGCAGATAGCCAACGACGTCGACGCCGACATCGCCCACGCGCACACCTGGTATGCGTGCCTGGCCGGATACCTCGCCAAGATGCTGCACGGTACGCCGCTGGTCATCACTGCACATTCGCTGGAGCCGTTCCGCCCGTGGAAGCGCGAGCAGCTCGGCGGCGGTTATAATCTGAGCTCCTGGGCCGAAAAGGACGCCTATGAGCACGCCGACCGCGTCATCGCCGTCTCCGGCGGCATGCGCGAGGACATCCTCGCCGCGTACCCGAACCTCGACCCCGACAAGGTCGTCGTGGTGCATAACGGCATCACCATGAGCGACTTTGCCACGCCGGCCGACGACGACCCGGGCTGGGCCGTGTTCGACCGCTATCACATCGACCGCAGCAAGCCGACGCTGCTGTTCGTCGGCCGCATCACCCGTCAGAAGGGCCTGCCATACCTGCTCAAGGCGCTGCACCTGATCTCCAAGGACATTCAGGTGGTGCTGTGCGCCGGCGCCCCGGACACCCCGGAGATCGCCGAGGAGGTCAAGACCGCGTTCGCCAAGCTCGACGAGGAACGCGGCAACATCATCTGGATCGAGGAGATGCTGCCTCGTCCGGAGCTCAACGCGCTGGAGCATGGCTGTGACGCGTTCATCTGCCCGAGCATCTATGAGCCGCTGGGCATCGTGAATCTGGAAGCCATGGCCTGTGGCCTGCCCGTAGTCGCCTCCGCCACCGGCGGCATTCCCGAGGTCGTCGTCGACGGCGAGACCGGCTATCTGGTGCCGATCGACCAGCTGCGCGACGGTACCGGCACGCCCACTGATCCCGACAAGTTCGTGCACGACATGGCCGCCGCCATCGACAAGATCATGGCCGACCCCGAACTCGCCAAGAAGATGGGCCAGGCGGGCTACGAGCGCGCCCGTGACCATTTCAGCTGGGAGTCCATCGCCGACAAGACCGTGGCCGTCTACCAGTCCGTCCTCGACGAGCAGAACAAGTAACGGCGATCCGACGCAGGCGGGGGCAAGGAATGATGCCCCCGCCTGCGGGGCCGTAATGCGCGGCATGGCCGGATGGCATGGCTTCGCGAATTACCGCAACCATTCCAAACCCGCACTGCCGGCAAACCTCCCCACGACAAGGAACCACAACATGCCCACGACCGACACCGCTGACAACGAAGTCCTCAAGCTCGACAACGTCGAATTCCGCCGCAACCGGCGCGTCATCATCACAGACGTGAACCTCATCATCCACGCGGGGGAGCGATGGGTGCTGTTCGGGCCGAACGGCATCGGCAAATCCACCGCGGTCGGCATGCTCGCCACGCGCACGTTCCCCTCGGACGGTCGCGTATTCATCCTCGGCCATCAGCTCGGCAAATACGACGTATTCAAACTGCGCACGCGCATCGGTCTGGCTTCGGCCGACCTCGGCCGGCAGTTTCCCGAATTCGAGGATCCGCTGGACGCCGTCGTCACGGGCCTGAGCGCCGTGAGCGGACGGTGGCGCGACACCTATACTGACGAGGAGTATGCGCGGGCGCGACAGCTGCTGCGCGACTTCCGCGTCTCCTATCTCGAAGGCAAGGAGATGTGGCGGCTCTCCGAGGGCGAGCGCACCCGCGTGCTCATCGCCCGCGCGTTGATGGGCGACCCCGAACTGCTCATCATGGATGAGCCGACCACTGGCCTTGACCTGGGCGGCCGCGAGCAGGTGATGCGCATCCTGAGCCGTATCGGCGAAGAGGATTCGCGGCGTGCCGTGGTGCTGGTCACCCATCGACTTGAGGAGATTCCCGCGGGCTTTGACCACATCGCCATCATGGGGCGCAAGCCGGTCTCCGCCGAGGACGCCACCAACGACGGCATTGACGCGATGGGCAACCCGTCCGCCGGCACCATCGTCTACACCGGTCCACTGGAGGCCGGCCTGACCGACGAGCGACTGTCGGAGCTGTTCGGCATGCCGATCGAGGTGCAACACACGCACGGGCGCTGGTCGGCGTTCGCGGTGTGAGACCGAGGCGTATCGGTCGCGGGCGGGATTCATGAGGAACCATGCCCGCGCATCTGATATAACGGTAGCCATGAATGGCACGCAAGAGCTGAAGGTCGCCGTAGCTCAGTTCACGGTTCGCCGGGAGCCGGAATGGAACCTTGACATTATCGACGGATATGCCTGGCAGGCCGCGGATGCCGGTGCCCGCTTGCTGGTGCTTCCGGAAGGGCTGATCGCGCGTGACGGCGATGATGACATGTTCGCGGCCGCACACGCGCAACCACTAGACGGGCCGTTCGTCACCGGCCTGAGACGGATCAGCGAAGAGCGTCATATTACGCTGATGGGCACGGTTCATGCTGTGCTCGGCGCGGCTGATGCGGTGCCGGACAAGCCGGCGTCTTGCGCAACGGATTCCCGGGTCTCCAACGTTTTCGTCGTCATCCGTGACGGGGCTCTTATCGCGACCTATCGGAAGCTGCATCTCTATGATGCATTCGCCGCGCGGGAGTCCGATACGGTTCGCCCCGGTATCGAACTGCCGCCAATCGTCGAGATCGACGGCTGGCATGTCGGCGTCATGACCTGCTATGACGTGAGATTTCCCGAAGTCGCGCGGTCGCTGGCCGTGCGCGGCGCCGATGTGATCATCGTCAGTGCGGCATGGGCGCGCGGGCGTTTGAAGGAGCGACATTGGAAGCTGATGACCGCCGCGCGTGCGCTGGAAAACACGTGCTACGTACTGGCATGCAGCGAGGTGAGCGCGCGCAACATCGGCTGCAGCCGTGTCATTGACCCGCTGGGCGAGGTCATCGCGCAGGCGGATGACGGACAGGGCGGGGCGGGCGGACAGGCCGGAATGCTGATTGCCCGGCTGCACCGAGAAGTTCTCGAATCCGCGCGACGCACGCTGCCGGTTCTGGAGAACCGACGCTTCGCAGACCCGCAATTGCGGGATTGACACAAATTTCCCGTATGACGCGCATGCGGCCCGGGAATCGGCCACACGCGTCGCACGACACGCCCGGATTGCGCTGCACGAATGTCAAAGTGCACCGTTGTACTTCAGTGATCCCCTGACGATTGTGCTGAGCAATCCGGGCGTGTCGCGCTCATCGGAAGCGCAGATCGCGCGAATCAGCCCGGTCGGCATCGGTCATGCGAACGAGGCGGAAGCGGGCGTGCCGTACTACGACGATATCTTCGATGAAGACGACGAATGCACCACGGCCGACATCAGCGATCCGGATGGCTGTGCGCCTGGGGTACGTGTACGCGTACGACCGCTGCGAGGGTAGGTACTTCCGCTCGTATTACAACAATTTCGGCGAAGTTCCACCCAAACCGGATACGGACGTTTTGGCATACGAGTGCTTTTGTCATGCGGCCGAAGCGGGGATCGCGGAGAGCTGCTACAAGCTGGGAGACATGCTGGCCGAGGGCAGAGGCTGTGCGGCTGATCATGCGAAGGCGCTCGACATGTTCCTGCGGGCGTACATGTGTGACGGATATTGCGGCAGGCACATCTTACACGAAATACATGATTGAGGAGGACGATACTATGGATGAGGTAGTCAAAGCAGATTCTTCCGCGGGCAAAACTTAAGATTTTCCCAGCAAGTGACGCTTACCATGAACACGCAAGCAAGAAAATCACGGCAAATCATGGAAGGGAGTCCATATGTGCACTGGTGTTCGTTTCTCCGATGATGAGGGAAACATGTATTTCGGCCGTAATCTCGACTGGAGCTTCTCCTACGGCGAGACCATTCTGGTCACTCCGCGAGGCTACCAGTACGACTATGCGTATGGGGCCGAAGGTAAAAGCGAACCGAATGCGGTGATCGGCGTGGGCGTGGTCATGGTCGACCGCCCCATGTATTTCGACTGCGCCAACGAGCATGGTCTGGCCATTGCCGGACTGAACTTCCCTGGGTACGCCTCCTTTGCGCACGAGCCGGTCGAAGAAACCGAAAACGTCGCTACTTTCGAATTCCCACTGTGGGTAACGCGCAATTTCGATACTGTCGACGAAGTCGAAGAGGCGTTGAAGAACGTGACGCTCGTTTCGCAGGTCGTGCCCGGCCAGCAGGAATCCCTGCTGCACTGGTTCATTGGTGACGGCACCCGCAGCATCGTCGTCGAGCAGATGGCTGACGGCATGCACGTTCATCATGACGATGTGGACGTGCTTACCAACCAGCCGACCTTCGACTTTCATATGGAAAACCTGCGCAACTACATGTGTGTGAGCAACGAGATGGCGGAGCCGACCACTTGGGGCAAGGCGGAACTGAGCGCATGGGGTGCCGGTGTGAGCATGCACGGCATTCCCGGTGACGTGAGTTCGCCGTCGCGTTTCGTACGCGTCGCCTACACCAACACGCACTATCCGCAGCAGAACAACGAGGCTGCTAATGTGTCTCGTCTGTTCCACACGCTGGTTTCCGTGCAAATGGTTGACGGCATGTCCAAGATGGGCAACGGCCAGTTCGAGCGCACGCTGTTCACCAGTGGCTATTCCGGGAAAACCAACACGTATTACATGAACACGTATGAGGATCCGGCGATCCGCTCGTTTGCCATGTCCGACTTCGACATGGATTCGAGCGAGCTGATCACCGCCGATTGATTCCGGGAATTTCGAGTTCGAAGACTCCAGTTCCAAAGATTCCGCAGTGATCGCACTATATGGACAGCATAAAAGGGCACAACGTCGCAACCTGAACCGCACCCCGATTGTTGGACTGAAGAAATTCAGATTCGATGATCGGAGGTGCGGTTCAGGTTGCGACGTTGTGCCTTGAATTGTCATTGCTAGTGCTCGAGCGGTGGATAGCTGCATATCGAAAGAGACTTCTAGATCAAGATATACGGAATGATTCCACCATTAGGGGCTGATACTACTGGTATCCACACCATGAAATATTCTGAAATATTCTTGTGTCTTAACACTGATGTCTTAGCAGAAGGAGAATCGCATGGCTGGCTCATACGGCGCGGAGACGACGCAGGGGGAGAGATACAGGCTTTCCTTCACCGTTGGTGGACTTCTCGCCCCGCAGGGCCGTGCGCTTGCCGAAATGTACCTGAATCGTATGGGCGATGGCAGCACTGAGCGTTCTTCCCAAGCCAAGGTCTCTGAAAAGATCTCTGAAAAGGCCAACGAAAAGAGCGACAAGAATGCTGGCGAAGAAGTCGGCGAATCCATTGCTGCGATTCGCCAACAGGCCATCGAGGAAAACGTTCTTGCGATTCGCACGGATTCCGCGAACAGGCGCGTTGTGGCGGAAACTACTAGGCGGCTCAGTGCGCTCACGGTCGGGGAGCTTGCATATTTGGCAGGCCCATATTCCTCCATATCCGACCGCGAGGCACTTATGTGGATCGCGATGTGCCGTTATTACGCAATCGTCGGGGAATTCGCCGGCGAAGTACTTAAAAAGCATTATCTTACCGGCAATACGCATTTGGACTTTGAGGATTATGATCGGTTCATTACGGACAAAGCCACATGGCATCCTGAGCTGGAAAACATAAGCGAGGGAACGGCGAAGAAACTTCGGTCCAATCTGTTCAAGGCCATGAGGGAGGCACATCTGTTCGATAATAATTCCGACACGGTGCTGTCTTTCCTTCCCAGTCCCTCTTTGGCGGATATTCTTAGAAAGAGGGCGGATTCGTTCGGGTATCTTCCGATGCGCGAATCGTCGTTATGAGCAGAACGGAGGATAGCATGGCTGATTCCATCGCCGGTATTGGATTTGTGGATGAGCGTCGTGACATTGATGCTGATTTCGCTCATTTATATGAGATCATGGAGTCCCGTTCATTCCGGACCAACAGCGGGCTGGCGGGAGAACAGCCGTATTACATCTATGACTACCCGCCCATGCAGGAGCTTGAAGTCGCCGAGCATATCAAGCAGTTGGCGAATCGTCTGCAGACGATGACGCCGAAAGATGATGGCGATTACGCTCCGCAAGTGCTTACGTTGGATTTGTACGACATTGCTTTGGAGATTCTTGAGAAGCGTGGCATTTTGGATCGCATATTCAAAAGGGAGGAAAAACGCCACAAAAAGGTTTCATCGGATGTTCACACGGATAACTTCTTGAGATTGCTCGACAATATACTGGGTGCCGATGCGAATCACCTGCCCGATACCATTCGTGATCATTACGAGCAGACCAAGAGCGAAGGCGGGGCCGATATCGTGTTCATTACGGGAATCGGCAAGGTTTACCCGTATATTCGTGCGCATACACTGCTCAACGCGTTGCAAGGGCGTATCGATGATCGCCCGCTGGTACTGTTTTATCCGGGTACGTTCACAAGAAGCGCTACTTCAGGATCGGTCATGTCGCTGTTCAACTGTTTGCCGGGAGACAATTACTATCGTGCGCAAAATCTGCGTGAGATGAGCGTGCAGCTGGAAGCATAGCGGTTTAAAGGAATGTCCTGTCAGCTGCAACATGACACGAGGCAGGATTTGCAAGTATTCGTTCAAAGAAGAAGGGAACACAAATGAACGGGGAAAGCGGCATCAGCTTCAAGGAGCTGTTCAATAAAGACATTGACCGCAACATCAATGGTGTGATCAAGGCCAATGATGAGAAAAATCTTAACGATGAGGTCAACGAGTATGTGCTGACGGAGGAGATTTGCCGCAATCTGGCCAAATTCCTCGATGCATACAACGACCCGTCGAACCATGAACAGAACGGTGCATGGATTTCCGGTTTCTTCGGTTCCGGTAAATCGCACCTGTTGAAGATGCTGTCGCATATTCTGGGCGAGGTCCCGACTGAACTCGTTGACAAGGGCAATAAGCCGACCATGAGTCGCGAACAGATTGTTCATGCCTTCATGGGCAAGGCCGAAGCACAGGATGACCAGATGCTTGCAGGTCAGCTTGAAAAGGCTTTGACGATACCAGCCACGTCGATTCTATTCAACATCGATCAGAAGGCGGATAAATCCAATGCCTCCGATATGCTGCTGTACGCTTTTGTTCGCGTATTCGATGAGGCGCGGGGTTTCTACGGCAAGAATCCATACGTTGCGAAATTCGAACGCGATTTGGCGAGCAATGGTTATTTCGAGGATTTCAAACAAGAGTTCGAACAGGTGGCTGGCAAACCATGGAGCGAAGGCCGTGGTGAGGCCGTGCTATGGGATGATGAGATCTGCGAAGCCTATGCCGCGGTGACAGGCAAACCGGAGCAAGACAGCATCATCCAACGGTACGAGGATACGTACACGATGACGGTCGGTGACTTCGCAGACGACGTGAACGTGTGGCTGTCCCGTCAGGAACCGAACCGCCGTATCTTGTTCCTCGTGGACG
>OFMM01001382.1_pt1 | contig 11684 bp, 11 predicted proteins | sample 1541811 | NCBI WGS metagenome assembly OFMM01 (sample SAMN04209246, study PRJEB22552) | human gut metagenome | biome: gut; material: feces | host: Homo sapiens | place: USA: Oklahoma
TTCTTTACCTAAAAATTATTCATCCCCCAAATTTCCGTGAAGAGCCTAAAAAATGCTGTGAAATCGAATCGTGATTTCACAGCATTTTTCTATTTCTCCCCTGCTTCCCGGATCTTTGCGAGGAAGGCTTCTGCCGGGGCGGAGAGGATCTGATGTTTTTTCCAGACGAGGGAAAGGGGCGAGGTGAGGGGACGGAAGGCGAAGGGATCATCCTTATCCATGAGAAGGCCCCATGTGTCATGGTTTGGAAGAGGGAGGGAGTAGTACCTCTCGGTATTTTCCGCGCCCATGAGGACGGCGAAATCAAGAAGGCCCTTGTCGAGGCGGTCCATGACGATTTCTCCGTTTCCGCTGAAGAAATGGGGAATGATCAGCGGGTGCTCATCCTGCAGAACTTTCAGTGCATCTGTCACAAAGGACAGCGCTTTGCTTTCCCCGCAGCCGATGGAAAGATCGCCGCTTACTGTCTTCTCGCCAAGGGAACGGAATTCCTTCTCCGTGATCTCAGCCAAGCCCACGATTTCCTCAGCCCGCTGCCGGAGGAGCAGTCCTTCGCGCGTTAAAGACAGCTCGCGCCCGCCTCTTGAAAAGAGCGTCTGCCCGAGCTCTTCTTCAAGCTCTCTGATCTGGCGGGAAAGCGTCGGATGCGTCAGGTGCAGCGCCCGCGCCGCCCTCGTCACGCTTCCTTCCTGCGCGACGGCAAGAAAATAACGGAGTACACGGATTTCCAAAATATCAGATCCTTTTCGCCAAAAGACTAACACAAAAGGAGCTGTGAATGACGATCACTCGTTTTCACGGCTCCTTTCTTCGATTTTTTATTTCGTCTTCACGTACCTTGGAAGTTCTTCGACGGGTACGGTGTGGAGGAAGCCTTCTCCGATTCTCTTGAGGAGTGTCAGCTGGATTTTTCCTTCGGTGATGCGTTTGTCCTTGTACATCTGGGCGGTGAGGATTTCATCCGGGATGTTGACAGTCGTCGGAAGGGAGAGGGATTTCAGGACGTATTCGAGGCGTTCTGAGGTGCCCTGCTCGGTGAGGCCCAGGAGTTCGGAGCGGCGGGTCATGAGGTTCATGCCGATGGCTGTGGCTTCGCCGTGGGTGATCTTGGCATCGTCATAGCGGTAGCAGCGTTCGATAGCGCCTCCGATGGTATGGCCGAAGTCAAGGATGCGGCGCTCACCTTTCGCGCCCGGGTCGATTTCTACATAGTGGGCTTTGATGGCTACGCATCTCTGGATGATTTCCGGAAGGACGCGGAGGATGTCCATGTCAGAGCCTGCTTTTTCGAAGAGTTCGAAGAGGTCCTTGTCAGCGACGCAGCCCAGTTTCACAGCTTCGCCAAGTCCGTTGTGGAGGTAGCGGCGCGGGAGGGATTTCGCCATGGAGGGGTCGATGTAGACGGCAGCAGGCTGGTAGAACATGCCTACGAGGTTCTTGCCGGCTGTGATGTCCAGGGTGACCTTTCCGCCGATGGCGCTTCCGATCTGCGAGAGGACGGATGTCGGGAACTGGATGTAGCGCACGCCCCTGTGCCAGGTGGCTGCGGCAAATCCGGTGACGTCGCCGACGATGCGGCCGCCCAATGCGATCAGGATGTCGTCATTTCCAAGGCCGAAGTCTGCCAGCGCTCCGTAGATGCTGTTGACGATCGGAAGGGAGCGGGATTTTTCCGTCCCCGGCACGACGATCATTTTCGCCTTGATGCCTGCTTTTTCCAGTGAGCTGACGAGACGCATGCCGTACAGCTTGTCGATGGTGTCTTCTGTGATGACGGCTGCTTTTTCAGCGCCGGTCAGGTCCGCGATGGCGGAGCCTGCTTTGTCGATCAGTCCGCTTTCAATGTGGACGTCGTAGGAATCGCTTCCCAGATTGATGTGGATTTTTTCCATAATCCGTTCCTCCTTCAAGTACGCTCTCTTTGCTTTCATTATAGCATGAAGAAAGAAAAAACGCCCATGAAATTGGCGTAAATGCTGTGCCATATTAGGCCATATCGGCGAGGATCCTGTCCCAGCCGCGGGCTTTGAGTTTCCTCATGAAATAGCTTGCGCAGGTGGCGCGGATCATCTGGTCGAGGACGAGTGCCATCCATACGCCGGTGAGGCCGAGGCCGAAGCCGTAGAGGAAGAGGCCGGTCATAATCGGGCGCAGAAGTGTCACGGAGAAGAAGGAGTAAGCAGCGACTTCCGCTGTCCTTCCGCTGCCGCGCAGGATGGAGGATCCGATGACGCCGTAGGCTTCCGGGAAGGAAACGAAGGCTACGAAGATCATGATGATGGAAGCGGCTTCAGGCGCGATGCCGTCGCCGGAATAGATGGTGAAGACTTCATTCCTGAAAATGAGCGTCAGGACGAAGACGGCGCAGGACATGTAGAAGGAAAGGCGCATGCCGCTCTTCTTGTATGCTTTCCAGTCTTCTTCGCTGCCGCGGCCGCAGGACTGTCCGGCGGTGACCATGCTTGCCTTGCCGAAGCCTGTGATGAAGTCCCAGTAAATGTCGCAGATATTCATGCAGACGCTGTGGATGGCAAAGGGGATGGGGCCAAGGCCTGCCGCCATGCGGGAGAAGATGACCATGCCGGCTCTTTCGCTGCCCTGCTCGCTAAGGATGCTGCCGAAGATTGGAAGTATCTGGCGGAAATAATCCTTGTCAGGGACATAGGAGCTTTCGGCGAAGAATCCGTCGCCCCTAAGGATTGCCGCTGTCGCAATGAGGGTGAAGAGGGTGGCAAAGACGGTGCCGATTGCGGCTCCGGCGACGCCCATCGCAGGGACGGGGCCGATGCCGAAGATCAGGATGAAGTTCAGGATGACGTTGATGATATTTCCTGCCACATTCGTCTTCATGATGACAGCCGTCTTGCCATAGCCAAGCTGCACGGCCTGGAGGATCAGCGTCAGTGAAGTGAAGTATGTCGCAATGAGGGCCGGGACGCTGTAGTCCATGGCCAGGGAAATGTAATCAGGGGTCGCTCCCATAAGGTAAAGGATATCTTCCAGGAAAAGGAAGAAAAGGATGTGGAGCATGCCGAGGAGCAGGGCGCAGACGGTGAGGGATTTCTTCATGATGGAAGAAGCCGCCTCTTTTCCTGCTTCGTCTGCCTTTCTCGAAACAAGGAGCGTCACCGAGGAGGCCAGCGACCTTGAGAAGCAGAGGAGTACGAGCCTTGGCTGGGCGAAGATGCTGACCGCTGCGATCGGGAAAGCTCCGAGCGTGCCGACCATGATGAGGTCCGTCGAGGCGAGAAGGATCATGAAGAGCCCTTCGAAGGCGGCCGGCAGTGCGATTTTCAAATAGGATTTATCGTAAGAATTGGTCATAAGATTCTCGCTTCTTTTTGCATTTCTGACAAGAAGCCCGGTCTCTTTTGTGAAATCGGGCAATTCGTTCTAGTTGTATTCTATCTTAAATGAGAAACTTTTTCAATCTAAAACGGTCGATATACACCGACGAGAACTCACCGTCCCGTAGGAAACATTTCGTTCAGGAAATGAATTTCCATGCCTTGCACGGCATATGACAAATATTTCATGCGATTTATGCATACTATTTGACAGAGTTTCTGAAATCAGCCTATACTAAACCAACATCTAAGAAGGGAGGGGTCATCATGAGACAGGCAGCTATGGCAGCAGCATACGTTTATTACCGCGGTTATTACTTTACCCGCGGCTATTTAGCGTACCCGTCTCATGAGCCATAACCCTACCCTTTACCGGACGATCAGGACAGACTCAGGAGAGCCTGTCCTTTTTTTATTACCCGGAAGCAGGATGGAAGCATAGAGCAAGACCAAAGAAACCGCAGTAGCGGATGGAGCGCCCAAGGGGCAAGGAGGATTATTATGATTATCGTTATAAAGGAAAACACACCGGCACTGGAAATTGAACGTATGGTGAAATCTCTCGAGGACAGAGGATTCCAGATCGACAAGAGCACCGGGTCAAGAAAAGTCGTACTGGGACTTGTGGGAGACACATCGGCCCTCGATGAAAGGGATTTCATGGGCCACGAATGGGTCGACCGCGTCATGCGCGTGCAGGAGCCGTACAAGAGAGCGAGCCGCGCTTTCCATCCGGAGGACACGATCGTCGATGTCTCCGGCGTCAAGGTCGGCGGAAAGAAGCTCGTCGTCATGGCAGGACCGTGCTCGATTGAAACGCCCGATCAGATCCACGGCATTGCCAAAGAAGTGAAGAAATCCGGCGCAGCTATCCTTCGCGGCGGCGCATTCAAGCCGAGAACGTCCCCGTACTCTTTCCAGGGACTTGGCGAAAAGGGGCTCGACCTTCTTCTCTCGGCCGCCCGCGACAATGACCTTCCGGTCGTCACCGAGCTCATGAGCGCAGACAAGATCGGCACTTTCCTTGAAAAGAAGATCGACCTCATCCAGATTGGTGCGAGAAACATGCAGAACTTCGACCTTCTGAAAGCCGTCGGCCGTCTGAATGTGCCGGTCCTCCTGAAGAGAGGCATGTCCGCCACGATTGAGGAATGGCTGATGAGCGCCGAATACATCATGAGCGAGGGCAACCACAATGTCATCCTCTGCGAAAGAGGCATCCGCACCTTCGAAAAGGCGACAAGAAATACGCTTGACCTTTCCGCCATCGCCGCCGTCAAGCGCATGAGCCACCTGCCGATCATCGTCGATCCAAGCCATGCGACGGGCAAGAGATGGATGGTCGAATCCATGGCCATGGCAGCCATTGCAGCCGGCGCGGACGGCATCATGTGCGAAGTCCACAACGATCCGGAAAATGCATGGTGCGACGGCGCTGAATCCATCACGCTGGAGACCTTCGACCACATGATGAAGAAGCTCCGCGAGATCGCACCGATCGTCGGACGCGAACTGTAAGAAGGAAATCCGCAGTATATATAGTATAAAAATAAATATAGAAGCAGAGCAGAACAGGAAAAAATACTATTTCCACGGATTTTCATTTTCGTATACAATAGAGTAAGAATCAGTGAATTTCATAGTCAGGCAGAAAGAAAAGGGAGAATATGAGTACAAGTGACTTCAGCAAGATTACCGTCGGCGTCATCGGGCTGGGCCTTATGGGAGGTTCTTTCGCCAAACGGTTCAAGGAAATCGGAAACAGGGTCATCGGAATCAACCGCACGAAGAGTGCGGAAGAGGAAGCCCTCCGGATGGGAATCATCGATTCCGCAGATCCTAAGGATCTCAAAGAGTGCAGGATCGTCGTCTCCTGCACGCCGGAGAAAGCGACGAAAGCATTTCTGGAAGAGAATCTTTCTCTTCTTGCCAGGGATGCCATCCTGACCGACATCGCAGGCGTCAAGGACGGCTTTGCAGACATCGCAGAGTCTTTGATCCTTCCGACGCAGGATTTCATTTCCGGCCACCCCATGTGCGGCAGGGAAGGCGCAGGCCTTTCGCAGGCATCGGCAGATATTTTCAAGGGCGCGAATTACATCGTGATCCCGAGGAAATCAAACAGGAAGGAAAATGTCGCACTCATCGAAGAGATGATCAGGGCGCTGGGCTGCGCGCATGCACCGGCCGTGACGGCCCATGAGCATGATGAAATCATCGCATACACGAGCGACCTGCCCCACGCGGCGGCAGCGGCTCTGATGAACAGCGCCTCCTACAGGAAGGACACGAACCGTTTCACCGGCGGATCCTTCAGGGACGAGACGCGCGTGGCAGATATCAATGAAGAACTCTGGACATCGCTTTTCCTGTCGAACAGGGAAAATGTCCTTACGGAAATAGAACGATTCGAGGCGGCGCTTGAAACGCTCAGGCGTGCCATCGAAGAAAAGAATGAAGACAGCATACGGACCTTCCTTTCGGAAGCGGGCCGGAGAAGAAGGGAATGGGACAGCCATGGCAGTAGTGAATATGGATCTCGGGAAAGAATCGTACAAGATTGAAATCGAAAGAGGGCTTCTCCCTCATATCGGGGAAAAGATCAGGAAACTGACAAAGGCGCAGAAGATCGCCGTCATCACGGACAACCATGTCCAGGCGATTTACGGGGACAAGATCCGCGAATCCCTGCAGCAGGGCGATTTCCACGTGCGCATCATTGAAATGCCGGCCGGCGAGGAGAATAAGAATATCCACGTCCTGGAAGGCGTCTACAATGAGCTCTGCGACTTCAACCTTTCAAGGGACGATGCAATCGTCACCTTCTCGGGCGGCGTCCCGGGCGACCTTGGCGGATTTGCGGCGGCTTCCTACATGAGAGGCGTGCCCTTCTTCCAGGTGCCGACGACGATTCTTGCGCAGATCGACAGCTCGGTCGGCGGAAAAGTCGCCATCGACCTTCCCGGCGGCAAGAATCTGGCGGGTGCTTTCTACCAGCCAAAGGGTGTCTTCATCGACCCCGACCTCCTCGATACGCTTCCCACGCGCTACGTCCATGACGGCCTCGCAGAAGCCCTGAAGTACGGATGCATCGGCGATCCTGAGCTCTTCGAGCTTCTGGAAAATATCGGAAGCGAGGAAGATCTCCGGAATCATATGGAAGAAATCATCCTGAGGAGCGTCCTTCAGAAGAAGAAATTCGTCGAGGAAGACCGCTACGACAATGGCAGCCGTCAGATGCTGAACTTCGGCCACACGATCGGCCATGCCATTGAAAGGTATTTCAACTACTCGACCTACACCCACGGCGAAGGCGTTGCCATCGGCATGTGCCTTCTGACTGAGCAGACGGAGCGGCTGGGCATCACGGAAAAGGGAACGGCAGAACGCGTCATCCGCGCCGTCCATCATTTCTCCCTTCCGACTTCGATCGCCGTTCCCGCTCTGGAACTCATCCCGCAGATCATGCATGACAAGAAGCGGCGCGGCGGAGAAATCACCCTCGTCGTACTGGATAAGATCGGAAAAGCTCACCTTCTCAAAGTGAAGACGAGCGAGCTTGATAAATACATCGTCACAGAATAGCAGGTGCATCATGATTATCAAAATCACACCGCAGACATTGGACGGCACGATCCACGTTCCCGCGTCAAAGAGCATGACGCACAGGGAACTCATCGCCTCCGCGCTTGCCAAAGGTTCGTCGACTCTTCGGAACGTCACCATGTCCAAGGACATCGAAGCGACCATCCGCATCCTACGCCAGTTCGGCGCTGTCATCGATGTGGAAAAGGGAGAGAAGGAAACCCTTATCCATGTCACGGGCGGCCTCAAAAAGCAGGAAGGGACGATCATCGCCGATGCCGGCGAATCAGGCTCGACGCTTCGTTTCCTCATCCCGATCGGCATTTATTCAGGAAACCGCGTCCAGTGGACCGGACACGGACGCCTGTCTGAAAGACCGCTCACGCCTTACTACGACCTTTTCGATGAAAAAGGCATTGCGTACCAGGCTGAATCCGGCGGACTGCCTCTCACCGTTGAAGGAAAATGGGAAGGCGGCCTTTTCGAGCTCCCGGGAAATGTGAGTTCGCAGTTCTTCACGGGCATCCTCTTTATCCTTCCGCTCCTTGCAGGAGGCTCCGCTTTGGAAAGCACGACCGAGGTCGAATCGGAAGGCTACATCAATATGACGATCGACACGATGCGGAAGAGAAATATCGCGCTGACGCTCCGCCGGGCAGGCCATTATGAAGTCTTCGGCCCGCAGGAGTACGAAGCGGCTGACACGGCGGTAGAAGGCGACTACTCGCAGGCCGCTTTCTGGCTCGCAGCCGGGCTTTCCGGAGGAACGGTCAAGCTGACAGGGCTCACAAGAAATTCCCGTCAGGGCGACCGTGCCATCCTGGATATTTTGATCCGCATGAATGCGTTCCTAGCTTTTGAGCATGACGACATCATTGCCGTCGAGAGCCAGACAGAGGGAACGGTGATCGATGCCAGGGACTGCCCGGACCTCGTGCCCGTTCTGGCCGCGCTGGCTTCCGTCAGCAAAGGAAAGACGGAAATCGTCAATGCAGCCCGCGTCCGCCTGAAGGAATCCGACCGGCTCCATGCGATGGCCGTCGAGCTGAATAAGATCGGCGCGAAGGTGGAAGAAACAAAGGACGGCCTTATCATCGAAGGCGTGCCGGCCCTTACCGGCGGCACCGTTTCCTCCTGGAACGACCACCGCATCGCCATGGCGCTTGCTGCCATCTCGCCTCGCTGCAAAGATTCGCTCATCATTGAAGGCGCCGAAGCCGTCGCCAAGTCGTACCCGGGCTTCTGGGACGATTTTGCCTCGATTTCCCGCATTCCGCCTGAAGTCATCAAAGAATAAGGAGGGCTCATGGGAAATACATTCGGAAACACGCTTCATCTCACTATCTTCGGCGAATCCCACGGGACCGCCATCGGCTGCGTCATCGACGGCCTTCCTGCCGGGATAGCCATCGACTGGGACAAGGTCTCCTTTGAAATGCGCCGCCGCGCGCCGGGTTCTTCCCCTCTGGCAACGCCAAGGAAGGAAAAGGATGAATTTGAAATCCTTTCCGGTTACTTTGACGGCCACACGGAAGGGGATTCCCTTGCCATGCAGATCAGAAACGGCGACCAGCACTCGAAAGACTACAGCCGTCTCAAAGATGCCATGCGCCCGGGTCATGCCGACTACACGGGCCATGTGAAATATGACGGATACAACGATTACAGGGGAGGCGGCCACTTCTCCGGACGCATCACCGCGCCCCTCACCTTTGCCGGAGCCATTGCGAAGCAGATCCTTGCCAAAGAAGGCATCGTGATCGGAGCCCATGCGCTTTCCGTCGCAGGCATCATGGATTTCCCCTTCGACCCGCTGGGAGAAGAACCGGATCTCTTTGAGAAACTTTCCTCCATGCGCCTTCCCGTCATTGACGGCGAGCAGGGGGCAGCGATGGAAGAAGCTATCCTTGCTGCGCAGAAGGAAGGGGACTCCGTAGGCGGGCAGATCGAATGCATGGCACTTGGACTTCCTGTCGGCATGGGCGAACCCTTCTTTGATTCCCTCGAAAGCGAAATGGCGCACATGGCATTTTCCATTCCGGCCGTGAAATCCATTTCCTTTGGCGACGGAGAAACGCTCGCCGGCATGAGAGGCTCGGAAGCAAACGATCCCATGCGCTATGAAAACGGTAAAGTGAAGACAATCACGAACCATAATGGTGGCGTCCTCGGCGGTATTTCCAACGGGAACCCGCTCCGCTTCACCGTCACGATCAAGCCGACGGCCTCCATCGGAAAAAGGCAGGAGACGGTCGATATTTCCAAGAAGGAAGACACGATGCTGTCGATCGGCGGACGCCATGACCCCTGCATCGTCACGCGTGCCATTCCCGTTGTCGAGAATGCCGCTGCCTTCGTCCTGCTGGACCTGCTTCTCACGGGAAGGAGGTACCACTATGGCCGATGAAATGAAAAAACTCCGCGTCGGATGCTACGGCGCGAAGGGCTCTTACACGTATGAAGCCATGGAGCGCCAGTTCGGCGAAAGAGAGAGGGAAGAGCACTACTACCCGCTCTTTGAGGATGTCCTCAAAGCTGTCTCCGAAGGCGCCATCGACTACGGCGTCGTTCCTATCGAGAACTCCTCGACCGGCGGCATCACTGAAGTCTATGACCTCATCATGAAGTATGACTGCGCCGTCGTCGGCGAGCAGCTGATCAAGATCGAGCACAACCTTTTGGGCGTGCCGGGCGCGACGATCGAGGATATCGACACCGTCTACTCGCACCCGCAGGGCTTTGCCCAGTGCCGTCCCTTCTTCAATGAGCACAGGGACTGGACGCTGAAGCCGTATTTCTCGACCTCAAGGAGTGCCGAGAAGGTTGCAGAGGACGGGAAGAAGAACCAGGCGGCCGTTGCAGGAAGGGCTGCTGCCAAGCTGTACGGCCTTTCCATCCTGAAGGAAAATATTTTCTTCAACGACAGCAACTGCACCCGCTTCTTCGTCATCGGACCGCACATGGAAATCACGGAGAAGTCCGACAAGATCACCCTCGTCATTGCCGTACGCCACGAGCCGGGCGCCCTTTACCACGTCCTAGGCTACTTCTTCTACGGCGGCATGAACATGACACACCTCGAATCCCGTCCCATGGCAGGGCGGCCCTTCGAATATTTCTTCCACATCGACGTCACCGGCCGGCTCATGGACCCGTCCAACCAGCACACGCTGAAGGGCCTCGAATCGATGTGCACCTATTTCAAAATACTGGGAAACTATCCTTCCTGTATCAGTGAAGAGGAAAGAAAGGAGCAGCGATGAAACTTGGGCTTATCGGAGAAAAGCTGGGACACAGCCTTTCCCCTGAAATACATCAGAAAATTTTTGAAAAACTGGGCATTTGCGGCACCTACAACCTGCTTCCTATCGCCAGGATGAATCTGAAGGATACCGTCGAAACCCTCCTTGAAAGCATGGACGGCTTCAATGTCACCATCCCTTACAAGACAGACATCATGCCCTTCCTGGATGAAATATCCCCCGAAGCCAGGACCATCGGCGCCGTCAATACCGTCGCTGTCCGTGACGGCAAACGGTACGGCTACAACACTGACTATGATGGATTTGCGAGGACGCTCGACAAGATCGCGGCCGATGTCAAAGGCGAGAAAGTCTTCGTCATGGGCCATGGCGGAGCCTCCCGCGCCGTCGTCCAGTGCCTCCACGACAGAGGCGCAGGCGCTATTCTCTTCGTCAGCCGCTGCCCTGAAGCCGTTGATGAATCCTTCCAGGAATTTGCGGAAAAGAGAGACTGCCTCATCATCGACTACAGCATCCTCAACCAGGAAGACGGCTACCTCCTCGTCAATGCCACTCCCGTAGGCATGTACCCGAAAGCAGGCTTTTCCCCCGTGCCTGCCGAGGTCGCTGAACGCTTCGACAAGGTCATCGACCTCATCTACAACCCCTCCGAGACAAAACTCCTCTCCGATGCCATGAATGCCGATAAATCAAACGGCCTCTACATGCTCGTCATGCAGGCCGTCCGCGCCGAAGAAATATGGCTCGGCCACGACATCCCTGAATTCGTCGCCATGGAAATCGTCGAAGAAATGAAGCAGCTCCAGGAAGAACGCGTCGAAGCAGAAAGAGCGAAAGAAAAGAAGGCAGGCCTATGAGGAACATCATCCTGATCGGCATGCCCGGAAGCGGCAAGACCACCTTCGGCAAAGCCATCGCCGAAAGACTCGGCCGCCCCTTCATCGATGCCGACGATTACCTCGAAGAAAAAGAAGGAAGAACCATCGCCTCCCTCTTCGCCATTTCCGAAGACGCCTTCCGCGATGCCGAAGAAAGAACCATCCGTGACCTTTCCGAAAAGGAAAACCTCGTCATAGCCACCGGAGGCGGCGTCATCAAAAGACGTGCCAGCATAGAAAACCTCAAGAAAAATGGCCACATCTTCTTCCTTGACCGCGACGCCAAAGATATTGCCAGCGACGTAGAAGTAGAAAAACGCCCGCTCCTCAAAGACGGCCCCCAGAAAGTCTACGACCTCTATCAGGAACGAATCACCCTCTACCGGAACGCCGCCGACACCATCATAGGAAACCATGGAACCGAAGAAGAAGTCCTCGAAAAGATCCTTGCAATCATTGAAGGACTGTAAAAAAGAATATAAAAGTAAAAGAGCCATGAAAATGAACATTCATCTTCATGACTCTTTTTTGGCTCTTCACGGAAATTTGGGGGATAAATAATTTTTAGGTAAAGAATGGAATCGGATAAGGGTAAAGAAATAATCCATGTT
>OFMM01001383.1_pt1 | contig 11683 bp, 10 predicted proteins | sample 1541811 | NCBI WGS metagenome assembly OFMM01 (sample SAMN04209246, study PRJEB22552) | human gut metagenome | biome: gut; material: feces | host: Homo sapiens | place: USA: Oklahoma
GTCACTATGGATTCCTTTTTTTCAGGTGTCCAACTTCATTTTACAATCGACCAAACGAAAATGTTCAGGTTCACTGTGAAATTCCATTTTTAGATAAAAACGGCAGAAAAATATGCAATGCGATAGGGTTTGCTGATGTTGTTAACGATGAAACCGTTTATGAACTTAAATTCGTTTCAGAACTTAAGCATACACATTTTCTGCAATGTGCCTGCTATATGATAGCTTTAAATTTGGATAAAGGTATTCTATGGAACACTCGAAACAACAAGGCATACGTCATAAAAATACTTGATCGAAATACGTTTTTGACTTCGGTAATTCGCACCATAACCAAAGGCCATATATGCGAATATCATAAGACCAAATTCGCCGTTATCGATACGGAAACTAATTTTGACGGCGAAGCCATGTCTATAGGTATCGTCATCGCAGATACTCAAACATATCAACCCGTTGATGCTAAATACTACGTTCTGAACCCCGAATACAAAACAGGTGGTATGTTTTCACACGCCTTGCAAATAGAGGAAAATGCTCCAAATATGATTGATACCCGAGAGGTTATATTGTTAAATATCAAAAGCTTATTGAAAAAACATAATGTGAAGTCGATTTTTGCCTATAACGCCTCTTTTGATTACAAGCTTTTGCCCGAATTGTTACAGTATGATTGGTATGACATCATGAAATTGGCAGCTTACAAACAGTACAATTCTAAAATTACAGGTACCATGGACTGCTATTCCACAGGAAAACTAAAGCGTAATGCTGGCGTCGAAAGCATAATGAAACTTCTCACCGGTGACTGTTCTTACCACGAAAAGCATAACGCCGTTTACGACGCAGTGGATGAGCTGAAAATCATGAAACATCTTGGACGAAAGTTTGAAGATTATAGCAAAGCAACATATAGGCCAAAAACCGTTTCCAAACAAAGCGCTTCCAGTATAAATTCAAACCGTTACAAAAAAACTGCGACAGTTGAAAACAGTTCAAACATTCTATATCATGTCGGTGATAAAGTTGAACACGCTGCCTTTGGTACAGGTATCATTCTTTCCATCCAACCAATTGGAAATGACAATCTGCTCGAAATTGAATTTAGTCGTGTAGGCACAAAAAAACTTTTCGCCAAATTTGCAAGATTGGAAAGACAAGCAACAGCTGAAAGTAATCCTACCTTACACAAGAACATAACTCCACAACTGGTAGATGAACAAATTAGCTGCCCTATTCCTGAAAAGAGCATTGATACCCATAAAAAGAAAAGTCTGTTCGAGCAAATTTCCAAAAAAGTCTTCAAATCAAAATCCTAACTCTCTCCCGCGATATCTGCCAAATATCGTGGGATTTTTTCTACCCCCACCCCCACCTGTCGCTTTTCCGCTCACCTTTCCTATTCTTCAAATTAAATATATTTACATTGTACTTTTCCCGTGCTATGATGGTCTTAACAAAGACGAAAAGGTGATTTTATGGCGAAAAAGCTGGCACATATAAGTGAAGATCATTCCCGCGAGCAAACCGTATACGAACACCTCACCGGCACGGCAGAGCTTGCAAAGCAGTTTGCCGCCGCATTCGGCGCGGAGGAAGACGGCTATCTGCTCGGTTTACTGCACGACATCGGCAAGTACAGCGATGCCTTTCAGCATCGATTAGACGGCGGCGTGCGCGTAGACCACTCCACGGCCGGCGCAAAAGAAGCTTGCGCGCACGGTGTCGGGTATCTGGCGCTCGCCATCGCAGGCCATCACGGCGGCATACCGAATTTCGGCTCCCGCGCCGATACCAAAAACGACGCTACCCTCTCGGGCCGCTTAAAACGCGACCTCGAACCGTACGACGATTGGAAAACCGAAGTCACTCTGCCGCCGGTCAAGCCCTTTAACATGCGAGAATTCAACACCGGGTTTCGGCTCTCGTTTTATATCCGCATGCTGTTTTCTTGCCTTGTTGATGCCGATTTCATCGACACCGAAACCTTTATGGACGGCGCACTTGCCCCGCGCGGCAACTACGATGCGCTCCCTGCGCTGCTCGACCGCTTGGAAACGTACATCGCACCGTGGTATCCGCCCAAAACCGAGCTCAACCGAAAGCGCTGCGCCATTTTGGATGCGTGCAAGGCCTCCGGCAGCACCGCCGCACCGGGTGTTTATACGCTTACCGTGCCGACGGGTGGCGGAAAAACGACCGCTGCCATGGCATTTGCGCTGACCGCTGCCGTGCAAAACTGCATGAGCCGCGTCATCTACGCCGCGCCGTACACGTCCATCATCGACCAAAACGCCGATACGTTTGAAAAAATCTTCGGCACGGAAAACGTCATCGAGCACCACAGCAGCGCGGAATATCTCTTTTCCGAAAGCCCGAACCCCGCAGAGTACCGCAAAATGCTGGCCGCAGAAAACTGGGACGCCCCCGTCATCGCCACGACCACCGTGCAGCTGTTTGAGTCCCTGTTTGCGAGCAAACCCGCCCGCTGCCGCAAGCTGCACAACCTCGCCAACAGCGTGCTCATCTTAGACGAAGTGCAGACGCTGCCCATGCCGTATCTAAAGCCGTTCACGGCGGCGCTTGCCGAGCTTGCCCGAAAGTACGGCGTCATCGTCGTCCTGTGCACCGCCACGCAGCCCGCGTTAGACGGTGTTTTTGCCGATTTGAAAATCGACCTGCCGATCAACGAGATCTGTCCCAATGTCCCTGAAAATTTCGAGACCTTCCGCCGCACGAAAATCGCGCAGCACACATTTGACAGCACAGAATCGCTCACCGCCGAGCTCACCACACTGCCGCAGGTGCTTTGCATCGTCAACCGCATCGCGGACGCACAGAAAATCTATCAGGCACTGCCGGAAGACGGCGCGTACTGCCTCACCACACATCTGTGCCCCGCCCACCGCAAAGCGCGCATTAAGGAAATTCGCGAACGCCTAAAAATCGGCCTGCCCTGCCGCGTCGTTTCCACCTCGCTCATCGAAGCCGGTGTCGATGTGGATTTCCCGCGCGTCTACCGCGAAGAAGCCGGGCTTGATTCCGTCCTGCAAGCCGCCGGCCGCTGCAATCGCGAGGGCAAGCGCCCGTTAGATGAAAGCCTCGTGACCGTCTTCACCGTTCAAAACACCACCCCGCCGCCCTACATGCGCCAGCCCGCCGCAGCCATGAAGAACATTTCAAAACGCATGGAGGACATCACTTCGTTAGCTGCAATCCGCGCGTATTTTGAGTTCTATCGCGATTTGTACGGCAAAGAAGATCTCGACCGTGAGAAGATTCTCATAGCGTTCGAAAACGAGATGCTCCCGTTCGCCTCTGTTGCGGAAAAGGTACGGGTCATTGAAAACTGCACCACGCCCGTGTATATCCCGATCGACCAAGGCGAAGCCCTCGTCGAGCGGCTGTATCGCGGCGAACGCAGCCGCACCCTGTTCAGAAAGCTCGGGCAGTACAGCGTGAACGTCTACCCACAGCAGCTCGCTGCCCTGCGCGAAGCCGGCGCCGTGCAGAGCATCGACGGCGGCGCGCTCTATGTCCTCGCCGATCCCCGCCGCTACGACAGTGCCCTCGGCCTCACCCTCGACCAAACCGAAACCGCTCTGTTTATATAAAATAGAAAAGCCGGTAAGGCAAACCTTACCGACCTCTCTATACAAATAAAACGTAGTTGTTTCTACCCACAGTTCAAGTTTGAACCGACCTTACTCTCCTATTATACGGTTCTTTTCAAAATTTGCAAGAAAAACTCAACTTAACCTATTGACAATTATTTTTCCTCGCATTATAATCAAATTAACAAATAAAACTTAGTTGAATTTTGAAAGGAGTTGATCTTATTGATTCAGTTGGAAGTCTGGGGTCCGTATGCGTTATTCACACGCGGAGAGATGAAAGTCGAGCGTGTAAGCTACGATGTCCCCACCCCGTCCGCCGCGCGCGGTATAGTTGAAAGTCTGTATTATCACCCCGGAATACGCTGGCATATCCGCCGCATCTACGTTTTGAACCCCATCGAGTTCACCACCATTCGGCGCAACGAGGTAAAAAGCAAAATTCTCGGGGGCACCGCCATGCGCATCGCGCAAGGCAAAGAAGATGAGCCGTACCTCGTCACGACAAAACAAATTGTCCAGCGTGCCTCCATGGTGCTGACAAATGTCCACTATATCATCGAAGCGGAGTTCGAGATGCTGCCGGAAAAAGCCGCACCCGGCGATAATCCCGGCAAGTTTCAGGACATCGTCACGCGCCGCATGAGAAAAGGCCAGTGCTTTTCCACCCCGTACTTCGGCTGCCGCGAGTTTCCCGCACACTTCAAGCAGTGGGAGGGTGGTCCGATCCCGACGATTGACGAGACGCGCGACCTCGGCTTTATGCTGTACGATTTCGATTATTCCGACCCACAAAATATCACGCCCCTGTATTTCCGTGCCAAAATGGAGCACGGTGTCATTCAGGTGGCCGGCTGCGAGGTGTTCAGATGATCCTGCAAGCCTTAGTTCAGTATTACGAAGCGCTCCTTGCCCGCGGTGAGATTGACCGCCCGGGTTGGAGCAAAGTCAATGTCAGCTGGCGTCTGGACCTAAACCCGGACGGTTCCCTTTTCGATGTTTCTCCCCTCCAAAAGCCCTCTCCAAACGGTAAAAAGATGCTGCCGCAGCAGCTCGCCGTGCCCGCACAGGTCAAGCGTTCTTCCGGTGTTGCGGCAAATTTTCTGTGTGATACGTCTTCCTACCTGCTCGGCGTGGACGACAAAGGTAAGCCCGAGCGCACCAAAGCCTGCTTTGAAGCGAGCCGAGAAAAGCATCTGGAAATTTTGAAAGATACCCCCGGTGAAGCCGCCGCAGCCGTCCGTGCGTTTTTCGATACATGGAATCCCTCCTCTGCCGTCGAGCACCCTGCTTTGCAGCCCTATCTTTCGGAAATTTATAAGGGCGGCAATCTGATCTTTTATTATAACAATAAGCCCGCGGCAAACGACTCTGACATCGCCGCCGCGTGGCAGCAGGCCTATGATTCTGCTTCAGACTCCGACACGCCCACTCGGTGCAGTGTCACCGGCAAGCTCGCCCCCGCCGCGCGTCTGCACGGCAACATTCAAGGCGTGCGCGGCGCACAAAGCTCCGGCGCATCGCTCGTTTCGTTCAACGCCGATGCCTTCTGCTCCTACGGGCACGAGCAGGGCGAGAACGCTCCCGTCAGCACCTACGCTATGACCGCCTACACGCAGGCGCTAAACTACCTGCTGCGCAGTGATAATGTCCGCCGCATCGGCGACGTCACCGTCGTATATTGGGTGGAGAATGCCGATCCTGCCATCGCCGCATTTGCGGGAGCTATGCTTTTCGGTCCGCAGGAGCAGTCCGATTGGAGCGAAAACGACATTTTAGGCGCAATTCAAAAACTTGTATCCGGCAGAACAGCCGACCTACAGGACATGCACCTCAGCCCCGATACACACTTTTACATTCTGGGGCTCGCTCCGAACGCCGCGCGTCTTTCCGTTCGCTTTTTCTGGCAGGATACCTTCACAAAGCTCGCCAAAAACGTGAACGCCCATTACGAGCGTTTGGAGATCACCCACCCGGCCAATGAAGAATTCGACACGCTTTGGCCCTACACCCTCGCGCGCTCTGCCGTCCGCTTTTCCAAAGACTGGAAAAAAGCCGATGAAGAGCTGCAAAAATCCTTCCCGCGCCTTTCCGGCGACCTGCTCACTTCCATCCTAAACAATACGCGCTACCCCGCCACTTTACTAAACGGCACCGTGCAGCGCATCCGCGCCGAGCACGATGTCACCTGGGCGCGCGCGTCCGTCATAAAAGCTTATTATTCTAAAAACGAAGACCCGCTTTGTCCAAAGGAGGTTTTGACCGTGTCCGTAAACAAAGAAAGCACCAATATCCCCTATAATCTCGGCCGCCTGTTCGCCGTTTTGGAACGCACGCAGAAAGCCGCAAATCCCAACATCAACACCACCATCAAAGACCGCTTTTTCAACTCCGCTTCCGCTACGCCGAGTCTTGTGTTCCCCACGCTCATCAATCTGGCGCAGAAACACCTCGCAAAGCTCAATGAGGGCCAGCGGATTGCACTGGATAAATCCATCGGCGAACTTTCGGACAAGCTCGGCGAAACCTTTCCAAAGCAGCTTATGCTCGCAGAACAGGGCGCATTCCAGCTCGGCTACTACCAGCAGCGTCAGGAATATTTTAAGAAAAAGACAGACACCACCGAACAGAAAGAGGAGGCATAACCATGCGTGAACCCATTCAAAACCGCTACGATTTCGTGATCTTATTCGATGTGGAAAACGGCAACCCCAACGGCGACCCCGATGCCGGCAACATGCCGCGCGTAGACCCGGAAACCGGCAACGGCATTATAACCGATGTGTGCTTAAAGCGCAAGATCCGCAACTATGTGCAGGACGTCAAAGAAGATGCGTCCGGCTGGCGCATTTACATTAAGGATCAGGTGCCGCTCAACCGCAGCGACCTCGAAGCCGGCGAAGCGCTCGGCATCGGCGAAGAGCTTGCTGAGATTCAAAAAGGCAAGGACGCCAAAAAGATTGTGACAAAGCTCCGCAGCAATGACCCGGATATCGACCTCAAGCTCCGTGACTTCATGTGCAGCGAGTTTTTCGACATCCGCACATTCGGCGCAGTCATGACAACATTCGTAAAGGGCGCTTTAAACTGCGGTCAGGTACGCGGCCCGGTGCAGCTCGGCTTTGCTCGCTCCATTGACCCCATCGTGCCGCAGGAGGTCACCATTACCCGCACTGCCATCACCACCGAATCCGACGCCCAGAACAAAACCACCGAAATGGGCCGCAAATACGTCGTGCCCTACGGCCTTTACCGCGCAGAGGGCTTCGTTTCCGCCAACCTCGCCCGCCGCGTGACCGGCTTCTCCGAAGAAGACCTCCAAATGCTCTGGCAGGCCATTCTCAATATGTTTGAAAACGATCACAGCGCCGCCCGCGGCAAAATGGCCGTGCGCGAGCTCATCATCTTCAAGCACGCGTCCGAGCTTGGCAACGCCGCTTCCTATAAGCTGTTCGATGCCGTAACGGTTAAAAAGGTCGACGGCGTAGCCGTCCCGCGCAAATTCTCCGATTACACCGTCACCGTTTCCGAAGACCTGCCCGAAGGCGTCACCTGCGAACGTCTTTCCTAAATGGACGCGCGTGAAGACGGACTTTTAATGTCCGGCATCCAGCACTTCGCGTTCTGCCGCCGCCAGTGGGCGCTCATCCACATCGAGCAGCAGTGGCAGGAAAACGCCCGCACCGCACAGGGGCAGCTCGACCACGTCCGCTGCCACGATGAAACGTTGTCCGAAAAGCGCGACAACGTTTTCACCGTGCGCGGCATGCGCGTGTTCAGCCGTAAATTGAACCTCTCCGGCGCGTGCGACGTCGTAGAGTTTCATAAAGACAAAAACGGCATTTCTTTAGAGGGGCAGCCCGGATTTTGGCTGCCCTACCCCATCGAGTACAAGCACGGCCGCGAAAAAGAGACCGATGCCGACCGCTTGCAGCTCTGCGCCGAAGCCATGGCACTTGAAGAAATGCTCGTGTGCGATATTCCCGTGGGCGCGCTCTACTACATAGAAACGCGCCGCCGCGAGGTTGTTCCGTTCACGGAAGAACTCCGCCGCAAAACGGAAGACACCGCTGCCGAAATGAACCGCTATTTCGCCCGCGGCTACACACCAAAAGTCAAACCCGGCAAGCACTGCAACGCCTGCTCGTTAAAATCGATTTGCCTGCCGGTGCTGTGCAGCCGTGCAGACCCCGTCTCGTACCTGCGCGCCCACATTTTTGAAAGCGAGGAGGATACTCCGTGAGACAACTGCTCAACACCCTGTTCGTGCTCAGCGAAGACGCGTATCTCTCCGTAAACGGCGAAAACGTCGTCATTAGTCGCGAGCAAAAGGAAGTCGCGCGCTTCCCGCTGCACACGCTCGAGGGCATTCTCTGTTTCTCCTACGCCGGCGCAAGTCCCGCCTTGATGGGTGCCTGCGTGCAGCGCGGTGTGGACATCGCGTTTTTCTCCCCGCGCGGGCAGTTTTTGGCACGCACCGTCGGCGAAGAGCATGGCAACGTCCTCCTGCGGCAAACGCAGAATCGCGTGTCCGATGATCCCTATCAAAGCTGCCGCTACGCCCGCGGGTTCATCCTCGGCAAGGTCTATAACGCTCGCTGGGTCTTAGAGCGCGCCACGCGTGACCACCCCCAGCGCGTACCCGTGGAAGCGCTTAAAACAGCCGCCGCACAAATGGCACAGTCTTTGCCGCTCATCGCCTCCTGCGAAGACCCCGCGCAGCTGCTCGGCTTAGAGGGCGAAGCCGCAAAGCTGTATTTTGGTGTGTTTAACCACCTCGTTTTGCAGCAACAAAGCGACTTCCGTTTTACTTCGCGCAGCCGCCGGCCGCCGCTTGATAGCATCAATGCGCTTCTGTCGTTCGCCTATACACTCCTCACGCGCGACTGCACCGCCGCGCTCGAAAGTGCCGGACTCGACCCGTACATCGGCTTCATGCACCGCCCAAGACCCGGTCGCCGCAGTCTCGCACTCGACCTCATGGAGGAGCTGCGCGCCGTGTATGCCGACCGCTTTGTGCTCTCCTGCGTGAACCGCAAGATCATCACCGCAAAGCACCTGCAAAAGCAAGAAAGCGGTGCCGTGCTTTTAACGGACGACGGCCGCCGCGCATTTCTCGGCGCATGGCAAAGCAAAAAGCAGGAGCAGATCACGCACCCGTTTTTAAAAGAGAAGATTCCGTGGGGACTTGTGCCCTACGTGCAGGCGCTCCTGCTCGCCCGCACTCTGCGCGGCGATCTGGAAGCGTATCCGCCGTTTTTCTGGAAGTGAGGTCAAAATGCTGGTCCTAATTACCTACGACGTCAACACGGAGACCGCCGCCGGGAAAAAGCGTCTCCGCAAAGTCGCTAAAAAGTGCGTAGACCACGGGCAGCGCGTACAAAACTCCGTTTTCGAGTGCTTGCTGACCGCCGCGCAGTATGTTACACTGAAGGCAGAGCTCACCGCGCTCATCGAGCCCGAAACGGACAGCCTGCGGTTTTACCGCCTCGGCAATCAATATAAGCAAAACGTAGAGCATGTCGGCGTACAGCCCGCCTACGCACAGGATTCCGTCCTGCTCATCTGATTACCCGCAGTGCGAAGCCAAAGCGCACACGCTTTTCCCGCTTCCTTCGCACCAAATCAAAACCCAAAATTTGTCCTTTTTAAAACGCCACCGGCAAATTTTCTCTTTCCGCGTCTTAAAGAGGCAAATTCTTCTCCCTTTTGCGCAAAAACAGACGAAAACTTTGTCTGTTTTTGCTGTCGCCCTCCACCCGGAGGGCGTGGATAGAAATTAAGTACACTACAACAAATAAAGAGGATGATATGTCGCCCTCCACCCGGAGGGCGTGGATAGAAATACCGACAACATGGGCGGCGTTGAAGGCGATATGAGTCGCCCTCCACCCGGAGGGCGTGGATAGAAATAATGACGACGCGGAGCGCTACCGCAACGCATACGGTCGCCCTCCACCCGGAGGGCGTGGATAGAAATGGATCGAAGATCAACACGAATGCGAATTTGAAGTACGGGTCGCCCTCCACCCGGAGGGCGTGGATAGAAATCGCAGTTGATAACCAGCTTGATCGACGGTTTGCGTCGCCCTCCACCCGGAGGGCGTGGATAGAAATGATGATCTCGACGGCGTAACGTCTACGGGCATTTGTCGCCCTCCACCCGGAGGGCGTGGATAGAAATGTGGATCGGCAAGCGCATTTTGACAACGCAGATCGTCGCCCTCCACCCGGAGGGCGTGGATAGAAATGTCGAGTGTTTCGCCGTCAAGCTCCTCCATGTCCTGTGTCGCCCTCCACCCGGAGGGCGTGGATAGAAATCTCCTGCGCCCGGGAGCCGTAGGTGTCAATGGCCTGGTCGCCCTCCACCCGGAGGGCGTGGATAGAAATGACACCGTGACCGCGCTGCTCGGAAAGGGCTACAGTCGCCCTCCACCCGGAGGGCGTGGATAGAAATTTGGCCTCCTCGCCATCAAAGGGGAAGCACACAGGTCGCCCTCCACCCGGAGGGCGTGGATAGAAATGAGCTGCTGCTGTACCCCAAGCTGCCGCCCTCCGGGTCGCCCTCCACCCGGAGGGCGTGGATAGAAATTCCGCAATCCGTGCCCGGTTGCGGAAAACGTACTGTCGCCCTCCACCCGGAGGGCGTGGATAGAAATGCGCTGGTGTAGTGCGTGCTGCCCGTGAAGTTCAGTCGCCCTCCACCCGGAGGGCGTGGATAGAAATGCTCTCGTTGTTGGGAAGTGCGTCAAACTCCTCGGTCGCCCTCCACCCGGAGGGCGTGGATAGAAATCTCCTCTCTGACTGAGCCGTGCCGCCTGTAAATGTCGCCCTCCACCCGGAGGGCGTGGATAGAAATCTGCTGGGCCTTTTCCAGCTCCCGCATGGCCTCCGGTCGCCCTCCACCCGGAGGGCGTGGATAGAAATTGCTCCGCGCTGTTCGCGTAGCTGCGCGAGCCGGTCGCCCTCCACCCGGAGGGCGTGGATAGAAATTTGCCCGGCGTGAATGTGGCCGTGTAGCTGCCCGCAGTCGCCCTCCACCCGGAGGGCGTGGATAGAAATTACGCCGGGGAGAACCGCCTCCGGGCGATGGGCGAGTCGCCCTCCACCCGGAGGGCGTGGATAGAAATTCCTCTGCCGTCGCCCACTCAAGGTTGCTTGCGGTCGCCCTCCACCCGGAGGGCGTGGATAGAAATGTCTACGAGAAGCAGCAGAAAATGAGGATAGGAGGTCGCCCTCCACCCGGAGGGCGTGGATAGAAATTACGGGCTGCCCGGTCTGAATGGTCTCGGTAATGCTGTCGCCCTCCACCCGGAGGGCGTGGATAGAAATCAGCTCCTCGTCGTCATTGACTGCGCTCGCCAGGTCGCCCTCCACCCGGAGGGCGTGGATAGAAATTCCGCGTTGTATGTCAACCACATCTGGTACTTAATACGTCGCCCTCCACCCGGAGGGCGTGGATAGAAATTCGCTGAGTGCTATCCCCATCTCCTCCGCCATCTTGTCGCCCTCCACCCGGAGGGCGTGGATAGAAATTACAAGAAGCGGCAGGGGCAGGACACCATGAAAACCGGTCGCCCTCCACCCGGAGGGCGTGGATAGAAATACACCTCATCTTCGGTATTGGGCTTGTCTCCACGTCGCCCTCCACCCGGAGGGCGTGGATAGAAATCGGTTGCCAGTTGTCCGGCGCTCTGTGCAGCCGGATGTCGCCCTCCACCCGGAGGGCGTGGATAGAAATCCATAAAGTAAAGGACTAAGGAGGCGAGGCTATGGCGTCGCCCTCCACCCGGAGGGCGTGGATAGAAATACTGCCTCGGCGTCGTAGTAGTAGCGTGAGCTTTGTCGCCCTCCACCCGGAGGGCGTGGATAGAAATTTTGACACGGAAACGACCGGCCTCGACGCCAAAAGGTCGCCCTCCACCCGGAGGGCGTGGATAGAAATGATCTGGCCGTGCCGGTGCCGAGTAAAAAGAAGGGTCGCCCTCCACCCGGAGGGCGTGGATAGAAATACCACAGCCTGCAAATAAAAAGTCAAGGCTAAAATGAAAGAACTTTGAAAATTTTAT
>OFMM01001398.1_pt1 | contig 11600 bp, 6 predicted proteins | sample 1541811 | NCBI WGS metagenome assembly OFMM01 (sample SAMN04209246, study PRJEB22552) | human gut metagenome | biome: gut; material: feces | host: Homo sapiens | place: USA: Oklahoma
GACCGCCGCTTTTTGCTATCTACCGACTGACGCCGCGGGGACAGGCCCCATGCGCCAAGGGATTAACTAGAGCTCGCAGGCAATCTTGTAGCCGTCGCCGATGGCGTCGCGGATGTTGCCGCACTTGTTGGCATCGCCCAACACGTGGGTGGTAACGCCGGCTGCAGCAAGGTCGTCGGCCAACTTGGTATTGGGACGATAGCCCATGGCAAGTACCAGCGTATCGGCATCGGCGATGGTGTGGATCTCGCCGTCCTTTTCGTAGCTGATGGCATCCTCGGTAATCTCGGTCACCTTGGCCTCGGTCAGCACGTGAACGCCCTTGGAGAGCATGCGCGTGATGAGCACCGCGCGACCGGCGCCGCCCTCGTTGGCGGCGAGCGTCTTGGTCATCTCGATGACGGTGACATCGCGATTGGCCGGCGACAGGTCGTTGACCAGCGGGGCCAGGTAATCGGCCGTCTCGCAGCCGACGGTGCCGCCGCCCACGATGACAATCTTCTTGCCCGGGAAAGCCTTGCCGCCCAATAGGTCGTCAGCCGTCATGACCTGCTTAAATCCCTGCATGAAGGCCGGGGCGATGGGCTCGGCGCCATAGGCCAGGACGACCTCGTAGCCGGCGTAGTCACGCTGAATGTCCTCGGCAGTAAGCTCGGTGCCAAATACGCACTTCACGCCGACCTCGGCCAGGCGACGGTACTGATACTTGATCACGCGGGTGAGTTCCTGCTTTGCCGGCGGAACGGCCGCGATGCGCATCTCGCCACCCGGCTCGTCCTGTTTGTCCACGAGCACCACGTTATGACCGCGCTTGGCGGCAATGTAGGCTGCCTCCATGCCCGCAGGACCAGCGCCCACAACCAGTACGTTCTTGGCCTCGGCGGCAGGCTCGTAACCGGCCTCGTCGCGCTCAACATCGGGGTTGACGGTGCAGGAGATGCGCTTGCCAAACATAATGCCGTTCAGGCAGCGCAGGCAGCCAATGCAGGGGCGGATATCGTCGGCGTTGCCGGCAGCGGCCTTATTGCAGAACTCGGCATCGCACAGATTGGCGCGGCCCATCATGCAGATGTCGGCAGCGCCGTCCTCGATCAGCTCCTCGGCGATCCAGGCCTCGTTAATGCGACCGACGGTGGCGACGGGAATGTTGACGTGCTTTTTGATCTCGCGCGAGCAGGCGGCATGCGAGGCCTGCTGGGTACCGGCGGCGGGAATTGCGGAGCCGCGCTTGATGGTGGTACCACCCGACACATGAATCATGTCGACGCCGGCCTTCTCCAGGCGACGCGAGACGTAGATCATGTCGTTGAGGGTCAGGCCGCCATCGGTGTACTCATCGCCCGAAATGCGGACGTCGATGATAAAGTCCTTGCCGCAGCGCTCACGAATCTCGGCGATGACCTCGAGCAGGAAGCGCATGCGAGCGTCGAGCGAGCCGCCGTACTCGTCGGTACGCTTGTTGTAGAGCGGGGTCAAAAAGCCGCCGAGCATGCCGTGGGCGTGCGCCGCATGGACCTCGACGCCATCGACGCCAGCCTTTTGCATGCGCACGGCGGCGTCGCCAAACTGGTGTGTGAGCTCGTGGATCTCGTCGACCGTGATAGGACGCGGCGCCTCGCGGGCGTAGGACGGGCCCACGAAGGACGGAGCGATCAGGCGCGGCGTGCCCGGAATGTTAAAGGCCATGTAGGCGGGGTGGAAGAGCTGCGGCATGATTTTGCAACCGTACTCGTGGACGGCCGCGGCGAGCTTTTCCCAGCCAGGAATAAACGTGTCGTCGTAGCAGCACATGTCACCCGGCAGATAGGTATAGGTGGGCTCGACCGTCACGACTTCGGTGATGATCAGGCCCACGCCGCCCTTGGCGCGGGCACGGTAATGATCGACCAAATCGTCGGTCACATAGCCATGATCGGCCAGGTTGGTGGACACCGGCGGCATAAAGACGCGGTTCTTGACCTCGGTCGTACCGACCTTGATCGGGCTAAAGAGCATCGGATAGGCGGAGGACTCCATACAGGGTTCCTTTCGTTTGAGCCGCTGGGCGGCAGTTGCTAACGTACCTATCGTATCAGTATCCGCCGCAATCGCACTCGCTCGCACTCCCCACCTTCAATCCCGACCCTCACAAAAAAGTTGCGGTGGAATACGGAGTAGATGAGGCTTTTGACAGGCAAAACAGTCCGTATTTCACCGCAACTGATGGGCGGGGTGGAATTGAGGGCTCAGATAGTCAGTCACGCCCTCATCCGCCACTCCCTCACCTACAGCGCGCCGTCCAGCATAAGGTTCACCTTGAGCACGTTGACCGTGGGCTCGCCGAAGACGCCCAGGAATCGGCCTTTGGTGCACTGGGCGATGATCTCGCGCACCTCACCTTCGCTCTTGCCCGTGGCCTTGGCAAGGCGCGGGACCTGGTACTCGGCGGCATCCGGAGAGATCTCCGGGTCGAGGCCGGACCCCGAACACGTCACCAGGTCGACGGGCACAGCGTCCATATCGGCATCGGGATTGGCGGCGCGAATCTTCTTCACGCGCGTATCCATCAGCTGCCGATACTCCTCACTCGCCGGGGACAGGTTGGACGGGGCACCATACGCCATGAGCTCGCCGTCTTCGCCTTCGACAATTGACACGTTCTGGATACGACCCCACATGTGGGCTTCGTCATCGAAGTTCTGGCCGATGAGTTCGGAACCCACAACCTTGTCGTCGACCGTAATAAGCGATCCGTTCGCCTGGTACGGAAACGCAAGCTGCGCGACGCCGGTCACCACAAGCGTGTATCCCAGGCCGCAGACGATGGTAAACAGCGCGAACACGCCGAGTGCGCGCGATGCGATACCTTTGAACATACATACCTCCGTCTACATCATGCCAATGCCGAACAAGGCCAGCAGCATGTCGATAATCTTGATGAATACGAACGGCGCCACGATACCGCCCAGACCCCACACCAGCAGGTTGTGGGTCAGCAGCTGGCCGGACGAAAGCTCGCGGTACTTCACGCCTTTCAGGGCGGCAGGAATCAGCGCGACGATGACCAGCGCGTTGTAGATAATGGCGGACAGCACGGCAGTCAACGGGCTGGTGAGCCCCAGGATGTTGAGGGCGTCCAACCCGGGGTAGATCGGCGAGAATAGCGCCGGGATGATGGCGAAATACTTGGCGACGTCGTTGGCAACCGAGAAGGTCGTGAGCGAGCCGCGGGTCATGAGCAGTTGCTTGCCGATACGCACGATATCGATGAGCTTGGTGGGGCTGGAGTCGAGGTCGACCATGTTGCCGGCCTCCTTGGCAGCCTGGGTTCCCGTGTTCATGGCCACGGCGACGTCGGCCTGAGCCAGAGCGGGCGCGTCGTTGGTGCCGTCGCCGGTCATCGCGACCAGATGGCCCTCACGCTGGAACGCGCGGATCTTATCGAGCTTGCCCTCGGGCGTCGCTTCGGCCAGGAAGTCGTCCACACCGGCCTCGGCGGCGATGGCGGCGGCCGTCAGCGGATTATCACCCGTCACCATTATGGTCTTGATACCCATGCGGCGCAGATCGGCGAACTTTTCCTTCACGCCGGACTTGATGATGTCCTTAAGGTAGACGACACCCAGCACACGTCGGTCCTTTGCCACGACCAACGGAGTGCCACCCACCTTCGCAATGCGTTCGACGGCCTCGTCGCACTCCTTCGAGAACACTCCTCCGGCAGCCTCCACATAAGCGCGAACGGAATCGGCCGCACCCTTGCGAATCTCGCTGTCGGCGTAGTTCACACCGGACATGCGGGTCGCCGCGGTGAAGGGGATGAACTCCATGCCCTTATCCTCGAGTGTGCGGCCGCGCAGCCCAAACTGCTCCTTGGCGAGCACGACGATGGAGCGGCCCTCGGGGGTCTCATCCGCCAGAGAGGACAGCTGCGCGGCATCGGCGAGTTCTGCCGGATCGACACCGTCGACCGGAATGAACTCAGCGGCTTGGCGGTTGCCCAAGGTGATGGTACCGGTCTTATCGAGCATGAGGATGTCGACGTCGCCGGCGGCCTCGATGGCGCGGCCGGACATGGCCAGTACGTTGGCCTCGTTCAGTCGGCTCATGCCGGCGATGCCAATGGCGGACAGCAGCGCACCAATGGTGGTGGGCGCCAGACAGACGAGCAAGGCAACGAGCGTGGTCACAGCGGTGGGGTTCGCCATACCGTTGAGCCCTGCAGAGAAACTCGAGTAGCAGTACAGTGCGAGCGTCACGAGGATGAAGATGACGGACAGAGCAACCAGAAAGATCTCGAGCGCGACCTCGTTGGGGGTCTTCTTGCGGGCGGCGCCCTCGACCATGGCGATCATCTTATCCAGGAAGCTCTGGCCAGGCTCGCTGGAGATCTTGACGATGATCCAGTCGGATAGCACCGTGGTACCGCCGGTAACGGCAGAGCGGTCGCCGCCGGCCTCGCGGACCACGGGGGCGGACTCGCCGGTGATGGCGGACTCGTCAACGGAGGCAGCGCCCTCGATGACGTCGCCATCGCCGGGAATCTGCTCGCCGGCGCGTACGATCACCAGGTCGCCGCGCGTAAGCTCGGTGCCGGGAACGACGGTGAAGTGCTCCTTGTCCTCAACGGACTCGATGCGATGGGCCTCGACATCCTTCTTGGCCGCACGCAGGGAATCGGCCTGAGCCTTACCGCGGCCCTCGGCAAGCGCCTCGGCGAAGTTCGAGAACAGGTCGGTGAGCCACAGGATGACCGCGATGGCGACCACATAGTAGGTGGGCACACCCGCGTCCTGCACACCGAAGATGGAAGCGACGGCCAGGACGGAGGTCATGCCGGCGGAAAGCCACACCAGGAACATGACCGGGTTTTGAATCTGGACGCGAGGATCCAACTTGGCAAACGAGTCGCGGACCGCGCGGCCCATCATGTCTTTTTGCATAGCCATAAATCTGCGCCCTCCTTTACGCAATCATCTGGAAGAACTCGGCAACGGGGCCAAGCGCCAGGGCCGGGAAGAAGCTCAGGGCACCGATCAGCAGAACGATGAACACGAGCAGGAATACGAACATGCCGTTGGTGGTAGACAGGGTACCGGCGCTCTCGGCGACCTTACCTTTCTTGGCCAGCGAGCCGGCGATAGCCAGCGTACCGATGATAGGCATGAAGCGGGCGAACAGCATCTCGAGGCCGAGCATGACGTTGATCCAGGGAATGTTGCAGTTCATGCCTGCAAACGCCGAGCCGTTGTTGCCGCCGCATGAGGTGAAGGCATACAGCACCTCGGAGAAGCCGTGCGCGCCACCATTGTTGAGCTGGTCGGCAGGACCGGGCACCATGCAGGCGATGGCCGAACACACCAGAATGGCAAACGGAGTTGCCAGGCACAGGACAACTGCCCAGCGCATCTCGCCCGGCTCGATCTTCTTGCCCAGGAACTCAGGCGTGCGTCCGACCATGAGGCCGGCGATGAACACTGTGAGGATGGCGAAGCCGATCATGCCGTACAGGCCGCAGCCCACGCCGCCGAAGACGACCTCGCCCAGAGCAATCTGGAGCATCTGGACAAAACCGCCCAGCGGGGTGTAGGAGTCGTGCATGGAGTTAACCGAGCCGTTGGAAGCAGCCGTCGTGAAAGCGGACCAGGTGGAAGAGGAGGCGATACCGAAGCGGCTCTCCTTGCCCTCCATGTTGCCGCCAGCCTGGCCATCGGTCATCTCGATGTTGACCGCGCCGCCATCTGCCAGCTGCGGGGTGCCCGCATGCTCGTTGAGGGCGATGATGCCGGCGAAGATCACCAGCAGGATGAACATGGCGGCAAAGATGGCCTTGCCCTGCTTGGTGTTTTTGACGCCGATACCGAAGGTGAAGCAACAGGCGGCCGGGATCAGCAGCAGGCTGGTCATCTCGATGATGTTGGTGAAGGCACTGGGGTTCTCATACGGATGAGCGGAGTTCACTCCGAAGAAGCCTCCGCCGTTGGTGCCGGACTGCTTGATGGCGACCTGAGGAGCCGCGGGACCCTGGGGCAGGAACTGCTCGGTGACCACGCGCGCGCCCTCGACAACCTTGCCGTCGACCTTGACCGTGTCGCCCTCGATCTCGGCGCCGTCGATGACGCTCCAGCCGCCGTCTGCATTAGGCTGGACAGCGACGGGCTCTACGAGCTCAGCCTTCTGAGCCGGCTGGAAGTTGGAGATGACGCCACCGGCAGCCAGGCAGATGCCGAACACGAGGTTCAGCGGGATGAGCACATACAGGACGGTGCGGGTGAGGTCGACCCAGAAGGAACCCAGACCCTGCTCCTTGACCTGACGGAAGCCGCGGATCAGCGCGAACATGACCGCGATACCGGTGCCGGCGGAAACGAAGTTCTGCACGGTGAGACCCATGAACTGCACAAGGTAGGACAGGGTGGTCTCACCGGAGTAGGACTGCCAGTTGGTGTTGGTTATGAAGGAAGCAGCCGTATTGAACGACAGGTCCCATGACACACCCGGCAGGTGCTGGGGATTGCCTGGCAAGAAGGACTGAAGCGCCTGGAGTGCCACAAGAGTCACGAGGCCGATCCCCGAAAAGACCAGCACGCTCGCCAGATAGCGCCTACACCCCATCTGCTCTGCCGCGTCGATGCGAAGCAGACGATAGACGCCACGCTCCACAGGAGCAATCACAGGCGACAGGAACGTATGCTCACCATCCATGATATGGGCCATGAACCGACCGAGCGGAACGGCCAGGACGACGAGCACGGCAAAGTACAAGATGTACTGAATCGCAGCGTCCATAGTTTACGAATCACTCCTCATCAGAATGTAGATGTAATAGATAAGGAGTCCAATGCAGACGACTCCGATGATGGGAATGAGGATGTCCATTTACCGCCCCTTTCACGCGCGGTCCGATGTCTCGGACGCCTGCTCTCGCAAGCGTCTGGGGACAGTAAACGCTTCTAGGGATTAAAGAGGCGTGAGGGCCGGGGCTCACGTCCTTAAGATGCCGTAAAGATGCAGGTAGAAAGCACTATTGCGGCTGCAGTGCGCCTATACTCGACCTCGCGAGCATACAGTGGCGTCCTCACCGCGTATGCACGCATGGACAACGTTTCAGAAAGGCTACGCTATGCAGCGCGACGCATCGGACACTCGCGTCAACCCAGACCTCATCCTCAAGGCAATTGAGAAAGACGAGGCCGCCGATGACGCTCGAACCAGCCGGGGACACCTCAAGGTTTTCTTTGGCTACGCTGCTGGCGCAGGCAAAACCTATGCGATGCTTCAAGCCGCCCACGCCGCCAAGCGGCGAGGTGTCGACGTCGTCGCGGGATACATCGAGCCGCACGAACGTCCGGCAACTGCCCATCTTGCACAAGGGCTTGAGAACGTGCCCTGTAAACTCATCGAGCACAACGGCATTGCGCTCAGCGAGTTCGATCTAGATACGGCTATCGAACGCGCCCCTCAGCTCATCCTTGTCGACGAGCTTGCCCATACGAATGCGCCGGGGTCTCGCCACGACAAACGCTATCAAGACGTCGAGGAACTTCTACATGCGGGAATCGACGTCTATACGACCGTGAACGTTCAGCACATCGAGAGCCTAAACGACATGGTTGCATCCATCACCGGCGTTGTCGTGAGCGAACGAATCCCCGACCGTATCTTCGATGATGCCGACCAGGTCGAGCTCGTCGACATAGAGCCCGAAGACCTACTTGAGCGCCTTCGCGCCGGCCTCGTCTACCGTCCCGCACAAGCCGACCGAGCGCAACAGCATTTTTTTACCGTCGAGAACCTCACCGCACTCCGAGAAATCGCGCTGCGCCGCTGCGCCGATCGCACCGGCCACCTCACAGATGCCGCACGCGTGCTGGGAAACCGTGACTACTACACCAGGGAGCGTATCTTAGTCTGTGTCTCCCCGGCGCCGACCAATCCCCGCATCGTCCGTGCCGCCGCACGCATGGCGAAAGCGTTTCGCAGCGAGCTCGTCGCCCTGTTCGTAGAGAGCCCGCGCACGCAAGCCATGAGCGATGATGAGCGCGCCAAGCTTGCAGCCAATATCGCCCTAGCCGAGCAGCTCGGAGCACATATGGAAACCGTCTATGGCGACGACATCGCGTTTCAGATCTCCGAGTTCGCGCGCCTGTCGGGTATTTCGAAGATCGTCATGGGGCGCACGGGCGAGCGCAGCAGCGTCCGTCAGGCCCTCTTCGGCCGCAAATCTCTCGTAGAACAGCTCATAACATTCGCTCCGAACCTCGACATTTACATCATTCCAGAACAGTCGACTCCGCCCTCCCGACCCAAAGGACGCCGCCATGCGCTCGCCCTGCAGCCGCCCAGCAGCCGAAACGTGCTTCGCACGCTGGCTCTCTCTTGCCGCCACGGCGATCGGCACGGCTTTCCGCCATCTGGGATTTGCCGATTCCAGCATCATATCCCTCTATATCTTCACGGCCCTGCTGACCGCCGTCACCACGACGGGGCGTATCTGCACGATCGTATCGAGCGTGCTCTCTGTAGTGCTTTACAACTTCTGCTTCGTCACGCCTCTGTTTTCGCTCGCCAGCTACGACCGAAGCTATCTGGTCACGTTCGGCATCATGTTCGCCACCGCTATGGTCGCCGGCGAGTTAACTGCGCGCATCGCCGACAACGCCCGTACATCCGCCGAGAACGCATTCAAAACGCGCGTACTCCTCGAAACGAACCAGCTCTTGCAGCAAGCCCATAGCGCGGAGGAGTGCGCCCGCGTCGCCATGAACCAACTCGTCAAACTGCTAAAACTCGACGTGGTCTTCTACCCCGCCGAACACGGCACGCTCGGCAAGGCGCTCTATGAGTCCGCTGGCACCGAAAACCGATCCGCGTCGCTGCTCACCGACTACGAGCGCGCCGTTGCAACCTGGACCTACACCAACAACAAGCGCGCGGGCGCAAGCACGCGGACCCTGCCTGAGGCGCGCTGTCTCTACCTCGCGGTTCGCACCGGCGACAAGGTATTCGGTGTCATCGGCATCGCCCTGGAGGGGCGCGAGATCGAAGCCTTCGAGCATGCGATCGTCCTATCTATCGTAGGTGAATGCGCCTTGGCGCTCGAAAGCGACCGGGCGGCGCAAGAGCGCGAAGAGGCTGCGGTCTTGGCGAAAAACGAGCAGCTGCGCGCCAACCTTTTGCGCTCCATCGGCCACGATTTGAGGACACCCCTCACGGCTATATCCGGATCTGCGGCAATCCTTCGGAAGAGCGACGAGAAGCTCAGCCTCGAACAACGCTGCGATCTTGCCGATGCCATCTACGACGACTCCCTCTGGCTTATCGATACCGTGGAAAACCTCCTCGCCATCACACGCGTCGAGGACGGCACCATTCGCCTCAACTTAACATCCGAGCTCATCGACGAGGTCATCGAGGCCGCCCTCAGCCATGTCGCCCAAGCATCGCATGGACGTGCCGTCACCATCGAGCACACTGACGACATCCTGCTGGTACGCATCGACGTCCATCTCATCATGCAGGTGCTTACGAATCTCATCATGAACGCCTTCAAATACACGCCCGAGGACTCGACTGTCACCATCAGCGCACGTCGCGAGGGTGAGTTCATCGTGGTGGACGTCGCAGACGATGGGCCGGGTGTAGCAGACTGCGACAAGCCTCATATCTTTGAGCGCTTCTTCACCTCAAGCAATACGCGGCCCGTGGATTCGCGTCGAAGCATCGGCCTTGGGCTGTCGCTCTGCCGCTCCATCGTGGAGGCGCATGGCGGCGTCATCGAAGTTCGCGACAACCACCCCCATGGGGCCGTCTTCCGTTTTACCCTGCCCGCCGAGGAGATCGAGATTCATGAATAATGCCGCTAAGCCACGCATCCTCCTGGTCGAAGATGACCTGACCGTTCAAAACCTCGTTTCGACCGCGCTTGACCTCCACGGCTATGTCGTGAGCAAGGTTTGCAACGGCCAGGCCGCCATCATGGATGCGGTGTCGCACGGCCCCAGCCTCATCATGCTCGACCTCGGCCTTCCCGACATTGACGGTATCGAGGTCATCACGAAGATCCGAAGCTGGTCGGCAGTCCCCATTATCGTCATTTCGGCGCGCACCGAAGATTCCGACAAGATTGCAGCACTTGACGCAGGGGCAGACGACTACCTCACCAAGCCCTTTTCTGTGGATGAGTTGCTCGCGCGCGTCCGTGCGAATTTGAGGCGCTCCTCGATGGCGTCGAGCGAGTCGACAGAAGCGAGCACGTTCGACAACGGTCCGCTGCATATCGACTACGCCGCAGGATACGCGACGAAAGACGGGCGCGAGCTCTCGCTCACCCCAACCGAGTACAAATTGCTCGTCCTTCTGGCGAAAAACGTCGACAAGGTGCTCACCCACACCTTCATCACCCGCGAGATATGGGGCACGAGCTGGGACAGCGATCTGGCGAGCCTGCGCGTGTTCATGCGCACCCTGCGCAAGAAGATCGAGGCAGACCCCTCTCACCCCAAGATGATTCAGACGCACATGGGTGTCGGGTACCGCATGCAGCGTCTCTAGCCCGCCCAACAAAAAGTTGCGGTGGAATACGGAGTAGATAAGGCCTTTGACAGCCAAAACAGTCCGTATTTCACCGCAACTGATAAGGGTGGGATGGATTAGAGGCCCAGGTAGGATGTCATGCCTTCGACGGCGAGCTTGGCACCGGCCACGGCATGGACCACGGTGAGCGGGCCGTTGACCACGTCGCCGGCGGCAAAGACGCCCGGCACGGTGGTCATGCCGTGCTCATCGACCGAAAGCAGACCGCGATGGTCGGTCTCCAGACCGCCCGTCGTAAGCACCAGTTTGTCCTTGGGCACCTGCGAGGCCGCAATCACAACCGTGTCGGCAGACGCATGGTCGAGCTCTTCCTCATAGCCCACCACGTTGTTGTCCTCGTCAAAGATAGCCGTCTCAAACACCGGACCGTTATCGTCGATGGCACAAATCGCCTTGCCGCACACGATTTCGGCACCGTCAAGCTCGGTCAGCTCGACCTCGTCGTCGATGGCCGAGATATGGCGCGAGCGGGCATACACAGTGACCTTGCGAGCGCCCGAGCGCAGGGCCGTACGGGCAACATCCATGGCCACATTGCCGGCGCCGATAACCGCCACGTTCTGCCCGATTGCCACGCTCGCGGGATCGACCAGATAATCGATGCCAAACAGCACGTTGCCGCGCGACTCGCCGGGAATACCCAACTTTCGAGCTCGCCAGGTACCGGTACCAACAAAGACCGCATCGTAGCCGTCGCGCAGCAGGTCATCGATGTGCAACGCGCCGCCGATGGTGGTCGAAGGGCGCACACGCACGCCGAGCGAGCACATCACGTGGCGATACTTTTGCACGAGCGCACGGGGCAGGCGGAACTCGGGGATACCGTATTCCAGCACCCCGCCGATCTCGGGGCGCTGTTCAAATACCGTGACGGCACAGCCCAGCTGGGCCATTTTAATGGCCACGGTAATACCGGCGGGACCGGAACCGACCACAGCAACCTGTTTGCCGCACGACGACGCGGGCGTCCACTCCTTACGATCCAAATACGCTGTCGAGATATAGTTCTCGATGCTCGAGAAATG
>OFMM01001401.1_pt1 | contig 11539 bp, 10 predicted proteins | sample 1541811 | NCBI WGS metagenome assembly OFMM01 (sample SAMN04209246, study PRJEB22552) | human gut metagenome | biome: gut; material: feces | host: Homo sapiens | place: USA: Oklahoma
CCGTGGGTTATACCCTAAGAGCAAACCACCCTTTTTAAGGGTGGTTCTGATTTATGCCGAGGGGCTTCCTAGCGCGGCAGGCGAATCGTAAAGCGGCTGCCGACGCCCTCGACTGAGGTCACGCCAATGACACCGCCATGGTTATCGACGATCCACTTGGCAATGGCGAGCCCCAGACCCGAGCCCTGTGCGCCGGCATCGCGTGCATTGTCGGCGCGGTAGAACCGCTCGAACGCGTGAGCTGCGGATTCCTGGTTCATGCCGATGCCCTCGTCCTCAACACTTATGTCGATCGTGCCCGTGCCCGCATCCGGCGTTATGCCAAATGTGACGGTCGTTCCCGCATCCGAGTACTTGGCGGCGTTTTGCACGATCACGCGCAGAGCCTGCTTCACGAGCGTCACGTCGACGGGCGCGTCGCAGCGCGGGTCGCTGGCAAATGCAGCGTCAAAAGCCAGCCGATACGCGTGCGCGGCATCGATCATCTGTGATTCCTCGCATACCTCGCCGACCAGTGCGGCCAGGTTGGTATTCGCACGCCGCAGGACCGTGCGCCCGGCATCGCCGCGCGCCAAAAACAGCAGCTGCTCCACGAGCTCCTGCATGTGCTCGCTTTCGGCTTTGAGTGAGGCGATGGACTCCGCCAGCACGTCCGGATCGTCTTTGCCCCAGCGGTCGAGCATGTTTACGTAGCCCTGAATCACCGCGATGGGCGTGCGTAGCTCGTGGCTTGCATCGTTGACAAAGCGCATCTGCTGCAGCTTGGCCTCTTGCATCTGGCGCAGCAGGCGGTTGAGTGCGACCTCGATGCTCGCCAGGTCGGCGTCGCCGGTGGTGACGCTCGGCGAGTCGACGCTTGCGCGCTCGATGGCCTGCTCCAGCGTTTCCATCTTGCCGCCGGCGAGCTGCATGCGGCCGAGCTCGTCCACGCGCAAGGCCAGATCGTTGAGAGGCGCCATGGTGCGGCGTACGCGCCTCGCGCCGCCGAGCATGTTGAGCACGCTGATGACCTGCCAACCCACAACGACAAGGTAGAGAGGCCATAACGCGACGAGGTCCTGCGCGAGGGGGAAGGTCTTGGTGGTACGTGCAAGCTCGACGGTATAGGCGAGCGTTGTCGGGTCCCAGCCGCGCGCGGGCGTCAGCGACATGCCGTGAACAGTGGCGCCGGGAATCCAGCCTGCGGTAAACGCGCTGTCGGGCAGCGTCTGGTTGTATCCATAGACGAGGATCGCCGCCGCAATCACCACCAGCAACAGATCGAGCCAGACGTAGCTCATCAGGCGGCGCCACATATAGCTCCAGTTGATGGCACGGGCGATGGAGGTGACGCGCCTGGCCTCGGCGTTACGCGCGGCAGACATAGCCCACCCCGCGCACGGTCTGGATGATGCGGGCGCCACCGGCGTCTTCGATCTTGGCGCGCAGGTGCGCGATGTGCACGTCGACGTTGTTGGTGTCGCCCACGTATTCGTAGCCCAGCGCTTCGTGCGCGATGCGCTCGCGCGTGAGCACGGTGCCGGCATGTGCCATAAGCAGGGCGAGGACGTCGAACTCGCGGGCAGTGAGCGCGATGGGCGAGCCGCCGACCGTGACTTCGCGGCGGTTGGGGTCGAGCGCAACCGAGTCAACGGTAAGCGCGGCGGGGGAGGGCGCGACGGAAACCTGGGTCGAGTCGCCGACCGGGGGTATCGCAGCGGCGCCTCCGCCCGCACCGGCCGCCATGCCCGTCCCGGCACCGGCGCCACCAACGCCCGAAGCCGCCCTCACGGCCTCCGAGCGCTTCAGCGCAACGCGGATCCGTGCGAACAGCTCCTCAATGGCAAACGGCTTGGTCAGGTAATCGTCGGCGCCGGCATCGAGCCCGGCCACCTTGTCCATCACGGCATCGCGCGCGGTGACCATGATCACCGGCACATCCTTGTGCTTGCGTACGCGCCGCAGGACCTCCATGCCGTTGAGCTGCGGCAACAGCACATCGAGCAGAATCAAATCGTAGTCGCGTTCCAGCGCCAGGTCCACGGCGGTGCGGCCGTCGGCGGCATGTTCCACCCGGTAGCCCTCGTGCTCCAGCTCGAGCGTCACAAAGCGGGCGATTTTCTCCTCGTCCTCTACGATCAGGATTCGTGCCATACGTGCCCCCGTCTGCGATTACTTGTCGTCGTTCAGATTTTGCTTGATGTCGTCCGCGGCGTCGGCGGCGTGATTCATAAGGTTGTTGATGCTGCCGGGCACGTCGCCGTCGCTGTCGATGCGGTAGCGCATGCCAAAGAACAAGCCAATCAGCATCAGCCATATCGTGGCGCCCCAGGCAAACAGCGCGACGATGGGGATCAGGATGGGAATGTTGAGGATGATCGCGTCGCGGCGCGTGGCGATAAACTTGGTGTCCAGGCTCAGGCGGAAGAGCTTTTTGAGGTACTCCCACACGCTGTCCATCTTCTTAGAGAAGTCGGTCTTTTCGCTCGACTTTTCGTAGGCGGCCTGCGCAGCGACCATCTCGGCCGAGGGCTCATCGACTGGCGCGGACTCGGTGGCGGCGTGCGCCGACGTGGTCTGGGTCTTGCCCTGCGACTCGAGCCAAATGATGGCGTCCAGGACGTTGCCGTCGGCGGCGTCGAGCGCGGCCTTGGCATCGGTGTAGCTCACGTTGCACTTGGTGCGGATGGTTTCAACTTTTTCGAGGTCGTCCATGACCTGTCCTTTCGTTCGATGGGCGCGACGCCGGGCGATCTGCCCGGGCGCGAGCGTTGCGTTCGGCGGCCTGCGTTGCGCGGCGCCGCCCCGCCCTTGGTCGAACTCTATAGTGCAGGTTATAGATTAAGCGATTCTTGAGCCAAAATTAATGTTGGATGAGTTTTTGCGCGGCGGTGGGAAAAGTATTAGACCTCGATAGCGGGGGATGTGGTGCCGGTGCAAAACGGCGTCAAAGGTTGGTCGAGCAGGCGGTTTCTCCATTGATGTCCGCACGACATGTGACACTTACCCTGCCGTCCTGCTCTGCCGCGGCGGCATGTACCCAAACAACGACCCTCTAAGGAGTTCGATATTGATGAGTGACAACACCAAGCATCTCGCAAAGAAGTGCGTCAAGGACGCGGGGCCGTGCCTCGCGCTGTGCGTAGCCGGCGCAGCGGTCGCGCTGCTGGCTGTTCTGGGGCCATTCGACGTGCTCCGAAGTGCCAGTTCCCTGCACGTTTGCATGGCCCTTGCCGGCGCCATGATGACCGGCGGCGTGCTCGATCTGGTTTTTTGGGTGCTTGACCCGTTTGGATGGAAGAGCGAGGGGTAGGTCCCAAAGGATGGAAGGGCTGGAACGGTTAGCTTAGTAATCGTGCAGAATGCGGGCTAGCGACTTGCAGGGAAGTGGTGATCCGATGACGGTCTATGTGACGGGCGACATTCACGGTGGGCTCGACATGCAAAAGCTGCGCGACTGGGAGCTTGGGGATAGCCTGACGAGCGACGACTATCTCATCGTCGCCGGCGACTTTGGCTTTCCGTGGGATTTCTCTGCCGAGGAATGCGCCGATATCGCTTGGCTGGAGTCGCGCCCCTATACGTTGCTGTTCGTCGACGGCAACCACGAACGTTTCGATCACTGGGCGGAGCGTCCCATGGAACTGTGGCACGGCGGCCTGATGCAGCGCCTGTCGGACACCTCGCCCATCCGACGCCTGACGCGCGGCGAGGTTTTTGAGCTCGACGGCTCAACGATCTTTACCATGGGCGGCGCCGCGAGCGTGGATAAGGAATACCGCATTCCGTATTCCAGCTGGTGGCCGCAGGAGCTGCCGGACGAGCGCAACTTTGAGGAGGCGCGGGCAAAGCTCGAGAGCATGGGCTGGAAGGTCGACTACGTGATCACCCACACCTGCTCTACGCGCATGCTTTCGCCCACGCTTTATCCGGCATCCAGCTGGAATTGCCCCACGGTTGATCGACTTACGGCATTTTTCGATGAGCTGGAAGATCGCATGGACTACAAACGCTGGTATTACGGGCATTTTCATCGGGATGCCAACCCGGCCGAGCGCCATACCGTGCTCTACGACCGCATCGTTCGCTTGGGTGACGAACTCCAGCCCTGGGATGTTGCGTAGAGGCGGGGTGGCTGGCTACTCGACCGTTACAGTGATGTTCTCGCGGTGCGCACGGATGACGTCCCATCTAAAGTGCTCGACCAGCTGTTCGGCAGAGCGCGGCGTGGTGTCCGGCGCGATGCCTGTTTGCCCGGCGAGCCATCCCAACAGTGCCTCGGGCGTGCCAAATCGTGCGCGTAGTTCGCTCAGGTCCAGATCGCGATCGCGCTTGGAAAGGCGGCGGCCGTCCGGCGACATGAGCAGCGGAATGTGCGCGTAGCGCGGTGTGGGCAGTCCCAGCAGATGTTGCAGATAGATCTGGCGCGGCGTGGAACCAAGCAGGTCACATCCGCGTACGATCTCGGTGACGCCCATGGCGGCGTCGTCGACCACCACGGCCAGCTGATAAGCAAACACGCCGTCGCTGCGACGCACCAAAAAGTCGCCGCACTCGGTGGCGAGTGCCTCGCATTGGGCTCCGTACGTGCGGTCCACGAATTCGACCACATCGTCTGCGAGGTCGTCGACGGCGGGCACGCGCAGGCGCGTGGCCGGAGCGCGCAGGGCACTGCGGCGGGCGATTTCTTCGGCCGAAAGGCTTCGGCAGGCGCCACGGTAGATGGGTGTGCCGTCGCTGGCATGCGGCGCGCTCGCGGCGTGGAGCTCGGCGCGCGTGCAAAAGCAGGGATAGGTGAGGCCGACGTCTTGTAGCTGGTGCAAGGCGCTCTCGTACAGGTCGAGGCGATCGTGCTGGTAGTAGGGGCCTTCGTCCCACTCAAGCCCTAGCCAGGCCAGGTCGTCAATCAGTTGAGCGGCAAGTTCCGGGCGCTTGCAGCGATCGTCCAGATCCTCGATGCGCAGCACGATGCTGCCGCCTTGGCTGCGGGCTGAAAGCCACGCGCACAGGCAGCTGAACACGTTGCCCAGGTGCATGCGGCCCGAGGGCGACGGGGCAAAGCGGCCCACGACGGGCACGGGAGCGGCCGCTGCTGGTGCGCCCACGGCGTGTGTTGCTATGTTGCATGCGTTGATATCCATGCGGACGAGTATAGCGCGGGGTGAGGTGGGGGGCGTCGTCGATGCTCGCGAGTTGCCGAGGCTGCGTGTTGTGCGCGGCGGGCACCGACTCAACACCTCGATTACCGCCCCAAGCTCAGCCCCTTCAACCCCTCAAACGACAGAAACCCCGGCAGCTCTTCGCAACTGCCGGGGTTTCCGCGGAAAAGGGGGACATGATCCTCAAGCGAACGGCAAAGGGGCAAACCGTTTTCGCTCAACTGCTTTATGCCCTTCGACCGTAGGCTCAATCAGCGTATTCCGCGGCAACACAAAGCCGCTACACCTGTGACGGAGCTATGAAGTGGTATCTATTGCCGGAGTGGGCTATGCCAAGGAGTGTCCCAGATTGCCGGCAAATAAGGAACGTCCCCAGGTGCCGGCCGCGGGCGTGACTTTCGTCCCGTTTGATACTCCGCTGACCTAGATGTTCGTCACATGAACCCGCAAACGTGGGACAATGACGCTACTGGTATCACAGACAAAGGATGTGCCTATGAACGCCCCCGTTGCCAAGACCTGTCGGCAGCGCTGCCTGTTTGCGCGATTTGCTTCCATTTGCGCGCTCGTCGCGTGCGCGCTGCTGCTGCTACCCGCCGTTGCACGTGCCGACGGGTATTCCATGATCCAAACCTACATCAGTGCCACGGTCGAGGCCGATGGATCGCTGACCGTTGTCGAGGGACGCCAGTTTGATTTCGACGACGACATCAACGGCGTGTTTTGGGAGATCAATACGGGCACCAACCAGCAGGGCGGCACGGCGGGCGTTGACGTGCTGAGTGTCGAGGAAGAGGACACCGCGTTTAACAAAGTCGATAGCGCGAACAAGGGCGATTCTGGTGTCTACACGGTCGAGCAGGCCGGTGACGGCGTAAGGATTAAGGTGTTCAGCCCCCACGAGAGCGGCGACAGCGCGATCTATTACGTGAGCTACACCATGACCGGTGCGGTTATGAACTGGGCCGATACCGCCGAGCTCTACTGGAAGTTCGTGGGCGACGGCTGGTCTGCGGATTCCGACGATGTCGAGATGGAAGTGCGCTTCGCAAATGCCGCTGCCGGGACGGCGGCCGTCAAAGGCGATAACTTCCGCGCATGGGGCCACGGTCCGCTGACGGGCGACGTGTCGCTCGATGAGGACGAGCCCATGGTCACCTACACCATCCCCTGCGTGCATCAGGGCGAATTCGCCGAGGCACGCATCGCCTTCCCCAGCGACTGGGTGCCGCAGCTTGCCGCCTCGGGTGAAGAGCGCATGTCAACGATCCTGAGCGAAGAGAAGGAATGGGCCGACGAGGCCAACGCCCGCCGTGAGCACGCGCGTGCGGTTGCCAGCACGATTGCCGTGGTGTGTGTTGTTGTGGCGGTTGCCTATACCGGCGCGATCGTGATGCTCAAGCTGCACAGGCCCAAGCCCAAGCCGCTCTTCCAGGACGAGTACTTCCGCGATGTGCCCTCTGCCGACCATCCCGCGGTGCTTGCAGCTCTTATGAGCTGGAATGACGTGCCCGATCAGGCATATATCGCCACACTGATGAAGCTGACCGACGACCGCGTGATCAAGCTGGAAGAAGCGACCGAGACCAAGAAGAAGGGTCTGCTCCGTCGCGAAAAAGAGGAGCAGACGTATCGCATCACAGTGACCGACGAGGCCTGGAAGGCTGCCAAGAAGGACGGCATCGATCGCGATGTGCTCAAGGTCTTCTTCGCCGGCGTTAAGCCCGATAAGGACGGAGTCCGTTCGCGCACGTTTAGCGAGCTGGAGGAGTACGCTAGCGAGCGCACCACATCTGTTGGCGACAAGCTCGAGGACTATCAGAGCACAGTTAAGGGCAAGCTGGAGGCGCGCGAGCTTATTGCTTCGGATGGCACTATCGCGATGGTGGCCGGCCTGGTTCTCGGCATCATCATTGTCTTTGGCATTCTGGGCTCTCTGTTCTATACCGACTTTGCGGATGCCAACGTCGGTGCCGCTATGATCTCGATCCCCGTCACGATCGTGGGCTTTGTCCTGAGCTGCACCTTCCGCCGTTACACGCCGGAGGGCGCCGAGGTGGCGGCTCGCTGCAAGGCACTTAAGCATTGGCTCGAGGACTTCACGCGTCTAAAGGAAGCCGTCCCCGGCGATCTGGTGCTGTGGAACAAGCTGCTGGTGATGGGCGTTGCCCTGGGCGTTTCGAAAGAAGTGCTGCGACAGCTGGCCGAGGCCGTGCCTGCGGACCTGCGCAACAGCGACGATTTCTACGACAACTACCCCTGCTACTGGTGGTATTACCATCACTACGGCAACGAGTCTCCGCTCGATTCGTTCAACGATGTGTATCACGAGACCATTCGCGAGCTGGCTTCGAGTTCCGATAGCTCGAGCGGCGGCAGCGGCGGCGGCTTTTCCGGTGGCGGCGGTGGCGGCGTCGGCGGAGGCGGCGGCGGAACGTTCTAGCGAGCGCTTGCTTTGGGGTGGATCTTTCTGGGCGGTTGCCAGGGAAGATTCATCCCATTTTTTTGCATCGAAACGGGTCAAACTTTCCGCTGCGGACCTTCGCGCAAGGGGCAGTGGACAAAAAATGCCAAATATGAGTACTGTTGCTGCGTTGGTCACATATGTTTGCACATAATAATGGGTTCCTAATGAGAGCACTTCTCGTTAGGAGCCCATTTTATTGAACATTTGAGGAGCTACGTCAGCTCGTGCAGCTGGTCGTCATGCCTACAAGCATCAAAAATGCCCCAAGTTGCTGCTACTAAAAAGGTAGCAGTACTCATATTTGATGTTTTTTGACCACAGCTATTTGCAGACCACCAAGGCTACTCATTGGGGACAGACTTAAATGACTAGGTATGGCTGCTGGGTTTAGGCTGTTAGGTCGAATTCGTAGAGATAGCTTTCGCGCGGCATGTCGTGGCGGCGCTCTTCGCGGTTGGCGCGGTGCGTGGCCGTGCGCTTAAAGCCGTGCAGCTCGTAGAACTTCCACGAGCAGTTGGAGTCGGTGTACAGGTGCGCCCTCGTCGCTCCAAGCGAGGACAGGTGCGAGACCGCGGCATCGAGCAGAACCGTGCCAACGCCCAGGCCATGGACATCGCGATCCACGGCAAGCAGCGTGACCTCGTTGTCGTGCGGCAACGGGCTGCTCTCGAGCAGGCGGTTGTTGGTTCGGATGGTTGCGCGCACAAACGAGAGATACTCGGCGCACGCATCGGGCTCTAGCTCACGCATCTGCGATAGCAGCGCGCGTTCGGTATCCATCCAATGCTCGTTGATAGTGGCGCCGGAGCTCTGTCCCGCACGCGCGAGCGAAATGCCACGCGCCTGACCGTCGATTACGGCAACCTGTGAAAACGTCGACGACGAAAGGCAATAGGCGAGGTCGCACGCGGCCTCAAGGCGGTTGTACTCATCGTTATCCGAATTGTTATGCCAAAGCTGCTGCAGAATCAGCGCGATGGCGTCGAAGTCTTCGGTATCAAACGGTCGGTAGAGAACCCGCGAGACCATGGTGCCTCTTTCTTTTGCGGATGCATATCGAGCACAGTTCTACCACGCCATTGGCATCTAATTATGGTGCCCCTGTGTTCCATGAACTCACCGTGCCCGGTGCCATGCCCATCCCCTCCGCTCGCAAACTTTTTCTGCACATGCGCCCGTTGCGGGGTGCATCGATGCGCTCGATGCGCTACATTAAATCAGTATTTTCAATGCCGCTGCGCGAGCGCTGCAGATCGACGTATCACCGACTCACAGAGCACGGCGGCGTACCAGACAGGAGGACTGCATGGGATCTGATGTGAAGATCGCACGCGCGTTGATCTCGGTTACCGATAAGACGGGCGTCGTCGATTTCGCACGGACGCTGGTCGATGACTTTGGCGTCGAGATCATCTCTACGGGCGGCACGGCTCGTGCCATCGAGGACGCGGGCGTTCCCGTAACCCCCATCGAAGAGTTCACGGGCTACCCCGAGATGATGGACGGCCGCGTTAAGACCCTGCACCCCAAGGTTCACGGCGCGCTGCTGGCCCGCCGCGATTCCGAGCAGCACATGCAGGAGGCGGCTCAGCACGGCATTAAGCTGATCGACCTGGTCGTCGTCAACCTGTACGAGTTCGAGAAGACCGTCGCCAACCCCGAGGTCACCTTCGCGGACGCCATCGAGCACATCGACATCGGTGGCCCCTCCATGCTGCGCTCTGCCGCCAAGAACGCCACGAGCGTTACCGTCATTTCCGATCCGGCCGACTATGATGCCGTCCTGGCCGAGATGCACGAGACCGGTGGCTGCACCACGCTTTCCACCCGTCGTCGCCTGCAGGTGAAGGTCTACCAGACCACCGCCGCCTACGACACGGCCATCTCCCGCTGGCTCGCCGCCCAGGCAAGCGACGTGGCGGACACCTCTGCCAAGCTCGAGATTTCGCTGGAGAAGGTCGACGACCTGCGCTATGGCGAGAACCCGCAGCAGAAAGCCACAGTCTATCGCTTTGCCGAGGGCTGCGAGAACACCGCGAGCTCGCAGTTCCCGCTCGTGGGCTCCAAGCAGATCCAGGGCAAGCCGCTCAGCTACAACAACTATCTGGATGCCGACGCCGCCTGGAACCTGGTCCGCGAGTTCGACGAGCCGGCCTGCGTAATCCTCAAGCACCAGAACCCCTGCGGTTCCGCCGTTGCCGAGGACATCACGGCTGCCTACGACCGCGCTTTTGCCTGCGATCCCAAGAGCGCCTTCGGCGGCATCATCGCCTGCAACCGCGAGGTTCCCTTTGATCTGGTTGAGCACTTTGCCGATCAGAACAAGCAGTTCGTCGAGGTCATCATCGCCCCGAGCTACACCGCCGAGGCGCTCGAGCGCATGGCCAAGCGCCCCAACCTGCGCGTGTTGGCGACCGGCGGCGTGGACCACGGCGCTCAGGTGGAGCTACGCTCCATCGACGGCGGCATGCTGGTGCAGGAGGTCGACCACGTGACCGAGGATCCCGCGACCTTTACGTTCCCCACCGACCGCAAGCCCACCGACGCCGAGATGGCCGAGCTCGAGTTTGCCTGGAAGGTCTGCAAGGGCGTTAAGTCCAACGCCATCCTGGTCTCCAAGGGCAAGGCCGGCATTGGCATGGGCCCGGGTCAGCCTAACCGCGTTGACTCTGCGCTACTTGCCTGCGAGCGCGCCGAGGACTTCTGCGAGCGCGAGGGCGTGGAGAAGGGCGGCTTTGCCTGTGCAAGCGACGCGTTCTTCCCGTTCCGCGACAACGTCGACGTGCTTGCTGCACACGGCGTGACCTGCATCATCCAGCCCGGCGGCTCCAAGCGCGACGACGAAAGCATCCAGGCCTGCAACGAGCATGGTATTGCGATGGTCTTCACAGGGGCCAGGCATTTTAGGCACTAGAGGCTTTCCCAAGCACCCGACCTTGCCCCTCAAACCGTCGCTTGCGTACATTTAGTACGCGGCGCTCCTCTTTCGGGGCAATCTCGGGCACTTGGAAAACCCTTAATGGGATGTTGTTCTATCCCATTAAGCCGATCGGTCGCCTGACCGTATCGTCAAAATAATCTCTGCAAAAGACGGCTGCTCCGTTTGGAGGGCCGTCTTTTTGGTATAAGAGGACGGAATGACTAACACGAAAGGTATGACCATGCCCCAGATTGATGATGCCGAGCTGTTTGGCAATGCCGAGGATCAGCGTGCGTACGAGGACTTTTGCGCCAATCAGGAGGCGGTCGAGAAGTTTACGCTCGACAAGCCCGCGCTTGTCTGCCGTTGGCGCATGTCCAACAAAAAGGTGCCCATGCTCAACCGCCACATTCGCGCGCTGTCCGAGCGCCTGGTGCAGGGCGAGCCGCTTACCCACAACATGCTCAGCTGGGCCAAACAACACGTTGAGTGGTCGCTTGCCGAGGGTGATTACACCGCACACGACGGCGTGCTCATGCTGGTGATCGACATCCACGGCAACGCCGCCATGACGGTGGGCGAGTACGAGCCGCTGGCCGATACGTCGGCCAAGGCGCTACGTGCCCGCTCCGCCGAGGCCCGCTCCGAGGCCGACGAAACCGGCGTGGCGCCCGAGCTGCTCGCCGCCGTCGATAACGGCGAGCTGGCCTTTGTGGCGCCAGCGGACGAGTGTCTGTGCGGCACGGCGACGCTCATTGAGCAGCTGGCCCAGACCAAGGGCATCCCGGTCACGCGCGTGGACATTCCCGCGCAGCTCAAGGGCGCGCTGTTCCTGGTGAGTGACGAGCACGGCGTGGTCCCCGCAACCGAGACGGACGCCGCCGAGGCCGACGCCGCCACGGTCGCCTTCTTCGCCGAAGGCTACGAAAAGCTCCGCGCCCGCCGCTAAATGATTTTTCTGGGACGGGGATTAAAGAATCATTTTGGTCCCCGCCACCGCTGCGAGTGCGAGGC
>OFMM01001411.1_pt1 | contig 11449 bp, 10 predicted proteins | sample 1541811 | NCBI WGS metagenome assembly OFMM01 (sample SAMN04209246, study PRJEB22552) | human gut metagenome | biome: gut; material: feces | host: Homo sapiens | place: USA: Oklahoma
TCCTTTGTGGTTGTGTTTTTTGTGCAACTACATTTTACCACAAGGGTTCGCTATGAATTTTTAAGTGTTCAACTTAATTATACAATCCGCCTTTAAATACATGCGTTTTGAAATTTGATATTGCTTTATATGAAAGGTGAAATGATATGGATGATAAAGAAAAATCAACTAATGTCTTAACTATTTTATGGAAAAAATTACCAGTGTTGGTTATTACTGGTATCATAGTTTCTTGCTTGTTTATGGGATTCAAGTATTTTAATAAAACAACATATACGTTAGCTCCTTCTGACGATATTCTCATTGGAAAGACATTGAGGCTTACCAATTACACGGATTCTTATGATGCTCTTCAATATAATAAGTATCTTAAGTCTCCATCTTTTTTGGGAAGTTTTATTGAGGAAACGGAAGAGAAGTTTGATTATAGTAAGCTTGCTCCTGGCTGGGGGACAAAGACGAATCTGCAGAAAATTTCATGGGTTGATAAACATATTATTGTTTCCTACTATGGTGCCGGAAGAATTGAAATTCAGCTATCTATTAAGCAAAATGACCCAATGGATTTAGAGTATGTTACCTCTCAGGGAGAACACTATTTGGATACATTTATTGATTATGCTAATAGGAAAGATTCTTTTGGGGCATATAGAATAATTGCATCTATAGATTTGATTCCTGAGAAGAATGTTATATCTAATAATAAAGTTATAATCAAATACGGGATAATTGGTTTTATTTTGGGCGTGGTGGGAATGACGACTATTATTCTCATATGTGGTATGCGTAAGGGCAATGATGGAAAATATTAATTTTTTGCCAATCTTGGCTGTACTTATCGGGGCTGCGTCTGTATCGCTATTTATTTATTTTAACTATGACTTAATGCAGCCGGCTATTTCTTTTTTCTACATAATGACATTTAGTTTGATTCTTGGTGTTCTCTATATAGATAGATGGAATTTGTATGTGGGAGCGGACACAACCTTGATTGTTATTGGGGGAATGTTTTCTTTTGCCTTCGGGGCAGGATTTGTTCATTTTCATTTTTACCGTGGTGCTGGGCCAAAAGGTGGAACCGAAGAATTCAGATTTGGAGTGTATAATGTTCCCTATTCAATAGTTGCAATTTGTACATTTACAACATTAATTTTGGCAATAATGAATGCAAAAGAATTGTATGAGCTGTCTCTTCAATTAGGAAATCAATCTGGCGTAATCAATATGATTAAAACACTCCGCTATCCTTTGGAAAGAGGAGAGATTACTTTTTCAAGATGGGTAAGTTATAGAAATTTAGTCGCTATGATTTTTTCCACATCTTTTCTCTTCATTTTTATTAATAATCTAATCATTAAAAAGGAACTTTTTTTTAGAGATCTTGTAAATCTACTTCCTACCATAGCATGTATTCCTTTCTTTATTATGTCAACGGGAAGAAGGAGTATAGTACATTTTGTGATTTGTGGACTTGTTATGGCGGTAATTTTGTATCAACGTAAATATGGGGCTACACATACAACCCAAAAGAAAATAGTTAAATTAATTGGATTTACTGGAGCTGCTTCGGTTGTTTTATATTTTGTCCTTGGTTTCCTTACGGGAAAAGTCAGCATTGGTGGACGCAGTCCTTTAACTATTATTTCCCACTATGGCGGATTATCTGTTCCTGCGCTCGAACAGTATGTAACTTCAGTGCATGTTGAAAATCAGTATTTTTTGCAAAATACAATGATGGGCATATATGGTAATCTAAATTCTCTTGGCTTTCATCTTGAGCCAGGGAGACCGTTTCTTCCATTTGTTGAGTTTCAGGGTACTGAGCATATTACGACGAACGTCTATACAGTTTTTTACAGATTATTAGCCGATTATTCATTCCCGGGATTACTCATTATCATGTTTTTATTTGGCGTAATACTTACGTATTTCTATGATGACTTAAAACATAATAATTCATCTTGCAAGTTAGTGATTTACAGCTATTATGGATATATTCCATTTTTCCTTTTTATTGATGATCAGTTTATGGGGATTTTTACCTCTAGGACTGTGTATTTTTGTATTTTATTAACAGGATTTATTTATTTGCTGGAGCGGAAATATTTTAAGCTCTGCGTGAATGGAGAGAAAGATATGGAGTCAGATGCCAAATCAACGTAAACTTGGAATATCCCTTAGTTATTTCAATATTGCCCTACAAGTTATTATAGGCTTTCTCTATGTACCAATACTCCTTCATTTTATAGGTAAAAGCGAATATGGGCTTTATCAGCTCATGGGATCTTTAATCGCTTATTTCAGCATTATGGATTTCGGCCTTTCTGCTGCGGTTATCCGGTTCTATGCCAAGTACAGGGCACTAAAGGACAGCATCGGTATGGAGAATATACTTGCCATTTCTGTTCGTGGATATGGTGCAGTGACTGTATTGGCACTGGTCATTGGTTTTGTCTGCTATGGATTTCTTGATGTTATCTTTGTAGGAAGCATGACGTTATCGGAAGTGGATGAGGCAAAGCAGATTTTTTTGCTTTTACTTTTGAATATTGTCATTACTTTATCTACCATGGTTTTCCGTTCTGTGATAAATGCCCATGAGCGTTTTTTCTTTTTAAAAGGAATGGAAACCATACAGCTGGTGCTGCAGCCTGTTTTTGTGGTGCTGGTACTGCAGCGTCATCCCAGTGCATTTTCCGTAGCGGCTGTGCAGACGGTACTGAATCTGGTTCTCAGCGGAGCAAGGGTTTATTATTGCTTCCATGACCTTCACGTGAAAATTCATTTTCATTACTGGAACCATGAGCTTTTCTCAGAGTTCAAGAAATTGGCTTTGAGCGTTTTTGCTGTGTCCCTGATTGACCAGGTCTTCTGGAAAACGAATCAGATTATTCTGGGCATCATCAGCGGGACAGCGGCGGTGGCGGTATACTCTATTGCATCCCTGATTTATATGAACTATATGGCCCTTTCTACAGCCATATCCGGCGTGTATCTTCCGCATGTTACCGGCATGGTGGCCAGGAAGGAGCCCATCAGCAACCTTTCTGAGCTCTTTATTCAGATTGGCAGATGGCAGTACTATCTTCTGGCCCTGGTGGCAACGGGCTTTATCATTTTCGGAAAGCAGTTTATTGCCTTATGGGCAGGACCAGGGTTTGAAGACTCTTATATCATTACCCTTCTCATTATTCTTCCATTTACAGTAGATTTGATCCAAAACATAGGACTTGCCATTATGCAGGCCATGAACCGTTATGACTTCCGGGCTCGCATTTATTTCCTCACAGGAATTCTGAATCTTGTCCTGGCTATTCCACTGGGAATCAAATATGGCGGTGTTGGTTGTGCGGTGGCTACTGGTATTTCCATGATTGTGGGAAACGGATTTATCATGAACTGGTACTATGCAAAGGAAATCCATCTGGCCATCGCTTCTTTCTGGAGACAGATAGGCAGAATATCTCTGGTTACAGGTGTATGTCTCGTTATAGGATATGTTGCCAATATATACCTTTTGCCTCAAAGGGGAATAGTGCCTTTCGTTTTGAAGGCAACAATGTATACAGTCTTATATGCGGCAATGGTATATGTCTTTGCTATGAATCAGAGGGAACGAGAGAAAATCCAGGCTGTTTTACATAAATTGCATATTCGATAAAATTGAGCTTGATTGGGCAGGAAACAGTGTTATGGTTTTACAAACAGACTTCAGATAGGCAGTGCGTCTTGCATCGTATAATTTACTTATGGTAGGCTGCATGGTGAGAAAGAATCTTTAGGCTATATTTTAAATAAAGAGCTTTGTAGAAAGGTACTGCATAATTTGAGGAGGCGGTTTTAATGAAGGCCATCTGTTATCATAATACGAAAATTACTTTACCTAACTTGGTTCCGAATAGCCGGTTAAATGAAGAATGTCCATTGGGATTTGCTTATGAAAATGGAGATTTCTATGTTCATATGTATGGTAGAGGAGAAGGTTTGTACACTATTTCCCCGGGGCTAACTGTAACAGAAGGGAAAAAAGAGGAAACTTCATTGACACAGTGGGTGGTCAATCGATTCGGCGCGAAAGATATTCAGCCCATGTACGAAGATGTTGGAGTTGCACATCCTTCCATCTGGAGGCCGGGACTATATACATATGATGAACTGCAGCAGGGACTCAAATACACATCTTTTGAAAAAGAAGATGAAGATCAGGCATTATTTCTGCTTTTTCAAAAACTTATTGACATATTTTCGTATATAGAACCGGTAGAGTGTAATCTGTCCTGCTATGGGCATCGGCTTAGAGAACTGATTATTCTTGCTTCTACGGAATTTGAAAATCAATGCAGGCATATACTTAGGGCAAATCAAATACATCCACAGGGAAGAGACTATGCATCAAAGGACTTTATAAAGTTGAATATACCAGCCCACCTTACGGAATATGAAGTTAAATTTAAACCTTATGCAGACTTGCATTCTTTTAAGCCTTTTGAAGGTTGGAATGAAAATCAGTCTACAAAGTCTCTTACATGGTATGATAAATATAATCATGTAAAACATGATCGAGGTAATGGCTTTGAAGATGCATCATTGGAGACGGCATTAAATGCCATTTCTGCAAACATTATTTTATATGCAGTACGCTTTGGCCCGTATCTGCTTTTTAATTTTCCTTCTGTCTTGTCCAGCTATTTTAATCAATATGTCAGCCTGTCACTTGTAAATCCTGATATTAGGTCGTTCTATATTCCAAAGGTTAAGACTGTTAATAATATGAGGAAAGATTATTTTACCTGTGATACATTAGATGCTGGGCTGATAGAGCCATGGAAGGTTTTACCAATCCATATTTCTTAATACCCAATTATTGATAATACAGTACTTCTGCATTTTTTAATATTATGTGAGATACGTACAATATGTAAAGAGAGCCAGCTACATACTGTAGACGCAGCACTCTTGATTTGCCTGTATTTGTTGATTTATCCTTTCTTATTGAGCGGGGCATGGGACAGATTCCTTGTGCTAAATTTTGAGGAAAGTGGATGACTCTTGACAGCGTATCTTGTAGTTCACCATTGTGTAATACTTGAAGCCCCATAACTTATCTAAAATGTAACTGGACGCAGGAGTTGAAAATCATTGGTAAATAGAATTAAATATTATGGAGATAATGACTTAGTAAATTATCTGTTTTGGGAGGAGAGGCTGCCGCAAATCAGTCGATTATTTGCCGATAATGCCCTGACTGAGAAATCTAATGATACATTCGATTTGAATGACATACTGGAGCTTTATAATGTCGGTATCGGCTATAGTCATTTCAATGATGTGGCAAAGGGAAAATATGATTCTCGATATCCTTTTTTATCTCAGGCATTTCATAAAGCGCAGAGGCTGTTTAGCTCTCTTGATATTGGCAGCATGATTGAGCAATACGAACATATTGAATTAGATTATATTTCTGATTTTTGGAATGCGCTTGATAAAACTAAAAAGTATCGGCAGGTGAGTATTTCTCAGTTTATAAATTTATGCTCGTTTCAGCAAATAAAAGAAACAACTCTGAATGAAATCCTTAAACATAAAGCCATTGTCAATGCATTCCAAACTGAACTGATAAAACTGCTGGAAGATTATCCTTTTTCGTACCGCTTTATTTTTAATTGCTATTTGAATACTGATGGAGCGATGTATTACTTTCCTGAAGGGTATACACCAAAGCATAAGGATGAAGCGCTGATGCGATTTATTCGGAGTACAAGTCCATCGGCCCAATACTTGGAAATGGTTCTCTCTTTCGATTTTCCTGTAAGTCCTGAAGTCAAAGCGGAAGCCAACAGGAAATATGAGAATATCATACGTACTATTTCAAAGGATGAGGAAACTTTGCGTATACCGCTTAAGATGCGTATTGATTTTTCTCCAAAGCAGAGGGAACCTTTTCTGAATTTATCGAAAGATTATAATCAGATTTTTTTCTCCTACAGTGAGGACTTTGTCATAGGGGATATGTCAAATGTGCATTTATTGCAGAATTTCTATTATCCATTTTATTTTTGTGACTCTCGAAATAGAATCGTTGCCATTTCTCATGAGCATGATTTGAGGCCCTCTGAGTATATTTGCCAAATTCCACAGAAAAAGCATTATCCCCAAAGCATATATTTCAGGTGGCATGATTCATTTTATTATTCAACTCTGGATGCTTATTGCAGTTTGCTGGAAAGGATGCATCATCCATTGGAAGATATTTTGGAGTGGTTCTATAATCGCTATTTACCTGAAGATTTTGGCATCAAAGGATTTCATATAAATTTACTGAGGCCGAATATGGGATTTAATGCACGTGCTGAAGCTGTGGCAAACTGCATAGAAGGGGTCTTTTGTCAATACTCCTGCTATGTATCTAAGGGAAGCGTAGACTGGGATTATATTCAGTACCAGTCGCTAAAGGCGGATTATAGAAAAATTCCCAGCCTTATTAAGGCGAAGTATTTTTATGGAAAAGGTAAACCCTTTCAATCACTTACGTATCTTCTTTTTTCCAATCAGTCAATTCTTCGTCATGCAAAGGTGATCAAAGAAGAATGTAATTGCTTCTATGACTTGATTTGTCAGGGAACAATGCATCTTGATGATTTTGCAGACTATCAGAGTGAACCTATTCAGAGACTTATAAATAAGGGCTATTTGTATATATCAGGTGATGGAGTTTTATCCTGGACAACTCCATATGTAATAAGAGTGCTACGGGATTTGTATCATTTCGATTTTTGTGAGACTGCTTATTATAGTCAATCAAGTAGAAATTTGGAGGCAATTCAATTTTTACAAGAAAGTGATATGATTCGTTTTGGCGAGACTTTGCTGTCTGAGCAAGAAGGGCATTATTTTAACTATTATTTAAATACGATTAGTTCATCTAATGGGCCGCAATTAAGAAATTTTTATGCTCATGGGAAAGCGTATGGGCCAAATATAAATCATGAATATAATTACTATGTTTTGCTTCGTCTGCTTGTTTTGCTGACGATGAAGATATATGATGAACTTATTGGTATCACCGATTGGAAATCATTGATAGATATTTACAAGGAGAATCTGTATGCAGAAAATTCGTAAAGCAGTGATTCCTGCCGCTGGATTTGGTACTCGCTTCCTTCCAGCAACAAAAGCTATGCCCAAGGAAATGCTGCCTATTGTAGATAAACCGGCTATTCAGTATATTGTGGAAGAAATCCTGCATAGTGGAATCCAGGAAATACTCATCATTTCCGGTCATGCAAAGCGGGCTATCGAAGACCATTTCGATTCTTCTCCGGAGCTGGAGCAGCACTTGATGGAATCGGGGAAGCTGAAGGAGCTGGAAGAAATCCGGAAGATTTCCGACATCAAGGTGCACTACGTGCGCCAGCCTTATATGAGAGGCCTTGGTGATGCCATCCTCTGTGCCAGAGAATTTGTAGATGGAGAGCTCTTCGGCGTTATCCTGGGTGATGATATTGTATACACAGGAAATGGAGAGCCGGCACTGAAGCAGCTCATGGACCGTTACTATGAAACGGGAAGTACAGTAGTAGGCTGTCAGGTGGTACCGGAGGAGAAAGTATCTGCCTATGGCATTATTCAGGGAGAAAAGACGGAGAATCTAGACCTGCTGAAGGTAGTAGACATGATAGAAAAACCATCTATCAAGGAAGCACCCAGCCGCTTTGCTGCTTTGGGCAGGTATGTGATTACGCCGGAAGTCTTTGATATCTTGGAGCAGACAAAGCCTGGCAAGGGTGGAGAAATCCAGCTTACCGATGCCCTCCGTGTCATGGCCCGATGCGGGAATGTGTATGCCTATAATTTTACCGGCAAGCGATATGATACAGGCAATAAGCTGGGGTATCTGAAAGCGGTGGTGGAGTTTGCATTGCGGAGAGAAGATCTGGGAGAGGAATTCGGGGCGTATTTGAAGACGTTGGATATATGATATATAGAATTGAGATTTGAGATTTGAGTTTTGAGACCGCAGATGACTAGGTATTCAGACTCCAGACGATGAGACGGGAAGAGGAGTTTTGAGGAAAAGATTTGAGGATTGATGTGGGCCGGAGAATTGCAGACGGTCGGACTTCATGTTGACTGTGTTGCCTTTGGATTATTTTCCAAATTATAACGGAGCCACGTAATGAGGGTGGGCTCTGATGTTGCCCCTTTAAAATGATGGTGTAGGAAATTATGCTGCCTGTATTGCCTATGCAATTTTTTATTATGGTAAAGGTGTTTTATAATGTTTTGTAACATGACAAGGTCGTTGTTAAGGGGATCAGAGCGTTGGAACTTTTATCTATAGTAGTACCTTGCTTTAATGAGGAAGCTACAATACCGATTTTTTATGATACGGTAGAGAAAATCAAGGGGCAGATTGATGCAGAAGTTGAATATTGTTTCGTGGATGACGGGAGTAAGGACAATACCCTCGCTATTTTGCGTGACCTGAATAAAAAATCGGGGGGGGGTAGTCCGTTACATTTCTTTCTCTCGTAATTTTGGTAAAGAAGCAGCCCTTTATGCCGGACTTCAGATGGCGAAGGGCAATTATGTAGTAACTATGGATGTGGATTTGCAGGATCCTCCATCTTTGTTGCCTGAAATGTGGCAGATACTTCATAATTCGGATACGGATTATGATTGTGTGGCCACGCGAAGAACAACGAGGAAAGGGGAGCCGCAAATCCGCTCTTTTTTTGCGCGCCTTTTTTATAAGATTATCAATGAGCTGTCGGATACAGAGATTGTGGACGGAGCTAGGGATTATCGAATGATGAGCCGCCAGATGGTGGATGCGGTGATTCAAGATAGTGAGTATAATCGCTTTTCAAAAGGCATTTTCAGCTGGGTAGGTTTTCATACTAAGTGGCTGGCTTATGAAAATGTGGGGCGAAGTGCTGGGGAAACCAAATGGTCATTCTGGAAACTTTTCAAATATTCCATTGAGGGAATTTTGGCCTATACGACGATTCCTCTTTATTTATCATCTGTTATGGGCATTCTAATGTGTGGAGTATCGTTTATAGCTTTAGTGTTCATCTTTATCCGTGCATTACTCTATGGAGATTCTGTGGCAGGCTGGCCATCACTGGTTTGCATCATTACACTTCTTGGTGGATTGATTCTACTTGCCTTGGGAATTATGGGGCTTTATATAGCTAAGATATATCTCGAGACGAAAAAGCGTCAAATTTTTATCGTGAGAGAAGAAAGATAAAGGAATTTTGTTATGAATAAATGGATTGAAACCATTGAACAATCAGTATACAAACTAGATGAATACTATAATAAAAAAATTGATAATAACAAGAAACTTGAATTTGTTGTAACTCTATTACTTATTCTGGGTATTTTAATTGAGATATATCTTTTAAATAAACCCACCCCATGGGTGTCTGATGATTTAACTAAAAGCAATTACCTTAATTATATTCAAGGGTGGTTAAATCATGCCAAAAACTTTTATTTAGAGTGGGGCGGTCGTGTATGGGGAGAACTTTTTACTCTATGGTTTTTAACCATACCTAAGAGAATATTTAATTATATAAATACATTTGGCTATTTACTGTTTGTTGGTCTTATTTATATAAACATCACTGGCAAGTGGAAATGGTCTCCCTCTATTATTGTTTTTGTTAATTTCTCGTTATTCTTATGTTTGCCGGTATTTGGCCAGGATATTCTTTGGGTTTCTGGGACCGGGAATTATATGTGGGCCAGCCTTATACCATTATTGTTCCTATCTTTTTGGAGATTCTATTTAAACAAAGCTTATCAGTTTGCCCAAAATCCGATTTTCATATGTATATTATTTCTGCTGGGGATAATGACCGGGTGGTCTAACGAAAATGTATCTGTTGGAATTTTAGGAATGTTAATACTTTATATGGTTATATATCGAATTCAGTATTTTAAAGTTCCTGCATTCGCAATAAGTGGATTTATGGGTACTGGGATAGGAGCTGCATTGCTGTGGTTGGCTCCTGGTAATTTTGTTAGATTTGCTACGGAACATCACACAAAATCTATTCTGTCCATATCAAAAGCAGTCATTCATAATGTAAAAGCACTGCTGGATCCAAACGCAACACTTGCATTGGTCATCTTATTTATATTGTTTATTTTATTAGAACGAAGTAAAAACAAAAAAATTGCTTCTGTTTATTTCATAGGATCTGTTTTATCTGCGGCAGCTTTTGGGCTCATAGGTCATATTGAAAATCGCGTATTTTTGGGATGCACAGTATTATTAATTATTGCAGCGGGGATTCTTTATAATGATTGGAATTATAATAGTAGAATTAGAAAGGTAAGAGTACTGATAACACTATGTCTGCTATTATCATCAATAAGTTTTTACCATATGGCCGAAGATGGAATAAATGATTACGCAGCACGGTGGAATGAGAATCTCGAAATCATTGCGGAAGAAAAAGCAAAAGGTAATTTGGATGTTTATGTAAACCCAATAACCCCATTAAATAAGTTTTGTGCCACTTATGGACTAGATGATATTAAACCTCATGATGAGAATCAAAATTGGTTAAATAAGGGGATTGCACAATATTATGGTCTGCATACCATTCAATCCATTCATGTACATCCCGAAAAACAACCTGATTAAAAATCAGAGTTTTTTATAAAATTGCTAAGAATCATATTACTTTCACTGGTAAAATAAAAATCGGATAAGGGGAAATGAGATAATTAATATTTCAGCCCTTTATCCGATTTTTTGGTTTGTTCAAACCCCTTGAAACTGTTATTATGTTAACTTTATGATTGCACAATATGTTTAATTAAAAGAAGTAATACTGCAATTTGCTAGTATCAATTGGTTCTGTTATACTACTAATAGGAATCCAAATGTAAACCTGTATTTCATTTACGGTTCCGCGACGGTATCTATAGAGATGCTGGAAGGCTTCATAAATGTCAATACCTCCTTTACCAAGTGTAATGTGAGCGAAGATACGACTTCAATAAGAACTCGATTTCTAATTGAAGGTCGAATCTTCTTGGTATGTGTCTCTTTCTGTAAGAAGAGATAGCCAAGTAGACATGCGAGTGTCACATTCATAATGAATATGGCAACGTATAAAGCTACTCCTATGTTCATCGTAGCATGGGACTTTATGTACGTGGATAGGGGTAAATTTTTAAATTTACTCAGTTTATCGCAATACCCACCAGTTAATGAAAGATCTATCCCTTGAAACTGGTGGGTTTTGCATTGAATAATATAAATATGGAGGAACAATACATAAGAGAAAAAATACAAGATAAAACATACAAGATAAAACATCTGGTTATCTTCATTTTGACAAGCGCAGAAATTTAGGTTCTTCACGGAATTTTGGGGGATGAATAATTTTTAGGTAAAGAATGGAATCGGATAAGGGTAAAGAAA
>OFMM01001418.1_pt1 | contig 11422 bp, 9 predicted proteins | sample 1541811 | NCBI WGS metagenome assembly OFMM01 (sample SAMN04209246, study PRJEB22552) | human gut metagenome | biome: gut; material: feces | host: Homo sapiens | place: USA: Oklahoma
ATCGGTCATACCAACGCGGATGGCGATACCTGCTATGCCGCGCTGGAAGCCGGAGCCGATCACTTTACCCACACCTTCAACGCCATGTCGCCGCTGACCCATCGCGGCGTGGGCGCGGCGGGCGCGGCGCTGGCCTCTGATGCTTACGCCGAGTTAATTGCTGACGGCTTCCATGTGGACGCGCGCTTGTTCCCGCTGATGCGCCGCGCCAAGGGCGAACGTCTGGTGCTGATTACCGACTGCACCCGCGCGGGCGGCATGCAGGATGGGCAGTACACACTGGGCGGGCAGCCCATCTTTGTGCATGGGGTGGAATGCCGCCTGGCGGACGGCACCATCGCAGGCAGCGTGCTGCGCATGAACGACGCGGTGCGCAACTACTGCGTTCACGGCGGCGCGCCGCTGCATCAGGCCGTACACTGCGCGGCGCTGACCCCCGCGCGCAGCATCGCCATGCAGGCGCGCAAGGGCTCGCTGGAAGCGGGCAAGGACGCGGATATTCTGCTGATCGACAAGGACGTGCGCGTGCACGCCGTATGGACAGACGGCCAGCGCCGGCTGTAATCATTCGGGCGAGAGCGGGCACTCCATGATCTCATTTTCGGCGCGGAAGCCGTTGCGCGCATACCAGGGCACCGAACGTTCGCTGGGCCAGGCAAACAGCAATTCGCACCGCTGCGCGGCCAGCGCCTGCTCAATGGCTTGCAGCAGCCGCGTGCCCACGCCCTGATTGCGCCATTCCGGCAGGGTATACACGTTGGTCAGGTAGGCAATGGACTGCGCGTGCCCGCCGGGCTTTGGCACCTTTGGAATCACATACACAAACATAGCCGCAGCCAGCGTATCCCCCTGCGCGGCGACGTAGACGCGGTATTTCGGATGCGCGAGCAGAAACGCCGTAAACTCCGCCGCAAAGGTCGCGTAATCCGCACCGTCATAGGCGTCGTTGATAAACTGCTTGATCTCGTCGGACTTGAGAACCTTGACCAGAGCCTGAATGCCCTCGTTATTCTCGTTGCCCGCCTTCACCACCAGGACGTTTGCATAGGTCTTGGCGGCGGCGGATGCGCTGGTTTCGTAGGCGACCGCGTCATGGGCGACGGAGAAGCCCGCCTGCAGGGCGTAGTTGCCGTTCAGCACCACGAAGGCCACCTCGTCCTTGACACGGGAAACCTGTGCGGCTTCCAGCTCCTGAATCTTCACATTGTGGGGGTTCTCCACAATGTCCTTGACAGTTGCGGCAAGACCCGCGCCGTCGGCCAGCTTGATAACGCCGTTGTCCTGCAGCAGGAGCAGGGCGCGGGCTTCATTGGTGGTGTCGTTGGGGACTGCAATCACGTCGCCGTCTGCCAGATCGCTCAGCGCGGTCTTGGTACCCGGATAAATGCCGAAGGGTTCATAGTGGATGGCAGCCACGGCGACCAGATCGGTGCCCTTCTTTTCGTTAAAGTCGTCCAGATAGGGGGTGTGCTGGAAATAGTTGGCGTCGATTTCGCCGCTGTCTACCACCAGATTGGGCTGCACATAGTCCTCAAACTCGGTGACCTCCAGCGTCCAGCCCTCTTTGGCCAGGAGCTTTGCGGCTTCGGCGAGGATCTCCGCGTGGGGCGTGGGAGAAGCGGCCACGGTGATGGTGCCCTTGGGCTCTACGGTTTCTGCGGCCTCGGCACCGGCGGCTGCGCCGCCCTCTACCACCAGCGTGTCCTCATAGTCCTTGCCGTAGGTGTCCAGCAGGGTCGCCTCGTAGTCGGCGTGGAAGAAATTCTCATTGCCCAGCGCCTTGATCTCGTCGTTCAGCCAGTTCAGCAGGGTGGTGTTGCCCTTGGTGACGGCGAGGGCGATGGTGTCCGCGCTGCCCAGAGAGGGGATGCCTACCACATAGCCGGGATTCTCAATGGAGAAAGCGATGACTTCGGTGTTGTCGTTGGCCCAGGCCACGCCGTTGCCGTTTTCGAAGGCGGTCTTAGCTTCGGCGTAAGCGTCGTACTTCTGCAGCTTGATCTCGGGGTTGTTCTTTTCCAGATAGGTCTCGGCGGTGGTGCCGGAGATCACGATGACCTGATCGTCAGCGCCAATCTCGTCCAGAGACGTGATCACCGCGTCCTCGGGAGAGACAACGCCCAGCGCCACGTTCATATAAGGAAGGGCAAAGTCCACTTCCTGTGCCCGCTCAGGGGTGACGGTGAAGTTGGCGAGGATGATGTCCACCTTGCCGGTCTGCAGATACTCAATGCGGTTGGCGGCCTCGGTGGAGACGTAGTTGATCTTCACGCCCAGATCTTCGCCGATGCGGTTGGCGAAGTATACGTCATAGCCCTGATACTCGCCGTTCTCGTCCACGTAGCCGAAGGGGCTCTTGTCGGAGAATACGCCGATGTTGATGGTGCCGCTGGACTTGATTTCCTCCAACGTACGGAACGCGCCCTTGTCTGCGGATGCGTCAGGTTCGGTCGTCTTTGCGCCGCAGCCTGCAAGCAGGGAGGCGGCGACGGTCAGGCTCAGGAAAACGGCTCCTATTTTCTTAATAAAGTTTTTCATGGAAAATTCCTCTCTTTTTGATTAAATTCAGGGAATCCAAGCACAAAAAATGCCGGGGCTTCTGGAAGCTCCCGGGCAAATGGCGTTATGATATCCCTTCGGAAAAATCACGTTTCAGGTGCAACAAAATGTATACGAATGCACCCCGCCATACGGATATGCCCGGGAGATACGCATTCGACAACAAGACTGTGCTGCATAAGAATTGATTTCAAACATTGCATTCCGCTCCTTTCGTTTATCTGCTTAGATTCGATGGCTAGATAATACACCCACTTTCCTATCTTGTCAATAGGTTTTGGAAAAATATTTTCCTATTTTTCTGGTAGGGAATATAGGCTTATCGATTGTTGGATGACTGCCCGCCCCGCGAAGCGCGGAGCGGGCAGTCCATACTCATATCACGTAATCGTCTCCAACGGGACACTGCTCGATCAGATCGGCGATGGTCACGCTTTCCAGATAGTCATGGATCACCTTATCCAGCCCCTGCCACAACGCCAGCGTGCGGCATTGCTGCGACCGGGGGCAGGCTTCAGCGGTTTCCTCCAGACAGGCCACCGGGGCGAGGGACTCCTCCGTCAGCCGCAGGATGCTGCCCACCGTGTACTGCTCGGGGTTCTTCGTCAGCCGGTATCCGCCGCCCTTGCCTCGCAGGCTTTCCACGACCTTTGCCTTTACCAGCGTCCGGATAATGCTCTCTAAGTATTTTTCGGAAATCTCCTGCCGCTGGGCAATCTCCTTCAGGGAAATAAACTCCCCTGACCGATGCTCAGCAAGGTCGATCATCACGCGCAGTGCGTACCGCCCCTTTGTGGAAATCAACATAACCGCTGCCTCCAAGTGGAATTCTGTAATTCCTATTATACAGCAAGGTTTATGGGAAATCAAGAGGGACAAATCCCCAATATCTGATCTGGAGAAAATCAACCCCGCAAGCATCTGCGGCAGACCCAATCAATTGAACTGCACCCATGATTTGCAGCTGCGGCAGCGGAAATATCATGGAGACAAGCTCCACGAATAAATCCGTTTTTAACGGGTTTTCCCGCTCTATGCCATAACGACCGCAGCTTCGTAAGGAAGCAAAACGTCGGTTTTCTCACAGTTCACGTTGGTCAGAAGCACCTTCTCTTTATAGAAGGCTTCCGGCAGCGGGGCATCCCGGTCTGTAAAGTTGCAATAAATCCGTATTTGCTGCCCCTCAAAAGTCCGCGCATAGGCAAACACCTGCGAGTGCTCGTGAAGCAGCAGCGAAAAATCACCATACCGCAGAACATCCCGCTCTCTGCGCAGAGCAAGCAGCGCCCGGTAATAATGCAGCACCGAATCCGGGTCGCGGAGAGCCGCAGCCACATTGATTTCCTGTACATTGGGATTGACCATGATCCACGGCGCCTCACCCGTGAAGCCTCCATTGGGTGACGCATCCCACTGCATAGGTGTACGGGCATTATCCCGGCCTTTGCTCCGGACACCCCGCCATGCCCAGTCCATCCTGCCGCTTTCTGCGGCCTGGCGCAGCAGGTTCAGGCTTTCTACATCCCGCAGCCCGCTGATGTCAGGAAAGGGACAGTTGGTCATGCCGATCTCCTCACCCTGATACAAAAATGGGGTTCCTCTCAGGAGATACATGGCAGTGGCAAGACATGTGGCGCTCCGCCTTCGCAGCGTCTCTGTCCGCGTACAGCCAAACCGGGAGACCGGGCGCGGCTGATCATGGTTGCCCCAGAACAGCGTGTTCCACCCAATGGCCGCCTGCCATGCGGAGATGATCTGCTTGAACCGCATCAGGTCAAAGGGCCGTGCATCCCACTTGGTCTCGCCGCCGTCCATGTCCATGACGTCAAACTGGAACAGCATATCCAGCTCCCGCCCGTCGTCTACCACGGAACCGGCGTTCTGTGTGGTAACAAAGCTGGTTTCCCCGACACACATACAGTCCCGCCCGTCAAAGCACGCCCTTCGCATTTCCCGCAGATAGTCGTGCAGCCTGGGCTGGAACGCAAAGTACTCCGGGGAAAACACGTAGCCGCTTCCCTTTCCGTCCGGCAGCTGCGGATCCTTTGCCAGAAGGCTTATCACATCCATCCGGAACCCGTCTACACCGCGATCCAGCCAGCGGTTCATCATCCCGTAAATTTCCTGCCGAAGTTCGGGATTTTCCCAGTTCAGATCCGGCTGCTTCTCGGAGAACAGATGCAGATACCACTGTGCTGTGGTCTCGTCATAGCTCCAGGCTGAGGGAGTAAAAAACGATGCCCAGTTGTTTGGCTCCCGTCCATCCTTTCCGTCACGCCAGATATAATAATCCCGGTATGGGCTGTCCTTCGCCGTTCTGGCCTCCAGAAACCACGGATGTTCGTCTGAGGTGTGATTCACGACCAGATCCATTACAAGCTTTATATCGCGGCGGTGCAGCTGCGTCACCAGCTCGTCGAAATCCTCCATCGTTCCGAATTCCGCCATGACTGACTCATAGTTCCGGATATCATAGCCCATGTCGGCATTGGGCGAGTCATAGATGGGACAGAGCCACACGGCACCTACCCCAAGCCACTGGAGATAGTCCAGGCGGGAGATAATACCACGCAGATCTCCGATTCCATCCTCATTGGAATCCTGAAAGCTGCGCGGGTAGATCTCATTCACGAACTTGCCCTGAATCACCTTTTTCAGCCCAACGAGCGTTGTATTCCTTCATTTTCTCGTACTGAATCAGCCCGAATTTGTTCGTTTTTTCACTGCCTACGAATATGTTTTCCACAACGTTCATGGAAGGAACCAGATCATTCTCCTGATAAACAATATTGATTCCCAGTCTGCGGGAAAGCGCAGGCGTGAGATAATCGTAGGTTGCTCCCCCTGCAAACGAAACCCGTCCCGCAGACGGACGGTATGCGCCGCTCAGCACTTTCATAAGTGTGGACTTGCCCGCCCCGTTTTCGCCTACAAGACAATGTATTTCCCCTGCGTATACATCAAATGTGATTCCGTCCAGCACTTTTACACCGGAGAATTCTTTCTTAATGTTCCGCATCGAAATTACAGGTTCCGCATGTTCTGTGCCTTTTTTCATACGAAACTCCTTTTTGCGCAAAGAAGGTTACATAAAATTTATGCAACCTTCTCTGTCTTATCTCAATGATGAATTTCCCGAATGATCGTTATTTGACGTAGTACCGATATGCCACTTCGTAGTCATCCCACTGCATCCATTTGTCAAGGTTTTCCTGAGAAATGGGAACAACCGGGAGAGAGGTGAACTTCTGAAGAACTACCTGGACGAAAGCACCCTGATTCCCAGTCTGTGTCCGGTAAACCTGGCCGTTGCGGATCTGTCCGCCTTTGCCTTTGCAGAAGGCGCGGCCTATTACGCAATGGATCAATTCTTCCAGCCCGGCACCATCTATGTGCCGTAGAACCCCTCATTTTTGATGGACACGCGGACAAGACTGCCTCATAAACAAGCAAACGCCCCCTGTGCAGGATAATAGTTGCCCAGGGGGTAATGCTATGAGCGGGACGGGATATTCTTCCTTCGCTGCCCCAGAATGAATAGATGCTGCCGTGCGAGCGCAGATAACAGCAGAACGTGGGCGCGAATACGTCGGATTGTTGTAAACAATTTGAGAAAGTACTTTCTTTTTCACGAGGAAATATGGCGGCAATCCTTCATTCAGTCTTCTAATAATCGGCATTGATTTCGTGTGTATTACACAAATTTTACGAATTAACTTGCAGCAAATTAACAATATCAGGTTGCGAAATTACTTTCGCAATCCAACGTTGACGGCGGAAAGAACAGGTGCTATATTGGGCTTACCAACAAAAAACAGGAGGGTAAACCATGAAAAAGATATTTGCTGTTTTGCTGTCCGTTATGATGCTTCTCGGAATGCTGGCTGTGACGGCTTTCGCGGACGAGAGTGCGGATGAAACCATGATCCCCGTAGTCGTTCAGGTTCCGGAGGGCTGGGGCACGCCCAATCTTTGGGCTTGGGCGGATGATGGTACCAATGCCTTCGCGGCATGGCCCGGCGAGGAAATGGACGCTTTGGCTGAGGGGTGGTATTACACCTATGTTCCCGGTTTTGTTCAGAACGTCATTGTGAACGCCAATCAGGGCACCGATGCGGCTGTCCAGACCGAAGGCATCGTGGTAGAGGCCGGTAAGGAAGTGTGGATCACGGTCGCGGAAGATCTGACTGCCTCCGTCGCTTACGAGGCGCAGCTGCGGGGCGAGATCCCTGCCTATGTTGAAAAGTTTGTCGTTCACGCCTACGTTCCCCTGTCATGGAAAACCGTGAATCTGTGGGCGTGGTCGGCGCCGGACGGTACCAACGCCTTTGAAAGCTGGCCGGGCAAGGCCATGCAGGAGGGGGACAACGGCTGGTTCACCTGCAAAGCCCCCACCTGGGTCAACTCCCTGATCATCAACGGCAACGAAGGAACCGTCCAGACCGAGGATGTCAGCATTGAGGGCAAGGAACTGTGGATCACCGTCTATGAAGATCTGACCTACGAGCTGAGCTACGAAGACCCCGACAAGGCCGTGGACGATGTGACCGTACATGCGCAGGTCCCTGAGGACTGGGCTGACCCCAGCTGCTGGGCATGGTCAGCACCGGACGGCACCAACGCCTTTGCCTCCTGGCCCGGTGAAGCACTGAGCAAGGACGGCGACTGGTATAACATTCAGGTTCCCGGCTGGATTAACTCCGTAATTATCAACGCCAACGAGGGCGCTGTCCAGACCACGGATCTGTCCGTTGAGACCGGCAAGGAGGTCTGGATCGTGGTGACCGACGCTGAAAATGCGCAGGTCTTCTACGAAGAGCCTGCACAGGATGCCGCGGCCACCGAGCCTGCGGCAGAGACGACCGTCCCCGCTTCCACGGAAGCACCTCAGGAAGCGGCCAAGAGCAGCAATACCGGCGTGATCGTCGGCGTTGTCGCCGCAGTCGTCCTTCTTGGCGGCGGCGCGGCAATCGTGGCAAAGAAGAAAAAGAGCTGAAACACTCAATCGTATCCCCGGCGGGTACACGTCAGCCGTGTACCCGCTGACGGTCTATCAAGGAGGCTTTTATGAAACGGTTTTTCATTCTGATTTTATGCTTTGCGATGCTGCTGAGCCTGACCGCCTGCGGCGGCAAAACGGACAGCGCGGATACAAACAGGCTGGTCATCTGGCATGACAAGGAAGACGCGGTGATCACCGCCCTTTCCGATTATCTGGCGCAAGCCGTGCCGAATCTGGATGTCCAATTTGAAAAGAAAACCAGCTTGACCGATTCTCTGAAGCTGGTGGGCAATGACCCCTCCGCCGCTCCGGATCTTTTTCTGTTTGCCCACGACAAGATCGGCGTTTTTGCCGAAATGGGGATTCTGGCTCCGGTGGAGCCGCTGCTGGAGGAAGGGGCGCTGGATAACTTCCTGCCCATGACCCTTCAGGCGGCTACCTACAAGGATACTCTGTACCAGTTGCCGCTGTATTTTGAAACGCTGCTGTTCATGTACAACCGCCGTTATATGCAGGATGACGAGGTTCCCGCCACGACGGAAGCGCTGTATGCCTATATGGAGAACAACACCGGCCGGGGGCGCTACGGCTTTGTGGAGCAGCACAGCACCGCCTACTATTCCGCCGCATGGATTCATGGTTTCGGCGGCTCCATCATTGACAGCAGCGGCACCCCATTCCCCGACGCGCAGGCCGTGCAGGATGCGCTTGCTTACCACCTGAAATTCGTAAAGCTGATGCCGGGGGAGACAGAATACAATACCGTCAACACGCTGTTTCTGGAAGGAAAAGCGGACGCGACCATCGGCGGCCCGTGGATGGTCCCCTCTGCCCGAGAGGCCGGGATCGATCTGGGCATTGCCCCCATGCCGACAGTGGATGAGACCGGGCTTGCCCTGGCTCCCTACTCCGGCGTGCAGGGCGTTCACGTTCTGAAAGCTGCCGCGGAGCGGAAAACCGCGGCGGTAAAGCAGCTGCTGGCGGCGTTGGCAAAACCGGAGATCGGCACGTCTCTGGCGCTTGCCAGCGGGTGCGCCCCGGCAAACGGCAGCTGCTATGACGACGCCCGCGTCGCGGAGGACGCTCTGGTGCAGGCCATGCGGCAGACGGCGGAGATCGCCGTCCCCATGCCCAATATTCCCGAAATGGACGTTATGTGGACTGTGGTCAGCAGCCTCCTGACCGATGTGAACTTGTCCGGCAAGGATATTCCCTCCAGCTTCCAGTCGGCCAAAGAACAGGCGGAAAGCCTGATCGCGGGGATGAAATAAAGGGAGAAAACCATGGAGAAAAAGAAACGGAAGGAATGGATGCGCTCTTACGCATGGTCAGCGCCATCTCTGCTGCTGATCGGGCTGATGGTGGTATTTCCGATTCTCTATACCTTCTACATCAGTCTGACCAATATGAACGTCTACCACTGGTTTGACTTCACTCTGGTGGGACTGGACAACTACATCCGGGCGCTGTTCGTGTTCGATTCCGGCTTCCTGTCCGCGCTGCTGGCAACGATCCTTTGGACAGCCGTCAGCATGGTTTTGCAGCTGGTCATCGCCTTTCTGCTGGCGAACCTTCTGAATATCGAAAAGCTCCGGCTGCGCAAGCTCTACAAAACAGTGCTGATGTTTCCATGGGCCATGCCCGGATATGTGGGGATTCTGCTCTGGAAAACCGGAATGTTCAACACCCAGTTCGGTCTGCTGAATCAGTGGATGGACAAGCTGGGGCTGACGGCGGTCAAGTGGCTTTCTTCCGATGTATCGGCATTTCTGAGCTGCACGGTGGTCAATCTGTGGCTGGCGCTGCCATTCATGATCATGATTATGGACGGGGCATTGCAGAGCATTGACAGAAGCTACTACGAAAGCGCCATTCTGGACGGCGCGGGCGCTTTTGCCCGGGCGAAGTACATCACCATCCGCGCCATGCGCCCCATCATTGCACCGGCTGTGATTATCACGGTGTTTACGACCTTCAAGCAGTTCGACGTTGTCTACCTGCTGACGCAGCAGGCCGGCGCGAAAACCGGCTCCGGGTTCCACACCATCCTGACCTACGCCTACGAAAACGCATTTATCACCAACAATTACGGCTATTCTTCAGCCATTTCCATGATTATTTTTGCACTTCTGCTCCTGTTCTCCGCAAAATTCCAGCTGAAGGAGGATGCCTGATGACGAAACGCAGATGGCGGGAGGGCGTTGGGCTGACGGCGCTGAATGCCTTTTTCATTGCGCTGTGCTTTCTGACGTTGATCCCCATTCTCTATGCCCTGAGCGTCTCCTTTAACGGGTCGAACAGTCTGCTCAGCTCCGATTTTTCGTTTATTCCCAGAAATTTCACCCTGAAAAACTACCGGGAAGTCCTCTTTGGGGAGAACATCACCCTCTGGTTCCGGAATACCATTTTTCTGGCAGTTGTGACCGTTTTTCTGTCCCTGCTGGTGGCAGTCCCGGCGGCCTACTGTTTCTCCCGCCGCCGCTTTCCGGGCAGAAAAGCCATACTTCGGTGTCTGGTTCTGCTGAATTCTTTCCCGGCGATCCTGTCCATGTTCGCGATTTACCGTCTGCTGCGGCCGATGGGGCTGGTCAATACCCGGCTGGGACTGATCCTTGTTTATACGGGAACCATGGCGGTGTTCAGCCTGTGGAACACCAAGGGCTACTTCGACACCATCCCCACGGAAATTGAGGAAGCCGCCAGAATCGACGGCGCTTCCGACCGGCAGATCGTCCTGAAAATCGTCATGCCTCTGGCAAAGCCAAGCATCATCACCACCGCATTGCAGGTGCTGATCTATGTGTGGAATGAATACATCTATGCGACGACCTTCCTGACCGGGGAAAGCAAGTACACGCTGGCCGCCGGACTGAATGCTTTGCAGGCGACGGAGATGACCGGCTCTTGGCCGGTATTCGCGGCGGCGGCCATTACCGTATCGCTGCCCGTGCTTGTGATCTTCTTCCTGTGCCAGAAATACATGACCTCCGGACTGACGGCTGGAGGTGTCAAGGGATGAAACTGGACGCTGTTTTGCACATTCCCATGTCGGAATACTGCTGCGGGCTGGATGAGCGCCATATCGTTTACCGCCTGCGCTGCGCCAGAGGCGACTTGCAGCGGGTGACGCTTTTCTACGCCGACACCGCGTGCCGGGTCAATCCGATCCTGTTTACCTCCGTCCCCATGGAAAAGGTTCTGTCGGACGCCTGCCACGACTACTGGCAGGTAATCGTAGACAGCCCCTATAATCGGGTCTATTACTACTTTCAGCTGGACGACGGCACGGAGACGAAGCTGTACTACAGCAATCTCTTTACCGACCGGCTCGCACAGGATCGTTCGGAATATTTCAAGCTTCCTTTCAACCATCGCAGTGACATTGCTCGCGTACCGGCGTGGGTAAAGGATGCCGTTGTATACAACATTTTTCCGGACAGCTTTGCGTCCGGCAGATGCGAAATTTCCGGGCAGTCTCATTCACAGCGTTTTGGACAGCAGACTGTGCAGGGAAAGCTCGGCGGGACGCTGGACGGGGTTGCGCGGAATGTGGATTATCTGAAAAGTTTATAATCAGTTAAAGGCGGCGCGGCAATGGCTGCGCCGCCTTTTTTGTTGGAAAAATGTGTGCCTGGCCCAGTCCGCCTGGTACGCGGAAAGATGAATCACATAATCTGAGTTGTCTCATAGAGCGGATTATACGCTTATGGTTAATAAAATATAAAAAGAACGCCCAAACGCCCTTTGCTCGTGATATTCCTGCTTTCAGCTTTCTCTCTTTGATAAGGCGTCAGCCCTGTTTCCTGTAAATCTATGTGCAAATCCCCGTAATACATAAATATTCTCTGTGCTTTTCCTTTT
>OFMM01001420.1_pt1 | contig 11401 bp, 11 predicted proteins | sample 1541811 | NCBI WGS metagenome assembly OFMM01 (sample SAMN04209246, study PRJEB22552) | human gut metagenome | biome: gut; material: feces | host: Homo sapiens | place: USA: Oklahoma
TTGTTGGCATCCTTCTCGGCGTAGACCTTGTATTCCTTGCCGTCGACCACGATGGAGTCGTCGGTGGAGGTGACCTCGACCGGGGTGCCATCGTCATGACGGAAGGTGCCGTGGGTGCTGTCGTACTTCAGCAGGTAGGCCAGCATGGACGGGGTGGTCAGATCGTTGATTGCAGCGACCTCAATGTCACCGGCCTGGCCGCCACGAGCCTGCAGCTCGAAGATACGGCGGAAAGCCAGACGACCGATACGACCAAAGCCGTTAATACCAATCTTAACTGTCATGTAATTCTCCCTTTAGGGTAGGCCACGCGTGTGCCAGGCACACTGAAGCCATTGTTTACCAACACCGTCCACTGTAGTGCGTCACCTGTACTTAGGGCAACGTTCCGAGGCGCGTGTTCCAAAATGCAGTGCGATTTTCAGTGAACGCTCACATGCATGTCCCGCATGCGTTCAACGGCCGCTTGGCTCGACCAGCGCGGAGGACACGTCCGTGTCCAATGCACCGAGATCTCCGGAGAAGCCATGCCATCGCGCCACGTGCGGCAGGGGAGCCTCGATGGGGAACGTGACGATGAGCGTGCCATGCTCCACCGTGATGCGGGACGGCCTGCCGGCAAGGAACTCGTTGCTCAGTCCGTTGACGCGCGTGCTGCTCATGTCGGCGTGGTGCAGCTCGTATTTCAATCCCGTTTCGCTTACGCCGGTCGAGATATCGCTGTGGGAGAACACGGAGACCATGCGTCCCGCAACGGCGTCGTCCGCCGGGAAATCGAGCGCGCCGTCGCAGATCGCGGTGACGATCGATCCGTCGCCGTGCAGGTAGCCGGTCGCGCCACGGTCGGCCAGTAGCGCCATAAGCTGGATATTGGAAATCGTATGGTCGATTCGTCCGCCGAGCGCGCCGTATATGTGGAACGTGCGCGCGCCGCGCAGCCAGCCGATCTTCAAAGCCGACAGCAGGTCGGGATCGTCCTTTTCCGAAGGCAATGCGATGGTGCGGTCGTTTTGCGTGGGGCGGTCGCCGGTAATCGAATCGAAGTCGCCGACCACGAAATCGGCGTCGATGCCAAAAGCTCGGACGTGGTCGAGGCCGCCGTCCGCGGCGACGACAAAGGCGTCATCCGGAATCGCAGGGGTCTCATCGTAATAATCGCCTGCGCCGAAGATCACGCAGGTGCGGGCATCGTGGGAATCCATACCCGGTAGTGTAGCCGTGACGGGCGAAAGGGAAGAATCGTCATTTTCATGGCTATGCGGCATACCTAAAATGTCTGAAACCTGTGGAGATTGTCACGCATGAATCGGTTCGGAGGCGCGGCGGCGGTTTTTCGACATGCGGATGCTGGTACACTGACACCGAGTTTGTTTTGAAGGGATTGCAGATAATGTGCGGAATTGCTGGTTTCGTCAACGATATGCCCATTGACGTGAAATGCCCGGTCCTCCAACGTATGACCGACATGATCGCGCATCGCGGGCCGGACAGCGAAGGCCATTACATCGACGAGCACGCGGCGCTCGGCCATCGAAGGCTCAGCATCATCGACCTCGGCGGCGGCCAGCAGCCCATCTACAACGAGGATGGTTCGAAGGGCATCACCTTCAACGGCGAGATCTACAACTATCAGACGCTGCGTGAGGAATTGATCGCGGCCGGACACACCTTCACCACCAAAAGCGACACAGAGGTGCTGCTGCACGGCTATGAGCAGTGGGGTGTGGATTTGCTGCAGCGCGTACGTGGCATGTTCACTTTCGTGATCTGGGACAAGAACAAGCAGGAACTGTTCGGCGCGCGCGACCATTTCGGCATCAAGCCCTTCTACTATGCGAAGATGAACGGCACGTTCATGTACGCGTCGGAGATCAAGAGCCTGTTGCGCCACCCCGATTTCGTCAAGGAGCTCAACGCCGAGGCGTTGAAGCCGTATATGACCTTCCAGTATCCGGCGATCGGTGAGACCTTCTTCAAAGGCGTCTACAAGCTGCCGGAAGGGCACTATTTCACGTACCGGGATGGCAAGATGGACATCCACCGGTATTACGACGAGGATTTCCGCGAAGGCAAGCAGAAGCTGGGCGAGCTGGTGAACTCGATCGACCAGACGGTGTGCGATTCCGTCAAGGCGCACCAGATCGCCGATGTGGAGGTCGGCTCCTTCCTGTCGAGCGGTGTCGACTCCAGCTACGTCGCCGCCGTGGCGCGTCCGCAGCACACGTATTCGATCGGTTTCGGCAAAGGCACGTACAACGAATCGCAGCAGGCCGGCGAACTGGCGGAACTGCTCAAACTGAACAACACCGCCGAGTCGTTGACCGACGAGGAGGCGTTCGCCGCGTTCCCGCGCATCCAATGGCATCTCGACGAGCCGGACTCCAATCCGAGCTGCGTGCCGCTGTACTTCCTGTCCGCATTGGCCGCCAAAGACGTGAAGGTGGTGCTGAGCGGCGAAGGCGCCGACGAGTTGTTCGCCGGATACATCGACTACGGCGTGCACACCAAATTCAAGCCCATCAAGGTGGTGACTCGCTGGCTCACGCATCTGCCAGCCGGCGCGCGCAAGGCGATCGCCCGGTTCTGCAAGGGCAAGACCTTCCCGGGCGCATGGCATCTGTACGCCAATCTTGCGCCGGCCGAGGAAAGCTTCATCGGACAGGCACGTGTGTTTGAGGAATCGCAGTCCGAACAGCTGCTCAAGCCTGAATACCGCAAGGCGCCGAGCGTGCAAAGCATCGTCGACAAGACGTATGCGCGTGTGGAAGGCAAGGGTCTGAGCGAACTGAAGAAGAAGCAGTACCTTGACATGCATCAGTGGATGCCGGGTGACATTCTGCTCAAGGCCGACAAGATGACCATGGCGCATTCGCTGGAATTGCGTGTGCCGCTGCTCGACAAGGAGCTCATGGGCGTGGCCGAGCAGGTGCCGACCAAGTACCTCATCACCGACGAGAACACGAAATACGCGTTCCGCCAGGCGGCGGGACGTCATCTGCCCAAGGAATGGTACGACCGTGAGAAGCTTGGCTTCCCGGTGCCGATTAAGAAGTGGCTGCGTGAGGAGAAGTTCTACAAGTACGTCCGTTCCGTGTTCGAACGCGATTACGTCAGCCAGTTCTTCGACCAGGACGCGCTGCTGAAGATGATCGATGACAACTATGCCGGCAAAACCGACGATCGCCGCAAGATCTGGACCGTGTACTCATTCCTGACGTGGTACGACGTCTACTTCGTGCACGACGGCGAGAAGCCGGACGTCATCGCCATCGCCTGACAGCGGATGCCGTCCGAATGGTGACGAACACCCCGGGACCGGTGCGACACGCGCTGGTCCCGGGGTGTGGTATTATCTACAAGGCTTGAGAAATCAAGAAAGCGGGATATCCCCACCTGGAAGCCTTTCAGGGCCTCGGGTTCAGGCAGATGCCTTCCACCGGTCGTCTCGGTGAGATATGTAAGCCGCTCTTACGGGTTTACGGCGCGTTGTGATGCGTTTTGGCATGCCTTGAACAATCGAGACTTTGGAAAACTGCCAATCAAAGGATGTTCCGTTGCATGGAATATGAGGATTGGAGTCATCATCAGCGACGAACCACGCATTAACGACGAGATTCGCGTCTCCCAGGTGCGTCTGATCGGCCCGAACGGCGAGCAGGTGGGAGTCATCGCGACTTCCGTCGCACTGAACCTGGCAAAGGAAGCGAACCTCGATCTCGTCGAGGTGGCGCCCAACGCGAAGCCTCCGGTCGCCAAGCTCATCGATTACGGCAAGTACAAGTACAACGAGAAGATCAAAGCTCGTGAGGCGCGCCGCAACCAGAGCACCGCGGAAATCAAGGAAATTCGCTTCCGTCTGAAGATCGACGACCATGACTTCGAGGTCAAGAAGGGCCATGTTGTGCGCTTCCTGAACGGCGGAGACAAGGTCAAGGTCACCATCATGCTGCGTGGCCGCGAGCAGTCGCGACCGATTGGCGGCGTCGAGCTGTTGCAGCGTCTCGCCAGCGAAGTGGAGGAATACGGCACTGTCGAATTCGCTCCGAAGCAGGAAGGCCGCAACATCATCATGACGCTCGCGCCGAAGGGCAAGAAGGTTCACACCCAGTCCGAGCAGCGTCGTCGTGGCGATCAGTCCCGTGCCGAGCGTCAGGCCCGCCAGGCCGCCCGTTTGGCGGCCAAGCAGGAGGCCCAGGCTCAGGCGGCGGCAGCAGCCAAAGCCGCCGTGGCATCCGACAAACCGAAGACTTCCGAAACGAAGTAACAAACAAGGAGGGCAGCAATGCCGAAGATGAAAACTAATTCCGCCGCTTCCAAGCGCGTCCGCGTGACCGGTTCCGGCAAGCTGATGCACGCCGGCTCCGCAATGCGCCACAACCTCGAGCACAAGTCCGCTCGTAAGCGCCGTGAGCTGAAGGCCGACGGTGTTCTGGCCACTTCCCAGAGCAAGAACATGAAGAAGCTGCTCGGTCGCTGAGCATAGCGAGAGCTTAGAAACAAAGACTTAATAGAAAGCTGAGGAATCAAATATGGCACGTGTCAAGCGCGCAGTAAACGCCCACAAGAAGCGTCGCGTCGTTCTCGAGAGGGCTTCCGGCTACCGCGGCCAGCGCTCCCGCCTGTACCGTAAGGCCAAGGAGCAGCTGCTGCACTCCTTTACCTACAACTTCCGCGACCGCAAGGCTCGCAAGGGTGACTTCCGCAAGCTGTGGATCCAGCGCATCAACGCTGCCGTCCGCGCCGAAGGCATCACCTACAACCGCTTCATCCAGGGCCTGCACCTTGCCGGCATCGAGCTGGATCGTCGCGCTCTCGCCGAGCTGGCCGTCTCCGATCCGGAGGCTTTCAAGGCCATCGTCGAGCAGGCCAAGGCCGCTCTTCCGGCTGACGTGAACGCTCCGAAGGAAGCCTGAGTTTCCCCGACGGTTCACCTGTGAACTTCAGAACCCCCGATCCGGCAAACGGACGGGGGTTCTTGCGTATCACGTTCCCCATACCGGATACTTTGAATAGACTTTCCGGAATGTTGATTTCCATCCAATGACGGCTTCCACTTGGAACGAACGTCCTTGGAATCCTCCATGCGGGCAACGCGTTCCGTACGGGAACGTGACGGAACGGACACGACAAATGATGACGATGCAAACGGAGAACCACGATGACGGATATCGAACGCTTGATTGATCAGTTCCTCGCGTACATCGACGTGGAACGAGGACTTGCGAAAGCCACGGTGCGCGCATATGACTCGGACCTGCGCAAATACAACGGCTGGCTTGCGACGCAAGGCATTCAAGACCTTAATGCAGTGACCACGCAGGACGTGGAACGATACATCGCCTTTCTTGACGATTCCGGAGAATCCGCGCGCAGCAAGGCACGAAGACTGGCCAGCATCCATGCATTCCATCGCTTCGCACTGAACGAACATGTGGTGTCCAATGACGTTGCGGCACAGGTCAAGGCTCCCAAAGGCGCGACGACGCTGCCTGACGTGCTCACTGTGGACGAGGTGGCCAGTTTGCTGGACGCGATCCCCGTCTCGCAGAATCGGCCTCAATCCGAAGGCATGGCGGACATGCCCGACGATCCCGCGATGCTGCGCGACAAGGCGTTGCTGGAATTCATGTACGCCACCGGAGCCCGCGTGTCGGAAGCGTGCGGCGCGAATCTTGACGATGTCGACTTGGAATCGAACGTTGCGAGATTGATGGGCAAAGGCTCCAAACAACGTCTGGTGCCGGTCGGCAGTTACGCATGTGAGGCGATCGCAAGATACCTCAAAAACGGACGGCCGCAGCTCGAGTCGAAGGCGAAAGGGCCCACCGAACGACGCGCGTTGTTCCTCAACAAGCGCGGCAAACGACTGTCAAGGCAATCGGTGTGGGAGATCATCCGTGCGGCCGGGGAACGCGCGCATATCGACAAGCCCCTGCATCCGCACACATTGCGCCATTCCTTCGCCACGCATCTGATCCAAGGCGGGGCCGACGTGCGCACCGTGCAGGAACTGCTGGGTCACGCGAGCGTCACCACCACGCAGATCTACACGCATGTAAGCCCGGAGAACCTCATCGAGACATATCTGACCTCGCATCCAAGGGCAAGATAGCATGAGATGCATGTGTTGCTGCCGTTTCTGACGGCGATGATGGGCTAGCATGGAAACAGTGGAGTTTTTGACACGAGGATGTTGGTAAGGTAAACGGTATGCCTACGGATTTGCTTGGACGTGATTATGAGACGTTTCCCGCACCGGAGCCGCTGCAGACGCACGGTCCGGCAAGGGTCATCGCCATGTGCAACCAGAAGGGTGGCGTCGGCAAGACCACCAGTTCCATCAATATCGGCGGCGCGCTAAGCCAATACGGCAGGCGCGTGCTGATCGTCGACTTCGATCCGCAAGGCGCCGCCACGGTGGGTCTCGGCATCAACGCCAACGCGGTGGAGGACACCGTGTACACGGCGTTGTTCAATCCGCGCATGGACGTGCACAGCGTGATTCACCACACCGATTTCGAGAATCTCGACATTATGCCGGCCAACATCGATCTGTCCGCCGCCGAAGTGCAACTGGTCACCGAAGTGGGACGTGAGCAGGTGCTTGCCGGTGTGCTGCGCCAGGTCAAGGACGAGTACGACGTGATCATCATCGACTGCCAGCCATCGTTGGGCCTGCTGACGGTGAACGCGTTGACCGCGGCCGACGGTGTGATCATTCCGGTCGCTGCCGAATTCTTCGCGCTGCGTGGCGTGGCGCTGCTCATGCAATCCATCGAGAAGGTGCAGTCGCGCATCAATCCGAGCCTTGAAGTGTATGGCGTGCTGGTCACCATGTACACCCGTACCCTGCATTGCGAGGAGGTGTTGCAGCGTATCTACGAGGCGTTCCAAGGCAAGGTGTTCCATTCCGTGATTTCGCGTTCCATCAAGCTGCCGGATTCCACGGTGGCGGCCGCGCCGATCACCATCTACGCGCCGAACCACAAGACGGCGAAGGAATACCGTGAAGTGGCCCGCGAGCTGATCGCCAACGACATCGTGGCCTGAACTTTGCAAGAGCCCCGTTGGGGGCTCTTGGTGTTTATGAGCGACTCGACACACTTATAGTCATGTTGACTATAAGTGTTAGACTCCTTTCCTGTAAGCAATTCGAAGTATTGGAAGAGGCCATCAATTGATCATGGGCAATGTCTCGGAACGGCGCAAGCAGCCTCCGCAGGTCGGCGTATCCGTGGTGATTCTGGCTTTGGGACCGGTTCCGCAGTCAGATGTGGGCGCTGGTGCCGCTTCGTCCGGCATGGGCTCCACCCTGTGGATGCCGCTGGTCAAACGCGTCCGTCAGCCTTTTTTGGGGCAATGGGCGTTGCCGGGAGGCGGTCTGAGGGCCGACCATTCATTGGAACAGTCGGCGTATGCCGCACTGGAATCGACGACGTCGCTGCATCCGAAATATCTTGAGCAGCTTTACACGTTCGGCGATCCGGCACGTTCGCATGGCGGTCTGCCGATGGTGTCCATCGTGTACTGGGCCCTGGTGGGCGAGGCCGATGGACGAATCGACTTCGCCGGAGGGGACAACGTCAAGTGGTTCCCCGTCAACCATCTTCCGGAACTTGCGTTCGACCATCGCACCATCGTCGAATACGCCATAAACCGGCTTCGCGGCAAAATCGAATCGCCTGACATCGCCACTCGATTGGTGGGCGAGCGATTCACGTTGAGCCAACTGCATGACGTGTACGAGGCGATTGCCGGACAGCGTATCGATTTGGCGAATTTCCGCCGTAAAATGCTTGCTTCCGGACTGTTGGAAGACACCGGTGAGAAACTGCGGATCGGCCGTAACAGGCCGGCGGCGGTCTACCGGTACAGCCGGAAGCCGGGAACGGATTTGTGGACCGAAGCCGGAACGGCATCCGAATCGGACGACACTCGAATTGCTTTCCAGGATGACGACGCGTTATCCGCATTGATGACGGCGTGATCGCCTGCCATCGTCGGGCTTGAACGAGCTCACGACACAATAGGAAAACAATGATAAAGGGGTGTTGATGTCCGCATCGCAACAAACTGTTGGGGGAGAGGTCTCGCTGACTCGCAACGAGCGTCTTGACCGACTGCCGTTCAACAAGGCGCACAGGAAGCTGTTGGTGGCTTCGGGTATTGGATGGGCGTTCGACGCGATGGACGTTGGTCTGGTGTCGTTCGTCGTGGCCGCCATCGCGGCCGACCCGCATTTCAATCTGACGCCGACCGAGAAAAGCTGGGTGCTGTCCATCGGTTTCGTCGGAATGGCGATCGGCGCCGCGCTTGGCGGCTTCGTGGCCGACCGCGTTGGCCGCAAGACGGTCTTCTCCGCGACGCTGGTGATTTTCGGTCTGGCCAATGGCGGTATGGCGTTGTCATGGTCGCTGGCGGCTCTGCTGATCGCTCGACTGGTCATCGGCCTCGGCCTGGGCGCCGAGCTGCCGGTCGCCTCCACATTGGTCTCGGAATTCTCTCCGACCAAACAACGCGGCCGTATGACGGTGCTGCTGGAATCCTTCTGGGCAATCGGCTGGATCATCGCCGCCTGCATCGGCTATTTCGTCATTCCTAACACCGGCGATTGGGGATGGCGCTGGGCGCTGCTCATCGGAGCATTGCCGCTGCTGTACGCCATCGTGACGCGCATTCATATCCCTGAGTCCGTGCGATTCCTCGAATCCAAGGGACGTGAGGATGAGGCCGAGCAGGCCGTGCGCTACTTCGAACAGGCCGGAGGCGTCGAACCGGTCGCATCCCCGAAGGGCGAGCCGCTGCCGAAGATCAAAACCCGCGAGCTGTTCGGCAAGAAGTATCTTGCGCGCACCGCAGCCATCTGGGCCACATGGTTCTTCGTGAACTTCTCCTACTACGGCGCGTTCACGTGGATGCCGTCTCTGCTGGCCGACCAGTTCGGCTCGCTGACCAAGTCGTTCGGCTACACGCTCGCCATCGCCATCGCACAGCTGCCCGGCTACTTCCTCGCGGCATGGCTGGTGGAGATCTGGGGCCGCAGGAAGACCCTGAGCGTGTTCCTTGCCGTGTCCGCCGTGGCCGCGTTCGCCTTCTCCCAAGCCGGTTCCGTGGCCGCTGTGCTGGGCTTCGGCATGCTGCTGTCCGCGTCCAACCTTGGCGCTTGGGGCGTGTTGTACGCGGTGACTCCGGAAATCTATCCGACGCGTCTGCGCGGCGCCGCCTCCGGTGCAGCCGCGGCTTGCGGTCGTGTGGCCGCGATCATCGCGCCGCTGCTGATGCCATGGTTCCTGACCTTGTCCGGTGGCAACAAGGCCGTGGCGTTCATCGTTTTCGCCGTGGCGTTCATTCTCGCCTGCGTGGCGGCCCTGTGCCTGCCTGAACGCACTGGCAAGGAGCTTGAGGATTAAGGTCCGCGCGCCTCTTCGCGCGATTGACGGCGGGCCTGTCGGCATGATCTGACAGGTCCGCCGTTTTCCATGTGTCGTAATGCTTCGCTAGAATTGGCTCGGTTTGTGTGTAAGTACGGATTTTTAAGTACCGATAGCATGTACGTACCGAACGTTTACGTAAGAAAACAGCAACACTAAGAGAGGTTTCGATGGCGGTTCGCGGCGATATCCGAAATGTAGCGATTGTGGCACACGTCGATCACGGTAAGACCACCCTGGTCAACGCGATGCTGGCCCAGTCCCACGTGTTCAACGAGCGTGAGGAAGTCCCGGACCGTGTGATGGATTCCAACGATCTGGAACGCGAGAAGGGCATCACCATCCTCGCCAAGAACACCGCGGTGCAGTACACCGGCCCGCTGGATGCCGCCGCCATGCGGCAGGCTTACCTGGATGCCGATCTCTTCCTGTTGCCGTCTTACAGCGAGAACAGCCCCAACAGTCTGGGCGAAGCCATGCTGCTGGGCCTGCCCTGCGTGGCCGCCGCCGTGGGGGGGATTCCCTCAATGCTGGAAGATGGCCGCGAGGGCTATCTGTACGGCGACGCGCTGGATGAAAAAGCGCTGGCCAACGCGATCCTGCGTGTGCTGCAAAGCCCAGACGGCGGCACGGCCATGGGCCAGGCCGCCCGCGCCCGGGCGCTGCGGACCCACGACGCCGCCCGCAACGCCGATGATTTGATACATATCTACGAGACTATTTTGCGCGAGGAACACAAGTGAGCATCCGTAACGTTTCCATCATCATCCCCTGTTATAAGGCTGCGGCCACGCTGCGCCGCGCCGTAGCAAGTGTCTTGACAGACGCTTCCTCCGACATAGAGATCCTGCTGGTGGACGACGGCAGCCCCGATGATACCGGGGCGCTTTGTGACGAGCTGGCCGCCGCAGACCCACGCGTAAAGGCCCTGCACCGCGAAAACGGCGGCGCGAGCGCAGCCCGCAATACCGGGCTGGACAATGTCCGGGGCGACTACATCGGCATCGTGGATTCCGACGACCTCATCGAACCGACGATGTTCGAGACGCTTTATAACGCAGTACAGGCCCCCGGCGTGCGGCTGGCGGCCTGTGCGGCGGACTGCATCGACGCCGACGGCAGCAAGATCGAGGGCCGGATGGTCACGATCCGCCAGACCGGCGTGCGCGACGCCCAGGAACTGCTGCTGGAGGCATTCCAGACCGGCAGTTTCTATGGGCCGCTGAGCTGGAACAAGCTGTTTGACGCGCGGCTCTTCAAGGAAAAAGGCATCCATTACGATGAGACGATGCTGTTTGGCGACGATGCCAGTGTGCTGCACCGCGTCTTTGAAGGTGAGCGCTGCAACTGCCTGGGCGACGTGCTCTACCATTACCGCACCCGCGCCGGGCAGATCACGACGGCAGGCTTCCCGCCCCGCAAAATCGATGACTTGCGGATGTACTGGGAATGGCTGCAGTATTTCTCGGCCCGGCCGGGGCGCGAGGAATACTACGACTGGGCCGTTGTGCGGTACTGGCAGATTTTTTACCAGTTCTGGTGCCAATCCGACGCGGCAGGTAACCTGCCCGAACTGAAGCCTAAATTTTTGGCGCACAAAAATCATCTGGACGCCATTTTGCCGGATATCATAGCCAGTAAGCATCTGCCGCTGGGCGAGAAGCTGCGGGCCGCAGCCTTCTGCGCAAGCCCCACGCTGACCTACGGCGCGGCGGCGGCCTGGGGACGTCTGCACAAGAGGAAGGGGAACTAACCATGGAACATATTGCGATCAGCGTAATCGTGCCGATCTACAACACCAAGCCGTATCTGGAAGAGTGCATCGAGAGCATCCTGGCCCAGAAGATCAATGTGCCCATCGAGGTGCTGCTCATCGACGATGGCTCCACCGACGGCTGCGCCGAAATCTGCGATAGATATGCTGCCCGGGACGAGCGCGTGCGGGTCATTCACCAGGAAAACCAGGGCCT
>OFMM01001427.1_pt1 | contig 11340 bp, 8 predicted proteins | sample 1541811 | NCBI WGS metagenome assembly OFMM01 (sample SAMN04209246, study PRJEB22552) | human gut metagenome | biome: gut; material: feces | host: Homo sapiens | place: USA: Oklahoma
ATGCCCGACGCTGATGAGCCCGCTGGTGGACGTGGTGCCGCTGCAGCTGTTCGCCATGGACATGGCCAAGCTCAAGAACTACGACGTGGACAAGCCGCGCAACCTCGCCAAGTCAGTCACCGTTGAGTGACGAACGCAGGCACCGTTACGTGCTCGAGGAACCTCATATTCCCTTCGAATATGAGGTTCTGTACGAGGACGAGAACATCATCGTCATCGACAAGCCGCATTTCCTCGCCACCACGCCACGCGGCATGTGGTATCGCGAAACCGCGCTGGTCCGGTTGTGCGAGCGGTACGACGAGCCGAACATCACGCCGGCGCACCGTTTGGACCGACTGACCGCAGGCGTCGTCGTGTTCGTACGTAATCCGTCTGCGCGAGGCGCGTACCAGATGCTGTTCCAAAATCGCAAAACCGTCAAAACCTACGAATGCCTGGCACCGCTCGCCCCGACGCAGCGGCCGCGATATGGAACGGCGGTGCGCATCGACCGGCACCTGCCGTTTCCGCTGGTACGCAGGTCGCATATCAACAAGGATCGCGGACGATTGCAGGCGTACGAAAGCGCCGACGTGCCCAACGCGGAAACGCTGATCGAACGGGGAAGCGGCATCCGCTTCGTTGCCGGCAGACCGTACGTGAATTACACGCTGCATCCGAAAACCGGCAAGACGCACCAGTTGCGCGTGCATATGAATTCGCTCGGACTGGCGATATTGGGCGACGATTTCTACCCGGACATCGTGCAGCGCGCGTACGACGACTTCTCGCAACCCTTGGAATTGGTGGCGCGCGAACTGCGATTCGATGACCCGCTCAACGGCGAGCCACGTCGATTCGTATCGCATGTGCCGTTGGGCGCGGGCTTATAGAAACCCACGATTTTGGACATTCCCCTATCTCGCCCGACACGCCCGATTATCATGGCGTTCTGTTGACTTGCCGGAGCGTTTCCGGCATCACGAGAGTAAGAGAGAACCATGGGTAAAATCTCGAAAGCCGTCCGCGGCGTCGCCGACATCTACAACGGCGCATCGCTGATCGTCCGTATCATCGTCGGCCTGATCATCGGCACCGTGCTGGCATTGACCATGCCCCACGTGACCTGGATCGGCGAATTCGGCACCCTGTTCGTGGCCGCGTTGAAGGCCGCGGCACCGATTCTGGTGTTCGTACTGGTGGCCAGCGCCCTTGCGCAGGGCACGTCGAAACTCGACCGCCGTTTCGGCACCGTGCTGTTCCTGTACCTGTTCACCACGTTCCTGGCAGCGGTCGTGGCCGTGCTGACCTCCCGTCTATTCCCGCAGACCCTGTCCTTGGGCAAGGCCGCCAAAGCCGACGTGGTGCCGCAAGGCCTTTCCGAAGTCATCCAGACGCTGCTGACCAACATCGTGGCCAATCCGATCCAGGCCATCATCGATGGCAACTACATCTGCATCCTGATGTGGGCCTGCCTGTTCGGACTCGCCATGAAGTCCATCGCCAACGAAAGCTCCAAAGCGTTCATGGCCAACGTGGCCGACGCCGTGTCCCAGGTGATCCGCTGGGTCATCAACCTCGCCCCGTTCGGCATCATGGGCCTCGTGTTCACCAACGTGGCCGACAACGGCCTGTCCGCATTCACCAAGTACGGCAGCCTGCTGCTCCTGCTCGTCGGCACCATGCTGCTCATGGTGCTCGTGTTCGGCCCGCTCGTCATCTTCATCTTCCTGCGCCGCAACCCGTACCCGCTGGTCTACCGCTGCTTCAAGGAATCCGGCCTGACCGCGTTCTTCACCCGCTCCTCCGCTGCGAACATCCCCGTCAACATGCAGCTGTGCGAGAAGCTCGGGCTTGACAAGGACATGTACTCCGTGTCCATTCCGCTGGGCGCCACCATCAACATGAACGGCGCGGCCATCACCATCACCATCATGGCCATGGCTGCCGCCAACACGCTCGGCATCCAGATCTCCCTGCCGGCGGCCATCCTGCTGTCCGTGGTCTCCGCGCTCGGCGCATGCGGCGCGTCCGGCGTGGCAGGCGGCTCGCTGCTGCTCATCCCGATGGCCTGCTCGCTGTTCGGCATCAGCAACGACATCGCCATGCAGGTGGTGGGCGTCGGCTTCATCATCGGCGTCATCCAGGATTCCGTGGAAACCTGCCTGAACTCCGCGTCCGATGTGGAGTTCGCGGCCACCGCCGAATACCATGCCTGGCTCAAGCAGGGCCGTCAGCTGCCGGCCTTCATGTATTCCAAGAAGGAACGCGCCAAGCTCGGCATCGAAGCTTGATTGCGTACCGGCTTAGCCGCCGATGCGATATCGCAGGGAACCGCTTTGGAAGTTCGCTTCCGGAGCGGTTCTTCCGCATTCGGCGTATTTGGGTGGATATGGGGAGCCTTTCCAGGCTTGTGCGTGGCTTCCGCATGACCCGTATAATCTTATGGTGGTAATCGCAGGCGAAATACAAAACGGAGGTCCGTGGGCGTGGTGCTGAAATCGGCGAAACTGGTGAAGCAGCTCACCGCCATCTGCTGCGCGGGCGTCATGGCGGCCAGCGCCGCCGCATGCGGGGCCAATACGGACACACGCACACAGATCACCGTATGGTCGTGGGAGCCGAGCATGAAACAGGTCATCGCCGGCTTCGAAAAAGACAATCCCGACATCCACGTGGTTTGGAAGAACACCAGCGGTTACGACAAACTCAACAACGCCATCCAAGACGGTTATGGCATTCCCGACGTGGTGCAGCTGGAATATTACGCATTGCGCCAGTACGCGGTCAGCAGCCAGCTCGTGCCCATCACCGGCAGAACCGAAGGCTATGCCGATTTCTACACGCCCGGCACCTGGGCGTCGGTGCAGCTCAACGGACGGGTGTACGGGCTTCCCATGGACTCCGGCCCGATGGCCTTCTTCTATAACAACAGCGTGTTCGAACAGGTTGGCGTGGACGCGTCCAAGATCCGCACATGGGACGACTACTACGAGGCCGCCAAAAAACTCAAGAAAATCGGCGTGTACATCACCGCCGATTCCGGCGACGCCAGCTTCTACGACACGATGATCTGGCTCGCCGGCGGACGCCCGTTCTCCACGTCCAACGATGGCAAGAACGTGACCATCAGACTCACCGAAGATAAAGGCACCCGCGAATTCACCGAATTCTGGCAGAAGATGATCGATGAGGGTTTGGTGGCAACAAACCTCACGTCATGGTCGGATCGATGGAAATCGGCCGTGGGACAAGGCAAAGTCGCCTCGCTGTTCTCCGGCGCATGGCTGCCTTCGCTGCTCATGTCCGACATTCCCGGCGCGGCCGGCCTGTGGCGCGTGGCCCAGATGCCGACGCCCGACGGCAAGGCCACCACATCGGAAAACGGCGGTTCGGCCCTTGCCGTGCTGCAACGTTCCCGCAAACCCGAAGCCTCATACCGTTTCATCGAATACGCCTGCCACAATGCCAAAGGCATCACAACCCGCGTGGATGGCGGCGCGTTCCCAGCCGACAAAAACACCCTATCCGACTCGAAATTCCTCAGCAAAACCACGGTGACCGACGACCGTGGCATCGAAGTGCCCTATTTCGGCGGGCAGGAATACAACCGCGTGCTGTCCCAGGCCGCGGAGAACGTGTCGACCGGATACCAGTATCTGCCGTTCGAAGTGTATGCGCGCAGCGACTTCCGGTCCACGGTGGGCAAGGCCTACAAATGGTCGAGCCTGCTGCGCAAAGAGCAGAACAGGCTCAACATCATCGCCGCAGGCGGTCAGGTCTCCGACACCTCCAACATCGGCGATGCGTTGAAGAACACCGAATCGTCCGACCGCATCAAACTTAAGGGCGGCATAGCCCTATGGCAGAAGGACCTGAAAGAATACGGAGCCAACCAGGGCTTCACCATCCAATAGCGTCTGTGTAATTGGTTTAATCGATTGCGGCCTGCGGATAGCGCATTATCCGCAGGCCGTCGGTTTTCAGATTGCCGGGCTATGATCGCCGGTTCCCGTCGCTGGCTCTTGAATCAGCGGACGTTGCGGTCGTAGATGTGCCGCATGCCCTTGAAAATCAGGTCCGGATCGTAAATGTCGATCATGTTCGTGTCGTCGGCGAACACGCGGCTCAATCCGCCCGTCGCCACCACACGGAAATCCTCGTCGATCTCCTTATGGAACTGCGCGATCGTGCGTTCGATGCCGCCGAGGAAGTTGTAGTACAGGCCCGCCTGCATGGCCGGTTTCGTGGACTTCGCCAGAATCGACTTCGGACGGGTGATCTCCACTTCCGGCAGCTGCGCCGTCCCTTCCCACAGTGCGGCCGCGGCGGTGCGGATACCGGTGGTGATCAGTCCGGAAATCACCGACGCGTCCGCGGTGACGTAGTTGAACGTGGTGGCCGTGCCGAAATCAGCCACCAGAATCGGCCCGCCATACTCGTAATACGCGCCCGCGCAGTCGGCGATGCAGTCCGCGCCCATGTTCTGCGGATTGTCCATGCGGATGTTGAGTCCCGTTTTGATGCCCGGTCCCACGATCATCGGATCGATGTCGAGGAACTTCACGATGCTCGCACGGAACGAATGCATGACCTTCGGCACCACGGACGAAATGATCACATCATCGACATCCGCCGGCTTGTAGCCGCTCAAAGCCAGGAACTGCGTGATCATCAGCCCGTATTCGTCGGACGTGTGGTTCGCCTTCGTGGTGATGCGGTACGTGCCCGCGATGCGCCCATCGTCGATGAAACCGATCACGACGTTCGTGTTGCCGATATCCACAGCCATCAGAAGCATGTTGCGTTCTCCTTCGCGTTTTGCGGAAGTTCCGTTGAAATATTGCGATTATTGCGATTGATACGGTTATTGCGATTCGAAAATGCTGCGGTTAGCGCCGTTCGCCGTCCGCACGCATGGCTGCGAGCTTGACAAGAATACGTTTCGCAAGTGCGTCCTTGCCCATCTTGCTCCATCGTTCGATGTTTGGCCTGTCGGCGGTTTCGCCCGGCGTCAGCACCGTCACCACGTTCGTGTCCGCTGCGAAACCGGCGCCGGGGGTGCGCAGGTTGTTGGCCACCAGCATGTCGCAATGCTTGGCTGCAAGCTTCTTCGCGGCGTTGGTCTCAAGGTCGCGCGTCTCCATGGCGAATCCGCACAATGTCTGGTCCGGCCGCTTATGCTCGCCGGCCCAAGCCAGAATGTCCGGATTCGACGTGAGCTCGAGCTCGATGCCGCTGCGCCCGTTCTTCTTGATCTTGTCCCGGGCCTGCTCGACCGGGCGGAAATCGCCGACGGCCGCGGCCATGACGGTGATGTCCGTGTCCGAGAAACGGCTCGTCACCGCGTCGAACATATCCCGTGCGGTCGTGACATCGACCACATCCACGCCATACGGGGCGTCCAACGCCACCGGACCGGACACAAGCGTCACCTGCGCGCCCAGATCGCGTGCCTGTTCGGCCAAGGCATACCCCATCTTGCCGGTGGAATGGTTGGTGAGGAACCGCACCGGATCAAGCGGCTCCTGCGTCGGGCCGGCGGTGACGAGCACGGCAAGTCCCTTAAGCGGCAGCTCACCGTCCGGACGATTCGCAAGCAGCAGCGCTTTCACCGCCGTTTCGATGCGTGCCGGCTCCTCCATACGCCCTTTGCCGGCGTCGCCGCAGGCCAGCATGCCGCTTTCCGGCTCCACAATCGTCCAACCGAGCTCACGGCAGGTATTGAGATTGCGTTGCGTCACGGCGTTTTCATACATATGCACGTTCATGGCGGGGCACAGGATCTTCGGTCCCTTGTCGTACGCGAGTATGGTGCTGGTCAGCTGGTCATCGGCGATGCCGCAGGCGATTTTCGCGATGATATCGGCGCTCGCCGGAGCGACTGCCAGCAGATTCGCCCACTTCGCGTCGGCCACGTGGCTGATCTGCAGCGGACCGTCCGGTCCGGGCGTCACGTCGGCCGTAGCGCCGGGACGATGTCCGGCGGCGAACATGGACGTGCGTGTCGGCGTGTGGGTGAGGGAACTGAACGTCAGGGGAGTGACGAACTCCTGTGCGGCGGCGGTCATCACCACACGCACCTCATGCCCCTGCTTGCTCCAATCGGAGGCGAGATGGCAGGCCTTGAACGCGGCGATGCTGCCGGTGACCCCCAAAAGAATATGCGCCATGGATCAACCGTCCTTCTCGTTGTGACCTGCCGCGACTGCGTCAAGTATATAACCGGGCCGAAGCCTCCGCGCGCTTTGCGGGCGAATCCGAACGGGCCGCGGGTATGGCGGACGGTAGAATCAGGCCGTGGTGATCGACCTCACGCAGGCGGTCAACCGCAATCACAACACATAATCGAAAATACGAAGAGGAGAAATCCCATGTCGTCACCTACCGGTGCGCACGGCGAAGCCGACGCAACCAAACAGGAGAACGAACAGCAGCCGCAGTCCACGGCAAGCACCGACGCCACGCTGAACGCGCGTGCGAAATCGTCGAACGGCGCGAAATCGCAAGGCCCGAAGAAGTGGCTTATCGCGTTGATCGCCGTCATCGCCGTCGTAGCGGTGATCGTCGCCATTGCAGTGACGCGCGGCAAAAACGATGACGCGAACACTTCCGGCGTAACTAAAGCCGACACCGTCACCATCGGGCTCAAACTCGCCCCGGTCAGCCTCGACATCCGCCACCAGTCCGGATCAGCCATCGAACAGGTGCTGATCGGCAACATTTACGAAAGCCTGCTGTCTCGAGACTCCGACAACAAAGTGCAGCCGGGTCTCGCGAAATCCTGGGACATTTCCAAGGACGGCAAAACCTACACGTTCCATCTCAACAGCAACATGTGTTTCTCCAATGGCGACAAACTTGACGCCGACGACGTGGCCTGGTCCATCAACCAGCTCAAGGAGAAGCAGTACTACAACGCCAACCAGGTGGCCAGCCTCGACAAGGCCGAAGCGGTGGACGCCAACACGGTCAAGCTCACCCTTTCCACCCCCGACTCCAACCTGCTGTGGTATCTGACCGGACGTCCTGGCCTCGTGTTCGATAAAAACGCCAAATACAACGCGAAAACCGAAGCGGTCGGCTCCGGCCCGTACACCGTCGAATCCTTCGACTCGGCCAGCAAAATGGTGCTCAAAGCCAATCCGAAATATTGGGGAACCGCACACAAGCCCGCCACCCAGAACGTGGTGATCCGCTTCCTCACCGACGACAACGCAGCCGTCAACGCGCTGAAAAGCGGTGACGTCGACGTGCTTTCCCCGGTGAACGCCACGCTCGCCAAATCATTGGATGCCAGCACATACACGGTGTCCGCGGCCGACGGCAGCGACAAGTTCGTCCTCGCCTTCAACTGCACGAACGCCAAACTTAAGGACAAGCGCGTCCGCCAGGCCATCCGCTACGCCATCAACCACAAGGAGATCATCGCCTCCCGAGGCAACGTCGACTACGCGCTCGGCGGTCCGATCCCGTCCGTCGACCCCGGTTACGAGGACCTGACCGGCCTGTACCCGTACAACGTGGACAAGGCCAAGGAACTCATGAAGGAAGCCGGTTATACCACCGACAAGCCGTTGCGGCTCACCCTCACCTACGCCAACACGTACGGCACCGAACTGGGCGACCAGCTTAAAAGCCAGCTCGCCAAAATCGGCATCGATTTGAAGATCGACTATGTGGAATTCTCCACATGGCTGCAGAACGTGCACGCCAACGGCGACTACGAGCTGTCATTGGTGGACCACGCCGAAAGCCACGACTTCTACAAGTGGACCACGCCGGACTACTACTACCATTACGACGGCAAGCAGGCGCAGGAACTGTACGCCAAGGCTTTGGAAGCCACCGACGAGGCCGACAGCGCGAAATACCTGAAGCAGGCGGCGAAGGCCGTAAGCGAGGACGCGCCGGCGGACTGGCTGTTCGGCTACCGCGTGACGGTGGCCGTCAACAAGCACGTGCAGGGCTTCCCCAGCAAGCTCAGCCAGACGGTGCTGCCATTGTGGCGGATCTCCAAGAATAAGTAAGGGAACGGTATTTCCATGCGATTCGTGGGAAAGCGGCTGGCGCTGTTCGTAGCGGCTTTGGTGGGCCTGTCCGCGCTGGTGTTCGTGATGCTGCGCGTATTGCCGGGAGACGTCGCCGCGGTCATCGCCGGCACGAACGCCACCCCCGAACGCATTGCGTCGCTGCGCGCCGAATTCGGCTTGGACAAGCCGCTCGCCGCACAATATGGCGATTGGATGGCGGGCATGCTGCATGGCGACCTCGGCGTGTCCGCAGTCGGCGGACGGCCGGTCGCGCGGCAGATCGCCATGCGCGCCGCCGTAACGTTCCCTCTGATTGTGCTGAGCCTGCTGATCGCGCTGGCGATCGGCCTGCCGCTTGGCTGCGCGGCCGTCCTGACACGCAATCCGCGGCTGCGCGGCCTGTTTCACGGCATTGCGATCGTGGGCGGCGCGGTGCCCGCATTGTGGGGCGGCCTACTGCTGATCCTGCTGTTCTCCCGTGGCACGGGACTGTTGGGATTGCTGCCCGCGCAAGGCTTCCCCGACACCGGCTGGGCCACGTCGGGAAAGGCCCTGTCCTGTCTGCTGCTGCCGGCGCTCACCACCGGCATCACAGCCGGCGCGTCCATCATGCGCTACACGCGTGCCGCAGTGGGGGATATGGCCTCATCGCAGGCGGTGGACATGGCCATGGCCTGCGGCATGACCCGCAAACAGGCGGTATTGCGCGTGGCGTTGCGTCTGGCCACTGCGCAACTGGTGTCGGTGGTCGGCCTGACCTTCGCGCAAATGATCACCGGCGTGATGGTGGTGGAAAACCTGTTCGCCCTGCCGGGTCTTGGCGCCATGCTGGTCACCGACGTCGGCAACCGCGACCTGATCGCAGTGCAAAGCGAACTGTTCCTGCTGGCCGCGTTCTTCCTGCTGCTGGGTCTCGTGGTCGATCTGACGCACCGCGCGCTCGACCCGCGGTTGAAACATTCCGGCGTCGTTTCGGGAAAGGCGGAAGCATGAACGCATCGAAACCCGCACCATCCTCGCAACCGGCGTCGTCCGCGCAAACTACGTCGAGACCCATGCGATCCGTCATCGACGTGACATCCACTGCCACCATGAAAACCGTGCTTTCGACCATCTGGGCCAAGGCCGGCGGCAAATACGCGCTGATCGTCATCGGAGCATGGCTGCTCGTATCCGCCCTGTCCCTCGTATGGACGCCGTATTCGCTGCTCGACACCAACGGATTCAACGCGTGGGCCTCCCCGTCCGCAGCGCACCCGTTGGGTACCGACGGCACCGGCGCGGACGTGCTGAGCTGGCTGATGGCCGGCTCCCGCACGAATCTCATGATCGCCGTGCTCACCGTCGTCGTCGCGGCCGCGATCGGACTGCTGTTGGTGGCAGCCATGGTATCGCGTTCCGGTGCGCTCGCGTCCACATCGGTGGTGGTGGTCGACGCGCTGATCTCCATTCCGACGGTGCTTATCGCATTGATTCTTTCCGTGCCGTTCGGCGCGTCCGCCGCGGTGGTCATCGCCGCCTGCGGTTGCGCGTACGGGCTGAACCTGGCACGCATCCTACGGCCCTCCGCACTGCTCGCCGCACGTTCGGCATACGTCGAATCGGCATTATGGTCGGGGGCAAGCTCCGTCCGCGTGTTCTTCACGCATATCGTGCCGAACACGCTGCCGGTATTGTGCGTGCAGCTGTCCATGAGCGCCGGCACCTCGCTGCTGGCGGAGGCGGGACTCACGTATCTGGGCGTCGGCGTCGGAGCCGGCGTGCCCAGTTGGGGGCATTCGCTGTCCACGTCCGTGAAATTCATCAGCATCTATCCCATGGCCGTCCTATGGCCCGGCTTGGTCGTCACGATGGTGGTGGTCGCGTTGAACCTGTTCGGCGACGCGTTGCGCGACGCGCTCGATCCGCTAACCAATCCCGCGTTGAGGGAGGCCGCATGAGCGCCGTCATACGTCATCTGAACATCGCCATCAACGGCAAGCCGATCGTCGATGATGTCGATTTGGACATCGCCGACGGCGAACGTGTCGGCTTGGTCGGCTCGTCCGGTTCCGGCAAATCGATGATCGCCCGCGCCATGATGGGCCTGCTGCCGGCTACCGCACAGGTGACGGGCAGCGTCGAATTGGGTGGTACGCAGGTCATCGGCGCGTCGGACGCAGCGGTCGCCGACCTGCGCGGACGGTACGTGGGCATGGTGTTCCAGAATCCGGCCGCCGCCCTGAACCCCGTGATGACGGTTGCTCAGCAGGTCGGCCTGCCGCTGTACCTGCATTACGATCTGTCGCTCGCCGAACGGTCGGAACGCGTCACAGCGGTGCTTGCCAAGGTCGGCCTCGGCGAGGACGTGCTGGTGAAATACCCGCATGAACTGTCGGGCGGCCAACGCCAACGCGTCGGCATCGCCACGGCGCTCGTCACCTCGCCACGGCTGATCATCGCCGACGAACCGACCACCGCATTGGATTCGATCACGCAACGGCAGATCGTGGACCTGCTCACGTCGCTGGTGGACGAGTCGGGCGCGTCGATGCTGTTCATCACGCACGATTTCGCGGTGCTGAACAGGGCCACCACGCGCTGTTACGTGCTTGAAAACGGGCGGATTGAGGAATCCGGCGATACGACCGCGCTTCTGGACCATCCGCACACCGACGCGGGACACAGGCTGGTCCAGTCGGCACGCGCATTGTCGTTGCACGCAGGGCAGGATGTCGGGCAGAAACCCGTGCGGAATCCCATGCACAAGGAGGCGGACCATGACTGACACAGATGAGGACATGGTGCTGTGCGGCCGCGGCCTCGACAAATGGTATGGCGCGAAACATGACCGCCGTCAGGTGCTGTTCGGCGTGGATGTGGACGTGCGTGCGGGGGAGTGCCTCGCCGTGATCGGCGGCTCCGGATCGGGCAAGACCACGCTGACCCGCGTGCTGCTGGGACTTGAATCCGCGGACGGCGGCAGCGTCGAATACTGCGGCGAGCCGGTTCGTGGCGATGTGGCGCGCAAGTTGCGCATGCAGTCCGGATTGGTGTTCCAAAGCCCGTTCGATTCGTTGGATCCGCGATGGCGCATCGGCCGATCCATAGGCGAGCCATTGCGAATGCATCATCCGGATTGGCCACGGGAACGCGTCGCGGAACGCGTGGCCGAAGTGCTGGAAATGGTGAGCCTCGATCCGGAAACGTATCTCAACCGTTTCCCCGTCGACCTGTCCGGCGGGCAGGCGCAGCGCGCGGCGATCGCCCGCGCCATCGTGCTCAATCCGCAGTACCTGTTCTGCGACGAGCCCAACTCGGGCCTCGACCCGATGACTTCGGTGCT
>OFMM01001432.1_pt1 | contig 11283 bp, 6 predicted proteins | sample 1541811 | NCBI WGS metagenome assembly OFMM01 (sample SAMN04209246, study PRJEB22552) | human gut metagenome | biome: gut; material: feces | host: Homo sapiens | place: USA: Oklahoma
ATGCACTTGATAAAATAATAACCATCCTCTGTCGCAATGCTTCCTGATATTTCATCATCATTTAAGTTAAATGCAATATCCTCTACTTCCTTTGGCATCTCATCTCTTCCAAAGGTAATATCAATCTGGGCAGCCTCATTATAATCTGCTGCTACTGTCCGGAAATCCTCTCCATTTGCCAGTCTGGATGCCACCTCTCCTGCACGGTTCTGATCCTTTACATAAATCTGCTGTGCTTCCATGACCCTTGCTTCATCATCACTGACTTCCTCATTGACACCGGTTGTTAAAGATGTATACACCTTGCTCGCCAGTGCATAATTCTCATAGAGTTTCTCTATGGTTGCCTCACTGACATCCATATAACTTTTTTCCTCTTCATTCAATGACTCATAATATTCTTTTGCAGCCAGCTTCAAATTGGTCTTTTCCTCTTTACTTAAAGTAATTTCCTTCTGCTCTGCCAGCTGGTCCATGCAGATTACCCGGGTCATTTCCGATAATGTAACGTCCTTCACATACTGCTCTAAATCATCGGTCTGATACTGCTGTTCCCACAAATCGATTCCATAGACATTTCCATATAGATTCTGGTAGTTACAAAGATATACCTTGGCTTCTGCCAAAGATACCTTTTCATGCTCTATCTTAAAAACTTCATTAGCAGATAAGCCTGTTGTAAATACAATGTCATTTTTTCCAAGACTGCATCCACCAAGCAATACAGAAATGCTTAAGACCACTGCGGCAATTTTACTCTTTCGTCCCATGAATTTTCTTCCTTTTCTTATTCGAAAACCAATTCTTTGGTATGTTTTTATGCTTCAAGACTCTTTAATATACTTCTTGCCACGCTGATTCCGTTTGCAGATGCCTGCTGTAATCCTCTGGTTACGCTTGCACCATCACCGATGGCACGCAGACCTTTAATGCTGGTTTCAAAATCTTTGCTGACAACAACTTTATTGGAATAGAATTTTACTTCTACACCATAAAGTAATGTTTCATCACTGGCAATACCAGGTGTAACCTTATCCAATGCCTCTAACATTTCTTCGATATCTACCATAATACGATGTGGGAATACCAGTGATAAATCTCCCGGCACTGCATCCTTTAAGGTTGGAATCAGATTGTTTCTTGCCAGACGTTCCTCTGTAGTTCTTCTGCCCCGCTTAAAATCACCAAATGTCTGTACTAAAATTTTGCCATCACAAAGCATATTGGAAAGCTGTGCAATCTGTTTACCATACTCAATCGGAGTCTTAAATGGCTTGGTAAAGTTCTTGGATACCAGCAATGCAAAGTTGGTATTATTTGTTTTCATATCTTTCGACTTGTAAGCATGTCCATTTACAACCGCAAGTCCGTCATCATAATATTCGGTTGCTACTTCCCCGGATGGATTGGTACAGAAAGTACGCACTTTATCGTCAAAGGTAGGTGTATGATAAACCAGTTTTGCTTCATAAAGGTTTGTATTCAAGAAATCCATAACCTCATCACGCACTTCCACACGGACACCGATATCAACCGTACCTACCTTTGTTTCAATCTCTTTTTCCTTACAGATATGTGAGAACCAGTCTGCGCCTTCACGTCCTACTGCGGAAATGATTTCTTTCGCATAATATGTATCTCCCTTTTCTGTTACAACACCGGTTACGGCATTATCTTCTACCTGAATATCTGCTACCATGGTATTAAAGAGAATCTCCACACCAAGGTCTAACAAATGCTTCTGCAGACGTGCATAAATCTTATATCCTTCTTCTGTTCCAAGATGACGAATCGGACACTCGATTAATTTTAAGTTGGCATTGATTGCTTTTCTACGAATCTCACGGATTTCTTTTTCTTTATCCACACCATAGACATTGGTGTCTGCACCGAATTTCAGATAAATATCATCCGATTCTTTAATTAAGGATAATGCTTCTTCATATCCTAAGATTTCCGGCAGATTGCCACCTACATCCGGTGATAATGATAATTTACCATCAGAGAATGCACCTGCTCCGGCAAATCCTGTTGTAATCGAACACGGCTGACATCCTACACAGACCTTTGTCTTACGCTTTGGACACTGGCGTTTCTCAATGCTTCTTCCCTTTTCTATCATGAGGACCTTTAAATCCGGTCTTTTTTCCTTTAGTTCATAGGCACAGAAAATTCCGGACGGACCTGCACCGATAATGATTACATCATAGTTATTGCTCATATTTAATACCCCTTTCGTTTACGCTTCTACCACCAGATATCTGCCATCTGGCAGTGAAAATACTTCTTCTGCTTCTTCAATTTCATGATTACTCATTCCGGATACATCCGCACCGCTTTCATCTAAGAACTGTTTTACTTCTTTGATGCTGTCACAGATAACCGCCATACAGTCCTCTAAAAACGCTTCTGCCTCTTCTAAACTGTCTGCCACATTTTCATCAAATAACTGTGACTGATGCTCCAAAAAATAATTCAGACATACCTCATCGTATTCCATTTATTCTTTCCTCCTGTTTTAAGAAAATTTATACACATCAATACCTAATTGTTTTAATTCCTGATAAATCCGGGCAATCGGCAGACCTACTACATTGTTGTAATCACCTTCGATTTTTTTGATAAATGCAGCTGCTTTTCCCTGAATTCCATATGCACCTGCTTTATCCATCGGTTCCCCGGTATCTATATAACGATTCAGTTCCTCATCTGTAACCGGATACATGGTTACTTTCGTACATTCATAAAAACTGTATTGTACTTTCTTTCCATCCTCCCGCATCCAGAGCGAAACTCCGGTATATACTTCATGGATACTTCCGGAAAGTCCTTTTAACATTGTAAATGCATCCTCCCGGTTCTTCGGTTTACCCAGCACTTTGCCATCCTTTACCACGACGGTATCTGCTCCGATTACCAGACTGTCCTGTTCTCCTACTTTGGCTTCTATCATCTTCTTATAAATCTCTCCCGCTTTCTGCTTCGCCAGATTCATGACAATCTCAGAAGGCGTATCTCCCACCTGCTTTTCTTCTCCCTGTGCCGGAAATACCAGAAAGGTAAGTCCAAGCTGCTCTAAAAGTTCTTTTCTTCGTGGGGAAGCTGATGCTAAAATTATTTTCACGTTTTTTCTCCTTGTGTTCCAGTATATTATAAGTGAGTGGATGAAAAAGTTTACCGGAAAAGGTTTTGTTTGGAGAACATTTGCTTTTTTCATTGAAATACCAGTAGTTCTTAGGCGTATGTTTTCCTTGATGATAAACTGTCTTTCCGTTGCTTGGACTGACACGTCGCACTGTCCGTTGTCTGCGGATACCACATACGCCTGTAAGGGGCACTAAGAATTTCGGCTAATATATGAACTTCGTCTGGCAACCGGCACAAATTCACATCCATGTTCATCTGTGCCTCGCTGGTACATCCCTGTACCAGCGTTGCCTGGTTGCAGACGAAATTCTAAGTGCCCCTAACAAGCCTATTCATGTATCCGCAGGCAGCGAACCGTGCAATGTGTCTGTCAAACATTGGAAAGACTGTATTTATAGAAAAAAGGAAAACATATGCCTTAGAACTTCGGTATTTCAATGGGCAAGCAAATGCCTTCAAACAAAAGCCTTTCCTATACAAACTTTTTCTCCTTCATCGCTTATGACACCTTATACTTCAATTGCCTGATTCAGCCGGAAGGAATAAAGATACTTCTCCTTCACCGGCAGCCGAAATATCCGTTCTAAAGCTTCTGCATATAAATCCAGCTGTTCTTTATACATATCCCGCAGCCTTGTGGCACTATCTACCCGGTCTGTCTTATAATCAAGCAGTACGATTCCATCTTCTTCCACCCAGAAAACATCTATGATTCCCTGGATTAAAACCATCTCTTCTTCCATCTCATGATTTCCCATGACAAACGGCTTCTCGCGGAACAAATCATCCCGCATTGCAGCTGCTTTCATACGGGGTGCAAGCTGCGATTTTAAGAATAATTCCACGGATGGTATACGGATTAATTTTTGCATATCCTCAGATACTTTACCCATTTGTACCAGTCCTGTCAACTGCTTTTTTATATTCTCTGCAAATTCATCGGAACAATCCGGCATTTTCGTAAAATCATAGCATTCCATCAGGCGATGCATTGCTGTTCCACGCAGTGCTCCCTGATTTACTTCTGCTTTTCCTTCCATAAATGCCGGGACATATGGGGTAGATACTTCTTCTAAGAATTTTGGTGTAACATCCTCTTCTTCCTTTGCTGCAAGCTCCCTCATTGCCCGGTGTTTTAATTCCGATACAGAATATTTTGTCACCAGATGAATGGCATCCGGGTGCGGATACTGATAGGATAATTGTTCCTTTATCTTTTCATACAAAGTATCCGAAACTTCCTCCGCCTGCTGCACACGCTGCCTCAATGACACATGCTCTGTTATCTGATGCGCCGCCTCGTCCTCTAACATGCTCCATGGTGTCACATAGGAAACCTTGTCCCAGCTGCCACTGGCGGCTGCCGCCGGAAGGATCCACTCCAGGAAGGTCTTTGCTTCTGCCCGCTCCTTAAAATTAAGTGCTTTTCGGTTACTTCCGCAATAAATTTCTCTTATCTGCTGCAGCATTTCTTCATCCTTGATGTAGCCCGTTATAATCAATTTTTCTTTGGCTCTTGTAAATGCCACATATAAGACACGAAGCTCCTCACCGAGACTTTCTAATTCTGTCTGCCTTGCAATTACCTTCTTAAAAAATGCAGGTACTTTTATCCGCCGGTCTTCCTCAATAATATCAAGTCCAACGCCAAGGTTCGGATGCAGAATCATCTTGCTGCGGCTATCCTGCTTATTAAAGGATTTGCCCATTCCACTGACAAAGCAGACCGGAAATTCCAGTCCCTTACTCTTGTGTATACTCATTATATTTACTGCATCTTCATTTTCACCCACAAGTTCTGCTTCCCCAAAGTCCACATCATACTTCTGCAGCTCATCAATGTATCTTATAAAATGATAAAGTCCGCGATAACTGGTTTTCTCATAGGCAATAGCTTTCTCTGACAGCATATGAAGATTTGCAAGTCTCTGTCTGCCCGCCGGCAATGCCGATGCATATCTGGCATATCCCGTTTCCTTCAATACCTTCTGCAGCAGTTCGTGCATTGGTATATCCATGGTCTGTCTACGAAGTTTTTTATATGTTTCGGAAAAACGTTTTAATTTTGCCCGCATGTCTTCATCCGCTGTTGATTCTTTTTCTGTCAGCTCTTCTTCCGCTTCCAAAAACATCTTTACGCACTGATGATACGGCTTGTCCTCTGCCAGTAACCGGAGTCTTGCAAGCTGCTCATCGGAAAGACCTGCCATTGGGGATTTTAATACTGCCGCCAGTGGAATATCCTGTCTTGGATTATCTAATATCCTAAGATAATTTAATACCGTCCTGATTTCTAATGTGGAAAAATATCCGGTTCTTGAAACCGTATGTGCCGGAATTCCATTGGCATTTAAAACCTCTGCAAAAAGGTCCGCCCATTCACTTAAACTACGCAGTAAAATTACAATATCGCCATAGCGGACTTTCCGGAATTCTCCGGTTTCTTCGTCTACCACCTCTTCTTTGCCTACCATCTTCCGAATCCGGTCTGCAATTAATTTTGCTTCCAGTTCCTGTTTTGAAATCTGCTGTTTTGTTCCCTCTTCCAGTTCCTGTGTAGTTGTAAGAAGAATCTCACTGTCAAAAGCATCCTCTTTCTCGCCCGCCGGATAATCTGCACCACAATACAATGCCGCCTCATCGGTATAATCCACACCGCCAAGATTCCGTTTCATAATCTGATAGAAAATATCATTGGTAAAAGTAAGCACCGTATCTCTGCTTCGGAAGTTCTTATGCAGATCAATCCGCTGGCAGGGTGCATCTGTTGTCTCATAAGTATCAAACTTTTCCATAAAAAGCTCCGGTCTCGCCAGACGAAAACGGTAAATACTCTGTTTTACATCTCCTACCATAAAAAGATTATTCTGTCCGACCACTTCTCTTGAAATTGCCCGGAGAATCGTCTCCTGCACATAGTTGCTGTCCTGATACTCATCAATCATAATTTCTTCATAGGCATTTTGAAATTCCTTTGCAGTCTCCGTTGGTTTCCCGGTCTCTTCCTCTACCAATATCTCTAATGCAAAATGCTCAAGGTCTGAGAAATCCACCAGATTCTTATCCTGCTTTCTTTCTGTGAAAGCATCGATAAAACGCTCCGTCACTTCAGCTAACGCTTCTGCTGATGGCTGCACCAGAATGAGCTGTTCTAAGATTTCCTGAAAAGTAAGGGCAAAGCAGTCACTTTTTAACTTTCCGATTCCATCCTTAAGCTTCTTACGTTCTGTCTTTACCTGCTCCTGCTTTTCCGGACTTCCGATATAATCCTTTGCTCTTCCTAATGTTGCAAATTTACATTTTCCTAATTCTTCATAAAAATCCTGATAAGTACTGCAGGAAAGCAATTCCTCCATCAGCTCTACATCCTGCTCACAGGCTTCCTCATACATATAGGGGCCATCGACATCCTGACAAAGTTCATGATAATGCTCTGCCTGCTCTAAATAGCCCTTTACCATCTGCTTCCCATATTCTACCGTCATTTCAATAAAAGGCGCCTGTTCTAATTCCTGCTCTGTTTTTATCTCATAACAGCTTAACGCTTCCCGAAGCCACTGCTTCGGCCATGGATAACTCTGTGCATAGGAATAAAGTTTAAAAATCATATCCCGCACCGGTGCATCACTTCTACTGGTTCCATAACAGGAAATGAGATGCAAAAAACCCGGATGTTTTTCTTCATAACACTGTTCAAACAATCCGGTCATTACATCTTCCCGAAGAAGCTTTAACTCGCCTTCATCTCCAATACGGAAATTCGGCTCCAGACCGATTTCATGAAAATGATTCCGAAGCACATAAAGGCAGAAACTGTCTATGGTAGTAATCTGCGCATTCTGCACCAGTGCAGCCTGCTGCTGTAATCTCACATCGGAAGGATTCTCCTGCAATGCCTTTTCCAAGGCTTTTGCTACACGCTCTTTCATCTGGGCTGCCGCCGCATTGGTGAAGGTTACCACCAGAAGATGGTCAATATCTACCGGATGCTTCTTATCCAATACCAGCTCTTTGATTCTCTCTACCAGTACGGCTGTCTTTCCGGAACCTGCTGCCGCAGACACTAAGATATTACGGTTTCTTAAATCAATGACCTGCTGCTGTTCTTTTGTCCATGTCATTCCCATTTCTTAAAAAACCTCCTTCATGCGTTCATAGATTTCCTCGGAAGATAATTCTTCCAACCGCCTTACTTCATATCCCGGAATCTTTTTATCAAATCCACAGACCGCAGCATATGGACAATAATCACAACTGCTCCGGTTCTTTAAAAGATACGGATTCACCTCTGTATTCCCCTTTAAAATAGCATTTCCGGCTTCTGCAATCCGATAGTTGGCATAATCCGCAATCAGCCTAAATTCTTCCTTATCCACAGCCTTATCGCTCTTTCGCACCGTTCCGTCCTTATTTACAGAAATCGGAAGGACATTGGATTTACCGGAAAGTTCCACATCCATGGCACGGTAAATATCATCCTCTGTATTTACCACTCCATCCAGACGTAAATTTTCCAATATCTTTCTTCGAATCTCTTCTTCAGATTCACTACCGGTTCCTTCCACCATCGGATCATCAATATGATAGTAGAACATACCTGCCGGCACTACCTCTTTTGCCGGATTTTGCTTTGCAAATAATTCCATTGCTGCATTCATATAAACCACAAGCTGAAGCTTCAGTCCATGATACAAAGATAGTAGTTCAAAACCGGTATTACCGGATTTATAATCAATAATCTTTACATATAACTTATCTTTATCTTCATAAGTATCAATACGGTCAATTCTTCCCTGGAGCCGCATATGCTCTTCTTCACTGAGTTTAAAATTCACTGCATTTAAATCATCCGTATAGGAAAATCCCACTTCAAACTGCGATGGTTCAAATTTTCCCTGACGGATCTGGCTGGTCAGTGCCCAGATGGTCCGTGCAAAAATCTTTTTCATCTTTGCTACCTGATAACGGTTTGCCGCTGTATCTGCCATGGCTGCATTTCCACTGGAAGCAATTGCTTCTTCCATTGCCCGCTCCATAAGCTGTTTTTGTGCTTCTTCTGTAATATCAAACCAGCTATAGGATGATTCTTTCAGATACCGGCTATAATTTTCCAATGCCTGATGATAGATATTTCCCATATCCGCCATACGGAATTCAAAGAGTTCCCGTTCCTGTAAACGCAGTCCATAAGTCAGGAAATGGGCACAGGCACAGGCTGCATACTGTTCCAACCGCGTAACACTGTTCTTTAACTCATTTCCATAAAGAGCCTTTGCCACAGCCCGGCTGATTGGCTCTGCATGATATTTAAGCTCTGCTGCATCAAGAATAGCTTTTACCTGCTCCCGATATGCCGGTTCCTTTTCATACCAGTGCAGCAAAGCCTGCCAGAGTACTTCCTTCTCATCATTCCACCCGGCATCTTCCTGATACAGTCCCTCTAACAGAAATGCCATGCTGCTCTCCGGTGTTACCAGTGTTTCATCAACCTGTTCTCCCGTTATCAGCTCTGCTTTTAACCCCGGGAACAGTCCCTCAATCATATGAATAAAATAGGACGGGCGCTTGGCACTTCCATCACTGCCTACCCTTGCATAGGTAAGATAAAGTTTTTTCGATGGCTTTGTCACTGCAAGATAAAGGTAAAAACGCTGGATAAAAACACGTTCCCTTGCTGTAGGAGCCAGTTCCATATGATTTTTCGCAAGTTCTTCTCTTTCCAGCTGGGAAATGATGCCGCCACGATTATCGGATTTTGGCACAATACCATCATTGACTCCCACGATAAACAATACTTTTATATCGTCAAGACGGGTTCTTTCGATATCACCAATCATCATGCAGTCATAGCCACCCGGAATCACGCCTACTTTGGCTGCTTCAAAGCCAGCCTCTAAGACCTTGGCATATTCGGATATGTCCATGACTTCATCACCCAGAAGCGTTGCCATCTTATCCAAAATATCCATTACGATGCGATAAATCTGCGCATATTCCTTTGCCTTGGCTAAGTCCTTCGCCTCTTTATACTGATTCTCCCGGTATTTTAACTGCTGTTCTATCTGTAAGGACACAATAAACTGATAGAGTGCTGTCGTGCATTCCCGTACGGTAGCACCTTTTTTACGAAATACAGCCGTCAATTCCGAAAATGGCTCCATTACACGGATCCGGAGTTCATTTAATGCTTCTAAATCTTCTTCCGTAACCTCATGGGTGGTATAAATAAATCTTGCCTCCCATTTTTTCTTTCCACGGATGCCTGCTGCCAGTACATAATTTTCCAGCAGGTCAATCTCATCCTCACTGATTTGTGATAATCCGCAGCGCAGATAACGGAACATTGCTTCCTCTGAAAAATTGTCCTCGATTACCTGCAAAAGAGACCGGACAAATTCCAAAAATGGATGCAGTAAAATATTTTTCGTTATATCTAAGAAAAACGGAATGCCAAACTCCTCCATAATCTGCAGCACATAGCTTCCATACTCTTCTATGGCACCGGAAATAATGGCAAAATCCCGGTAGCGGTATGCTCCGGTATGCACCAGCCTTGCAATCTCTTCTGCTGCATACTGCAGTTCTCTTCTTGGATTTGGCAGGGATAAAATCTCTATGCCTTCTTTGATTTCTTTCTCATCCTTCTTTTCGTAGCTATGATGTCTGGTACGGAACAGATTCTGCTCTAAGAACCGTAGTACCGGTGCCTCCCGGAACCGGTCAGCTTTGGGATTCTTTAATACCACCGGCTCTGTTACTTCAAAATGCTTCTCTTCCGCCATTTTCATTAGGCTGGTTACAGTCTTCTTACTCATGGCAAACAGCTCCTGCATATCATGATAGGAATAAATATCCTCTGCCGGGTCAATGGTTACTGTCACATATATATCTGATACAATTCTCATCAGGCGGTAAAGCACGTTATTCTGAATCGGTGTAAATCCGGTAAATCCATCGAAAACCAGCACGGCATCCTGTAAAAGCTTTGATTCCTCTGCCATATCACAGAAGGCTTCTAAAACTTCTTCAGCAGTAATATACATCCCGGAAATTGCACTTCGAAAGCCCCGGTACATGGTCAGGATATCCTGCAGTTTATAGGAAAATGCCGGTGGCATATTCTGCTCTTCAATAAATGTTTCCAAAGTATCCGGATCGATATTATACTGTGTCAGCTCTGATATCAGGGACTTCACTTCACTGATATATCCCATCTTTTTCATATTTCCCTGCATGACGCATAAATCATCCATCCGCTCTTCGGCAACCTTACGCAATACAAGGTTTTTCCCGGTCTCTTCTAAAACTGCCATATTCGTCTTTCCTAATTCATCAAAAATACGATATGCCAGTCGCTGGAAGCTGACCACATCTATATTCATAATACTGTTTTTTTCCTGTAACCGAACAAGTTCACGCTGCGTCTGCATCGTGAACTGTTCCGGTACTACTACATAATAATTTTTCTTTAAATTCTTCTGAGCTTCTTTGACTGTTTTGCGGAATACATAGCCTGACTTTCCGCTTCCAGCACTGCCCAGCACAAATTGCAGTGCCATATCAGATTCCTCCTACTGATTCTCCTACCAAAAGTTCTCCATTGATAATCACACGCTCCACCAGCGTTGTCTTAGGCTGCTCGATTCTCTGTACCAGACGTTTTACGGCCTCTTCCCCAATCTTTCTGGTATTCTGCCGTATGGTTGTAATCTTTGGGCTCATCATCTGGGATACTTTTGTTCCATCAAAACCTGCAATAGAAATATCATCAGACAGCCGCTTCAGTATCGGAAGAACCCTGAACTGCAACATCCTCTGTAATAGATTTTACGCTTTCTTTTGTGTAATAGCCTCTCGTACCTGCTCAACGGACAGCAATGTGGTCTCTGCAATTTTATCAAGATCATGCTCTCCATTTTTCCACATATTCCATGCGATTTTTTTACTTCTGCTTACTTCTGCCTCATCACGTTCTCTATCTACAATTACCTGCATCGTCTTGCACATATCAGCCACTCCTTTCGGTTCCTCTTTAAAATATCTTACTCTCGCAGCTATTTTTGCATTATGCATTTCGTGATAATTAACACAGTTAAAATCATGCATTAGCCAGCCAACCTCATCATCTCCTCTGTA
>OFMM01001433.1_pt1 | contig 11280 bp, 7 predicted proteins | sample 1541811 | NCBI WGS metagenome assembly OFMM01 (sample SAMN04209246, study PRJEB22552) | human gut metagenome | biome: gut; material: feces | host: Homo sapiens | place: USA: Oklahoma
ACCCGGCGATCGCCGACGCGATCATCCGGGCCTGCGAGGAGCTGCGCGCCGGGAAACTCGAGGAGCAGTTCGTCGTCGACATGGTGCAGGGCGGCGCCGGCACGTCGACCAACATGAACGCCAACGAGGTGATCGCCAACCGGGCGCTCGAACTCCTCGGCCATGAAAAGGGCGAATATCAGTTCTGCCACCCCAACAACCACGTCAACCTCTCGCAGTCGACCAACGACGCCTACCCCACGGCCGTGAGGATCGCACTGGTGCGCAGCATCGAGAAACTGGTGGCCTCGCTGCGCGAACTCATCGCGGCGTTCCACGCCAAGGGCGAGGAGTTCTCCGGCATCATCAAGATGGGCCGCACGCAGCTTCAGGACGCCGTGCCGATGACCCTCGGACAGGAGTTCGAAGCCTACGCCGCCAACCTCACCGAGGAGACCGAGCGGCTGACGGCCAACATGAAACTTTTCTTCGAGATCAACATGGGGGCCACGGCCATCGGAACGGGCATCAACGCCGACCCCGACTACGCCGGGCTTTGCACCCGTTACCTGCGCGAGATCACCGGACTGCCGCTCGTCGAGGCGTCGAACATGATCGAGGCCACGAGCGACACGGGCGCCTTCATTATGAACTCCTCGGCCCAGAAACGCCTTGCGGTGAAACTCTCGAAAATCTGCAACGACCTGCGGCTGCTCTCGTCGGGTCCCCGCTGCGGGCTGAACGAGATCAACCTCCCGCCGCGCCAGCCGGGATCGTCGATCATGCCGGGCAAGGTCAACCCCGTGATCCCCGAAGTCGTCAACCAGGTAGCGTTCCGCGTCATCGGCAACGACCTCACCGTGACGATCGCATCGGAAGCCGGACAGCTCGAACTGAACGTCATGGAGCCGATCATCGTCCACTGCCTGTTCGAGAGCATCGAAATGCTGATCAACGCCATGAACACGCTGCGCGAGAAGTGCATCGCCGGCATCACGGCCAACGAGGAGGTCTGCCGCCGGATGGTCTTTAACAGCATCGGGCTGGTGACTGCGCTCAACCCCTATCTGGGCTACGAAACGTCGAGCATGCTGGCCAAGGAGGCCCTCAAAACCGGCAAGGGCATCTACGACCTCGTACTCGAGCATAAGCTGATGAGCGAAGAGGAGTTGCACAAGGTGCTGCAACCCGAAAACATGGTCCACCCGCGCAAGAAGATCGGAGAGTGACCGAACGGAACAGCCCCGGCCCGATGAGCCGGGGCTGTTCATTCCGCCGGGCCGCTATTCCGCCAGCCCGTAACGGCGCATCAGGGGCTTCACGTCGGGCACGGCGCCGCGGAAACGCACGTACTGCGCCAGCGGCTCGTCATAGCCCGCTTCGGTCAGGATATGGCGGCGGTAACGGCGCGCGGTTTCGGAATCGAAAATATCGCCCGTGCCGGTGAATGCCGCGAAGGCATCGGTGTCCAGCACCGCCGACCACGTGTAGGAGTAGTACTGCGCGGGGTAACTGCTGGCGAAGATGTGGTTGTAATAGGTCGTCCGGAAGCGTAAAGCGGTATGCTCCGGGAAGTCGTAACGTTTCAGGAACGCCCGTTCGAAAGCCGCCACGTCGCACCCTTCGACCGGCCGCAGCACGGTGTGCCATTCGAGGTCGAGCAGCGCGGTGGCATAGAAATCGGTCAGGTAAAGCCCCTTCAGGAAGTTCTCCGACTCCTTGAACTTCGCGATCAGCGCATCGGGAATCGGACGCCCCGTCTTGTAATCGCGGGCGTAGTGTTTCATCACCTCCGGCTCCCAGGCCCAATGCTCGTTCAACTGCGAGGGCAGTTCGACCATGTCGCGCGGGAAGCTGCCCGTCACCTGTGGATACGGCCCGCGCGAGAGGAAACCCGCCAGAGCGTGTCCGAATTCGTGGAAGAGGGTCTTGACCTCGGAGGTCGACAGCAGCTTCGGCCTGCCTTCGGCCGCACGCGAGAAGTTGCAGCTGATGGTCACCAGCGGCAGCACCTCCCGCTCTCCGGCGCACGAATACCCGCGCAGGCGCGAGCACCACGCGCCGCCGCGTTTGCCCTTGCGGACGAAGCAATCCAGATAAAGCAGTCCGAGGGGGCGGCCTTCGGCGTCTTTCGCCTCGAAGGTCAGCACGTCGGGGTGGAAAACGGGAATGTCCGTGCGCTGCGTCAGCGTGATTCCGAAAAGACGGTTGGCCACATAGAAAACGCCGTCGTTGAGCACATTGTCGAAAAGCAGGTAGTTGCGCATGCGCCCCAGTTCGGACCCGAATTTCGCCTTGCGCAGCTTGCCCGAATAGAAGGCCACGTCCCACGGTTCCAGCCGGAAGGCCGAATCCCGCTCGTATTTCACGGCGAAAGCCTCCAGTTCGGCACGCTCCGCACGTCCTTTCCCCGCGGCAGCGTCCTTGAGCGGCAGCAGCAGTTCGCGGACCTTTTCGGGCGTCCCGGCCATGTTCGTCTCCAGCGTGTAGGCGGCATAGTTCTCGTATCCCAGCATCCGGGCCCGTTCGAGACGCAGGTTGACGATGTCGACCGACAACTGGCGGTTGTCGTACTTCCCGTCCATGCAGCGCGAGGTGTAGGCCTCGTAGAGTCTCCTGCGCAGATCGCGGTTCGTGGCCGAAGCCATGACCGACGCATAGTCGCCGTTCGTGAACCCGACGGCCCAGACGCCCTGATGCCCCTGCCGGGCCGCATTGCGGGCGAAACGCTGCCGGGTCGTCCCCGCAAGCCCGTCGAGCAGGCTGCTGTCCTGCACGTACAGGACGAACTCCTGGGTCGCCTGCGTGATGTTCTGCCCGTGGCGGATGCGTTTGAGCGAAATCTCGCGGTTCAGCTCCTTGAGCCGCACCTTCTGCCCGGGCGTGCAGAGCGCCCCGCCGCGGATGTAGCTCCGGTAGACCTTGCCGAGCGTCCGCAGCTGGAGCGAATCCAGCCCGGCCGCATCGCGCCGGTCGTAGACGGCCTTCACCAGGCGGAAGATCGCCGTGTCGAGCGTCACGGCGTCGTATGCCTCTCCGGTCAGCTGCGCGGATTCCAGAGAGATCCGGATGACGGAGTCGCCTCCGAAATTCGATTTCAGGTAACCCAGCACCGCGCGCGGAACGTCCAGCAGGCTGTCGGCACAGTCGAGCGGCACGACGACGTTTTCGAAAGTCGCCTCCGCGGGGTCCAGCGCCCTGATTTTCGCAATCCCGGCCTTGTAGGCGCGGATGCCCTCCTCAATGGCGGGCATGATGTCGGCGGCATGGATACGGTCGAAGCGGGGCGCCCCGTAAGGGGCTTCGGAAGGCATCAGCAACGGATTTCCGGCAAAAAGCCGGCCGGAGAAAAGGAACAGCCCACATACGGAGAGGAGAAGCGTTCTCCTTACGAGCGGAAGGGATCGGATCATGGCGAACGATTGGCTGAATTTTTCCACAAGATAGCAAAAAAATCGTTCCGGACAACACCTGCCGGCAAATTAAAACCGGCGGAAAGAGTGTCTCCGCCGGGGCATCCCGTTTTCCGGGTAATTCGTCAGGAACTTTTCCGAAGCCGCACGACGACGGGATGGTGGTCCGAATAGTCGACCGGAAGCACCTCGTAGGAGAGCGGTTCGAAACCGCCGCTCAACACGTAGTCGATGCGCAGCGTGTTGTAGAAACCGCGGAACGTATGCGAATAGCCCGACCCGCACTCACGGAAGGCGTCGCGCAGCCCCCGCGCCATCGTGCGGTAGACATACGACATGGGCGTATCGTTGAAATCGCCGCAGACGATCCGCCGCGTGCGCGTCGCACCCACAACCTGCGCGATACTGTCGACCTGCGCGGCCCGAAGCACGCTATTCTCGCGCAAACGGGTCACGATACTGCGGATTTTGGTCTCGCGCGCCGTGTCCGAGAGAAACTGATGGCTGGTGATGAACTGGTTGTCCGAAGCGTTGATGGCCGTCGAGCGCAGGTGGTTGTTGAAAACCCGCACGGTGTCCTCGCCCACAATCACGTCGGCCCAGACCGAAGACGAAGGCGTCAGCACGGTGTCCGAACGCAGGATGCGGTATTTGCTCAAGATGGTCAGCGTCGAGCCATAGACCGAATCCGGAGCCTGCGTGCGTCCGAAGTGCGCAATCTCGTACTTCTCGCCCAGCAGCGAAAACTCCTCGGACTGCTCCGCGAGGCGGGCATTGAACTCCTGGAGGCAGATCAGGTCCGGAGCCTGCTCCTCGATCAGGCGCAGGATGTCGTCGACGCTGCTCCGGCCGTCCTCGCCGTAGAAACTGCGCACGTTGTAGCTCATAACCTTGACAGCAGCGCGGTCGAAGGCCGTCTCCGTGGCATAGCTGCGGCGGATTTCGGGACGCCAGAAGAGCGAGACCTTGAAAAGCCCCGCCACGACGACGACCAGCATCGCCCCGGCGCACACCCAGCGCCAGCGGATGATCCAGTAGAGCGTCAGCACGACCGACGCGACGTAGACCGCCGGAGCGGCCAGCCCCAGCACGGGAAAGAACCACACGCTGCCCGGATCGACATAGGGGACGAAATAGGTGAGAACCATCGTCGCGCCCACGGCCAGCGTCACGAGCGTCAGCGCCAGGTCGACGAGCCGCATGACGAGACTGCGGCGCCGTTTCCCCGAAGGGCCTCCCCCGTATCCGTTATAGTAATCGGGAGCCATCGTCTAAAAACGGATCGTTCCCCGGCGTTTCCACCAATGCAGCAGCAGGAATCCCCACAGCATGCCGCCCACATGGGCGAAATGGGCCACGTTGCCCACGCCCCTCCATCCGAGGAACAGCTCGATGACGGCATAGATGATGACGAACCACTTGGCCTTCATCGGAATAGGCGGAATCAGCAGCATGATGACCGCATTGGGATGCATCACGCCGAACGCCAGCAGCAGGCCCATCACCGCGCCCGACGCGCCGACCAGCAGCAGCGGCAGCTCGCCGAACGCCAGCGCCGTGAGGTACTGGATCAGCGCCGCACCCACGCCGCAGACCATGTAGAAGGTCAGGAAACGCTGCGAGCCGAGTTCGTATTCGAGCGTACGCCCGAACATCCACAATGCGAACATGTTGAAGAAGATATGTTCGAAATTGGCATGCAGGAACATGTAGGTGATGAACTGGTAGGTATGGAAATAGGGCGTTCCCAGCGACAGGGCGCAATACTGCATGATCGTGTCGCCGACGGGCAGCAGCGCCGTGGCCATGTAAACCAGTACATTGATGATTATCAAATTCTTGACCACCGGAGGGGTCTGAAAATAGCGGTTCATGCGTTTTAATTTTTGCAAATGTAACTCTTTTTCCGCCGGATTATCCCAACTTGGCGCGCAAATCTTCCGGCGTGATCTCGGCGGTGATCGCCTTGCCCGAGGGCGAAAAACTGAAACTGCCCGTGTCGGCCAGCTGTGCGAGCAGCGCCGCGGCCTCCTCGCGCGACAAGGTCCGCCCCGCACCCTTGGCGCCGGAGCGGGCCATCACGCCGGCGATCTTCTCGCGCCGCACATCGGAGAGCGACACCGGAGTCGCAAAGGCCTGCAACAGGTCGAACAGCAGCCGGTCCACGGCGTCGGCGGGCATGTCGGCGGGCGTGCCCCTCACTTCGACGGTCCCTTCGCCGCAGAAGTCGATGTCGAAGCCCAGGGCAGCGAACTCCACGGCATTCTCCTCCAGCAGGGCGTATTCGTCGCCCGAAAGGACCAGCCGTTCGGGGAACAGCAACTGCTGGCTCACCGACGAGCCGTTGCCCAGCATCCGGAGGTAATCCTCGTAAAGAATCCGCTCGCGGGCGCGCCGCACGTCGACCACTACGAAGCGGCCGCCCAGCAGAGCGGCGACATAACCGCCCGGCAGCGGCAGCGCATCGGTGAATTCCGGACGCTGCGGCATGTCGAACCGCTGCTGCTCGGGAACGGCCGACGAAGGGATGAAATCCAGGGCGCTGTCGTCGAATCCGCCGCCCGAAGGGGTGATCTCGAAACCGCCGCCCGACTCGAACTCCTCGAACTCCCCGGCGTCCGCACCCGGCAGGGCGAATCCGCCCGCCGCGGCCTGCGGGAACGACGGCGCGGCGCTCCGGACTCCGCCCGTGCGCAATCCTCCGACCGCGCTGTCCGACACGACCCCGCCGTCGCGGTACGGCACGTCGAAGCCCGTGAAATCAACGTTCGGATCGGGCGCCGAAGGGTCGATATACTCCTCGCGGAAAGGGTTGTAGTCGCTGTTCGACATGGCCAGCGGCTCGCTGTACACGGCTCCTTTCTGCAAAACGGGAATCTCCACCGGGCTGTCCCGGTCGAAATCCATCAGCGGCACGGCGCCCGTTTTGGCCAGCGTCTCGCGCACAGCGGCGTTGACGATCTGCCACACGGCCTCCTCGTCGGCGAACTTGACCTCGGTTTTCTGCGGGTGCACGTTGACGTCGATACGCCCGGGATCGAGCGTCAGGTAGAGGAAATAGGAGGGCTGGCAGCTCTCGGGAATCAGCTTCTCGTAGGCTTTCAGAATGGCGCTCGTCAGATAGGTGCTCTTGAAAAAGCGCCCGTTGACAAAAAGGTATTGCTCCGTGTTGCGTTTCTTGGCGGCAGCCGGACGGCCGATATATCCCTCGATGCAGGCGATCGAAGTGTCGGCCTCGACCTCCAGCAGGTTCTGCTTGATGTGACGCCCCACCACGTCGACGATGCGTCCCGCCAGCGATCCGGCCTGCAACGTATAGACCGGAGCGTCGTTGGCGTAGAGTTCGAAGGCGATCTGCGGGTTACAGAGCGCGATGCGCTGGAACTCGGCCTTGATCTGCGACGCCGAGGTGGTGCTCTTGTCCAGAAAACGGCGGCGCGCCGGGACGTTGTAGAAAAGGTTGCGCACGAAGAACTGCGAACCCACGGGACACATCACCGGGTTCTGCGCCGCGAACTGCCCGCCGTTGATCTCGGTCTGCGTACCCACCTCGTCGCCGGCCTGCCGGGTGCGCAGTTCGACCTGCGACACGGCGGCGATCGAAGCCAGGGCCTCGCCGCGGAATCCGAACGTGTGCAGGGCGTAAATATCCTCCACGGCCCCGATCTTGCTCGTGGCGTGGCGGTCGAAGGCCATGCGCGCGTCGATGGGCGACATGCCACAGCCGTCGTCGACGATTTGGATCAGGTCCTTGCCGCCGTCGCGGAAGTTGACCTTCACCGAAGTCGCCCCGGCGTCGATGGCGTTCTCCATCATCTCCTTCACCACCGAGGCGGGCCGGTTGACGACCTCGCCCGCGGCGATCTGGTTGGCAACGACCTCGGGTAATAATCTGATCTTGTCTGCCATTTACTCCTCGTAATCGTTGGGAACGACCCTAATAGGCGCATAGGGATTGAACTCCTCCTCCCCGACCTGCTGCGTTTCGGTCGCGGGTGCGGTCCGCGCGCGCAGGAACACATCGGCCAGCTTCGGGTAGAGCAGGTAGATGAAAAGCAGCACCAGCACGGCCCCCGCGGCCATCTTCAGCACACGGATACGCCCCCGCTCCTCCTCGTTCGAACGCCGCGCATCCCGGGCTTCGCGCTGGGTGCGGATGTACTGTCCGGGCTGGTATTCGCGGTCGGCATCCTCGGCGCGCTCGCCGCGCAACTCGGCACGGCGCTGTTCACGGGCCTCCTTCTCGGGGTCGTAATAACGCGGGATGTAATTGAATTTGTTCGGGTGCCGTTTGAAAGGGGTAAAGCCTAACATGGTCGTTCTATTTTTTGTAAAGATACGAATATCTTCGCAATTTTATTGCATGACTCTCTTTATTGTGGTTGCATTGCGACAAGCCCCCGCCTCAGGCGGGGGTTTAGGGGTGGGTCAGATTTGCAAACGCGGCATTCCGCCGCCAATTACAAGCCGGAATCAATGTACGAACGATTAATAATTCATCCCGGATTATTACCTGAAGAAGCTTTTCATCCGTTCGAAAATATTCTGGTTCTTGACCGACTCCGCCTTCTGGAAAGAGGGCTGCGCGGCCAACTGCTCGACGAGTTTTCGCTCCTCAGCCGAGAGTTTCGACGGAACGGTGATGTCCACCACCACCAGTTCGTCGCCGCGACCGTAGCCGTTCACGTCGGGCAGTCCCTTGCCGCCCAGGCGCAGCACCTTGCCGGCATGCGTTCCCGGGGCGATCTTGATCTTGGCGCGCCCGTCCACCGTCGGAACCTCGACCGTACCGCCCAACAGGGCCGTCGTCACGGTGATGTTCAGGTTGTGGATCAGATCGTTGCCGTCACGCACCAGTTCGGGGTTGCGCTCCTCCTCGATCACCACCTGCAGGTCGCCGTTCACGCCGCCCTGACGCGCGGCGTTGCCCTTGCCCGTGACGGTGAGGACCATACCCTCGCCCACGCCGGCCGGGATCTTGATCTCCACGACCTCCTGCCCGCGCAGCGTGCCTTCGCCCTTGCACTTGTCGCAGGGCGAAGTGATGACCTTGCCCGTACCGCCGCAGGTCGGGCACACGCTCTGGGTCTGCATGCGGCCGAAAAAGGTGTTTTCGACGCGCGTCACATGGCCCGTGCCGTTACACGTCGAGCAGGTCGAATAGGAATCGGCGTCCTTGGCTCCCGTGCCGCCGCACTTGTCGCAGGCGACGGTCTTGTTGATCTTGAGTTTCTTCGTAACTCCGTTGGCGATCTCGGCCAGCGTCAGACGGACCCGCACGCGGATGTCCGAGCCGCGGTTCACGCGCCGTCCCCCGCCGCCGTTCGACGAGCGGAATCCGCCCCCGAAATGGCCGCCGAAAATGTCGCCGAACTGCGAGAAGATGTCCTCCATCGAGAACCCTCCGCCGCCGAAGCCGCCGAAGCCGCCGGCCCCGCCGCCTGCCGCGCCGCTCATTCCGGCATGGCCGAACTGGTCGTAACGGGCGCGCTTGTCGGGGTTCGACAGCACGTCGTAGGCCTCTGCGGCCTCCTTGAATTTCTCCTCGGCCTCCTTGTCCCCGGGGTTTTTGTCGGGGTGGAACTGGATGGCCGCTTTGCGGTAGGCCTTCTTTATTTCGTCTGCGTTAGCGTTCTTCGCAACGCCCAGCACTTCGTAGTAATCCCTTTTTTCTGCCATGGTCTTACTCTCCTACAACTACTTTTGCGAAGCGCAGCACCTTCTCGCCCAGCATGTAACCCGTCTGAACGACGTCGATGACCTTGCCCTTCTTCTCGTCGCCGGCGGCGAACCGGGCAACGGCCTCCGAAAAATCGGCGTCGAACTCCTTGTCCAGCACCTCGATCTCGGTCACGCCCTTGCGGCGGAGCGCCTCGGTAAATTTCTGTGAAATGAGCGTCACGCCCGCCCGCAGCGCCTCCAGATCGTCGCTCTTCTGCATGGCGTCCACGGCGCGCTGCACATCGTCGCGCACAGGCAGCATCTCCAGCAGCACGTCGCGGCCCCCGGTCTGCACCAAGTCCATCTTCTCCTTGAGCGTGCGCTTGCGGTAGTTGTCGAACTCGGCTTGCAGGCGGACGTACTTGTCCTGCCACTGGGCCACGGCCTCTTCGAGCGCCTTGGCTGCGTCGGCTTCGGCAGCGGGTTCACCGTCTGCCAATGTGTCAGTCGCCTCGTCGGTTTCATCTGACACATTGGCACAAGGCTCCCCGTCGCACGACGGATAACCATCGCCGGGGGTGAACCCTTCGTCGCCGCTAACAGCCTCATTATAAACTTTTTCTTTTTTCATATCTTGTAATTTTTCAGTTTTCCTCCCCTTATTCGAACAAATTGCATACCAACCCGGCCAAGAGGCGGTCTTCAAGGGCAATGCCTGCATGCCGGGCATCGAACCGGCCTGCGCGCCACCGTCCCAAAGCCGCTTCGCGGCAAGGCGGCGCTTATCCGATGATGAAAATGGCCGGGCGCCTGTTCATTTCGGGCAGCTGGCGGCGGCGCCACTCCCCGGCCGTATGGGTCTCGATCCGCTCGTCCGGAGCCGTGAGGTCCACGGCGACGGTCAGGCGCGTCTGGTCTCCGAGCGTCTGCACCAACTGCTCCATCAGCTTCACGTTGCGGTACGGAGCTTCGATGAAAAGCTGCGACTGCCCCTCCGACAGCGCACGGCGTTCGAAGAAACGGATGGCCCGGGTCCGTTCGGGCGGCTTCACAGGCAGGTAGCCGTTGAAAGCGAACGACTGTCCGTTGAGTCCCGAGGCCATCACCGCCAAAATGATCGACGACGGGCCGACGAGCGGCACGACGCGGATGCCGCGGCGGTGGCACGCCCCGACGACCGGCGCCCCGGGATCCGCCACGCCCGGCACTCCCGCCTCGGAGATCACCCCTGCCGAGCGGCCTTCGAGCAGCGGCGCGATCAGCTCCTCGATTTCGCGGCCGGCCGCGGTGTGCTCGTTCAGTTCGCGGAATTCCAGTTCGCCGATGGGCCGCGCGATGCCGGCTTTCGACAGGAAACGCCGCGCCGTGCGGGTGTTCTCAACGATAAAGTAGTCCAGCGCATCCATCACGGCCCGGTTGGCCGCAGGCAGCACGTCCCACGGCGCCGTTTCGTCCGAAATCGGACAGGGAATCAGGTATAAAATTCCAAATTCAGAATTCATTCATAATGCATAATTAATTAGGTTCGCAGGCATAATTCTGAATTGTGAATTCTGAATTATGAATTGCGCTCCGCGCCTTATTCCTTGAGGTAGATTCGTTTCACACGCGACGAGACCGACGTCATAATCTCGTAGGGTATCGTGTCGAGCACCCGGGCCATCGTTTCGAGGTCGTTGCCCGGCTCGGCGGAGAAGACCGTCACTTCGTCGCCCTCGCCGACGCCCGGAATGTCCGTGATGTCGATCATGCAGCTGTCCATGCAGACGCGGCCCACGATCGGCGCAGGCCGCCCGGCCACACGCATCGACCAGCGTCCGCAGCCCAGATGGCGGTCCAGCCCGTCGGCGTAACCGATCGGCACGGTCGCCGTCACGGTCGGCCGCAGCAATTTCCCGGCGCGCCCGTAGCCCACGGCGTCGCCCGCTTCGAGACGCTTGATCTGCACGATGCGGGTTTTGAGCGCCGAAACCGGGCGCAGGCCCGCATTGTGCTCCCAGCCGAAGCCGTAAAGCCCCAGCCCGAGGCGGCACATGTCGAACCGCGCCTCGGGGAACCGCTCGATGGCCGCCGAATTGGCCGTATGGCGGATGACGGAATAGGGCAGCGACGCGGCTACGGCGGCGCTCATGCGGTCGTAGCACGCGATCTGCTCCCGGGTGTAGGCATCCTCTTCGGGCATGTCGGCGCAGTTCAGGTGCGAAAAGACCGACGCCACCTTCACGGC
>OFMM01001450.1_pt1 | contig 11178 bp, 14 predicted proteins | sample 1541811 | NCBI WGS metagenome assembly OFMM01 (sample SAMN04209246, study PRJEB22552) | human gut metagenome | biome: gut; material: feces | host: Homo sapiens | place: USA: Oklahoma
TATCCATATTTACACTGCCCATAACCATTAACCTGTTCATACTGCCGCTCCTTTTGGTTCAAATGATATACGCATTATCTTCACAGATTATTATGAGGGAAACAAAAAGAAAAAACAAGTGTAATAACTCGATGATTCATCAGAAAAAGCGCAAGCAATTAGACGTGCGGAAAGGAGTAATATTATTACAAAAATACAAAGACTCCTCCATCAAATATACTTCAACATCATTCTTCTCAGTCAATAAGCAAGTATGGTGCTGGATATGGTGGACGGGGCAACCCTGCATCAGCTGGTGCGATGAACCTTCCAATCTCCAAAGCTGTACGATGTGCAAATCGAAACTGACTCTGGCGACAGCGTGACCACTTACTTTGAATGCGCAAAAATCAAGTGGCGGACGGCTGCGTGCTGCTGAACAATAAGCCCATTTATCAGCGTCTTGTACTGGATCAGGGCTATTGGCCAGAATCCCTCATCACCACGCCCAGCGCTGATGCCATCAAGACCGATATTGAATGGACGCTCAAGCTTGGTTATAATGGCGCACGCAAGCATCAAAAGTTGGAGGATCCGTGGTACTATTACTGGGCGGATAAGCTTGGCTTGCTGGTGTGGGAGGAAGTTCCCAGCGCTTATGAGTTTACCGAGGAGGCCATTATCAATACCATCGAAACGCTGACTGGCGGCATTGAGCGCGATTTCAACCATCCCAGCATAATCACCTGGGTTCCTGTAAACGAAAGCTGGAGCATGGATCGTCTGTATTCCAACAAGCAGATGCAAGCCTGCGCCAACATGCCATACTATCAGGTAAAGGCGCTGGATGGCTCGCGCATTGTTTCCACAAATGATGGCTGGGAGTTCGTTCAGAGCGATATCTTCGGACTGCATGATTACGCCGCAACAGGCGATGTGCTGGCCAAGCATTTTGCAAGTCGTGAAGAAATAACAAAGCATTCCTGCGTCCACCGTATGGTCTACTGCGACGGCAAAGAATGGACAGGCAACGAGGCCTTCCTGCTGACTGAATATGGCGATATTGCATTCGAGGACAAAAGCAGCAGTTCTTGGGGATATCATGGCAAGGTTTCCGATGAAGAAGCCTTTTTTGAGCGCTATCAATCCCTGACCAACGCGGCTCATGCCATCCCCTACTGTCAGGGTTATGTCTATACTCAGCTCACCGATGTTGAGCAAGAGCAAAACGGCATCCTGAGTCCGGATCACAAGTCCAAGGTGGATGTGGAGCGTTTCCGAAGCCTTACACTCAACCCGGAGGGAAGATATCAGTAAGCCAAGCAATGTATAACCATTTATAGATATTTTCACATTTTTGCACATCTATTGTGTTGCACCTAAGGGTACTGCGTTTCACCGCATCCTCATTATCAACATGTCTTTCCACTGCCTTATGAGTTTGCTTATACCCCAATGTAATTTCTACTTGTGATAGGGTGTTACATTTTAGAACATCCCTCTCTTCGTTAATAAAGGTGACAGGTTGGCTTCCTCGTTGAAGGGTGTCCCTAATGAACATACCACCTTTATTGTCAGCAATCATCTCATTTTGCTGGTAAAAAGAAAAATTATGGCGTAGCCATTTCTTCTTTTCCCTTCTTTTAACTTTACTTTATTATTCGTATATATGAGTACGACATTAAAGTAAAGCTGTTATTTCTTTTGGTGGCAATCATTATGGAAAATGTGAAATTCTACCCATATTTAGGGGCGGATTATGTGAAATACATGCTTAAAAGGTCTAAAAATGGCTTTTTGAGCATATTTTTTGACAGAAACATTCCGTTATAAGAAAAAAATGAGTAGATTTTCGTTATAAATATCAGTGTAATAAAGATAAAGCTGATTATATGCATATAAATATCATTCTAATGATAGATAGAATATGAAAGATTTATTTGAATACTCCACTCCAGAACTGGTACGTATGTTGGGTACTCGTTTTAAAGAATATCGTATGCGGTGCAATCTGACACAAAAAGAGGTGTCGGAACTATCAGGTGTTGGCCTTACAACGATACACAAGTTTGAGAATGGTACGGCAGGCAATCTTTCATTGTCGACTTTTCTTCTCTTATTGAAGGTAGTAGGTCAGATAAATTCTTTAGACGATCTTTTACCTGAATTACCTGAATCGCCTTATCTTATGCGCAAGGACGAGAAAAAAGCACAACGAATCAGACACACTAAATAAGCTATACAGATATGATAAAGTCATTGAAAATAATACTTTGGAATGAGGAAATAGGTCGTTTGGCCTGGGATGAACACAGGCGCCTCTCTTATTTCATATATAATCCTGATTTTATCAAAAAGGGATTAAACATATCTCCTTTGGTTGCACCTATTGATGGAACCAGAGGATTGTTGCCTGTTTGGGGTGAGGATGCTAAGATTTATCAGAAACTTCCAGCATTTGTTGCAGATTCATTGCCAGATGCTTGGGGTAACCAGTTGTTTGATTTATGGCGTCAACAACAAAAATTATCTAACTCGGAGATAAATCCGTTGGATAAGCTTTCGTTTATCGGTCGAAGAGGAATGGGTGCATTAGAATTCATTCCAGAAGCAAACAGAGAACGCAGAGTAGGTAAGATAGACGTTAAGTCATTAGCAGATTTGGCTGAACGTATTTTCATCGAAAGAGAGAATGCCCGTATCATGCCGGAGGAATCTATTACTATGCAATCATTGTTGACTGTAGGTACTTCTGCAGGTGGACGTCAGCCAAAAGCGATTATTGCCATAAATAGAGAAACGGGAGAAATACGAAGCGGCCAAATAGCAGGATTGGAAGGTTACGACTATTACCTTCTTAAATTCGGCAACTCAGAATATTGTTCTGCTGAATTGGAAATGACTTATTATAAGTTAGCTACTTTGGCCGGAATCAATATGATGCCCTCCGAATTATATCCCGTGGATGGAAACAATCATTTTTTGACTAAGCGGTTTGATCGTGATGGCGAGAAGAAGATACATACACAAACCTTGGCTGCTATATATCCCGATGCTGAGAGTTACGAGCAATTGATTACTGTTTGTCGTAAACTTCGTCTTCCTGAAGCTGATTGTCAGGAGATATTCCGAAGAATGGTCTTCAATATATTGTCGAATAATACTGACGACCATAACAAGAACTTCTCATTCGTTATGAATGAAGATGGTTCTTGGCGTCTTGCTCCAGCCTATGATATTACTTACATCATAGATAGAGGTGGTTATTTGCCGAACAGGGATCATTGTATGTATATACGAGCCAAACTGCATGACATCACTCGTTCTGATGTTATTGAATTTGCTCGTGATAATGGCATTCGTCGTCCCGATGCTATCATAAGGGATATTGTTTCTGCATTGAAACAATTCCGTGCAATAGCTACCGATAATGGAGTTTCCGAATCATGGATAGGTCGAGTTGAATCAACCATCGTGGAACACTTGAAAGCATGGGGCGAATGGGAGTACGAAACTGCTGATGTTGCAATAGACATCAATGGGCATACCGTTAGCAATATGCATGTTGAGCAGACCTATAAAGGAAATTATCATTTACTGGCAAATATAGATGGTGCGGAACGAAAGTTTGTTATCAGCAAAAACAAGGAAGAATTTGCATCTATTGAACAAAACGGATTGGCAAACCTAACAACTGACCAACTAAAAGCAATGATCGCAAAGTATTTCAATCTATGAAAATAGAAGAAGCCATACTTTATTGCCTCACAAGTCAGAACCGAGGAATGCGAACGGAACAGATTGCGGAGTTGATTAACCGCCAACGCTTGCATATCCGCAAGGATGGGCAACCTGTTACGTCCAAACAAGTTTATGCCGTTATCTGTCGCTATCCCGATATGTTTGTCAAGGCAGAAGGACGGATAATGTTGATGATTTGAAAGCATTTGAGAATATTATGAATAAGGTTTATACTTTATCTTTTCCAGAAGCCCGAAATGCTGTTGTCTCAGGGGATATCCATGGAGACTTCAATCTCTTGGTGTATAAACTTTGTGTGCAGTATCAAATGAAGGACACCGTGCTAATAGTGGCTGGTGATTGTGGGTTTGGATTTGAAAAGAAGGAGTATTACGAGCAAATAGCAAGGCGTAATGTTAAAAGAATGAACGAGGCCAATAATTGGATTGTATTCGTGCGTGGCAATCATGACAATCCTCTTTATTTTGATGGCAAGCAATTCAAACACAAACGCTTTATTGCTATTCCCGACTATTCTATTCTTTTGGCCTGCAAACATACAATACTTTGCGTTGGTGGTGGAATCTCAATTGACCGACGTTATCGTATGGAGGAATGGAAGAATTATTGCGTAAAGCATAGAATACACTCCAATACAGAAGATAAATTTAGTAAGAACTTTTATTGGTCCGATGAAGCTCCGGTTTATAATGATGAAATGCTCACTCTGGTAAACCAGAAGTTTGCCATTGATACAGTAGTTACACATACTGCTCCAGACTTCTGCGAGCTGATAAACAAAAACGGATTGCATTCTTTTGCTGCTCCGGATGAAAACTTATTGAAAGACGTAGAGGATGAACGAACGACAATGACAAAGCTATATGATCGCCTTGTTTATGATGCTCACCCTCTTACGCATTGGTATTATGGCCATTTTCATCAGTCATGGCACTCTTCTATTGAAGGAGTGTTGTTCAAAATGCTTGATATAATGGAATTTACCCCGATTAATTATTAGAGATTATGCTAGCATATACATACATAGAAAAAGGAAAGTTCGCTTTGGTGGAGAAACCGAAGCCTACACTTATTGAACCTACCGATGCCATTGTTCGGGTGACGATGGGCAGTATCTGTACCAGTGACCTGCATATCAAGCATGGAAGCGTGCCTCGTGCTGTTCCGGGTATAACCGTGGGCCACGAAATGGTGGGAGTGGTGGAAGAAATCGGCTCTGAGGTTACTAATGTAAAGCCAGGTGATAGAGTAACCGTAAACGTGGAGACCTTCTGTGGAGAGTGTTTCTTCTGCCAAAAAGGCTATGTGAACAATTGTACCGACCCGAATGGTGGTTGGGCATTGGGATGCCGAATTGATGGCGGACAGACCGAATATGTTCGAGTTCCGCTTGCCAATCAAGGACTCAACCGTATTCCCGATAGCGTGACCGATGAACAGGCTTTGCTGGTGGGCGATGTCTTGGCCACAGGCTTTTGGGCAGCTCGCATATCGGAGATTACCGAAGAGGATACCGTACTGATCATAGGAGCAGGACCTACGGGAATCTGTACCCTTCTTTGCGTGATGCTTCATAAGCCCAAGCGCATCATTGTATGCGAGAAGTCTGAGGAAAGACGTCGTTTTGTGCAAGCGCATTACCCTGAAGTGCTGCTCACCACTCCCGAAGAGTGCAGGGAGTTGGTATTGAAGCATAGCGAACACGGAGGATCTGATAGAGTGCTCGAAGTCGCAGGAGCCGATGATACCTTCCGCTTGGCGTGGGAGTGTGCCCGTCCGAATGCTGTCGTTACTGTAGTGGCTCTTTACGACCAGTCGCAGGTGCTTCCTCTGCCCGATATGTATGGCAAGAACCTTACCTTCAAGACCGGTGGGGTCGATGGATGCGATTGCGAGGAGGTGCTTCGCCTTATTGAGCAAGGAAAGATTGACACCACTCCACTCATCACGCATCGTTTTCCGTTGAGTGAGATTGAGGAAGCCTACCGCATCTTTGAGAATAAATTGGATAGAGTAATCAAGATAGCGATAGTAAATAGATGACAACCAATGAGGGAATCAATAATACGAAAGCCGTTGCCTACAGAGATTGAAGCCATTATCAAGATATGGCTGGATGGCAACATGCAAGCCCATCCTTTCATTCAACCTGATTATTGGTTGAACCACACCGATTATATGCGCCAAGTATTACCTTTGTCTGAAGTTTATGTCTGCGAAGTGAAAGGCGAAATTGCCGGCTTTATCGGTCTTGATGGAGATTATATAGCAGGCCTTTTTGTTAGCAAACAGTATCAATCGCTAGGCGTAGGCACAACTCTTATCGAGTTCATCAAACAACAGCATTTCACCTTGACGCTTGCTGTGTACAAGAAGAACGAAAAAGTAATGCAATTTTATCGCAAGCAGAACTTTGTTGTAATTGAAGAACGGATTGACTCGAATACCAACGAAGCAGAGTTGTTGATGAGTTGGAATAGAGCCTGCCCAATTTTATAGAATCTATGATTGCGCCACACATAGATAATTCCATCCCAAAAGAAAGACTCGCCTATGTACTCGAAGCATGGAAATGCCTGCACGATTGCGAAGAGTGTGGCAAGTGCCGTATCCTGAAAGGTCGGGATGCCGAAATCCTCTATGCTGACTACATTGAAGGCAAGCGGAGTTATATGGATATAACTTTGGAGATTCGGAATCGTTCTATGAGGTAGCAATTACCGAATTATTTGCAATATTCCGGTATTCCATTTGCCAAAAGAAAATTGTGCGGGCATAGGCCAGAACTTTTTTATATACTTTGTATATAACCCATTACCAGGCTTTTTGTGACGTAAAAATAGTGCAAATAAGCTTTGAAACATTGATGAAAAAAGCATTACCTTTGCAGTCCATTTAGGTATAATTGTAAAAAGTTAAAGATGCAGCAAAATAGAATGAACATATTAGCAACCACGTTAGATCGAGGCACAAAATGCTTTGAGTGTATGCTGTATACCACTATTTCATGCATTGAACCAACAGCCTCTATAGGGAATACTATCCAACTGAAATATACGCGAACCAGGATATTATAGATGCAGATATCCTAGTTACGAAGAATAGACAAGAATCGTTGGAAAGTCCCTGCCAAGCTTTTCAACGATTCTTTGTTTATGCCCATTGGTGACGTCTTCCTCTCCGTCATTTCCGTCCAATGGAAATCAGCAAATCAATTATTAACCACGCAGTGATGCGTACAAAAGAAGAACAGATTATGAATTACAAATTTGACGGAGCAAAGGTGTATTTTACATCAGATACTCATTTTAATCATGCAAACATCATCGGTTTTTGCAGTCGTCCGTTCAAGAATGTGAATGAAATGAACGAAACCCTCATAACGAACTGGAATCGTGTAGTAGGAGCGGACGATATTGTCTTTCATCTAGGTGACTTTTGTTTAGGTGGCTCTGCTGAATGGACAAATGTACTGAACAGATTGAATGGGAAAATCTATCTTATTGTCGGGAACCATGACATGAAGAATCTCAGGCAAAGCTATTACGATAGATTTGAAGAGATTGTAATGCAGAAGCACATAGAGATTGGTAAGCAGAAGATTTATCTGAACCATTGTCCATTCTTGTGCTATGGTGGAGCTTATAAAGATACTTGGCAACTGTTTGGACACGTTCACACCAGCAAGAATAATACGGGTAAAGATGCATCCCGATTGAATATGCTATTCCCTACACAATACGATGTAGGCGTTGACAATAACAACTTTACACCTGTTTCTTTTGACCAGGTAAAGGCAATAATACAGAAGCAGGTACAACAATTTTGTAAGAATAATAGATAGGAGGTGAAGTCATGAGTGAATACACAACCATTTATTTGAGAAATAAGGCGACCCCTTTGTTGGAGTACAAAGAACATCCATCGTGGAATGAAATTAAAGACCTTTCTGATGACGAAATAAATAAAATTGAAGAAGAAAGAAAAGAACATAATAGAAATGTAGAGAGGTCGATGGGATGCGAGTTGTTTTACCTTACAACCACTCCAAGCAGAGAGCTGACAGTTCTTCCTTGGAATCCTTCTCCTAAAGTATTGACAAAAGAATTACTTGGTGAGGTTATAAACTTTTACAAAGAAGAAATAGATAGGTGCAAAACGGCTCTAAAAGAACAGAAGGAAGATATCGTTAGGTTGGAAGCTCGTATAGTAAAAGCAAATGTGGAGTTGTATGATAAAATCAACGAAGATATATACGAATGTAACCAAAGCATCAGTTTTTGGACGGAAGAACTTAATCACTATAAGTATTTGTTCGATAAGTTCAATTTTGCGAAGGATATCATAGATAACGATTCTAACGCGGAAAATTATGAATTGATTTACACAAAAAGCTAAAATTAAAGAGATTATGAAGATACAATACGCATCTGACATACATTTGGAATTGTCAGATAATTCAAGATTTATAAAGAGTATGCCGTTTGAGGTAGTTGGAGATATTCTAGTCTTTGCCGGTGATACCGGCTATCTACGGGATAGAACATTGCCGAACTTGAAGTTTTGGAAGTGGGCATCTGCAAACTATCGTGAGGTGTTGTTAGTGCCAGGTAACCATGAGTTCTATGGCAATGGTGATGTATTGGCTTATGGTGACAGTTGGAGCAGGGAGATTTTGCCCAATGTACACTACTATCAGAATAAGGTAGTACGCATTGACGATACAGACTTCATCCTTTCAACCTTGTGGTCACATATATCACCACGGGATGAATATTTTGTCAGTCGTGGCATGAACGACTTCAGACAGATTCTGTATGGAGGGCGCAGATTCACCACTGATGATTTCAATGTAGAACATGAGAAATGTTTGGCATTTATCAAGCAGAGTGTGTCCGAGAGTGATGCCAAGCACATAGTTGTGGTTACACACCACCTCCCTACATTAGAAGTTGTAGCATCCCAGCATAAAGGAAGCCTGTTGAACAGCGCCTTTGCAACCGAACTAGGTGATTTTATTGCCGACAGCCGAATAGATGTTTGGATATATGGCCATTCACATGCCAACATTGATACTGTTATCGGGAACACTCGTATTGTCAGCAATCAGATGGGATATGTGTACTATGGTGAGCATCTACAAGATTTCAAGGGCGATAAGTTTATTGAATTATGATTCTATGTACTTATATAATTATGTAAGTATATAACTAAATGGGAGTAGTGTTGTAAGCACTGCTCCTTTATTGGTAGTGTAAAATAAACTGTGTCACGCATTATTTATCTCTAGAAAACTCATCGGTCGGGGAACGGCCCGCGCCAAGGGGCGGGACCACCCGTCCCGACGAGCGTAAAATTACAATAATTTAAATCGTTCTCCAAACTTTATGGCCAGTTGCTGTGAGATTGTAGCCCAATTGGCAAGTGGCATAGTCCACTTCTTCCGTATATTACGGTATGCAAGATAAACCAGTTTCTCAAGGGCTGTATCCGATGGGAACACGCCCTTGTTTTTTGTTACCTTGCGGATCTGACGGTGATACCCCTCAACGGTATTTGTGGTATAGATAAGCTTACGGATGACCGGAGTATACTGGAAGTATTCGGACAGCTTATCCCAGTTGTCCTGCCAGGATCTGATAACGACAGGATACTGTTCACCCCATTTTTCATCCAGCTTGAGGAGCTCATTTTCTGCGGATTCCTTATTGACTGCCTGATAGACACATTTCAAATCCCTTAAGAACTCCTTCTGATTCTTGGATCCTACATACTTGATGGAGTTACGTATCTGATGTACTACACAAAGCTGTACGGCTGTATTAGGATAAACGCTTTGAATGGCTTCAGGAAACCCCTTCAGACCGTCTATACAGGCAATGAGAATATCCTCAACTCCACGGTTCTGAAGGTCTGTCAACACGCTGAGCCAGAAGTTTGCTCCCTCATTCCTTGATATATACATTCCAAGTAACTCCTTGTGTCCCTCCCTGTCAATGCTCAGTACATTATAGATTGCACGGGTTACCGCGCAGCCACGTTCATCCGTTACTTTGTAATGAATGGCATCCATCCAGACTATAGGATAAACAGAATCAAGCATCCGTGATTTCCATGCTTTTATCTCCGGAAGTACACGGTCTGTGATGGAACTGATTGTGTCGGCCGAAACACGATTCCCAAGATTTTCTTCCATCCAGTCACTGATTTCCCTTGTGCTGTTTCCCATTGCATACAAGCCAATTATACGGTCAGCAACACCTTCTGCCAGAATAGTCTCACGCTTCTTGATAAACTGGGGATCAAAACTCGAATTACGGTCACGGGGAGTGGAAACGGTTACTTCGCCCAAGGGAGTCTGAACCTGCTTTTGCATCTTTCCGTTACGACGGTTACCCATCTGGCGTTCTTCTTCTGTCAAATGTGCATCCATCTCTCCTTCCAGGGCTGCATTCAATATACTTTCCAATAGTGGGGCAAAGGCGCCGTCCTTACCCAACAAAGGCTTGCCGGCTTTCAGCTGTTCAATGGCCTTGTTCTTGATACTCTCGAAATCAAATTCTTCTTTCATAAAAAAAACTGTGTTAGCAAAGTTAATACTTTATTCCTTGCTGACACAGTTTAATTTACATCCTCCCTTTATTTTTCAGTGTGAATTTAAAATTACAGGATATATCAACTTTCTTTATACATTCCTGGTCGTCTGAATTTGGTTTCTTCTTTTATCCTTTGGTTTAACTCAGAATCTGGTGGAATAATCTCATACTCGAATGCTTTCTCAAAAGCTCGTCTGCCTGCCTCAGTCAACAGTCCTCTATCTTCAAGATCCACGCATCTGTCCATGTTCAGTTGAGTCCAATGGCTCTTAGGTCGGCGAGGAGAGAGGCGCTGAGCCAACCGCCCATCGGGCAACCGTTTCAATGTAGAGTCAATCCAACCGAAACAAAGAGCTTCTTCCACAACCTCAATGTATGGTATAGCTGGCCACTCTGGACATTTACTGCGATATGTCACCACCCAACAACATTTCTCTTTGCGATGGTTCTCTTTGAGCCACTGCCGAAGTTCGGTGCGATTCCCAAAGTGGAGAAGATTAACTATTTCCATGGTACAATATCTATACGACTTTATTAAGGTTATTTGCAAGCATTTCTTCTATGGTTTCTACATTTACTGTATCAACTGTAGAAATACGGTAGGGTTTTAATCCATATTTAGAAAGGATATTGTCTTTTAGTTTATCTCTTGATTGCTGAACTTCACTTTGATTATGATATTTCCATCCATCCACTTCAATTGTCATTAAGGGCTTTTTGGTAATCGAATTATAGACTAAGAAATCTACATGAGACAACGCATTTGTAATGAAAGCAATTTCTTGAGTTTCTAGTCCATTAAAATCGGTTATAAGTCGAGAAAGAGGATAATGACAAACTA
>OFMM01001471.1_pt1 | contig 11028 bp, 8 predicted proteins | sample 1541811 | NCBI WGS metagenome assembly OFMM01 (sample SAMN04209246, study PRJEB22552) | human gut metagenome | biome: gut; material: feces | host: Homo sapiens | place: USA: Oklahoma
ACGAGTTGGACAGCAAAACAGAAGCGGATAGGAGTCCAAAATATCCCAACACGTGATTTTCCACACCTTGTGGTGTGTAAAGTACATTTGCCAATCTTCTAAAAGAACCCGGTTGCATAAATTATGCAGCCGGGTTTTTTCATCTTCAGGCAACGGCTTCAAAATGACTTCCCATTGTATTTTGAAGCCTTTTCTTTTTATCTAACCATATAATCAGCGCAGATCATAGGATGGAAGGTATAATCGGAACAGTTTGCTCTCTGCTTTACTTTTGTTCGTCAAAGTTTGTCTAAGTAGGTCAAAGTTTGTCAAAAATCCTGAAAAGTATGTAAAAATGTATTATGCTTATATCAGCTCGAACGGGAAAGGAATGTATAACATGAAAGATATTCAGAACGCTATATACTCCATCGTCGAGGCACGTGGAAAAGAATGTTACTGCATTTTATGTCATGCGATTGACGTTGCAATCGATCATCAACCAAATATGCCGAAGATGCACTTCATCTGCAATGAAGTCCGCAAGCGGACAGGAAAGCGCACCAACGAAGCAGTTTCGCGGGCGTTAAACCGCGCAGCCAAAGACATTTGGCAAAACGGTCGCAGGCGAGAGCTGCGTGCATACTGGATTGAGGAACCACCCACTGCAAAGGAGCTGATTTCATTGATCTCAGCAAAGCTATGGGCAGACCGGCAGGGGTAACCGTGTTGAACATTATTTGAGTCCTAATCTGTCGAATTACGTCCCACGGTGAGACGTAATTCGTTCGCAATCTGAAACCTATGTGGTTATGCGGCATGGCGTTTGTGTAAGACGGGCAGGTCTGTCCAGTCTGCGGGACAGCCGTCCGCAGCAATGTACCCGATTGCCATTCTGGAAAAGCGCATTGTTATGAATACGCTTTTGCGGGCTGACAATCCCGCTGACAACTGAATAGGGTCAACAGATACGTTTTGTATGTGCGAGCCTATGGGTGCGCGGGGATGCGCGGAATGGGAGGTGATACCGATTCTGGCGCGGAGCGAGAAACACCTGCATGGAGAGCGATTCATGGCTGGATCGTGCGACGACCGCATACAAAGAACAATGATACTTGCGTTAGCCATACGTCACAGAATGGAACGCCCCGCCATCAGCATGGAGGGAGGTAACAGCCTATGGAGCAGCCTTGCCCGCTGCCGTCTGCCTGACCTATGAGAAAAACAACATTTATTCTGGAGGTTCTTCTATGGACAAACAGACCGCAGAACCTAAGCCAAAAAAGCAGGAAGAAATCTTATCTTTTTGCGGTGTCGCAATCTCTGTAAAGTATGCGAGCAAGATGATCCGCACATTGCAGAAACGCTGAAACGTTCGGTTTTCTCCTATGGATTTTATAATAACAGCTACAAAACTTGATAAAATATCTGAAATATGCTATAATTACACTATAAAATGTACCTTGAAAATCAAATAGCGAACAAGGACATACACACGTTTTCTCAGAATGGAGTGTATGTTATGGAACAAAAGAAACGAGTAAATTGCTTATATCGCGTATCAACAATCGGTCAGGTTGAAAAAGATGATATTCCCATGCAGCGGCAATTCTGCCGGGAGTTCATCGCGTCACACCCTGACTGGGTTTTACAAAATGAGTTTTACGAGAAAGGCGTGTCCGGCTTCAAGAAATCTGCAAAAGAGCGTGACGCCATGCAGGAATTGCAGCAGGAAGCCGTTGCCGGGAGTTTCGATATTTTGCTTGTCTATATGTTTGACCGTCTCGGCCGCAGAGATGACGAAACGCCCTTTGTCGTAGAGTGGTTTGTCCGTAATGGCGTTGAAGTTTGGAGCGCCGTAGAAGGGCAGCAGCGGTTCGACAATCACGTTGACAAGCTGCTTAACTATATCCGTTACTGGCAGGCATCCGGCGAGAGCATCAAAACCTCTGTGCGTGTAAAAACGCGCATGGAGCAGCTTACACAGGACGGCTGCTTCACCGGCGGCATCGTTCCGTTTGGATATAAGCTGCAAAAGCAGGGACGGATCAACAAGAAGAATCAAGAGGTCAACGATTTTGTAATCGACGAGGACGGCGTAGAAATCGTGCGTTTCATCTTTTACAAATATGTCAACGAAGGCTACGGCGCGCAGAGGATTTCCCACTACCTTTTGGAAAACGGGATTCGCCGCGCAGACGGTTCCATGATTCCGAATACAACGATCGTCCGCATGATAAAGAACAAGCTATACATGGGTGTAATTTCAAACGGAAACGCTGAATCGGAAATCATTCCAGAGCTTCAGATCGTGGACGAAGCGACCTTTCGACGAGCGCAGGAGTTAATGGAAAAACGGACAACACACCATGCGGATACGCCGCTGAATCTGCGCGGCAGTTCTCTGTTGGTAGGGAATATCTTCTGCGGGCATTGTAAAAACCGGCTGACGCTGACGACCTCCGGCAAGAAGTATATCCGCAAAGATGGAACGGTGCGCAATCAGGTCAAAAGCCGTTATCAATGCCATTTTAAGGCCCGGCATCCTGACCTCTGCGACGGTCAATCCGGCTACGGCGTTATCAAGCTGGATGAAATTGTGGACGCTCTGGTGCGCTATCAGCTCTCCAGAATCCGCGTTTCTGCCAAGGATAGTCTGATCGCCGAGCAGCACGAAAAAGCCGCAGCGCTTGCCAGAAGCCGCTACAAAATGTCTGCCATGCGGCTGGAGGAAAAGCAAAAGGAGCTTTCTGACTATGAAGCCGAAACAATCAACGTCATTCGCGGTAAAAGCCGCTTGAATGTTGACCTGCTAAACAGCCTTGTTGCAAAATGCAAAGAAGAGATCGCAGAGCTTTCACAGGAGGTTGAAGCACAAAAAGCCGATATGGAGCAACAACTGGAAAGCGCCGCGCAGGAACAGGCCGAATTTGAGAAACTGGAAAGCTGGGCTGATCTTTACGACAACTGCACCTTTGAAGCGAAGAAGATGATCGTATCGCAGCTTATCAAGGCCGTCTATGTGTACCGGGATTACCGTTTGGAGGTTGAATTTCGTGTTTCCTTTGATGATTTCAGACGGCTTTGTGTGGGATGCGAACCGAATGGTGGCAGAATTGCGACTGTTGAGAGCGTCTGATTTTGAAAGATACAAAAAAGTTCGGAATCTTCTGCAAAAACCAGAAAATTCCGAACATTTTGGTGGACCTGAAGAGACTCGAACTCTCGACCTCTCGGATGCGAACCGAACGCTCTCCCAGCTGAGCTACAGGCCCATAGGTTACCTGCACATTATAGCGCGGTGGGAAAAGATTGTCAAGAAAAAACTTGCGGGATTTTCAAATTCATGGTATACTTCCCGGGATAGAATTTCCGATCATCTCTTTCACACCACCCAACGATCGCAAAGGAGCAGTAAACATGAAATCGATCCCCGAAATTCTGGCCGAGGAATTGGGTCAGAAGCTGGAATATGTTCAGAATGTGGTGAACCTCATGGACGAGGGCAACACCATTCCCTTTATCGCCCGCTACCGCAAGGAAATGCACGGCGCCATGGACGACACGACGCTGCGGAATCTGGAGACCCGCCTGACCTACCTGCGCAATCTTCAGGAGCGCCGGGACGAGGTAAAAAAGTCCATCGAAAATCAGGGCAAGCTGACGCAGGAGCTGTCCGACGCCATCGACAGCGCCGCCACCATGGCGGAGGTGGAAGACCTGTACCGCCCCTACAAGCAGAAACGCCGCACCCGCGGCTCCATCGCCCGGGAAAAAGGGCTTGCGCCTCTGGCCGAGGCCATTTTCGCTCAGGACGGACAAGACCCCGCCGTGCTGGCCGAGGGCTATATCGACCCGGAAAAGGGCGTCAATTCCGTGGAAGAAGCCTTACAGGGTGCCAATGACATCATTGCCGAAGATCTTTCCGACGACGCCGACATCCGCAAGTCTCTGCGGGAGCTGGTGATGCGCCGGGGAATGCTGACCTGCACCGCCGCCGAGGACGCAGAGGCCGACGGCGTTTACAAGCTCTATTACGATTTCTCCCAGCCCATCTCCCGGGTGCTGGATCATCAGATCCTCGCCATGAACCGGGGCGAAAAAGAGGGCGTTCTCAAGCCCAACGTCATTCTCGCGGGCAATGAGGGCGCAGCGCTGGTGTGCCGCGCCGCTTTGAAGCCCACCATGCAGGTCTCCGCCTTCGTCCGCACTGCCGCTGAGGACGCCTATGAGCGGCTGATCTTCCCCTCCATCCAGCGGGAGGTGCGCAGCGACCTGTCCGACCGGGCGTACGCGGGCGCTATCCGCAATTTTGCCCTGAATCTGAAGCCGCTGCTGATGCAGCCCCCCGTCAAGGGCTTCGTCACCATGGGACTTGACCCCGGATACCGCAACGGCTGCAAGGTCGCCGTGGTGGACGCCACCGGCAAGGTTCTGGCCACCACCGTGGTCTATCCCACTTTCAGCGAGCGGAAAAAGCAGGAGGCCATTTCCTCCCTGTCCGTCCTCATGCGCAAATACGGCGTCAAGCACATCGCCATCGGCAACGGCACCGCCTCCCGTGAAACCGAGGCCATGACCGTAGAGCTGCTGAAATCCTTCCCGGAGGCCAGCTACATGATCGTCAGCGAAGCGGGTGCTTCCGTCTACTCCGCCTCTCCCCTTGCGGCGGAGGAATTCCCCGATTACGACGTCAATCTCCGCTCCGCCGTGTCCATCGCCCGGCGGCTGCAGGACCCCCTTGCCGAGCTGGTGAAGATCGACCCCAAGGCCATCGGCGTGGGACAGTACCAGCACGACTGCCCCCAGAAGGAGCTGGACGCCGCCCTTGGCGCTGTGGTGGAGGACTGCGTCAACGCCGTGGGCGTGGACGCCAACACCGCTTCCCGGAGCCTTTTGCAGCAGGTTTCCGGTCTGACCGCCACCACGGCGAAGAACATCGTCGCCTATCGGGAGGAAAACGGCCCCTTCACCAGCCGCGCACAGCTGAAAAAGGTTCCCAAGCTCGGCCCGAAAGCCTTTGAGCAGTGCGCCGGTTTCCTCCGTATTCCCGAAAGCAAGGAGATTCTGGACAACACCGGCGTCCATCCGGAGTCCTACGCCGCCGCAAAGGCGCTGCTGAACCTTCTGGGCTGCAAAAAGGGCGACGATTTCTCTACCCTGACGGAAAAGCTGAACGCCTACGGCCTGAGCAAGGCCGCCGCGGAATGCGCCGTGGGCGAGCCGACGCTGCTTGACATTGCGAAGGAGCTGAGCAAGCCCGGCCGCGACCCCCGTGACGAGCTGCCCGCCCCCATTCTGCGCAAGGACGTGCTGGAAATGAAGGACTTAAAGCCCGGCATGGAGCTGACCGGCACGGTGCGCAACGTCATTGACTTCGGCGTTTTCGTGGACATCGGCGTCCATCAGGACGGTCTGGTGCATATTTCCGAGGTCTGCGACCGGCGTCTGCGCCATCCCAGCGAGGTGGTCAAGGTCGGCGACGTGGTGAAGGTGGTCGTGCTGAACGTGGACGAAAAGCGCCACCGTATCAGCCTTTCCATGAAACAGGCAAAATAATGTTAATCGGCTGTCGTGGTTTCCCGCGGCAGCCGAAATTTTAGGAGCCTCTGATTAAATCGGCAAGAACTGTGAGCGAGAGATTTTTCGACCAATCGAGGTATAGGAAACGGAGGAATACTGTATTGTATTTCCCGTTTTCGATACCGAAGAGTGGGCGGAAAAGATCCGCTCACAGTCGCAGACGATTTAGTCAGAGGTTCCTTATGCTTCGTGGATGTAGAGTCTGGTCGGCTCCGGCTCCCCGTCGCCCTGCGCCATGCACAGGAAGCGCCAGCCGTAGCGCTCATAGAAGGACGTATGGTCGGTCACCAGATACAGTACCGGCACGCCCCTGCCCTTCATGTCCTCGGAGACGAAGTGCAGCATTTCCCCGGCGATGCCCCGGCAGCGGCGGTCTTCCTCCACGTACACTGCGCAGACGTTGGGCGACAAGTCCTTACGGTCGTGGAAGTCGTTCTCGATGACGCCCAGACCGCCGATGATCCTGCCATCCTCCACCACGGCGTACCACTGGGGGACGGCGCTCTCCCCTTTCAGGCAGGCATCCATGCTGTCGAGGTACGCCTGCTTGGGAATGCCCCATTTTTCGTGGAACCATTGCGCCATGGATTCCTTATATTCCGGTCTGTCGGTCAGACGGATGATCGTATGCTGTTCCATAGTTCCTCCGCAAAGTATTACTTTATGCTACTATAGCATATTTTGTCATCCCTGTCAAGCGTCCAAAGCCGTCCGTTTTCAGCTTCATTGTTCCCGGAAGTTCCGTAAAACCGCAACTTTTCCCCCTATGCTTGACTTTATCGCCGTTTTGTTGTATAATTTCTTGAAATTCCATTGGAATGGAGCAGTTTTATGAAGAAGTTTATCCGCGTTCTGGTGCCGCTCCTGCTTGCGGTGCTGATCATCGCCAGCATCGGCTGGTACCTGTTTACCTATGACCGGGGGTTCACCCGGGATTTCCTGCTGACCCAGGCTCGATACAATGACCTCCACGGCAATTCCCGCCTGTCCTCATGGTTCTATGACCTTGCCTACAACTTCTCCAACCACGACGAGAACGTGGCCATCGAGCTGGCAAACCTGTATAAGGCCGACGACAACTACACGAAAGCCGAGTACACCCTGACCAATGCCATCAACTCCGAACCCAGCGCCGAACTGTTCACCGCCCTGTGCAAGACCTACGTGGAGCAGGACAAACTGCTGGACGCCGTCTCTCTGCTGGACAAGATCACGAACCCGGATATCAAGGCCGAGATCGAGGCGCAGCGGCCTGACGCCCCCATCAGCAACTACGAGCCGGGCTACTACAGCCAGTATATCGACGTCACCCTGTACGCCGCCGGGAAGCTCTACTACACCACCAACGGTGAATACCCCTCCGTGAAGGACCCCGTTTACGAAAGCCCCATTACCCTCCCCGCCGGTGAGACGACCATTTACGCCATCGCCGTGGGCGATAACGGCCTTGTCAGTCCCCTGACGGTTCTGGGCTACACTGTGACCGGCGTCATTGAGGAAGTCAAATTCGCCGACCCGGCCGTGGAAGCGGCTCTGCGGGAGCTGACCGGCACAAGAGACGGCGACAGCGTCTACACCAGCCAGCTATGGCAGATCACGGAATTCACCGTCCCCGAGGACACGAAGGTCTACACCGACCTGACGTTCATGCCCTATCTGGAAAAGCTGACCATCGCCAATCAGGACATCGACAGTCTTGAGAGCCTGTCTTCTCTGACCAAGCTTACGTCCCTTGACCTCAGCGGCAGCCGGTTCAGCCCGGACGATCTGACCGTCATTGCGGGACTTCCCGCCCTGACCGAGCTGAGCATGGTAGAATGCGGCCTGAGCACCATCGAAAAGCTGTCCGGCGCAAAGAGCTTTACCTATCTGAATCTGGGCGAGAACACCATCCGGAATCTGGACGTGCTGTCCTCCATGACCACGCTGACCGAGCTGAATCTCCAGCACAACGCCGTGACCAGTCTCGACGCATTGGACGGTCTGAGCAATCTGCAAACGCTGGACGTTTCCTACAACGCCCTGACTACCCTCGCCCCCGTTTCCAGCTGCGCCCGACTGACGACGCTGGTAGCTGACAACAACCAGATCACAAGTCTGGACGGCGTGAGCAGCTTACAGGTGTTGACCCGTCTGTCCGTGAACCACAACGCGCTGACGGATGTCTCTCCCATTTCCGTCTGCACGACGCTGGTTGAGCTGGATATCTCCAACAACACCCTGACGGACATCTCCGCCCTCTCCACGCTGATCAATCTGGAGCGGTTCAGCTTTGCCTCCAATCAGGTCACGGCGCTCCCCGAATGGCCGGAGGGCTGCAAGCTCCAGACCATTGACGGCTCTTACAATGCGTTGACCAGTCTGGACAATCTGAGCAAGATGGAAGCCCTGACCTATATCTATATGGATTACAACCAGATCAGCAACATTGATTCCCTCGCCGACAGCTATTGTCTGGTGCAGGTGAACGTGTTCGGCAATCCCATTTCCGACGTCGCGTCCCTGAGAGAACACGACATCATCGTCAACTACGACCCGACCTGAGCACAGCAAATGCCCGCTGCTTTGAAAGCAGCGGGCATAATTTTTATCTTTGCATCGCACCTCTCTTGCCTCTCCCTATGGGAGAGGTGGCTGAGCAAACTTCGGCACGAGAAGTGGAGCGTATCTGTACCGATACGCTCCATTATCTGTTTTACGACCACCCACTAAAACAGAGGGCTTTTTTACTTTTGGTGTTCCAGAACAAGTCTCAGTGCGGCTTCGATGGTCTGACTCCGCACCGCTTCCCGGTCGCCGGAGAAGTGATATTCCCTCGCGTCGGAATGCGCCGCGTCCTGATAGCCGATGAAAACCGTTCCCACACTGTGTCCGAATTCGTCGCCGCCGGGGCCGGCCAGACCCGTGACCGCCACGGCCGCGTCTGCTTTCAGCAGCGCCCGGACACCGGAAGCCAGATGCTCTGCCGTGCGCAGAGACACCGCGCCGTCCTGCGCCAGAATCTCTCCCGGCACGCCCAGAATGTTTTCCTTGACCCAGTTGGTATAGCAGATGACGCCGCCCTTGTAGACCTCGCTGCTGCCGGGAACCTGCGTCAGCGCCGCGCCGATGCCGCCGCCGGTGAGGCTTTCGGCGGTGACCAGCGTTTTCCCCTGAAGCGCTTTCAGTACATCACAGCAAAGGCTCATCATGGTACGTCACCTTGATCTTTTCCACATTTTCCAGCGCGCGGGCGATCAGCGCTTCTCTGTCCAGCTTCTTTTCCGCGTTCACGACCTGTCCCAGCGTGGGCTTGGTCTTGGGATGCTTCGACGTGAAGACGGTGCAGCAGTCCTCATAAGGCAGGATCGACGTGTCCAGTGTCCCGATTTCCCGGGCAATGGAAATAATGTCCTTCTTGTCCATGCCGACCAGCGGCATGAAAATGGGAATGTCCACCACCGCGCCGGTGACGGTCATGGCCTCCATAGTCTGGGACGCCACCTGACCAAGATTTTCGCCGGTGATCAGCGCGCCGCAGCCGTCGCCCTTGGCAATGCGCTGGGCAATCTCCATCATGAACCGGCGCATAATGAGAGTGAAAAATTCCTCGGGGCAGTTGTCCCGGATGGCTTCCTGAATTTCCGTGAAGGACACCACGTTCACGGTCATCCGCCCGGAGTATTTCGTCACCAGCCGGGCAAGCTCGATGACCTTGTCCTTGGCCAGCTGAGATGTGTAGGGATAGGAGAAGAAGTGAACGGCTTCCACCTCCACGCCACGCTTCGCCATCATATAGGCCGCCACGGGGGAATCGATACCGCCGGAGAGCAGCACCATCGCCCGTCCGCCAACGCCGGTGGGCAGGCCGCCCGCTCCCGGTTCGGCGGGGCCATGGACGTAGGCGGACAGGTCCCGCACCTCCACGTACACGGTGTAGTCCGGGTGATGCACGTCCACCTCTACTCCCGGGTGGGCTTCCGCCAGCCGTCCGCCGATCTCCTGAGACAGCTGGATGGAGGTCAGGGGAAAGCGCTTGTCCGAGCGCTTGGACTCGACCTTGAAAGATTTGGCGCAGTCCAGATCGTCCCCCAGATAGTTTTCGATGGCGGCAAAGATCGCGTCCAAGTCCTTCTCGCAGGGGCGGCAGCGGCACAGGCTCACCACGCCGAAAATGGAACGGCAGGCTTCCCATGCGCCGTCCACGTCCGCTTCCTCGTCCATCGGCTCTACGTACACCGTGGATTGGAGGATATACACGTCAAAATTGCCGTACTTCTTCATGCGGCGGCGGACGTTCTGCCGCAGCTTGTTCTCAAACTGGCGCTTATTCGCCCCCTTCAGGACGATCTCGCCCAGCTTCAATAGAAAAATTTCCTTCATTTTTGTTCTCCTGTTTATCGATTTCCCAGATTCACCGCCCGGTACTGAATCGCTTCGGCGATGTGCTGGGGCTGAATGTCTTCACTTCCGTCCAGATCGGCCACGGTTCGCGCTACCTTGAGGATACGGTCGTAGCTTCTCGCGGTCAATCCCATGGTTTCAAACGCGCCCTTCATCAGCTCGGCGCATTCCTCGCTGAGATGGCAGTAGCGGCGCATTTCTTCCGGCCCCATTCGGGCGTTGCACATTCCGCCGGAACCGAAGCGCCGGTTCTGGACGTCTCGTGCAGCGTTGACCCGCTGCTTCACCGATGCCGACGGCTCCGCTTCCGCCCGTTCCCGCAAGTCCTCAAAGTGGACGGAGGGGACCTCCACCACAATGTCAATTCTGTCCAGAAGCGGCCCGGAAATGCGGCTGCGGTAGTTGTCCACATCCCGCTGGGAGCAGCGGCAGCGCCCGGAGGGGTCGCCGTACCAGCCGCATTTGCAGGGATTCATGGCGCACACCAGCATAAATTCCGCCGGGTATGTCACCGCCCCGGAAACCCGGGAGATGGTGACCTTTCCGTCCTCCAGCGGCTGGCGCATCAAGTCAAGCGTATCCTTCCGGAATTCCGGCATCTCGTCCAGAAACAGCACGCCCTTATGGGCGAGGGAGATTTCACCCGGCCTTGGGTTGGAGCCGCCCCCGGCAAGTCCGGCGTTGGACACCGTGTGGTGGGGTGAACGGAACGGCCGCTGGGTCACAAGGGGATTCTTGGGCGTCAGCATCCCCATAACAGAATAAATCTGGCTGACCTCCAGCGATTCCTCCCAGGTCATGTCCGGGAGAATGGAGGGCAGGCGCTTGCTGAGCATACTTTTGCCGGAGCCGGGAGGCCCGATCATTAAGGCATTATGGCTTCCAGCGGCGGCAATTTCCAACGCGCGTTTTGCGGCGGTCTGTCCTTTGACATCGGCGAAATCCAAAAAGGTACCCGCGTTTTTTTCTGCTCCAGCTTCCGGGAGGGTTGGAATTAAAAGCCGGTGGCCGAGAAGATGGGCGATCAGCTGGCTGGCATTTTCGACACCGTAAACATTGAGTCCGCTCACTAGAGCTGCTTCC
>OFMM01001475.1_pt1 | contig 11000 bp, 10 predicted proteins | sample 1541811 | NCBI WGS metagenome assembly OFMM01 (sample SAMN04209246, study PRJEB22552) | human gut metagenome | biome: gut; material: feces | host: Homo sapiens | place: USA: Oklahoma
AAGGGGCATACTCCCAGCTCACTTTTTAACGTTCTACATGTCCTCCAGTCAGCGACCTCATTCTTCGATATCCGTAGTCGCCCTCATCGACGGAGCATTGGTAAAATCCGATGATTCGCACTCATTTTCAAACAGCCCTGCACCTCAGTGCGCCACTCGCCATCGCGCGTTTTCACTTGTTCAATGCGATAATCTCCAAGAAAACGTCCACAACCCCAATGCTCAGTAGTGGTCGCGCACGGACAGGATGCACCGGTCACCACCATCGACCATGTACACCAAACGGCTCGCGGAATCGATGCGCCGGCTCCACGCGCCCTGCAATTCCCATTTGAGCGGCTCAGGCTTACCGAGGCCCGTGAACGGGGAACACATCGTATCACGTATCAACGCGTTGACGCGTCTGAGCGTCTTCTTGCCCTGGATATGCCAATACAGATACTCGTCCCACGCATCCTCGGTCCAACGCAGCACCGCTCACTCCCCGACCTGATCGTGCGTGGCGGTACCGCCGGAACGCACCTGGGCCATTCCACGGCGGACCTTGTCGAGCAATCCGGAATTCTGATAGACGCGCAGCGTTTCCATGAGCGACTCGTAATCGTCGGCGCTCATCACCACCACATGGCAATCTCCTCTTCAATCCGACAACATATGTACAGAAAGTGGTACAGCAAAAGCCGAGGAGACTCAATCCCAAGATTCGCCACGGTAGGCGTTCGCCAATCCCCTCACAGCCCCACGTGTGCCGCATGATCGCGAACCGTGCCCTCCTCATCCAGACTGACAGACGGGAAACCACTCGAATCATCAAGAAAGTCACAGATCAGCCGCCACTGGCGCCGGCTTATGCCAATACGCTCGTCCGGCCTCACCATGAGCACCGGTGCCGCAGGCTCCAGCGACTCGATCTGCGTTTTCGACGTGGAATAACACTCCTCGTCATCAATCCAGACAATCGGCAACGGCTCCTCCTGCCGTCGTTCGAACCGAACGCGCGACATAATCTCCGCAAGCTTGCCCGTCAACCTTCTCTCATTGGTGACCGGATCATACCAGATAACAGTCCGTTCAACCCCGGGATCCCAGCCAAGCATGGGGTCAAGCACCCTTGAGCAATACGGCTGCCATGTGGTCAGCCAGTTCAATTCGGCACTGCCGGAAAGGGCCAGTTCATGCATCATGCCGGCAAGCTCGCGTGACCAGTGCACGCGGAACCGCCCGCGCCCTGTACGCACCTGCTCGTTACCGGTCAGCGGAAACGCACGCGCGGAATCGTACAGTTCCTTACGTGGGTCGCCTTCCTTCAGCCATTGCGTATGGCCGACCCCTCCCCGCCGAAGCGCCTTGTCATCGGGGAACGCGTTCAGCACACCGTCGAAATCCGTGTAAATCACCGCTCGAACCATCGCACCTCCCGGTAAGCCCCAATCTGCCTCGTCATGTAATTATTCACTACTATCTACCGGACAAATCAAGCCGGCCTATTTTCGCTAGTTGCTTTATTTGTGGCACTCGAACACCGAAACCCGAAGTATGAGCGTTGGAATTCCAACGCTCATACTCGCCATAATCGCCAAACGGTGCCACAAACAAGCCAACAAGCGTTTTTGGGGAGAGTCATTCGCGTGATGTTGCGCTCTATCATTGATAAAAACATCCAGCAACCGCATACCGTAAGGAATCACATGCGCTATTTCACTTCGGACACGCATTTCGGCCACCCTCTGGTCACCGCACTGCGCGGATTCCTGAACAATGGCAGGCTCCGCGCCGAATACCGTGATGTCTGGCAGGCGCAGGGTCGTGCCGCCGCGCACACGTGGATCAAACAATATGTGCGCGACAATCAGACGTCGTTCAAAGCAATCTGCGACATCACTCGCCATGAGAACACCATCATCGGCAACATCAACGAGACCGTCGGGCGTGATGACGAGCTATGGATTCTCGGCGATCTCTCCTACCGTTGCACCGTCGAGCACACGCTCGACTGTCTACGCCGCATCAACTGCCGCCATCTGCACCTGATCATCGGCAACCACGACCGCAACTTCCGTCTCCGCTCCAATGACGCGCTATACGAGGACGTGTTCGAGACCATCGATGACTACCGCGAGATCGACATGGAGCTTCCCGTTCTCGACGGCTCCGGCAAGCCGACGGCCGCAACCGCACGGCAGACCATAGGCATGAGCCACTTCCCCAGGCTCTCGGCATTGGCCGAAGAACACGGCAACTGGCCGGAAAACTGGAACAAGTTCGCCGATGTGGCGCCGACCACCGAAGGTTGGCTGCTCTATGGTCATACGCATCAAGGCATTCCCGACGGCACCGATCCGCTCAGCGTGAATGTGGGGCTTGATGCGTGGGATTTCGAGCCCGTCAGCGAGCAGCAGCTCCTCGCCTGGTTCACATTCCGGCACGCCGACCAATCAAAGTAAATTCCCCCGAGCATGCGTCATCGCCCGGAGGCGAAGCGGGTGAGGACTCCCGACTTGGCCAAGGCTCGGTAGAGGACCCACGAACCGAACCCGGCGAATACGACCGCGCTCAGCAACTCGCATGCCGTGCCGATAAGTCCACGCGGACTGAAGAACGAAAACGCCTGGTAATAGAAGAACAACAGGTAGAAGTTGTATACAATGCCAATCGCCACGGCCGACAGCAACGTGACGCCAAGCGTCCAACGACGGTAGCGGAACACCGCGAACACCGCTTCGGCGGCAAGCGCCTGCACAAGCGCGATCACCACCAGGCTCACACTGTATTTCGTACCAAGCACCACTTCGACGAACGAGGCGACCAACAGCACGTAGGCGGACGCGCCCGGCTTGCGCACGATCAACAAACCCAGCGTCGCGGGAAAGTAGAACAATGCATGCAACAGCGCCGCCGAACCGGGAAGTATCAGGGTCAGCAGCGGGAACAGACCATAGGACAGGCCATCGAACACCCAGAACATCACACCCGACATCACACCGACCGCCGCACCGACCGCAATGTCGATCACACGCCATCGCAGTGATCCGCGTGTCGCACACTTGGTTGCGGTCGATGCCGTCGGTCGTGCCTGCGGAGCCTGTTCCGAAGCTTGCGCCGAAGAGTCGTGGAGGTATGGTTGCGAGGATGGCCGTGCCATGATGAAGTCCTTTTGGTCAATGCCGCGCACCGTGAGTTGGAGATCGCGGCGGTCGCCGTGGGCCGCTCCTCGACCTGCGCGGCCCGGGCAGGAGCGACGCGCGCCATTATACGGACGCCATGTTCCCATGTCCGCCAGCGTTTCGCATATGAAACGCATCAGCAGCATACACGTCACATTTGCGAAAGAATCGTCTACATCGTCCGCATCGCAACAATCCGCAACCCCATTCCGCTTACGCTTGACCATGGATTTCAAGCGGCGTATACCACCACACGATAAGAGGTTGGCATGAAGACGATGGCACGGCAAATAGGAACCGTTCTGTGCATGGCGCTGGCTTTGCTGTCGGCGTTCTACGCGTTCGCCGTGATGAAGACACATTCGGGTACCGGCTTCTGGAAGGTCTGGCTGGTCATCGCCGCCGTTTTCGCCCTCCTCGCGGTTGGAATCGCCGCCAATTGGTGGGTGGCGCTCCCCCGCATCATACGAGGGGTCATCATCGCCGTGGTGTGCATCGGCATCGCCATATTCGGCACGGTGGAGGGGTGCATCATCAGCAACATGCATGCGCGGGGCGACCAGCATCTCGATTATGTGGTGGTGCTCGGCGCGCAGGTGCGCAAGTCCGGCCCCAGCAAGGCCTTGCGGTATCGTCTGGACACGGCGGCCGATTATCTGCGGAACAGTCCGGATACCATCTGCATCGTCTCCGGCGGCAAGGGTGCGAACGAGCCATTCCCCGAGGCACAGGGCATGGCCGATTATCTGAAGGCACATGGCATTGAGGAAGGCCGCATCCTTCAGGAATCCAAGTCGAAAACCACCCAGGAGAATATCGTCAACAGCAAGAAGCTCATTGCCGGAGACAACGCGTCCGTCGGCATCATCACCAATGACTTCCACATGTTCCGCGCATTGCAGATCGCGCATGACAATGGACTTGACGAAGCCCAAGGCATCGCGGCCGGTTCACCGCCCGATATGCTGGTGAACAACATGGTCCGCGAATTCTTCGCCGAAATCAAATTCCTGCTGTCCTAGTTCCTGCAAGTTCCGAGCTTGGATATTAGAAATCGCTTCCCCCGCTGGACCAATGTCTGAAGGTCAGCTGGCGTGCGCCGCGGCGTGCGTACCACGCGGCAGCCATTGCCCTTTCGGCAATGCGGCGAATGTGGGCCACTGTTCCGCGGCATCCGCGGCCGATTCGAGACGACGCTGGAAGCCGGGCCAATTCGGATCGGCTTCCAGCAGCCGTCCGAGCAGCAGCGCTGTGGCATGCGCGTCGCCCAACGCGCTGTGCGCATCCTCATTGGCGATGCCGAAGTAGTCGCAGCAGTCGGAAAGCTTGCCGCGACCAATCAGTGACCGCGACAGTTTCATCGTGCACAGCATAGTGCTCTGATGAACAGGTATGGAGGCGCCCATGCGCGAGTATTCGGCGAGCAGGAACCGCGAGTCGAACGACACGTTGTGGGCCACGAACACGCGGCCGGCAAGCAGGTCACGCAGTTCATGTGCGATGCCTTCGAAATCCGGCGCGTGCAGCAGATCGCGCGCGGTGATATGGTGCACCCAGGAGGCACCGACACTGCGATCCACATGAATCAGCGTCTCATGCTCGTCTTCGAGCGTGCCGTCCGGAGCCACGTGCACCAAGCCGATCTCAATGGCCCGATCGCCTTTCGCCGGACTCAATCCCGTGGTTTCGAAATCAACCACCGCGAATCCCTGATTCATTGTTCCTCCAGTCACACACTGTATTCCAGTGTAAAGCAAGGCAAAGGAATCATAGAAAAAGGCTGGAACCCTTAGGATTCCAGCCTTTATCGCATGTGCTGCGTCAATACAACGCCCACAGGCGGCCAATCGGTCTCACTTCTCGTCGGAAGCGAGCTCGTCAGCCACGGCGGCGGCAGCGGAAGCAGCCTCGACGCTCTCGGACTCTTCGTCTTCAGCTGCGGAACCGAGGAAGGCGCTCAGGTCCAGGGTCTCGCCCTCGGACTTGAAGGTCACGGCGCGCATGCCGGAGAGCAGGCCCTTGGAGCGGCCGACTTCCTGCACGGCGGAACCGATCTGGCCGTTGCGGATGATGGCCTGGATGAAGGCGTTCGGGTCCATGCCGTACTGCTGGGCGATGGAGGCGAGGAAGTTGAAGACCTCACCCTGGGAGACCTTGACGTCCATGGTCTCGGCGAGCACGTCGAGCACCATCTGGTCGCGCAGTTCCTTCTCCACGGTTTCTTCGGCTTCGGCCTTCTGCTCCTTGGTGGCCTTGGACGGATCCGCGGTCACGTTCTTGAGCTGCTGCTCGACCATTTCGGCCTTGACGCCCTTCGGCACCGGAATCTCGAGGCCATCCTCGAGCTTGGCGATGAACGCGTCACGAGCGGCGGTGGCCTGACGGCCTTCGGCGTCCTGAGCGGCGACCTTCTTCAGGTCTTCCTTCAGCTCGTCGAGGGTGTCGAACTCGGAGGCTTCGGAAGCGAAGTCGTCATCGAGTTCCGGCAGTTCCTCGGCCTTGACGGAGTTGACCTTGACCTTGATCAGGGCCTTCTCGCCTTCGTGCTTGCCGGCCTCGAGGGTGCCTTCGAAGCTGGTTTCCTCACCGGCGGACAGGCCTTCGAGGGCCTCATCCAGGCCGTCGAGCATGGTGGCGGAGCCGAGCTCGTAGCTCACGCCCTCCTGGGAGTCGACGGTTTCGCCGTCGATTTCGGCGTTGAGGTCGATGTTGGCGTAGTCACCCTTGGCGGCCGGACGGTCAACGCTCACGAGGGTGCCGAAACGCTGACGCAGGGCTTCCAGACGGTTGTTGATGTCCTCATCGGTGACCTCGGCCTTGGCGACCTCGATCTCCATGCCGTCAAGAGCCGGCAGTTCGATGTCCGGGCGACGCTCAACGGTGGCGACGAACTTCAGCTTGGTCTCATCCTTGGCGGATTCCGGCACGTCCTGAACGTCGATCTCCGGCTGGGCCATCGGGTGGATCTTCTTGGTTTCAAGAGCCTTGGAATACAGCTCCGGCACGCCGTTGTTCACAGCTTCGCCGGCGACGGCACCGAAGCCGATACGCTGGTCGATGATCTTGCCGGGCACGTGGCCCTTACGGAAGCCAGGCACGTTGACCTGCTTTGCGATTTCCTTGCGAGCCTCGTCGAGATACGGGTTGAACTCCTCCGGGTCGACGGTGACGGTGAGCTTCACCTTGGTCGGCTCAAGATTCCTGACGCTGATTTTCACGCTTGCGCTCCTGAAAAATACGGTTCTTCATATTTCTGCCGTTAGGCAACCTCTACATAATAGCGCGACTTACGGACTCTGCAACTAGGGAGACCTGCCAATCGCGTGCGCCCTGTTCGCTGAGGAATCGCGCGACGTCACGCTTACGAGGTTCGTCCGTCCAGCACAGGTTACGCAAATACTGCGGTTTGATGACGATTTCCACAGGCGTGCGCGTGTCCTCCGCTATCTGGGAGACCGCCTTGCGCACCCTGTTGAGCACTTGCAGACGTTCCGGATACCGTTCCTTCCACACGCGAATCGATTTGGGAGCCGAGGCTGACTGCGATTCATGACGCCGCGCGGCGCCGCCGTCCACGTCCGGCCATTCGCTTGGCGGCAGGGCGAGCGCGTCCTGGATGATGTTCTTCCACATGCTCGGTTTGATTTTGCGTTGAATCGGCGCGTACCGTTCGAACATCTTGTCCTGTTCGGAATCGGTATGGATGCGCACACGTTCGTTGATGGAGCGAATCGAACGGAATTGCGCAGCGTTGTGTGGTTTGCGTTTCGCCACTTCGATGATGGAGCTGTCGGACAATAGCAGGGTCGGCGCGATGTCGTATTCGCGCGCGAGTTCGTCGCGTCGGGTCCATAGCGCGCGGACGATGGCCAGCGCCTGCCGGTCACGCATGACTTCAGTGATGTGTGAGACATGCATCCAGGGAATCAGATGCTCCTTGCGTGGTCCCAGACCTTCTTTGAGCGCGTAATCGAACTCTTCCTGAGCCCATTCCATCTTGCCTTGGCGTTTGAGTTCGGCGCGCATCTTCGTTTCAAGCTCGATGAGCAGTTCGACGTCCAACGCCGCGTAATTTCGCCAGTCGCGGGGCAACGGACGATACGACCAGTCAGCCGCAGAATGTTCTTTGGCAAGGGTCAGTCCAAGAAAATGCTCGGTGACAGCGGCGAGTCCGAATCGTTTCAATCCCAGCAGACGCGCGGCGATTTCCGTGTCGAACAGCCGTTGCGGTTCCATGCCGAGTTCGTCGAATCCCGGAAGATCCTGCAGGGAATCATGCAGAATCCATACCGCATCTCCGACGGCACGGTTGAAATCGTTCCAATCCGCCCCGGCCGCGGCGAGCGCCTGCGGATCGAGCAGGCCGATGCCGGCTCCGTCGCGTTTGAACTGCACCAACCAGTCCTCATGCCCATACCGGAAGCCGGATGCGCGTTCCGCGTCCGCGGCAAGGGAGCCATGTGAGGAAGCCAGCTCACTGCAATAGTCACGGAATGCCGGCAACGTGTCGATCACGTTGGGCACGCCTTCGCGCGGTTCCGCCAGCAGCTTCGGCTCGTCAGTCAACGGGGTTTTCCTCCTCGGATTGCGTCATGGACCGGAGGAACGACGCCCACTGTCCGACTTGGGAGCCGGCGTCAAGGCCTCCATCGGCATAGTCTAGTGGAGTCCAAGACACCCGGATCTCGCAGCCCACCCTGGGCACGTCGGGGTCATGGCCGAATGCTGTGTTTTGGGTGACTGTGACGGTGCCGGATACATGTTCGGAATCGTTTGGATTGAGACGTTCCATCATCATGTCCCAGTACATGCCCGGAGTCAGGCAGTCGTCCTCCTTGTCGGGCAGTGGCAGGGATGCGAAAGCCACGCAACGCCAGTGGGAGTGCCAGTCCTCTCGGAATTTGAGCGAGTACAGGATCATGATCCAGCCGGATGCGTATGTTTCATCGCATTCCAACGCGACGCCGATGCCGAAGTTCGCCATGGAATTGGGCACCGGAATCTCACGGTATGTCATGCCTTTCAAACGCCGCATACGGTCCACGGAAAGCACCGCGTTCCAGACTTGGTCGGGAACGCCCTGCGGTCGCATAAGCATGGTCTGTGGGGCTTCGCCGCCCATATCCGCTCCCTTGCCATCGGCGCGCGCCACGTTGCGCGCATCTCGTGGAAAATCAAAGATGTCTGCCATAGTTCAAGGCTACGACAGAGAAGGGCATTTCGTAGTATTTCGAACCACTTTGCCGCGCGTCGAATGTGAAGATTTTTCAGCGTATGAATAAATTGGTCCATGCCATCGATTCAGTCGGCGGCATGGACCAATATGAGGCGTTCCGCATATCCAGCGAATATGGGGAAGCCATTGAGAGGACGGGCGTTTAGTACACGGTGAAGCCGTGCGACTGGAACTGCTCGACCACACGTTGTTTCATTGCCGCGGACGGGCCTTTCTGGTCCTCCAACGGGTATGGGATGTTCAGCATGTGCCACTTCGGACGGCCAAGCTGGTGGAAGGGCAATACGTCGATATGTTCCAACGCGTCGCCGAAGGTCTCGCAGATCTTCGCCACGTTCTCGACGTTTTCTTCGGAGGATGTGAGGCCCGGCACGAGCACGAAACGCACCCAGATCTTCTTGCCTGCCTTGGCCAGACGCTGTCCGAAGTCGATGGTCGGCTGCAGGATGCCGCCGGTCACCTTATGGTAGGTCTCCTCATCGCCGGATTTGACGTCAAGCAGGCACAGGTCGATGTCATCCACCATGTCATCGGTGTAGCTCGCACCGAGGAATCCGGATGTGTCGAGGCAGGTATGCACTCCCATCTGCTTGGCGGCATGGAACACGCGGGACACGAAAGCCGGCTGCATCATGGATTCGCCGCCGGAGAAAGTGATGCCGCCGCCGGTGGCCTTGAATAAATCGGCATACCGCTCGATTTTCTTGACCATGGCTTCGTAGTAGACGGGCTTGCCGTCGCGCATCTTCCAAGTATCCGGATTCTGGCAGTACTGGCAGCGCAGAGGGCATCCGCTCATGAACACGGTCATTCTGGTGCCAGGACCATCCACGGAAGTGTTGATGTCCCACGAGTGCACGAAACCGATATCGCCGCTTTTCAACGCCTTGATGCGGTCGAGACGGTCCAAGCCGATTGGCGATTCGAATCCGGACAGGCCTCCCATCAGCGTCTGGTTGACGTAGTCCTTGGAATCCCTCAGCATGTGTCTGGTCGTGGAACGGAAAATATGTTCAGACATCAATGTCCCCTTTCATCTGCCATCCCAATCATATGGGAAAACGATATGGGAAAAGCGAAAGGGACGAAGCCACGAGCTCCGTCCCTTCGCATTACCGTCGTTTCATGCGACGGCTTTCATTTGGCTGATTGTGCCGTTCAGTCGACGACAGCGCCCTGGTGGAACGTACGGGAGATCACGTCGAGCTGCTGTTCCTTGGTGAGCTTGACGAAGTTCACCGCGTAGCCGGAGACGCGCACGGTCAGGTGCGGGTACTTCTCCGGATGCTCGACGGCATCCTCGAGCTGCTCCTTGCGCAGCACGTTGATGTTGGCGTGGTACAGGCCGTGGCCATTGCCGGCGTCCAGGATGCCAACGAGGTTGCCGATACGCTCTTCCTCGTCGCGGCCCAGACCATCAGGGGTGATGGTGTTGGTCAGCGAGATGCCGTCAAGAGCGTCGTTGTAGTCGATCTTGCCGACGGAGAACATGGACGGCAGCATGCCGTGGGAGTCCATGCCGTTCTCCGGGTTGGCGCCCGGAGCGTACGGGGTGCCCTTCTTGTGGCCGGACGGGAAGGCGCCGGTGGCCTTGCCGTATTCCACGTTGGAGGTGATGGTCAGGATGGACTGGGTCGGGACGGCGTCGCGGTACACCGGCAGACGCTTGACCTGGCCCATGACGGTGGAGACGACCCACTTGGCGATGTCGTCGGCACGGTCATCATCGTTGCCGTACAGCGGGAAGTCGCCTTCGGTGCGGTAGCCGACGATCAGATCGTCATCGGCGCCCTCGACGTACTCGTTCTCGTGGCCCGGCGTGGTCTTGGCGTCCTTGTTGTAGATCGGGTAGACCTTGGCGTACTTGCATGCGGACAGGGAGTCGGCCGCGATCGACAGGCCGGACATGCCGCAGCCGAGGGTGCGGTACACTTCCTTGTCGTGCAGAGCCATCTCGATGGACTCGTAAGCGTACTTATCATGCATGTAATGGATGATGTTCAGAGCCATCACATAGGTCTCGGACAGCCATTCGAGGGCCTTCTCGTAGTTGGCCTTGACCTTCTCGTAATCCAGCGTGCCATCGGCTTCCGGCTTGATCGGGTCGATGACGCCCTTGTCGATGACCTGCATGCCGGTCATCTCGTCACGTCCGCCGTTGATGGCGTACAGCAGGGCCTTGGCGGAGTTCACACGAGCGGCGAAGAACTGCATCTGCTTGCCCACGCGCATCGGGGAGACGCAGCATGCGATGGCGGCGTCGTCGCCCCAGTGAGAGCGGATTTCCTTATCGGACTCGTACTGGATGGCCGAGGTGTCGATGGAGATTCGGGCGCAGAAGCGCTTGTAGGCTTCCGGCAGCTTCGGATCCCAGAAGATGGTGATGTTCGGCTCCGGGCCAGGTCCGAGGTGCTCGAGGGTCAGGGTGTTGAGCAGACGGAACGAGGTCTTGGTGACCATGGTACGGCCGTCGTCGCCGAAGCCGGCGTCGGACCAAGTCGCCCAGTACGGATCGCCGGAGAAGATCGCATCGTAATCCTTGGTACGCAGGAAGCGCACGATGCGCAGCTTCATGACGATGTTGTCGATGATCTCCTGGG
>OFMM01001484.1_pt1 | contig 10978 bp, 8 predicted proteins | sample 1541811 | NCBI WGS metagenome assembly OFMM01 (sample SAMN04209246, study PRJEB22552) | human gut metagenome | biome: gut; material: feces | host: Homo sapiens | place: USA: Oklahoma
GGCTCGCAGTCGACAGGATCACGCGCGGGGTCAACGGGTCGCGCGGCATTTGCTGAGCCACGAAGTACGCGCACGCCGTGTGCGGGTCGATCACGTAGCGGTTCTTCTTCCAGCAGTCGGCGATCATCTCACGCACCTGGTTCTCGTCGGCCCAGCCGCAGCCGAACAGCTGGCGGATCTTCGCGAGCAGCGGCTCCGGAACCTCGTACGTGCCCCACTGGCTGAGGTCATTCATCAGCAGGGAGATCAGACGGGTGTCGCCCTCGGACATGTAGTACAGCATGCGCTCCAGGTTCGAGGAGATGAGGATGTCCATCGACGGGCTGATCGTCTGGAAGAACGGACGCTGACGGTTGTACGTGCCGGTGGTCAGGAAGTCGAACAGCACGTTGTTCTTGTCGGAGGCGACCACGAGGTGCTTGACCGGCAGACCGAGCATCTTCGCGTAGTAGCCGGCGAGGATGTCGCCGAAGTTGCCGGTCGGAACGACGAACTCGACCTCGTCGCCCACGTTGATGACTTGGTTCTCCAGCAGCTGCGCGTAAGCGGAGAAGTAGTAGACGACCTGCGGTACGAGACGGCCCACGTTGATGGAGTTCGCGGAGGAGAGCACGACGTGCGAGTCGGCGGCGAGCTTCGCGGCGAGCTCCTTGTCGCCGAAGATGCGCTTGACGGCGGACTGCGCGTCGTCGAAGTTGCCCTCGACCGCGCACACGTTCACGTTCGCGCCGGTCTGCGTGCTCATCTGCAGCTCCTGAACCTGGCTCACCTTGCCCTGCGGGTAGAAGACGGTGATCGCGGTGCCGGGCGCGTCTGCGAATCCGGCCAGCGCGGCCTTGCCGGTGTCGCCGGAGGTGGCGGTCAGGATCATGATCTTCTCGTCGGTGTCGCCGTCCGCCGGCGTCGTGTGCGCCATGAAACGGGGGAGGATCTGCAGCGCAACGTCCTTGAACGCGGAGGTCGGGCCGTTGAACAGTTCGAGGATGTAGTCGTCGCCGAGCGGCTTCAGGGGCGTGATGCGCCTGTCGGACCACTGCTCGCCGTAAGCGTCGGCGATGCACTGCGCGAGCTCGGCCTCGGTGAAGTCCGGCAGCAGCGCACCGAGCACCTCGGCGGCGATCTGCTGATACGGCTTGCCTGTCAGGGAAGCGATGTCCACCTTCGTCTCGCCCAGGGAATCGGTCACGAACAGGCCGCCGTCATCGGCGATGCCCTTGCGGATGGCCTGCTTGGAGGTAAGTGAGTCGGTGGTGCTGCGCGTGCTGTGGAACGTGGTCACTGGTAATCCTTGCGTTGCTGCTGAATGGGATGAAGTTCGGCTCAAGTCTACCGTCAGGCGTGGGCATGGCGGCGGCGGGTACCGCATACTGGCATGGACCCCGGCGTGCGTCGCGGCCGCAGGACACGTGCCCCCATATTGACATGATGACACGAATGCCCCGCAAAGCTCGCAATCTGCGTTATTCTGGGCTTTATGACGAAAGATGAATTGAACGGCGAGGTGTTCTCCGGCGTCTGCGCGAAAGCCGACGCCGCCGCACGCGCCCAATCTGATCTGGCGCAGGCCGACACCCAGGTGAAAAACGCCCTGCTGCACGCGATCGCCGATGCGCTGGACGCCGACGCCTCGACCATCGCCGCCGCCAACGGGCAGGACATGCAGGCCGCAGCCGCTCGCGGCATGGACGCCGGGAAGCTCGACCGTCTCCGGTTCGACGAGCCGCGCATCGCCGCCAGCGCCGAAGGCGTTCGCCACGTGGCCTCGCTGCCCGATCCGGTCGGCGAGATCGAGCGCGGATACACGCTGGAGAACGGGCTGCGGCTCAATCAGGTGCACGTGCCCATCGGCGTTATCGGCATGATCTACGAAGCCCGGCCGAACGTGACCGTGGATGTGGCCAGCCTGTGCCTCAAATCCGGCAACGCCGCCATACTGCGCGGAGGGCACGACGCAGAGCGCACGAACGCGGCGACACTGGCGGTGATCCACGACGTGCTCGTCGCGAACGGATTCGACCCGTCGCTGATCGACACCGTCGACGAATACGGACGCGAGGGCGCCACGGCGATGATGGAGGCACGCGGCCACATCGACGTGTTGATCCCGCGCGGCGGAGCCGGACTCATCCAGGCTGTCGTACGCAATTCCAAAGTGCCGGTCATCGAGACCGGAGCCGGCAACGTCCATATCTATGTCGACCGCAGCGGCGACCTCGACAAGGCGATCCCCATCATCATCAACGCGAAGACGCAGCGCGTCGGCGTATGCAACGCCGCCGAAAAGCTGCTGGTCCACCGCGACGTGGCCGAACGGTTCCTGCCGGCCGCGGCGAAGGCGCTCGCCGACAAGGGTGTCGAGCTGCACGCCGACGAGCGGGCGTTCGCCATCATCGAGGCGGCCGGCATCCCAAGCCTCGCCATGAAGCACGCCACGGACCAGGATTGGGACACCGAATATCTGGCGCTCACCATGGGGGTCAAGGTCGTCGATTCGCTCGACGAGGCCATCGACAGCATCAACATGCATTCCACCGGCCACACCGAGTCGATCATCTCCGAGGACTACTCCGCGATAGAAACGTTCGCCAAGCGCATCGACTCGGCCGTCGTCATGGTCAACGCCTCCACCCGTTTCACCGACGGAGGGGTGTTCGGCTTCGGCGCGGAGCTCGGCATCTCCACGCAGAAGATGCACGCCCGCGGCCCGATGGGACTCAAAGAGATGACCACCACGAAGTGGATCGGCTACGGAACGGGGCAGGTGCGAGCATGAGCGAGGAACGACCGGTGATTTCCACCATACGGGACGATATCGATCTCAACGACCAGACATTGGGCCTGAAGATTGCCGCGGAACGGCTCAGCATCGTCCGCTACGTGTTCCTGGTGCAGATCGAGGATGGCATCGCCTCGGCCAGCCAGCGGGCATCGCTGGAATACGCCGACGCCGTGCTCATCGGCTGGCCGGAGACCGACTCCCCGGAAGTCGTGGAACTGGACGCGGCGAAGCTGAAGACGGTGCGCGAACAGATGGGCATGATGGAGCAGTACATCCGCCGTTTCAGCGCCATGGAACGCAAGGGCGACGTCGACGGCATGACCGACACGCTGATCCGTATCACCGAGCGCGTCGCCGAAGTGCGCAGGTTGTACCAGCCTGGCTTCCCCCTGCCCACGTTCGCCGAGATCCGCCGCGTCGTGCAGGACGAATGGGACGAGGACATGGGCAAGATCGACCCGCAGGAGGCCAACACCACCGCGGACCAGGGCAAGCGCGAGACGGACGAGGCGGACAGCCAGCCGGAGGTCTCGGAGGCATGACGACGCGAAGGCCGCCGCAGGAGGCAAGCCCATTGGCCGCAGAAGCCGACCCCTCGCCCGAAATCCAATATCTCGTCGAGCCGGAGCGCCGCATGTCGGACCTGTCATCCGAAAAACCGGACGGAGCCAAGCGGTTCTCCACGCGCGGCAACTGGCACATGCGCCCGCGCGTCGGCATCATGGGCGGAACCTTCGACCCGATCCACAACGGCCACCTGGTCGCCGCCTCGGAGGTGGCCTGGGTGTATGACCTCGACGAGGTGATTTTCGTGCCGACCGGCCGGCCGGTCTTCAAGCTCGACAAGCAGGTCACCAACGCCGAGGACCGTTATCTGATGACGGTGATCGCCACCGCGTCGAACCCGAAATTCACCGTGTCCCGCGTCGACATCGACCGGCCGGGCGTCACCTACACCATCGATACGCTGCGCGACCTGCGCTCGCAGCATCCCGACGCCGAGCTGTTCTTCATCACTGGCGCCGACGCGGTGGCGGAGATCATGGAGTGGAAGGACGCCGACCAGATGTGGGATCTGGCGCATTTCGTAGCGGTCACACGGCCCGGCTACTCGTCGCCACAGGGGGTGCGGCTGCCCGACGGCAAGGTAGACACGCTGGAGATCCCGGCGCTGGCCATATCCTCCACCGATGTGCGCCGGCGCGCGACGCACGGCGAGCCGGTATGGTACCTCGTCCCTGACGGCGTCGTGCAGTACATCGGCAAGCATGGCCTGTACCGCAGGCGTTCCGGCTGACCGGGACACGCCGACGAGTCGTGCCGGGAACGCTAACGGAACATGAACCGGGGCTGGCCTGCATGTGACATGCGGTCGGTGTGCACGGTTACTATGACATTGTCCACTTCAGCGAAACACAAACGTTTGGAGACATGGTGAGTGCAATCCTCGAAGGAAAGCCCGATAAAAACCTCATCCTCGTGACCGGCCGTACGCATCCGAAGCTTGCCTCGGACGTCGCCGAACAGCTTGGCATCGATATACTGGAGACCACCGCATACGATTTCGCCAACGGCGAGATGTACGTGCGCTACACTGAATCGGTGCGCGGCGCGGACGTGTTCGTGCTGCAGACCCACGCGGATCTGGTCAACAAGTCGATAATGGAACAGCTCATCATGATCGATGCGTTGAAGCGTGCCTCCGCGCGTTCCATCACCGCGGTATGCCCGCTGCTGGGCTACTCCCGTCAGGACAAGAAGCATCGCGGACGCGAGCCCATCTCCTGCCGTCTGATCTTCGACCTGCTCAAGACCGCCGGTGCCGACCGCATCATGAGCGTCGACCTGCACGCCGCGCAGTCCCAGGGCTTCTTCGACGGCCCGGTCGACCACCTGATCGCTATGCCGGTGCTGGTGGACTATATCCGCGATCGGTTCTCCAACGAGCTGGGCAACGTCGCGGTCGTCTCCCCGGATGCCGGCCGCATCCGCGTGGCCGAGCAGTGGGCGCAACGCCTCGGCGGCGGCCCGCTCGCCTTCGTGCACAAGACTCGTGACATCACGCGCCCGAACAAGGCGGTCGCCAACCGTGTGGTCGGCGATGTCAAGGGCAAGGACTGCGTGCTCGTCGACGACCTGATCGACACCGCCGGCACCATCTGCGAGGCCGTGCGCACGCTGAACAACGCCGGCGCGAAGTCCGTGACGCTTGTCGCCACCCATGGCCTGCTGTCCGGTCCGGCCGTGGAGCGCCTGCGTGACTGCGGCGCCCGCGAAATCGTGCTCACCGACACCGTTCCGGTGCCCGAAGAGAAGCGCCTGCCGAACATGACCGTCCTGTCCGTGGCCCCGCTGCTGGCCGCCGGCATCCGCTCCGTGTTCGAATCCGGCTCCGTTTCTACGCTGCTCAACGGCCTGCCCGAAGACATGCGTCCGCGCAACATCTACGCCTGATATTTCGCGCGATTGCCATACGGCTCTCGCGATATTTCAGGATTTATTACGATTCTTTGCGATTAAGCCCCGCTTGCGAGCGGGGCTTTTTGCTTGCCTCCGCACGTGATTTCGCGCCCGGCAGACGCCGTTTCGATACGTCGCGGCGTCGGGGTAGCCTGTACAAGTTGCCATCAATCGTATCCATATGTTCATTGCGACTTATCGATGCCTGAAGGCAGCACGCATACACACTCCTGCCATGGAAGGTCCATGGCCGATAGTCCGAAGGAGGTGGGTGATGTCTGCGCATAAGTACGAACTGATGTTCATTGCTGATCCTGAGCTGGATGAGCGCGGTCTGAAGAAGCTGACCGAGCAGTATCTGGAAACTGTCACCAAGGAAGGCGGTGCCGTCGAGAACATCGACATCTGGGGCCGTCGCAAGCTTGCCTACGAAATCGCCGGCAAGACCGAAGGTAACTACGTCGTGGTCAACTACTCCGCTGAGCCGGCCACCAGCGACGAACTCGATCGTCTGCTGAACCTGAACGAATCCGTCATCCGTACGAAGATTCTTCGCAAGTAAGTAAACCAAGCTTTCTAAGCTGCAAAGTAAGTAGGTAACGACATGGCAGGTGAAACTGTAATCACCGTGGTGGGCAACCTCACGGCCGATCCGGAAATTCGTACCATTGGCAGCGGCGCCGCCGTCGCCAGCTTTACGATCGCCTCCACTCCGCGCACCTGGAACCGTAACTCGAACCAGTTCGAAGACGGTCAGGCCCTGTTCCTGCGCTGCTCCGCGTGGCGCGACATGGCCGAACATTGCGCGCAGAGTCTGTCCAAGGGCATGCGCGTCATCGCGCAAGGCCGTCTGCAGCAGCGTTCCTACCAGGCGCAGGACGGTTCCCAGCGAACCGTCATCGAGATGCAGGTCGACGAAATCGGCCCGTCCCTGCGCTACGCGACCGCCCAGGTGACCCGTCAAAGCTCGTCCGGCAACGGAGGCTTCAGCGGCAATCGCGGCGGCTACAACAACGCCAACAACAACGGCGGTTTCGGCGGCAACAACGGCGGATATCAGGGCGGCTCCAGCTATGCTGGCGGCGCCGGATATCAGGGTGGAGCCTCCGCTCCGGTCAACGCCGCTCCCGCACAGTCCGCTCCGGCCTCGGACCCGTGGTCAAGCTCGGATAACTCCGGCTCGTCCTTCGGTTCCTTCGGCGCGTCCCAGTCCTTCGGAGGTTCCTCCGAATTCGGCGGCGACAGCGACGAACCGGAATTCTGACGGACCGAACCCCGTCCGCAACATAGGCGAACAGCGAAACAAGCAGCTTAATCGCAGTATTTCCAGATTTTAAGGAGAACATCAAGATGTCACGCAAGAGGCCGCAGCCGCCGGTCAAGCCGTTTAAGAAGAAGCCGAATCCACTGAAGGCCGCCAAGGTCACCGAGATCGATTACAAGGACGTCGCCCTGCTGCGTAAGTTCATCTCCGATCGCGGCAAGATTCGTTCCCGTCGTATCACCGGTGTCACCGTGCAGGAGCAGCGCGAGATCTCCAAGGCTATCAAGAACGCCCGCGAGATGGCCCTGCTGCCGTACGCCACGTCCGGCCGCTGATCTTAGAGAGGTTTGAACAATGGCTGAAACTAAGGTTATTCTCACCAAGTCCGTCAACCACCTGGGCCACCCGGGTGACGTCGTGGCCGTCAAGTCCGGCTACGCCCGCAACTACCTGTTCCCGCAGGGCCTGGCCTTCGCTTGGTCCAAGGGTGCCGCCGCCCAGATCGAGGCCATGAAGCGCGCTCGTCTGGCCAAGGCCGTCGCCACCCGCGAAGAGGCTGTTGCCGCCAAGGAAATCATCGAGGGCTCCACCGTCGAAATCGCTGCCAAGGTCTCCGAGTCCGGCAAGCTGTTCGGCGGCATCTCCGCAGAGAAGATCGCCATCGCGCTCTCCTCCAAGGTTGAGGTCAACCCGAAGAACATCACCGTTGAGCCGATCAAGACCACCGGTGACTTCCCGGCAACCGTCGCCTTGCACCCGGAAATCACCGCCAACTTCTTCGTGAAGGTCGTCGCTGAGTGATTTCGCCCCATTCACCGCTCGACGTCCTTACGGACCGGCGGTGAATGACTTCAGGCTGAAACACGTCTGAGCTTAAGCATCGAAAATCCCCCGTACCGATTGGTGCGGGGGATTTTCCTATATCCGCTCTTTAGCCGGCATCAGTCCTCATCGTCAATCGTGACGCTGAGCTTGCCATCCCTGATGCTGAAGCTGCCGTTGACGGTGAAGTGGGTGCTGTCGTCCTGAGACTCCCACGAATCGTCGAAATTCTTCTCTTCATACGTGCACTTCGCCTTGCCCTGCCGGGTGGAGAACGTGCCGTAATCGAGATCGATGTCGGACAGCTTCGGATAGACGCTGATGGACCACGCGAAGTTGCGGTAGTAGTCCTCGTCGTACAGGTCGAAGCCGAACGGGCAGCCTTCCGGCGCGTAGTCGGTGGACTTCGCGCATTCGTCCAGCTTGGCGTTCACGGCCTTGCTCAAGTCCTCCTTAAGCTTGGCCGTAGGCATGATCTTGAGATCGGCGGCATCGGAGTCCGCGTTCGTGCGCACCATGGTGATGCCGCTGGTGACATACCCCGACTTGCCGATCGACACCTTGTACGAACCCGGGTAGACGCGCAACGTCCACGTACTGCTGTCCGACTTCTCCGCATTCTTCGCGGTCACGTCAACACCGTTGACGGACAACGATTCCACGGCATTGGGCACCGACACGGTGATGGTCTTGAGCAGTGGGCTCGAGATCTTCCAATTCGGGAACAGCAGGAACTTCGACCCGTCCTTGTTGATGGTGAGCGAATCGTTGACGTTCTTGCCGTTCAGCGAATACGTCACGTTGACCTTGGCCACGCCTTCGACGGTTTTGACACTATCGATATGCGGGTTGGCGATCGTGGCGTTGTCGGCCTTCGCCACGGCGTCGGACAGCAGCTTGAGCTGGTCCTTGCCCACCTGCGGATCGGCGATGCCATTGGCTTTGCCATACTTGCCGTCGGCAATCGCCGTCAGATAGCTTTGCGCCACGGATTTCGCGCTGAAGACGGTCGAGTTGAGCACACCGTAGACAATGCCCAACACAATCAGGGCACCAATTACGATGCCGCTGATAAGGATCGTCTTCTTAGTTTTTGGGTCGAGCGGTTGACCTGCCCCCGGAGCTGCGACCGGCATAGAAGCCGCGCCTGCTGGCGATTGCGGCAGCGGCACCGCACCCGTTGCCGTGTTGCCCGTTGTCGTATTGGGCATGGACGTCGGGGCGACCGGTTGTGGAACGGCCTGTGAAACAGGCGTTGCGGTAGGAGCGGTGGGCGCGGGCATCGGCGCAGCCGGCGTCGCGGGCTGGGGGACCGATGCGGCCGGAGCTGCCGGAGTAGTTGGATTGGCCGGCTGTGCGGCAGCCGAAGCCGTCGGCATGGTCGCTGTTGCGGTCGTGCCGCTCGCCGTGGCAGAGGTCTTCTTCATGCCGTAGGACGGATCGCAGGACTTGACGTAATCGACCACGTTCTGCGGGGTCTGCTGCACGGTGCCACCGACGACGATCCGCCACATGCCCGGCAGGGACGCCACCAGCGTCGGACCGAACGTCATCGCGGCCACCTCGATCAGGAACGCCCAGATGCCGGCGACGAGGAAATACCACATCGGGGTCGTCATCGACATGCTGGACGAGGCGTATCCCGCCGCGAAATAAGTGAACAGGAACTCCGCAGCCAGCCAGAACACCATCGCGGCCACCGGAGCCTTCCATGCATGCTGCCAGCCCGCGTAATACGGGTCGTACATATTGCGCGCGGTCTCACGCAGCGCGATATAGAACGTGGCAAGCAGGAACAGCACGAAGCAGATCCACAGAATCCAGCCATACTGGCTGAGGGAGGACACGTTGAACAACGTGATCGTATGGACGCTGTAGCTGGACGTCGAGAAGGCGATGCCGCCGAACGAGGACAGCGAAATCAGCATAAGCGGCAGAGCCGGGAACAGCAGCGGAACCAGCAGCAGACCGCCTGCGCCGAGATGGTTCGCGGCGGACATGGCGATCGTCGCCACCAGGCCAAGCACCAGGAACAGCACTCCGTAGATCGCAAACGATTCGACCAGCGTGCGCACGAAGCCACGAGCGCGGTGCGCCCAACGCCAAGCGGCGGAGAAGACGTTACCCGAATCGCCCGCATACTGTGCCAACGCGTAGCCGGCCAGCGCACCGGCCGCCGACAGCAGGAACGCCATGCAGAACGTGCGGAAGGACACGCCGGAAAGCGACGCGGAAGCGGAATAGTCGCTGTAGGAACCACCCACCGTCACCGGGAAGATGGCGGCGAAGACCAGCAGCACCAGGCCGGACAGCACGCCGACGATCAGCGAGCTGATGACGCCCGTCCACTTGAAACGAAGCGCGAACCTGCGTGCCAGCATGTATGCGCCGAACGCGGCGCCGATCGCCAATGCCACGCCGGGCAGTCCGACCGGCAGCGTCACGCTGACGTGCGAGGCGTCAATGCCGAGATTGCTCAGCGAGAAGCCCTGGGAGCTGGTTTTGAGATTCAGCGAACCGCCAACGCCGAGCGTCATCACGGTGAAGAGAATCTGGAAGAAATTCGGGCCGGAGCCGGACACACCGTTGTTGCCCAGGAAGGAGGCGGTGTCGGAAAAGCCCGGAACGCCGGCAAGCCCGTTGCTGGCCGCGGCATTGCCCATGAAGAAGACGATCGATGCGAGCAGCGCGAACACCACGCTCGCGCCGAGACCGATGCCGAGGCTGGCGCCCATGGTCTTCATGGACTGCGGTGTGGTCAGCGCGGTGATGGTGGGATCGGCCGCCGGACGGGCGATTTGCTGGGTCGGCTGGCTTGGCTGCGGCGCTGCTGCCGGCTGCGGGGCCGGGGATGGCGCATACTGGAACTGCTGCGTCGGCGCGGCCTGTGGTGCCACCGTTTGCGTTGCCTGCGCCTGAGCGGTCGGCTGTGCTTGCGCCGCCGGTTGCGGTGTGGTGGGCTGCGGGACGGTGGTTTGCGGAGCTGCCGGTGCGGCGCTATTGGGCAGCGGGACGGCAGCGGTCGGCATCTGCGGGGCCGGTGCCATGTGCGGCGCGGAAGACAGCATGGTGCCGTCATCGGATTCCGGCGCGGCCGGCGCTTGCGGTGCCGCCGCGGTCGTTTGGATGAGCGGTGAGCCGCACGAGGCGCAGAATTTAGCGCCTTCGATGGTCGGCTGACCGCAATTTGGGCATGCCATAGGTAAGCCTTTCTCCTTCTTGATGCGCGTCATATACTCCTGTGACGCGCCATGGTCCTTATTATAAAGGGCCTCTGGCGCGCCGACGGGCTCGACGATGATGCGTGCTATTCGGCTCGCCGCGGTGGAAATGTGTGATGGAAAAGTTCGTGCCGTTGACTGTCGGAGTGGTTGCATTGCGGCAGAATGTGAAGAAAATGTGATTACTTGGATTCTAGGGCGCCATCGCGCCGTATTTTTCGTCGTATGACGCGATGTGCACCATAGATGGCGATTTGCTGAAAACGTTGGAAAATAGCGGTTTTATGATTGCGACACGCCGAGGGTTGCGTTCTTTCCGATTCTGAGTATATTTACTCCATGTGCTCAGCGAGAACAAAAACCTCGCCAAGACCAATGCCCCTTTAGCTCAGTTGGTTAGAGCAGCTGACTCTTAATCAGCGTGTCCAGGGT
>OFMM01001490.1_pt1 | contig 10939 bp, 10 predicted proteins | sample 1541811 | NCBI WGS metagenome assembly OFMM01 (sample SAMN04209246, study PRJEB22552) | human gut metagenome | biome: gut; material: feces | host: Homo sapiens | place: USA: Oklahoma
ATGTCTGATGTTCACGGCAAAGCCATTCGTTTCCATTCGGCTATAAAAAAGAAGACATTCCAAAGGAGGCAGAAGAGTTTGGATGGTAGATTAACGCAGCCCAAAGTAGATGGGTACATCCAATGGATGCGGCGAAACGATCCATTCGGAATGACAGGCCAATGCTATGATGCGGAAAGCCGCAAGCTGCTTGACGAGTTTTTCGCCCTGCTTAGACAAATTGCTCCGGTTTCTCAAAACGGCGCAAAGATCCTTTGGCTTCGAGCGGAACGCGGGCCGATTGAGGATTTTGGTAGTATAGAAGACGAGATCGCCGAGGGTAATTACGAGACGGAAGACGAATTCATCACAGAATGGAAAAGCTGGTTTCCGGATGAAATCAAGTGGTATCAACTTCAAGCGGTGGAGGATGAAGCAGCAGGATACCGGGCCATCATGCTCCGACACAGCTATGTTATCGTTCAGAACAAACGCAGAGAACCGGCAGGATTCCCTATGGAAATTTCAGAGTTTGTACACTGGTTGATCGATGGAGTTAAGGATTGCATCGATATGCTGAAAGCGGGAACCTATAACGATTTTGTCAGAGAAAATCTGCCGCCACAGCATCGTACCGGCACGATCTGCCGAAAGGATTTTTGGAATGTCTGGCCCGAAGCAAGAGCCGACTTCTTCAAAAACATCTCATCCACGGATGTTGCCGAGTTCATAGAAAAGGCGTCCTTGCAGCCGGAGGATTATAAGGCGATAAGCGGACGTCTGCCATCCATGACGGCAAATGACTTTTTCCAATTTTGTGCTATGGGCTACGCAGAAAACAGTTACAACGGCTGCGATAACTCCCCGAAGGAACAGTACTATCTCCATGCCGATGGGCGAGACGAAGGATTGCGGGATATCAATGCAGACAGCCCCGAGGCGTTTCATTCGTGGCTCCATGACAGAGAACAGGGCGGCCATCCGTGGGAGGTATGCCGCGGCGGGAATTCCACTCATATCGACCTTCAGGTGGTGGAAGATGCGCGTGGTTATTTCCTGTTCTTAGCCGGCGATGCATGGAACAGGACGATCGAAACCGTGAAGTTCTATCTTGCTCTGACAAGAGCAAATATCCCGGTTTACCTGGCAAAGGCGTATCTTCTGGCAGACAGATTGGCGGAAAAGGAGAAAATCGGGATCGTGCCGGAGGGGGTCTTTCCATCATACTGCGAGAGTTTGTTTCCTGGCAAGAATATTATCGACTATATGAATTTGCCCGACGAGGATAGGGAAAAGTTTCTGCCGTATTGTACTTGGTATGAGGAAAAAAACGTGGCGCTTGCTCAAATCGGCTGTGAATTGGCCGAATGTAATGAACCACAAGTTCAATGACTTTGCCGCGGGTAAGAACTACAATGGGAACAGAAAAGAATTTTTATAGCAGGGGGATAAACATGAATTTGAAAGAAGCATTCCGCTATCAGAATAAGCTTCAGTCCTTTATGGACGAGGCGCAGAGCATTCTTGACCGTGACTCCAATGTTACAAAAGTCGAGAATACCTACCTGCGCCACAAGGTTATGACCGAAGTGGAGGATGAAACGGTTCTTTCTGTGCCGGAAACGGAGTATTACGAGCAGATCACAGGCATCGCCCAATTTCTGCTGTATCTGTTGAATGAAAAGGCCGCGCTGTGCGCCGCCATCCGTCGGTCGAAGGATGGGCTGGACATCGACATGGACAGTGAGGTTAGTCTCAATGCGAGCCGACAGAGTGTTGCCCGTACCTTTAAGCGGATGAACGATCTGCGCAGCTCCGAGCAGACGATTACGGGCGGCGGCACCGGCTATCGCTTCAACGCCGAGGGCAATCAGATATCCTACCGCTGCGATGTGAAGCGTGTGACCACTATCAACTATGATCGTAAAGTTATCCGCGCAGAGCTTGCCAAGCTGAACAGGCAGACCGACGAAACCTCCGCGAAAATCGACCTGTGCCTTGTGACCTCCAGGGTGGAATATGAGCCGCCTTTTGATGTGAACGCCAGCTTTGCCGAGGCGTTTGAGGCATATACGGAAAACGCCAAGGCTTAAGCCTCCGGCGCAGACCGGCTGTTTTGGGTGCGGCAAGATAAGAGAATACGGATACCGGTTCAGGTGCAGATGAACTATAAGGCTGCATACATCCGTAAGGATATTTCGGTTCGGCTCACCCTACGAGCCTTCATAATATGAAAAAAGCTCTCAGCTTCTCCATCGCCGTCCTGCATTCTTACATCTGGATCACTCTTTTCACTACTCTCACTTCTCCTTTCATACTGACATCTCCATTGTAGGGCATACAAGCCTAACTCGCTGGTTACGAGATTATAACGATCAAAATACTGATCTTTTTCTCCGGGAACTGCGCCGAAAGTGTGACTCGTCAGGCCGCCGGCAATGCAAACGGAACAAATGGTTGAAGTTGCATTGAACTCTTGCCGTATCCAAAACAGCCGGTCATAAAACGATTTGAGCAGCAGGCCTCAGCCTGCTGCTCACCAACGATATGAAGTTGTACCGTAGTGGGAATCAGGATCTGATCCATTGGAACCTCAAAGAGAGATCCTAGTGCGTACAAATTATCTACAGTGGGAAGGCTTTCGCCTTTCTGCCACTTGTAGATCGCCCGCGGTTCCTCAAAGCCGAAGTAGCTCTGCAGATCCCGAACCGTCAGGCCGCGTTCCAGACGCAGGCGACGGATGTTGTTGCCCGTGGCGATAAGGTCGATCACAGGATAGGCCTTCGTGCCCATGTCTATTACCTCCTTCAAGAGAGTGATGCTACAAAGTAACAGATTTGTTTTGAAAAAGCAAGCGAAAAATTCAGAACGGAGGGTAATTTGAGAGAAAAATTATATTGGACGATAGAGAGATTCTCCCTGCGGTACGCGTATTTCCTGTTTTTTGACACGACATCGTACCTTGCTGACCAGCTGTTCACCCGGCACAAGGTCAGGGTGTGGTTTGAGTCGGAATACACCAAAGAAGGTTCACCCTATCGCGTTATTCTTTGCCGCGTCCGAAAACGGGATGTGCCAGAGTTCTTGGCGGCCTTGGAGGAACTTAAAAAGACGATGCTGCTCTGCGGGCATCTCGACTATGTGTCCGAAGTCAGCGCATTTATGGATGCCGTGGAAAAAGAGAAAGGAGCGGCAGATCAAAATGAAGCTGACACCGCTTAAGAAGCAAAGCAAGAACGCACAACGTAAATACTACGCCGCAAAGCGCGGCTCATGGAATGGGCTTTCCCCGGTTACGCGCATTGTCCAAAGCCGAAAAGTCTATGACAGAAACCGCATCCGGCAGGAGGAACGACGCTCCCCTAAAGATTGACAGAAAACAATTTCGAATAAGAGAAAAGATCATTACTATCATTTTGAGACCAAAAAGGTTAGGTTGACAAGATGCGATCAGGCTCCGTATAATACAGCCATAGTGGTTAGGTTGTCACAAAATAAGGGACTGTAGATAAAGATAGATCCCCCGGAGGGCGCATCGCTTCAAAGAATTCTGAATTAAAATGATACTCTGCCGAGCATGACTGTGGCAAGAGAGCTTATAGAATGAAGTAAATACAGTGTTCGGGTATACAGCGTTTGACGAACGGCAGCTTCAGTAAAGAATTTTTTTGATTGATTCGAGAGGAGAATGGAGTTCAGATGACATCAAATGAGTATGTGATGAATGTAGTCAGAAATCATGCGCTTCCAGCGCAATTAGATACGAACACCGTATATTATGTCGTAAATCCCCTGAAAAGGGTTATTGCAGAATGGGCTGGCAGTTGCCTTTGCGAGACGAAATTGTCAGGCTCAAGAGCCAAAGGAACCGCTATTGATTTGTCGACGGATCTTGATTTGTTTATTTCGCTTACATCTAACACTACAAACTCATTGAAAGAGATTTATGATTCCCTTTATAACTGGGTTACGAGAAAGGGAATAACGGCTAGAAAGCAGAATGTCTCAATTGGCATCACGTATGGAGGCCAAAAGATCGACCTTGTGCCCGCCAAAAGGCAAGGGCAGTACGGAAACGATCATAGTCTTTACCGCAGTAAAGCTGATACTTGGACAAAAACAAATATCGATACTCATATTAGTCGGGTGAACAATTCTGGACGGCGGAATGAAATAATTGCCTTAAAAGTCTGGCGTGAGAACCATAGATTAGAATTCCCGTCCATCTATTTGGAAACTCTTGCAATTGATGCGCTTAGCGGTAGGTCTTCCTCCGATACAGCAAGTAATTTCTCATATCTTTTGCGGTATATCGGAGACAATATCGGCTCTTTAAGAGTAGTTGACCCAGCCAATTCAAACAATATTCTTTCCGATGACCTTACTGCGGGAGAAAAGAGGATTCTCTCTACTCAGGCACAGAAGAGTATGACCGAGCAATACTGGGAACAGATTATTTGGTGAGGATGTAAGCAACAATAATTGACAGAGAGGTTATCAATATGAGTGTTGCTCCAATTTTAAAAGATCTTTTTTCTGCCTTGCAACGTCACATGATCACTGATGCAGAGTTTAGTGGTGCTTTGAGCCACCCAACAGATAAAGGAGACAATTCTGAAGCAAACTGGATTGAATGGTTCGCTAAGTATCTGCCTAAACGATACAAGGCAGCAAAAGCAACCATCATTGATTCACAAGGGAATATAAGTGACCAGATTGATCTGGTTCTGTATGACGCACAATACTCTTATCTAGCCTTTAATCAAAACGAAATACTTTATCTCCCTGCCGAAAGCGTATATGCAGTTTTTGAGATTAAGCAAGATCTAACAAAAGAACACATGGAGTATGCGGGTAAGAAGATTGCAAGTGTTCGCCGCCTTTATCGCACGTCAGCTTCTATTCCATATGCTGCTGGCGTCTATCCCCCTAAGCGTCTTCACAGGATACTCTCTGGAATTCTAACGACTAAATCTGGGTGGACGAAACCTTTTGAGACCGCTTTTAAGAATTGCCTTTCATCGTTTACCGACGATCAGCAGATTGATTGCGGTTGTATATTATTAGCAGGCTCATTTTATTATGATTATGCAGAAAAAAAGCTGAAAACAAGCACCTCGAATGAGTCCCTTGTCTTTTTCTTTCTGCAGTTGCTAGTGCTGCTTCAAGAGATAGGCACTGTACCGGCGATCGACTTGAACGAATATATGAAAGCCTTAACCGTTTCGGAGGAACTGAATGGCTAAGCAAAAAGATTTTGATACTTTTTTGCGCAACATAGAGCCTAGCAAAACTACCGTGCAGTACGTCAGTAGTGTTCAAAACAGTCTGCGCGATCATTTACGTCAGCATAAAACATATAGCAATGTGCACAAGGAGACATTTCTTTCTGGCTCGTACGCAAAACACACGTCAATTAGGCCCACCAAAGAAGACAACAAAAGAGATGTCGATATTATCGTCGTCACAACACATTCCCAAGACGACGATTCTTCAAAGGTACTACAAGAATTATATGATGTGTTGGTTGCCTCAAGCACCTACAGATCCGCCACCATTCAGCATCATTCAGTCGGGATTGAATTGAGTCAACTGAGTATCGATGTTGTGCCTGTTATCGTTGATAAAGATGATGATTCGTTATATTGGATAGCTGACTCCAAAGATGGCACCTGGACTAACTCTGATTCCAAAGGGCACAAAAACTGGTCAACAGAAACTAATCGGAATAATAATAACAACTACAAGCCCCTGGTCAAAATCTTCAAATGGTGGAGACGTAAACACTGCCCCGGCGGAGTCAAGTATCCTAAAGGAATAACGCTAGAAAAGCTAATTGCAGACAATTTGGGAGACTCTTCAGCCTCGACGGAAGACTTTCTGATTGAGACAATGCAGAATATAGTTTCTGCATACAAAAAAGCATATGTAGATGCTGGGATTAACCCATACATAGACGACCCATCAGGCAAAATTGATTCTAACGATTTGTTGGCTGGTTATACAACTGATGACTTTAAGGGTTTCATTTTAAAGCTTGATGAGCATATAAAGCTGTTAAATGATAATGGTTCAGAAAGTGAAACTTGGCGGACTATTCTAGGAACAGAGTTTCCGAAGAATCAAGAGAGTAAATCTCTTTATAATCTTCTTGCTTGTAAAACTGCTTCCCATCGCCAAAAGTCCGCTTGGCCAATGGCCCGAGGGAGCGCAGTAATAGTGACACTTAGGGTTGAAGGCGCAGATGGTAGTTATGTCGCTTATGAGAGCAATGGACAACCATTAAGTAAACACTGTTCTTTGCACTTTAAAGCTCTAACCGGAGTTAAAGCCCCGTATACAGTCAAGTGGCAAATAACAAATACTGGTGACGAGGCCACCCGCGCGGGATGCCTCCGTGGTGATTTTTATGACTCCAATGAAGGTGTAAACGGAAGAGAGGAGTCAACGTTATATACAGGTACTCATGCTGTGCAGTGTTTTGTAATTAAACGAGGAATATGCGTCGCGCGTAGCAAAGATTTTGTTATAAACGTCTTCTGAAGTATCTGAAGTATTAGTAAAAGAAAAAACATTGCTGTGGGCAATATGTCAATCGCTCTTGAAAGCCAAATGATTTGTAAATGCAAACACATCACATTTATACATTGTTTGGTTCTGCGTCGGAATATATTAACAGACATAAAGGGGCGATATCTTTTTCGGTTCGCATTCGAAAGAGCAAAGAATATCACAACCCGTAAGTGAGGCGCTGCATACTCCCCCAAAAGCCTTGTTGCAAACAGATTTCCCTCAAAATACTAATATCTTTTTTGGTGCAACGTGCCATATCGAGTGTTCATAACGGATTTGATGTTATGAACACTCGATTTTTTATGCTTCTTTTGGAGAGCAGGCATTTCGCCTGCTCTCCTTCGTTATGCGGGGATATATCGAACAGAGTCCGTTTTATTGGACACTGCTGCTGATATAATTTGCTGGAAAAAGCCAAAAGTACTATAATAAACTTGCTCGGCTGAATAGAACCGGATATGGGGGCGCGCGTCACAAAAACGAAAAGCTTGTTGACGTGTTTTCTACATGAGAAAGAGGGAAGAAAATGTACGGAGCACTTCTGGGCGACATGATCGGAGCGCCCTACGAATTTGACAGGGGGAACAAGAGCAAGGAGTTTCCACTCTTTTGCGAGAGTTCCCGTTTCACGGATGATTCCGTCATGACGATAGCGGTGGCGGAGGCCCTGCTGGACAGCCGGTTTTTGGACGATGACAGCATCCGGGCTGCGCTGATCAAGTCGATGCGGAAATGGGGCAAAAAGTATCCTGATGCCGGCTACGGCAGGAAGTTCCTCTGTTGGCTCAGGGAGAAAGATCCAAAGCCCTACGGCAGCTGCGGCAACGGCTCGGCCATGCGCGTTTCCGCGGCAGGCTGGCTGTTTGATACGCTCGAAGAGACGCGGGAAAAGGCCAGGCTGACGGCTGAGGTCACGCATGATCATCCCGAGGGAATCAAGGGCGCGGAGGCAACTTCCAGCGCGATCTTCCTTGCCAGGACCGGCCGCAGCAAGGAGGAGATCCGGGATTACATTGTGCAGGAGTTCGGTTATGACCTCTCCCGCACCTGTGACCAGATCCGGCCGAGCTATTATCACAATGAGAGCTGCCAGAAGACGGTGCCGGAAGCAATCACTGCCTTTCTGGAGGGGACGGATTTCGAAGATGTCATCCGGACTGCCGTTTCCCTCGGCGGCGATTGTGATACCCTGACCTGCATCGCCGGGAGCATCGCGGAGGCCTTTTACGGCGTGCCCGCCATCCTGAAGGCAGAGTGCAAACGCCGGCTCCCGGAGGACATGGCGTATATCCTCGGCCGCTTTGATATTTCCCGGGAACACAGCCACGACGATTTTCCCGGCGATACCCTCTCCGGCAGCGGTATCATCGATGAGGTGATCGACCGTTGCTACCAGACCGGCAGCAAAGAGAATCGGATTGGCGTTTCCGATGGGATGCTCGGAGATGCCGGAAGAAGGGATCATTATCGATCCCCGGGGACAGCCCTTCCTGTTGACAAAAGACCGGATCAACATGATTTTGAACGCTGACAAAGGAGGTCAAGCACAATGAGAACGATTCGTGTAATCGGCAAGGGGCAGATCAAAGTCAAGCCCGACATCACCCGTATCACGATGACCCTCACCGGTGTCTTCAAGGAGTACGGTGAGACTCTGCGCCACTCATCGGAGGCTACGGAGGCGCTGAAGGACGTCCTTTCTGCCTTCGGATTTGAGCGGTCCGATTTGAAAACGCTCAGCTTCCATGTGGACACGGAGTATGAGAGCTACCGGGACAAAAACAACGACTACAAGCGGCGTTTTGTCGGATACCAGTTCAACCACGCCCTGAAGGTGGAGTTCGAGTCCGACAACGACCGTCTGGGCAAGATCCTGTATGCCCTTGCCAACGGCAAAGTCCGGCCGGAGTTTCGTATCAGCTATACTGTGAAAGACCCGGAAGCCGCAAAGAACCTGCTGCTTGGGAAGGCCGTCACCGATGCCAAGAAAAAGGCTGCGGTTCTGACCCAGGCCGGCGGCGTCAAGCTGAAAGATATCCAGAGCATCGACTACTCCTGGGGCGAGATCAATTTTGAGTACAAACCGATGGGCGACTTGATGATGGACTGCTGTGAACTGCCGATGACCGAAAAAGCCTATGATCTGGATATTGAGCCTGACGATATCGATGTTTCTGATACCGTCACCGTAGTGTGGGAGATCGAATAAGACGAAAGACAAGCTGATTTTCAAGTATTCACTGTCCGACACCTGACGGATCCCGATATCCTCATTTGAGATCCAGGACGGGGATTCACCCTCGGTTTGGTTCCGGCTTCGCTTACTCTGTCGAATTCTGTCGAACGAATTAACGGCATCTTTATGGCAGTTTTGTTGAAACAGGACAGAAAATGTGCTATTTTTATCGGGTAATTGATCAGCTGAAGAAAAAATCGATATGGAGGCGATATTATGAAACTTCAAGTGCTGATCGCCGACGCAGACCCGGATTTCCAACGAACAATGACGCAGGCGCTTTCTCGGGAGGGGGACATGGAAGCGGCCGGTGTTTCATCTGACGGGTTGGAGACCCTTTCCCTGATCCAGACGGCACGCCCGGATGTTGTGCTGCTGGACCTCATCCAGCAGCGGCTTGACGGGCTCGGTATTCTCCGCCGGCTTGCCGGACGGGAGGATGCGCCGCCGGTGCTCGTTCTCACCGGATTTGTCAATGCCGCCGTCGTTGCCGAGTGCGCAAAGCTCGGCGCGGCATATTTTATCCCCAAGCCCTGCGACCCCGGAGCGCTTCTGCAGTGCCTGCGGCAGTACGCGAAGGCGGAAAAGAGACCGCCCGCCGCCGTCCCCGGATTAGTCCCCGCGCCGAAGGTGCCGGCTCCCGCGCCCGCACATCTGGAAAGTGCCGTCACCAACATCCTCCACGAGATGGGCGTACCGGCGCATATTAAAGGCTTTCAATACCTGCGTGCAGGGATCCTTTTTACGATCCGCGGTACGGGCTCCGTCACCGGAATAACGAAGGTGCTGTATCCGGAGATCGCCAAAAGGTTTTCTGCGACGCCTGCCTGCGTAGAGCGGGCAATGCGCCATGCGATCGAGATCGCATGGAACCGCGGCGACTTCGAGATGCAGCAGAAAATCTTCCGCGGCACCATCTCCGGAGCCAAAGGAAAACCGACAAACGGCGAATTCATCGCCCTGCTTGCCGAGCATATAGCGCTTCGTTTTAAGAGCGCAAATCTATAATCCTCCAAAACGCTTCCCGTTCGGTTTCCGGTGGACATGCGCCGGCGTCGGACGGGAGGCTTTTTTATCCTGTTTCTTGCCTGTTCTTACGGAATGTGCTATCATAAAAACCCAAACACAGAAATGGAGCGAAAGACTATGGTATTTATCTGTTACCCCAAGTGTACGACCTGCCAGAAGGCGCGAAAGTGGCTGGACGAGCACAAAATCGCCTACGAGCTCCGCGACATCAAGACGGCGAATCCCGCCTGCGACGAGCTGGCAGCGTGGCACGAGCGCAGCGGTCTGCCGCTGAAGAAATTTTTCAATACCAGCGGTCTGCTCTACAAGTCCATGGAACTCAAGGACAAGCTGCCCGGCATGAGCGAGGAGGAGATGCTGCGGCTTCTTGCTGCGGACGGGATGCTGGTCAAACGCCCGCTTCTGGTCGGGGACGATCTTGTCCTCGTCGGATTTAAAGAGACCGAGTGGGAGCGTGCTCTGAAAGCGCAGTAAAAAAGCCGAACCCCTGCCCAACCTTTTGCGGTTATTTATAGCACAGGAGGCGTTTATATGAACAAGCAAAAACTATCCGCGGCGATTGCGGAGTTTGTAAAAAAGAAAACCGCAAACGCTGCATATTACAGCGATAACTGGAAAGAGCGCAGCGAGCGAAAGTCCTATTATCAATCCTTCACCGAGGCGAAACTTCTTGCTATGACAGAGGATGATTTCCTTGAGTATATAAGCAAGCTGTGGTCCATGCTGATCTGGGGCAACAAGAAGTATGTTGTTGACAAGATCGTTGCCGATAACGGATTTGGAAATGTGAAAAAGCAGTTGGCGGATCTGCTGTATGGGGACGGAGCCATTGAAAAAAGATGGGACACGTTTTTGAAAAATGCAAAGGGGCTCGGTCCGGCTACGATCAGCGAATTGTTGACCTATGTGAACCCGCGGGAGTATGTCATCTTTAATAAAACTACCATACAGTGCTTCGCTTATTTGGAAGTCCCGGATATGCCGAAGTACAACTATCAGTACACCGGGAAAAAGTATGCGGAAGTTTGTGCCGTTGCGAAGCAGATTGCAGGGGAGCTGATAGCGGCAGGAGAAAAAGATGCAGATTTGCTCACGGTGGATTACTTCATGTGGGACGAGCTG
>OFMM01001494.1_pt1 | contig 10907 bp, 13 predicted proteins | sample 1541811 | NCBI WGS metagenome assembly OFMM01 (sample SAMN04209246, study PRJEB22552) | human gut metagenome | biome: gut; material: feces | host: Homo sapiens | place: USA: Oklahoma
CTGTTTCCGCGATCGACAAGGCTCGCGCTAAGGGTGTCATCAAGAAGAACACCGCCAGCCGCAAGATCAGCCGTATGGCAAAGCGTGCTAACAAGAACGCTTGATCGCGCAGTTTGATTGACGAACAAAACCTCTGTACCGGGTAACCGGCACAGGGGTTTTTGTTTTTTCCGCTGTTATGTCCCGCACAGTGCGGCAAGGCTCTGCCGCTGCACCGGTTCCAGCAGCTGCTCCGGCGGCAACGGCTGCGGCGGCACCACCACCCACCACACCGCCCACGCGGCGGGCACGACTGCCGCCAGCATAAGCCCCGGGTACAAAAGTGCCGGCTCGTGCAGCCACGGGCTGCCCGGCGGCAGCACCAGCGCCGTGCACAGGCACAGCGCCGCCCACAGCTCCCACAATACGGTCTGTCCGCTGTGTTTCATGCGCCTCACCTCCGTTTTGCCCCCAGTTTACCAGCCGCCGGGCGCAAAATGTGGCGAAACAGCGCGGGCAAAACATCAGTTCTGGTCGTGGCTTTTGCCCACAAGACTGCATACCACGCCGCAGACAAGGCTTGCGGTGATGCCCGCAGAGGCAGCGGTCAGCCCGCCGGTCAGGATGCCGATGGCACCCTTTTCCGCCACGGCGGTGCGCACCCCCTTTGCCAGCAGATGCCCGAAGCCCAGCAGGGGCACGCTCGCCCCCGCACCGGCAAACTCTGCCAGCGGCGCATACAGCCCCACCGCCGAGAGCACCACCCCCGCCACCACATAGCCGGTGAGGATGCGTGCCGGGGTCAGCTTTGTCAGGTCGATGAACAGCTGCCCCACCGCGCAGATGGCGCCGCCTATTAAAAATGTCCACAGATAGTTCATTTCAGCTCTCCTTTTCCGGTGCGGTCAGCTCTACCAAATGCGCCACCGCCGGGATGCTCTCCTTTTGCAAAAAGGTAGTCTGGCTCATCAGCGCCCCGGTGGCGAGGAACAGCACCCGGCGGCTGCCGCGGCGCAGCAGCTTTGGCAGGATATGCGCGCAGAGCACGGCGGCGCAGCAGCCCGCGCCCGAGCCGCCGCTTTTTACCCGCTGCTCCCCGGCATCGTAAAGCAGACAGCCGCAGTCCGCGTGGTTTTTCAGCAGCAGACCCTCTGCTGCCAGCAGCTCCCGCAGCATCTGACTGCCCACCAGCCCAAGGTCGCCGGTGTAGATGCAGTCAAAATCCCGCAGTTCTGCATGGGTATCGGCAAGATAGTGCAGCAGGGTGGCAGCTGCTGCCGGTGCCATGGCTGCACCCATGTTGTTGATATCCTTGATGTTATAGTCCTGCACCCGGCCAAGGGTGGCGGCGGCAACGCCCACCCCCTGCCCTGCCGGGCGCAGCAGGCAGCACCCGGCGGCGGTGGCCGTCCACTGCGCGGTAGGGGTGCGCACCGCGCCGTAACTCAGCGGGGTGCGGAACAGACGCTCTGCCGCGCAGAAATGGCTGGAGGTCATAGCCAGCAGGTTCTGCACCGCCCCGCTGCTGCACAGCGCCGCGCCCAGCGCCAGCGCCTCCGCCATGGTGCTGCACGCCCCGAACAGCCCCGCAAAGGGAACGCCCAGTTCCCGCAGCGCGTAGCCGGAGGCAGTGCACTGCGCCTGCAAGTCCCCCGCCAGCGCAAGGTCCACCTGCTCTGCGGGCAAGCCAGCCTTTTGCAGGCAGAGCCGCGCCGCCCGCAGCTGCAACTGCTTTTCGGCGGCTTCCCAGCTGCGCTGTCCCAGCCAGTTGTCGGTGGTCAGTTCATCAAAGCCCGCCGCCAGCGGGCCATCGCTCTCTTTTTTGCCGCCCACCGCCGCCTGTGCGGCGATGACCGGCGGGGTATGGAACAACAGGGTATCGCCCCGACGCTCTGTCATAAAAAATTTCTCCCTTTCTGCAAAAAATGCCCCGGAACGTGCTATACTGGTGCTGCGGCGCTGCAATATCCGGCGGGGCTGTTCCGTATTATAAAGCAGAGGCCCCCAGCAGCCAGAGCACCGCGCCGTACACCACCGCCGCCAGCGTGCCGTACACGATGACCGGCCCGGCGATGAGGAACATCTTGGCGCCCGTGCCCGTCACCCGTCCCTCGGCCTTGAACTCGATGGCCGCGCTGACCACCGCGTTGGCAAAACCGGTGATGGGTACCAGCGACCCCGCCCCGGCCTTTGCTGCCAGCTTCTGGTACCAGCCCAGCGTGGTCAGCACCGCCGAGAGCAAGATCAAAGTGCAGCTGGTCAGGGTGCCCGCCGCTTCGGCGTCCGCGCCCTGCCGTAGAAACAGCTGCCGCAGCCCCTCACCCAGCAGGCAGATGCCGCCGCCCACGCAGAACGCCCAAAGGCAGTCTGCCAAAAGCGGCGAATGCGGCCCCGCCTTCTGTACCCGCCGTGCGTATTCCTGCGCTGTCATCTTCATCTTCCCGCGCCCCCTTTTGCGGATAGTCTGCCCGGGGCGGCGGGTGCTTATCCTTTTTTGTGAAAGAAGGTAGGTTCTATGCGTTCTTCCCATCACCGTAACCATCACGCCCGGCGTCTGCTCTGCCTGACGGCGCTGGCCTGCTTTGTGGTAGGCGGCACCGCCTACGCCTGCACCCGCAAGGCTGCGGTACCGCAGCTGCCGGAGCTGCCTGCCGAGAGCCTTGCGCAGCCCGCCGAGAACGGCGCGCAGCAGAGCACCCTTACCGCCGCACAGGCGCAGGCGCTGCTGGACGACCCCCGTATGATCCTTGTGAGCCGCACCCACAAGATGCCGGAGGACTACCCTGTCGAGACCAAGGAATGCGGCTCGGCCACCGCCATCAACAAGACTTTGCAGACCGAAGCCGCCGATGCCTTTCTCTCCATGCAGGCCGCTGCCGCCAAGGACGGGGTGGACGTGCGGATGCAAAGCGGCTACCGCAGCGTCAGCTACCAGAAAAAGCTGTACGACAACAAGACCCAGTACTACCGTGATAAGGGTCTGAGTGAAGCCGCCGCCCGGGAAAAGGCCGCTGTCATCGTCAACCCGCCGGGCTGCTCGGAGCACAACTGCGGCCTTGCCGCCGACCTGAACAGCCCGGAGCACACCACCCTTGACACCGGCTTTGCCGACACCGCCGCTTTCCGCTGGCTGTGCGAGAACGCGGAGCAGTACGGCTTTATCCTGCGCTACCCCAAGGAAGCCGAAAGCGTGACCGGCATCACCTACGAGCCGTGGCACTGGCGCTATGTGGGCCCGGAAAACGCCGCCCTGCTCAACCAGAGCGGCCTGTGTCTGGAGGACGCCATCGCCGTTTTGCAGCGCATTGCCGCCGGGGAGACCGTGACCGGTTAAAATCCGATGAAAACTGCCGGAAAACCCTGCGGGGTGCGTTGCAATTTACCTGCTGTTATGGTAAGATAAATACAGTCTGCCCCGGTGCGCGATACCGCCCCGGGCTGTGACAGATGAATTCAACAAAAGAAGGAATATTTTATGATAAACCGCACAAAACTCTCTGTGATCGCCGTCAGCGCCGTGCTGGCTGTTGCCCTGACCGGCTGCGGCGGCAGCGCTTCTTCCGCACCGTCCTCCGTGTCCGGCGCCTCTGCCTCTGCACCGGCTTCCAGCACTGCCGCCCCGGCAGCGGATACCGCTGAAAACGGCACCGCCGATCTGGACAGCGCCGTGGAGACCCTGCTGGCTGCCAACCCCATCTCCAACCAGTTCGAGATCTCTGCCATGAACATCGAGTACGACTTCGGCCTGAAGGCGGAGGACGTAGCCGCCTACAAGGGCGTAAAGAGCAACGACAACGGCGACGCCGGCCTTGTGCTGGTGGTGGAAGCCGCTTCCGGCAAGGCACAGGACGTGGTGACCGCGCTGGAGAGCTACAAGCAGGATCAGGTGGCTTTCTACGGCAACTACGCCGAGTTTGCACAGGCACAGAGCAACGTGGAAAACGCCATCATCTCCTCCAAGGGTGACCGTGTGGTCATGGTGATTGCCTCCAACGAGTGCACCGCAGACCTGAACAGTGCTGTGGACAGCGCCCTGAACAGCTGAATCTGATCTTCTGAGCCGGTGCCATCTGCGGCATCGGCTTTTTTCAGTAGAAAGCCCCTGATGAGGGGTATTTCTGCTGAAGCTGCGCCCGCATCCGTCATGCCACCTTCCCCCGGCCGGGGGAAGGCTGAGTCTGTAATTCCGTGTAAAAAAGGAGGCTGACCCCTTGGTTTTCAGCACCATCATCTTCCTGTTTCGTTTTCTGCCCATCACGCTGGCGCTGTACTATCTTGCCCCCGCAAAACTGAAAAACACCGTGCTGTTTTTGTGCAGTCTGGTGTTCTACTGCTGGGGCGAGGTGCGCTTTTTCCCGGTCATGGTGGCGCTTATCCTCATCAACTATCTCAGCGGCCTTGCCATCGAACATTTTGATGCAAAGCCCGCGCTGCGCCGCTTTTTTCTGCTGGTGGCGCTCATTGGCAGCTTAGGGATGCTGTTCTACTTCAAGTACGCAAACTTTGTGCTGCGCAGCGCCAACGCCCTGCTGGGCACCGCCTTTGCCGAAATTCAGGGCATTGGTACCCTGCCGCTGGGCATCAGCTTCTACACCTTCCAGACCCTTTCCTACTCCATCGACGTCTACCGCCGGGATGTAAAAGCCGAGCGCAACATCGTCGATTTCGGCGCTTATGTGGTCATGTTCCCGCAGCTCATCGCGGGGCCCATCGTCAAGTACCGGGACGTCTCCGACCAGCTGCACGTCTACAAGCACCGCTATAATTTAAAGCAGATTGAAGAGGGCATGACCCTGTTCACCTTCGGTCTTGCCAAAAAGGTGCTGCTGGCGGACGCCGTGGGCGCGCTGTGGACAGACATTATCGGGGTAGCCGACAGCCCCTCCACCACCTTTGTGGGTCTGGCAAACGCTTCCACCCCGCTGGTGTGGCTGGGCATCATCGCATACAGCTTACAGCTGTACTTCGATTTCTCCGGCTACTCCCTCATGGGCATCGGCATGGGCAAGATGCTGGGCTTCGACTTCCCCGCAAACTTCAACTATCCCTATATCTCCGCTTCCATCACCGAGTTCTGGCGGCGCTGGCACATGACCCTGTCCGGCTGGTTCCGGGAGTATGTGTATATCCCGCTGGGCGGCAACCGCAAGGGGCTCAAGCGGCAGATCCTGAACCTGTTCATCGTGGAGCTGCTCACCGGCATCTGGCACGGCGCGAACTGGAACTTTATCTGCTGGGGTCTTTACTACTTTGTGCTGCTGGCGGCTGAAAAGCTGTTTTTGCTGCCCTACCTGAAAAAAGGCAGGGTATGGCCGCATTTCTACACCCTGTTCCTCGTGGTGGTGGGCTGGGCGATGTTCGTGGGCAACGACACCGGCGTGTCCTTCGGGCTGCTGTTCCAGAAGCTCTTTATCCCCTCCGGCGGGGTGTCGCCGCTGTATTTCCTGCGGAATTACGGCGTGCTGCTGGCGGTAAGCGTGGTGTGCTGCACCCCGCTGATCGAAAAGCTGTGGGATGTGCTGCGCAAGAACGTGGTCACCCGCTGCGCCGCCATCCTGACGCTGCTGGTGGTCTCCACCGCCTATGTGGTGGGCAGCACCAACAGCCCGTTCCTGTACTTTAACTTTTAAGGAGGCGGGAAGATGTCCAAACACGAGAAAAAGACCTCCTCCCTTTTGCACTATCCGGTGCTGGTGGTGTTCAGCCTGTTTTTCATCGGGCTGTTCGCGCTGGATATGGTCACCCCGGACCGCAGTTACAGCGAGCTGGAGAACACTACCCTGAGCCAGCGCCCGGCGCTGACCCAGTTCACCGCCAAGGGGCTGAACAGCTACTTTACCGCCTACACGAAATATGTCAAGGATCAGGTGGCGGGGCGCGACCAGTGGATCAGCCTGCAGAGCGTGGTGGAGACCACCCTGCTGCAAAAGCAGCAGAACGGCGGCATCCTGCTGGGCAAGGAGCACATGATGTTCCCCCGCACCTACGGGCTGCTTTCCAGCGAGGAGCGCACCCTGCCCAAAAACACCGCAGCGCTCACCAGCCTGTGCCAGCGCTACCCGGGCAAGGTGAATGTACTGGTGGCACCCGCTGCCAGCGATATCTATAAAGAGAACGTGCCCGCAAACGCCCCTCTGCTGGACGAGGACGGCTACCTTGACCAGCTTTCCGCTGCGGTGCAGGCGGCCGGCGGCAGCTTTGTGGACGTGCGCCCCACCCTTACCGCCCACAAGAGCGAGTATATTTATTACCGCACCGACCACCACTGGACGAGCCTTGGTGCCTACTACGCTTACAGCCAGCTGTGCCAGACCCTTGGCCTTACCCCCTTTGACACCGCCGCCCACACTGCGCTGACTGCCGACGGCTTTTACGGCACCCACTACGCCAAGGCGCGCACATGGAACGCCGTGCCGGACATGATCACCTACTACGACCTTGCCAACACCCTGACGGTATGGAACGTGACGGCGGCAGGTCAGCCCACCGAGGGGCAGACCACCGGCCTGTACGACACAGATAAGCTCTCCGTTTATGATAAATACGCCATGTTCCTGCACGGCAACAACGGTTTAAGCCGGGTGCAGGGCAACGGCAGTGGGCGCATCCTTGTCATCAAGGACAGCTACGCCAACTGCTTTGTACCCTACCTGACCGCCAACTACGCCGACATCGATGTGGTGGACTTCCGCAACTACAACTACGGCTTGGACAAGCTGATTGCCGACAACGGCTACGACCAGATCCTTGTGCTGTACAACTTTGACAGCTTCAAGAGCGACCCCTACCTCTACCGCGCCGGGGTACAGGGCTAAACAGCCAAAAGCCTAAATTATTGCAGTCTATTTTCACAAATTTATAGCCGCAATTTCATGCGTCCCGCCAGTTTTTGCACAGATGTGCCAAAACCCCTTGATAAAATCCGACCACTGTTGTAGAATGGCCATATAGAGAACAATGCTCTATCAGCCTTTGGGTATAGACGCCGGGGGATCGGGATGCAATGCGGCATTTCCCTTTGACAAAGGAGTATTGATGATGAAAAAGATGAATTATCCCGCAGATTATGCGGTACTTTCCAACGAAGAAATGACCTATACCACCGGCGGCGGCGCAGTGGATGATGCTGCCAGTCTCGCCACTACTGCCGCAACGGTCGTAGGTGCTGTGGTGCTGGCCTCCAGCTACATCTGGGGCATCAAGCAGGCACGCACATGGTTGCAGCAGGACGGCAACAAGGACGGCAACTTCTTTACCGTGATGGGCCGCGCCACCGATGCCCTTGCCGCCGATATGGGCAAATCCGCCGGCAACTTTGTGCGGGATGCCGTTTCCACCACCATGGTGGTGGCGCTGGCTCCCCTGAGCGCCATTCTGCTGATTGTGCGCTGACCTTTTTAATCAGATAAAACGGTGCGTTTTGGGATGCACCGTTTTGGATAGCTTTGTTTCAAAAGGAGTGTTATTATGGAAAAAATGATGATGCCCGCGTACTACAATGTACTGTCCACTGAGGAAATGACCTACACCGAAGGCGGCGCCAATGCTACCATGTCTGAGGCTCTGCTGTGCTGGCTGATTCCTCCGTACGGCTGGTTCAAAGGCGTGACCGCTGTCCGCGACTACCGCCGTAAGAACCCCAACACTTGGATGGAGAAGGGTCTGGATGCTCTGGCTACTGATATGGAGAAGAGCACTGCCAACACCATCCGCGACCTCGCCTGCGCTGCATGGTTCGTCACTTCAACCGCTTCTGGTGTCGGTCTGGTCATCAACGCAGCAGTCATCCTGCTCTGATCCATCTTATCTCATAAGACCGGCTCGGAGTACACCAAAGAACAAAGCAGGCGGAGGCGCTGCCCGAAAGGGCAGCGCCTCCGCTGTTTTTATGCTCATTCTTCCGGCAAAGAATCCTCTTCCAAAGGTTCTTCCCTTGTTTTATCAAACAACACGCTCAGATAGTCCCTGCGGCCATAGAGTACACGGTCGACCGTGACCACCGATTTTCCGGTATGGTAAAAAATCAAATAGTTCTCGCATACAAGGAACCGTTCTTCTCCTATTACTTCCGATATGGATGAAAGCAGCATTCCGCTCTCCGCAAAATCTTCCAGCTGATCTACTCTGTCCATGATTTTATTGACAAGTCTTTCCGCCGCCTGCTGATTTTGCAGATCAAGTGCAATATAATCCCAGATCGAATCCAAATCACAGCGTGCCTCGTCTGTGTATAAGATCTTATTTTTCATTTGCTCTTGCACGGAAATGCGCCCTCATTTCTTCACTGGTCAGACAGCCTTTCTCTTCCCCGGAGCGGCGACCTTTTGCGATCTCACTCATCAGACGGATCGTTGCCTGTGCTTTCTCATAATCACGCAGTTCCACAATGGCATATTTTCCGCGGCCGTTCTTGGTCAGAAAGACCGGCGAGCCTTCCTCCACATCCCGCAATACCTCGTTATAATTTCGCAAATCAGAGATCGGTTTAATATTCGGCATATTATCCACTCCTTTCAGTTTTAGTATAACGCATCTTGTTGTAAAATTCAACGTAAAATTTGCAGCAAAAAACAAAAATCCCCTGAACTGCTGTTTCCGGCAGCTCAGGGGATTTCATACCTTATGCGTTGAACATATCCTTCAGCTTTTTGAAGAAGCCCTTACGCTTTTCGTAGTTTTCTTCTTTCAAAGTGCCCTCAAACTTCTTCAGGGCATCGCGCTGCGCCTTGTTCAGCTTTTTGGGGATCTCCACCTCGCACTTGACGTACATATCGCCGCGGCCACGGCCGTTCAGGTACTGGATGCCCTTGCCGCGCAGGCGGAAGGTGGTGCCGCTCTGGGTGCCCTCGGGCACGGTGTACTCCACCTTGCCGTCAATGGAGGGCACGGTGACGCTGTCGCCCAGCACAGCCTGACTGTAAGTGATGGGCACGGTGACCCACACATCGTAGCCGTCGCGCTGGAACACCTCGCTGGGGCGCACCGTGACCATGACGATCACATCACCGGAAGGACCGCCGTTTGCACCGGCATCGCCCATGCCGCGCAGTGCAAAGCTCTGGTCGTCGTCGATGCCCATGGGGATGGACACCTCCAGCGTCTTTTTGGTAGCCACCTTGCCGCTGCCGTGGCAGACCTTGCAGGGGTTCTTTACCAGCTTGCCCTTGCCGCCGCAGCGGGAGCAGGGCTGCTGGGTCTGCATCACGCCAAAGGGGGTGCGCTGCTGGCGGATGACAAAGCCGCGTCCGCCGCAGTCCGGGCAGGTCTCGGGGCTGGTACCGGCGGCACAGCCGGAGCCGTGGCACTCAGTACACTCCTGCTGGCGGGTGATGGTAATGTTCTTCTTGCAGCCGTGCACGGCCTCGTCAAAACTCAGGGTGATGCGCACCCGGATGTCCTGCCCCTTGCGGGGGGCGTTGGGGTTTGCCTGACGGGACGAGCCGCCGAAGCCGCCAAAGCCACCGCCGAAGATATCGCCAAAAATGTCGCCCAGATCCACGCCGTCGCCGCCAAAACCGCCAAAGCCGCCGGGGCCGCCGCCGTTCTGTGCTGCATAAGTGGGGTCAACACCGGCAAAGCCGTACTGGTCGTACAGCTGGCGCTTTTTCGGGTCCGAAAGCACCTCGTTTGCTTCGTTGATCTCCTTGAACTTTGCCTCGGCGTCCTTATCGCCGGGGTTATAGTCCGGGTGGTACTTCATGGCAAGCTTGCGGTATGCCTTTTTGATCTCGGCATCGCTTGCGCCCTTGGATACCCCCAGCACTTCGTAATAATCACGCTTTTCCTGTGCCATATCCACTCACCTCTCCAACCTCTCCCGTCACGGTCTGTCTCCGCCGAAACCCTCTCAGGCGCTGACGCGCCAGCTCCCCCGAGGGGGGAGCTTAGACCGAGAAGGGAAACTTGTCCTCACCGCCAAAAGCTCGCCCATCGGGAGAGCTGGCATTGCGAAGCAATGACTGAGAGGGTTTACATTCTATAAACCAGCAAGAGCCGCTCCGGCCTAAACCGGAGCGGCTTTTGCTCTATTGCGCGTGTGCCCGCCGGTTTGGCCGGACACAGCGCTTTGTGTCAGACTTAGACTTCCTTGAAGTCGGCATCCACAACGCCGTCATCGTTGGGCTTTTCGTTAGTTGCGCCTGCGTCAGCACCGGGCTGTGCACCGGCGGCCTGCTGTGCGGCAGCGGCTGCCTGATACATCTTCTCGAACACCTGGCTCAGGGCTTCCTGCTTTGCCTTGATATCGTCCACGTTGCCGGACTGGACAGCGGTCTTCAGGTCAGCAAGCTTTGCCTCGGCATCGCTCTTCACGTCTGCGGGCAGCTTGTCGCCGTTCTCCTTCAGCATCTTCTCGGTCTGGAACACCATCTGGTCGGCACCGTTGCGGATATCGACCTCTTCACGCTTCTTCTTATCGTCGGCAGCAAACTGCTCAGCTTCCTTCACAGCCTTGTCGATGTCCTCCTTGGACATATTGGTGGAAGCGGTGATGGTGATGTTCTGCTCCTTGCCGGTGCCCAGATCCTTAGCGCTGACCTTCACGATGCCGTTGGCATCGATATCGAAGGTAACTTCGATCTGAGGCACGCCACGGGGAGCCGGAGCAATACCGTCCAGATGGAACACACCCAGACTCTTGTTGTCGCGGGCAAACTCACGCTCGCCCTGCAGCACGTTGACCTCAACAGAGGGCTGGTTATCGGCTGCGGTGGAGAACACCTGGCTCTTGTGGGTGGGGATGGTGGTGTTGCGGTCGATGATCTTGGTGCACACGCCGCCCAGAGTCTCAATGCCGAGGCTCAGCGGGGTGACATCCAGCAGCAGCAGACCCTTCTTCTCGCCGTTCAGAACGCCGCCCTGAATAGCAGCACCGACAGCCACGCACTCATCGGGGTTGATGCCCTTGAAGGGCTCGCAGTTCAGTTCCT